>Ga0070679_100003845_pt1 | contig 13794 bp, 10 predicted proteins | sample KBSC63BmetaG_FD_65652 | JGI IMG/M metagenome (GOLD analysis project Ga0070679, IMG submission 65652) | Corn rhizosphere microbial communities from Kellogg Biological Station, Michigan, USA - KBS C6-3B metaG | ecosystem: Host-associated > Plants > Roots > Rhizosphere | place: USA: Michigan... | reverse complement strand
GACATAGGCCCAGACCGCCATGCGCAAGGGGAAGATCGGGATGGCGATGCAGGGCTCGCCGCGGTCGCGCGCCGCCACATACCAGGAGAAGGACATCTCGGCGGCGTCGTAATCCTCATAAACCGGCCGGGTGCAGAAATCGCCGATCCAGGAGGTGTTGGCTTTGAGGGCAATGCCTTCGGGCTTCACCCGCCCATCGATCAAAGGCCGGGTGCGATCGTAATCGGCAAAGGCGATGTCGATCGGATAAAGCCCGCTCGCGCGCGTGCGCTCGCGTTCGACGATGACGGGTCCATTGTCGGGTGACGTCATGCGAATCCTCCTGTGGCGGCGCTGGCGGCCTCGGGCCCAATTCTATGAGCGGAGAAGAATTTTAGCCAGCGCCTGCTGAAGTTGAGCGGCCGGCGCTAACCATGCCGGCGACGGGCCGGCCCTCGAGGGTCAATGCCGGAAATGGCGCATCCCGGTGAAAACCATGGCAATTCCGGCCTTGTCCGCGGCCGCGATCACCTCCTTGTCGCGCAGCGACCCGCCGGGCTGGATGACCGCGGTGGCGCCCGCCGCGACCGCCGCTTCGAGCCCGTCGGCGAAGGGGAAGAAAGCGTCCGAGGCCACGACCGAGCCTTTGGCCGGGCTTTCGGGCAGCCCCGCCGCCTGACCCGACTCGGCGGCCTTTTGCGCGGCGATGCGCGAGGAATCGACCCGGCTCATCTGCCCGGCGCCGATCCCGACCGTCGCGCCGGCCTTGGCATAGACGATGGCATTTGATTTGACGTGCTTTGCGACGCGGAAGGCAAAGAGCAGATCGGCGCGCTCCGCTTCGCTCGGCGCGCGCTTGGTGACGGTCTTCAGATCGCCCTCGGCGATGCGCCCGTCATCGCGCGTCTGCGCGAGATAGCCGCCGGCGAGCGAGCGGATGCTGAGCCCCGGCGCCGAGGGATCGGGAAGCGCGCCGGCGTCGAGGAGGCGCAGATTCGGCTTCTTGGCGAGGAGCGCTTTTGCTTCCGGCGTTACCGCCGGGGCGATGATGACTTCGAGGAAGAGCTTGCCGATCGCCTCGATCAGCGCCGCATCGAGCGGGCGATTGGCGGCGAGGATGCCGCCATAGGCGCTGACCGGATCGCAAGCGAGCGCCTTCTTGAAGGCCTCGGTCAAATCGGCGCCAAGCGCGACGCCGCAGGGATTGGCGTGCTTGATGATGGCAATGGCGGGCGCATCGAATTCGGCGACGCATTCATAAGCCGCATCGGTGTCGTTGAGATTGTTGAAGGAGAGTTCCTTGCCCTGAAGCTGCTTGGCCGTGGCGATGCCCGGCCGTGCCTTGCCGCCGAGATAGAAGGCTGCGCGCTGATGCGGATTCTCGCCATAGCGCAGCACCTCCTTGCGCTCTCCCGCGAGGGTCAGCGTCGCGGGGAAAGTCTCGCCGGCAAGCTCGGCAAACCAGCCGGCGATCGCCGCGTCGTAAGCCGCGCTGCGCGCATAAGCGAGGCCGGCAAGCTTGCGCCGCAGCGTCAGGCTCGTTGCGCCGTCATGCGCCGCCATGTCGGCGAGGATGCCGTCGTAATCGGCGGGGTCGGTTGCGATGGTGACGCTGTCATGGTTCTTCGCCGCGGCACGGATGAGCGCCGGCCCGCCGATATCGATGTTCTCGAGGCATTCCTCGAAGCCGGCGCCGCGCGCGCGGGTCGCGGCGAAGGGATAGAGATTGACGACGACCAGATCGATCGGCGCGATGCGGTGGGCGGCGATCGCTTCGAGATGCGCCGGCACGTCGCGGCGCGCGAGAATGCCGCCATGGATCGCGGGATGAAGCGTCTTGACGCGTCCGTCGAGCATTTCCGGGAACTGCGTGACCGAGGCCACGTCCTCGACGGCGATCCCGGCCTCGATCAGCGCTTTCGCCGTGCCGCCCGTCGAGATCAGCGCGACATTGCGCTCGCGCAGCGTCTTCGCGAAGGCGATCAGCCCGGTTTTGTCGGAAACGGACAGCAGCGCCCGCGCGATCGGACGAAAAACTTCGGTCATGCGCGATCCTTGGCGTTGGACGGCGCATCAATAGAGGCGAGGCCGCGCGCGATCAAGCGCCGGTCACGGCGGCGAGCAGGCGATCTACGTCCTGGGGAACAGCATTGCCGCGCCAAGCGACGATTTGATCCGGGCGGATCAGCGCCAGGTCGGCTTCGTAAAGATCGCGCAGCTCCTCCTGCGGCAGATCGACGAGGCTCAGCGGCATGCCGCGCGCGGCGGCCGCCGCAATAAGCGGCGCCGCATCGGGCGGCCTTGGTCCCAGCCGCAGCAGCGAAAACTCGAAGCCCAGCACATCGTAGAGCGAGCGCCCGTCGCCGAGCCAGGCATGCGGCGCCCGTCCGCCCGGGAGCGCCGTCGGCAGGTAATCGTTCATCCGGTCGGGCGGCGGCGCGCGGTCCTCGCCCATGATGATCGGCGAGCCGTCATAGCGCGCGCCGAAAGTAATGCCGGGAATATCGAATTCCTCGCGCACATGGCGATTGAGATAGGCGCCGGCGCGCTCGCGTGCCGCTTCGCCCTCGGGGGTTTCGTCCTCGATCTCCTTGGGCGCGACGAACTTGCCGATCGAATCGGCGAAATAGCGCGCGAAGCCGGTGTTGCGCCGCGCCACCTGGCGGCGCTCGGTCTCGTAAGTCGCAAGGAGGCGCGGCCCGCCCCAGCCCCCGACCATGGCGGCGAGCTTCCAGGCGAGGTTCACCACATCCTCGATCGCGGTGTTGTAGCCGAGCCCGCCGGTCGGCGTGAAAAGATGGACGGCGTCGCCGGCCATGAAGACGCGGCCGCGCTGATAGCTTTGGGCGACGAGCGAATACCCAGCGTGCCAGGGGCTGCGGTTGATGATCTCGACCGGGCAGTTGGCGCCGAGCATGGTCTGGAAGAGGCTCGCGCTGTCGGCATAGGAATAATCGCTTTCCTCCTTGCCGGGCGGCAACTGCATGCCGAAGGTGAACTCGCCTTTGCCGTCGATCGTCACCATGGTGCCGCGCTGCGCATGGTTCATCGACCAGTATTGCCAGGCGCGCTTGAACGGCACGAGATCGTAAACCGCCGGCGCGCGCAGATAGGTGGTCAATTGCCGGCCGCGCATGAAGGGCCGGTCGGCATCCGCCTCGCCATCGTAATGAATGTCGAGCTGCTTTCTCACCGTGCTGCGCGGTCCGTCGCAGCCGATAAGGAATTGCGCGTGGGCGCGACGCTTCGCGCCATCGGCGACGCGCTCGGCATCGACCGCAACGCCGCCCTCCTCCTCGACAAAGCCGGTCACCCGCCAGCCGAATTCGAGCGTGACGGAGCGATGCCGCCGTGCCTCGTCGTGCAGTACCTGCTCGATATAGAGCTGCGAGCAGCGATGCGGCAGCTCGGCCGCGCTCCACGAGCCCGAAAGAGTTTTGACAAGGCTGCGCGCATCGCGCGCGGCCGGCAGCTCGAATCGCGCAATCTCATGCCGCGTCGCGCGGGTGAAATAGGCGACATCGGTCGGGTAATCGGGCGGCAGGCCGCGGGCGCGCAGGCGGTCGGCGAAGCCGAGGCGGCGGTAGAGCTCCATGGTGCGCGCCTGGGTGGCGTTGGCCTGCGGATAGGGCGAGGTCGAAGGCCGGTCGCAGAAGACCAGCGCCGCGATGCCGCGCCGCCCGAACTCGTTGGCCAGCATCAGCCCCGCCGGGCCCGCCCCGACAATGATCACCGCCGCGTCATGCGGCATGCTCATCCCTCCCGCGCGCTCGCGGCCTTGTCCGTGCCGCCCGCCGCCTCTAGCGTGGCCGCCAAATCGCGGAGGCGTCCATGCTCTACCTCTATCAAGGCAGCACTTCGGTCTGTTCCGTCAAGGTGCGATTGGCGCTGGCGGAAAAAGGCCTCGCCTATGAGGGCGAGATTCTCGACCTCCAGCGCGGCGACCAGCACCGGCTGGATTACGCCAAGCTCAACCCCAACGAGGTGGTGCCGACGCTGATCCATGACGGCAAGGTGATCATCGAATCAACCCTCATCATCGAGTATCTCGACGAAGCGTTTCCCGCGCCGCCACTCATGCCGGTCTCGCCCTATGACCGGGCGGTCGCCCGGCTCTTCATGAAGAAGATCGACGATTATTTGCACGCGGCCTGCTCGACCATCACCTTTGCCACCGCCAATCGCCGGGTGCTGATCAAGAAAACGCCCGCGGAGCTGGCGGCGCATCTCGCCAAGATTCCCAATCCCGACTATCGCGAGCGGCAGCGCCTCTCGATCGAGCAGGGGCTCGCCGCGCCGCATGTCGCGCAGGCGCTGGGTGCTTACGACAAATATGTCGGCGACATGGAATCAGCCTTGGCCGAGCGTGCTTATCTTGCCGGCGATGCCTATACGCTCGCCGACGCCGCGGCGACGCCCTATATGTTTCGCGCCGAGGCGGTGGGGCTCGACGGGCTGTGGCGCGGACGGCGGCCCAAGGTGGCCGCGTGGTATGACCGCATCCGCGCCCGGCCGAGCTTCGAGACCGCGGTGATCGCGCCGATTTCCGCCGCGGATCGCGACCGCTTCAACGTGCCGCGCGAGGAGACCTGGGCCCGGGCGCGCGAGGTGCTTGGGCTCGGCTGAGCGCGCTCACGCCGCAATCGGTCCAGCGCGCCCATTCTCGACGACGAAGCTCTTCAGGGTCGCGACCGTTGCTTTGGGATCGGTCACGTCGGAGACAACCCGCATCGCGACATTCATGCGTTCAGCGGTAAGCTCGACAGAGACATAGCCGCGCCGCCGGCTCTCGAAAAAGTGCACATGCGGGTTGTCCGGCAGCCATTTCACAAAAGTCTCGTAAGGCGGGCCTAGCGAGGTAACCGAGCTGCCGACGAATTCGCTGGCGACCACCGGCGCGCGCGGATCGCCGAAATCGAGCTTCAAATTATTCGCCCAGAAAGAATGGATGTCGCCCCCGATCACGACCGGGTTGGCGACACGCGCCTCGTGCAGATGGGTCAAGAGCCGTTTGCGGGCTTCGGGATAACCGTTCCAATCGTCGGTCCAGTAGGCGATGCTGCCATCGCCGGTCCGCTCGCGGAGTTCGGCCATCAGCTGGTCTTGCGCGATCACGTTCCAGCGTGCCTGCGAACGCGCGAGCCCGTCATAGAGCCAGCGTTCCTGCGCGAAGCCGAGGAAGGAGCGGCGCGGATCGAGCAATTCGGGGCAACCGGTCACGGTTTCCTGATGACCGCCGCCTTTGTCGGGTGGCCCGTAGCAGGCCTCGCGCGAGCGGTATTGGCGCCCATCGAGAACGGAAAACTCGACGAGATCGCCGAAGGTGAAGCGGTCATAGATGCGCATACTCGGCCCGTCGGGATGCGACAGGCTCGGCCGCAGCGGCATGTGCTCGTAATAGGCGCGATAGGCCGCAGCGCGGCGCTGCAGGAATTTCGCCGGATGGTCGAAGGTCTCGGACCATTCTCCGGCGTAATCGTTCTGCACCTCGTGATCGTCCCAGGTCATCAGCGCCGGGACGGTTGCGTGCAGCCGCTGTAAGTCGGCATCGGTGCGATATTGGGCATAGCGGTTGCGATAGGTGCGCAAATCGTGCGCGGCGGTGCCGTCACTGTGTCCGCGCACGCCCGGGCGGCGCCCGGTGAATTCATAAATGTAGTCGCCGAGAAAGATGACGAGCTCGGGCTCTTCCGCGGCGAGATGGCGGTAGGCCGAGAAATAGCCGAGCTCGTAATTGGCGCAGGAGACGAAGCCGAAGCGCAGGCGCTCCAGCGGCGAGCCCGGCGCGGGCGCAGTCATGGCACGCCCCACCGGGCTTTGCGCGGCGCCCGCGGCGAAGCGATACCAATAGGGCCGGCCGGGCGCGAGGCCGCTCACCTCGACATGCACCGACCAGGCGAAGTCGGGTTCGGCGAGGGCGGTGCCGCGGCGCACGACGCTCCGCATCGCTGGGTCGGACGCGATCTCGTAGGCGATAGGGATCGCCGCGCCGCTCATGCCGCCGGGGGTGGCCGGATCGGGGCTCAGCGGCTCGGGCGCCAGCCGCGTCCACAGGACGAAGCCGTCGGGCCGCGGATCGCCCGAGGCGACGCCGAGGCTGAACGGGTCGGCGCTCCAGCGCGGCCCCGGCGCCGCGCAACCGATGAGCGAAGGCGCGAGCGCGCTGCCGGCGAGCGACACCGCGCCGCGCAAGACCTGGCGCCGCGTCAGCATCGTCCGCCGCCCATCAAAGCTCGGTCGAAAGCGCGGGCTGCGCGGTCTCGACGGGGCGTTTTGCCTCGCGGCGAATGCCCCATTTCACCACCGCGCCATTGCTGCCGACATGACCGTCGAGCACGATCTGGCGGGTTTTCTTCACATCGCCCGAACCGAGATAGATGCTCTCGGCGATGCTCAGCACCGCGCCTTCGGTGCGCAGGCGCCAGCCGATGCCGCTTGGTAACCGCAGCAGCGCGGCGTTGCCGTCCTGGGTGATCGAGGCTTGGACCTGGGGATGCAGATGGAAGCGGATGGCGAAGCCCTGCCCCGCCCGGCCGGTCATCCGGTCTTCGCCGCGCAAATCCTCGCCGTCCGCGGCGAGGAACAGTTGGCGCGCATGGGTCAGGCCCAGGCTCTTCTTGTAGCCGTCATGGCTGGCGGCGATCCATTGCGCACCCGCATCCTCGGCGCGCATCGAGGTGACCTCTTGCGGGCCGTCCGCGACGCCGCCATCGGGGCTAAAGGTGATCGCGCTCATATCGGCGGCGACGACCGTCGAGTGCGCGGCGGTCGCCCGCATCGCCGCCCGCCATTCCTCGCTCGGCCCGTGATAGGCGCCGCAATTGACCACGAGCCGATCGCGCCCATAGCTCATCTCGAAGGCGAGAAGCTCTGCATGAGCGCTGCGGTCGAAACCCGGCGGCGGCGGCTTGCCGCAATCGAACAGCACGAGCGAATGCCCCGCGCGCAGGCGCTCGAAGCCGCTATGCGGCGCGGTCGAGGGCGGACGCCCTTTGGCATCGGCGCGCGCCAGCACCCGGTCGATGACCGCGGCCTCGCCCTCATTGGCGCCGTTGAAGAGCGCCAGCCCGCCATCGCCGTGACGGAAAAAGCGCAGCATCGGCGCGCTGCGGTCGATCGCCTGCTGGAGCGCGGGCGGGATTTCGGTGTGCGAGACGATGAGCGCGGCGCGCGCATCGATGAGATGGCGGAGCGCGGCGAGCTGCGCCGCCGGGCTGCGCGCGATATGCCCGCCATCGACGAGGATCTGGGTTTGCGCCTCCTGAGACAGGCTGGTCAGCGCACGCGTGAGTAGCCGGTCATGGCCCTGCGCCGCGAGCGCCGCGACGAGGCCGCGCAAGGCCGCGAGGCGCTTGATGCCCGGCTCTTCCTTGCGGGCAATGCGCGCGAGGTGGCGTGTCTGCCGCGCGAGGCTTTGCAGCAGCGCGCGGCGCAGCGCGGCATCGGCTCCGAGGCGCTCGAAATGCTCGAGCCAGGCGAAGAGCCGGTTGCCGATCACATCGGCGCGCCAGGCGAGCCGGTCATAGATCTCGAACCGCTTGATCCAATCCGCTGTCCAGTCGCGGGCGGTCTGCCAGGCCGCCTCGCTTCCGACCGCCGCAATATCGCCGAGCCATTGAAAGCTGTGCAGCGCCGCGCGCCATTCCTCGCCGGCATCGGCGCGCCAGGGCGGCGAGGGTGCGCGGACATATTCGTTCTCGAAGCGGAATTCGCCGGCGAGCAGCATGTCGCCGCGGCCGCGTTCGCCGGGCCAAGGCTCGAGCGGCAGGCTCACGCCGCGCGGCGAGCCGCCGAACAGGCGGAGATGATAGATCGCCGAAGCGAAATACAGCGCGCGCAGTTCCTGGCGCACGGGATTTCGGGCCGCTCTAGCCACCGGGGCGCGCGTCTGCGGCGCCGCGCAATTGGCGGATATTGCCCGCATAAGCGGAGGCTCCGCCGGCAAAGCTCGCCGTTCCCGCGACCAGCACATCGGCACCGGCGGCGATGGCGGCGCGGGCGGTGTCGGGATTGATGCCGCCATCGACCTCGAGATCGATCGAGCGGCCGCGCCCATCGATCATCGCGCGCACGGCGCTCACCTTCTCGAGCGCTTCGGCGATGAAGCTTTGCCCGCCGAAGCCGGGATTGACGCTCATCACGAGGACGAGATCGATATCGCCGAGCACGTATTCGATCGCATCGACGGGCGTCGCGGGGTTGAGCGCGACGCCGGCCTTTTTCCCAAGCGATTTGATCAGCTGGATGCTGCGATGGAGATGCGGTCCGGCCTCGGGATGAAGCGTGATGATATCGGCGCCGGCGGCGGCGAAATCGGGAATATAAGGATCGACCGGCGCAATCATCAGATGCACGTCGAAGGGCAACGCCGAATGCGGCCGGAGTGCCGCGACGACGCCGGGCCCGATGGTGAGGTTGGGCACGAAATGCCCGTCCATCACGTCGACGTGAATATAGTCGGCGCCCGCGGCGGTGATCGCCCGGACCTCTTCGCCCAATCGCGAGAAGTCGGCCGAGAGAATCGACGGCGCGATTCGGGTCTTCTGCTGCATGGCGGTTTGGTAACAGGGAAGCGCCGCCGCCGCAAGGCGGCGGCTCGCCTTAGGCGGGAACCAGGGCGCCGGGCGTTTTGAGATAGCGCGTCGCGATCGCATCGGCCGCCCAATAGGCCAGCGCGCCGACGGCGCCGGTCGGCGGGTGGCCCGGATTCTGCGGGAAGGTCGAGGCGCCGAGGATGAAGAGGTTGCTCGCCTCCCAGGCCTGGAGATAGCGGTTGACGACGCTGGTCTTGGGATCCTCGCCCATGATCGTGCCGCCGGTGTTGTGCGTCGATTGATAGGGCAGGACATTGAAATCGCCGCGCCGCGGCATCGGCATGCCGAGGATCGTCGGATTCATTGCGCGGGCGATCTCGACCGCTTTCGCGGTGGTGAAGGCCGAAAGCTTCCGATCGTTGTCGCGGAAATTATAGGTCATGCGGATCAAGGGCCGCCCGAGCGCGTCGCGATAGGTCGGGTCGAGATCGAGGTAATTGGCGCGATGCGCGAAATTCGCGCCCGAGGCGTGGATGGTGAAGGCGCGGCTGTACCATTTCGCCGTCGCTTCCTTCCAGGCGCGGCCCCAGCGCGGCGTGCCGGGCGGCGTCATGCGCCCGGCGATCGGCCGGCCATGGACAGGGCCAGCGAAGATGAGCGCGCCGCCGAAAAAGCCCAAGCCGCCATGATCGAAATTGTCGCCGTTGAAATCGTCGACATTCATCTGGTTGGCGCCTGCGGCGATGAAGGGGTTGATCTCCTCCTTCTCGAAGAAGACCGCGACATTGCCGGTGACCTGATAGCAGTAATTCTTGCCGACGGCGCCTTGGCCCGTCACCGGATCATAGGGCGTGCCGATCCTCGAGAGGAGCAAGAGCTTGGTGTTGGTGAAGGGATAGGCGCAGAGCGCGACGAGGCCTGCCGGCTGCTCGAATTCCTCTCCCGTCGCCATATCGGTATAGCGGACCGCTGCCACTTTGCGCGACGCCGTGTCGTGGACGAGCTCCGTCACCCAGGATTGGGGCCTCAGCTCGAAGCGCGGATCGGCGAGAAGGACCGGCAGGATGGTCGAGTTGGGGCTTGCCTTCGAATTGGTTGCGCAGCCGAAGCGGTCGCAATGGCCGCAAAACAGCGTCGGATTGAGGACGAGACCTTCGGGATTGCGGTACTCGCGGCTGAGATTGGCCGAGGGCGTCGGATAGGGATGAAGCCCCAGGCTCTTCGCCGCATTCTCGAACAGCATGCCCGCATGCGATGGCGGCAGCGGCGGGTTGGGATAGTCGCTCCGGCGCGGTCCCTCGAAGGGATTGCCGCCGGCGATGATCTCGCCGTTGAGATTGCCGGCCTTGCCCGAGGTGCCGCACAGCTTCTCGAAGCGCTCGTAATAAGGCTCGAGCTCGTCATAGCGCATCGCCCAATCGGCGATGGTCATGTCATCGGCGATCGCATTTTTCCCGTAGCGCGCGGTGATGCGGCTCCTCAGCTCATGGTCGAAGGGGAGAAAGCGCCAGGTCATGCCGTTCCAGATCGTGCCGGCGCCGCCCAGCCCCATGCCCGGCATGAACGCGCCGAAACGCCGGAACGGCAGCGCGCTCTCGCTTAGCTCGTGCCGCAGGGTGAGCGTCTCGAGCGCGGGATCCTGAACCAGTTCCTGGCGCACATGGTATTTGAGCTCGTCGCGGATGAAGGGCAGCGCGAAGTCAGCCTCGGGCGTGCGCATCTTGCCGCGCTCCAAGCCGACGACGCGAAGCCCGGCCTTGGTAAGCTCGCGCGCCAGAATGCTGCCGGTCCAGCCGATGCCGATCACGACGGCATCGACTTCTTTGAGCCGCGTCACCATGGGCGAGGCTTTAGGCGAAATCGCCGATCGAGCGCGGCTTGGCACGATAGCGCTTGCCGCGATAGGTCTCGATCGCCGCCTGGTAATCCGCCATGAGGCCCGGATAGCCGAGCATCTTCCAGCCGGCCAAGTCGCGATTGCCGCCGTAATAGGGATCGGCGAAGAAGCCTTCCATCACGATGGTGAGCAGCGCCTCGAAGAACTCCTTGGCACCGAAGCCCGCGAATTCCGCCTTGCCGCTCTCCATCGCCGCGAGCGCCTCGCCGCGCTCGGTCTCGCCGAGGGCTGCGAAAGAGCGGCCGAAGCGCGCTTGCGTCCAAGCTTCCGCAGCGGCAATGCCGTCAGCGAAGAAATCGCGCGGGGTCAGGCCCAGCTGATAGCCATGCTCGGGCTTGCCCTTCTCGATAGGCCCGTCGCGATAGAGCCGCGCGCCTTCGCCGTACGGCCCTGCCAGCTCGCAATCGATGAAATCGATGACGCCGCACTGGCTCGCGGAAGGCGAGAGCGCGTCCGCCGGAATGATCGTATCGGCCGCGGCTTGGAGAAAGGCGGCTTCCGCTTCCGTCAGAGTGAGATAGTCGGAAGCGGCCATGGGTCAGAGCGGGATGACGAGCAGCGTGTCGATGCGCCGCGATTCCTGCACGACGATGCGCTCCTCGAACATGGCGCCGTCCGCATCCAAGACGATTTTGTCGAGATAGAGCCCCGCCGAGAAGGTCGTCATCTCGCCCGTCACCATGGTGCGGATGACGAGATAGTTCTGGCGGCAGGCGACGCGGCTCGCATCGATGCGCTCGATTGCGAGGCCCGACAGCATATGGGTGTAGCGCTGGGGCTCGTAGACATTGACGCGGCGATAGCCGGTGACGCGATCGATGAGCATGCCGCGGCTCGCGCATTCCATCAGCGGCAGGGCGAAGCCGCGCGCGAAATTCTCGCGCGTCACGACCCGGTAGAGGCATTTCTCGACGAAGAGCTCGGGCCAGGATTCGAGCTGATCGTCATCGATGGCGCGGATATAGCGCGCATTGAGGGCCTCGACCTGGCGCCGCGCCGCATCGTCGACATTCGTCCCGAGCAGGGTCATCGCGTCAAAAACCCATCAGGTCGCGATAGGCCTGCCAGAAGCCGCGCAAGGCGGTCTCGGTGGCGCGCACGCCGGGCGACGCCTTGATGTCGCGCCCGCCCATCTCCATCACCGCGGCTTGACTTGGATCGGCGCCGGCGATGCCGCGCTGGACATAGCCGCCGACCGAGCCGTCCTCCATCGAGACATAGCCGGCCGGACCGATGAGATTGGCCTGCAAATGGCGCATGCGGCGCAGCTCGGCATCGTCGTCCTTGTAGCCGAAGCAGGTCCAATGCAGCTCCGATTTGTCGAGGCTCAGCGGCACGGTCTGGCGAATCGCGAGCGTGTTGTAGATCTGCTGCGTGTTGCAGGTCGGGAAGATCGACTGGATCGCGATGGTGAGGCCGTCGTCGAATTCCTGGAGCCGGGTCAAGAAGGAGGAGTCGGCGAGCCCCACATCCTCGATCACCGAGCGCAGCCCCTTGCCTTCGTAATTGGTCTTCTGAATGTCGCGCGATGCCGCCGAATAGAGAATGTTGTGCCAGCCCTCATGGCCGAGCGCGACGCCGCCCAGCATCGAGAGGCGATTCAATTTGAACGTCGCGTAGAACGCGTGGAGGATGGTCGCGTGATAGGGATCGCGCGAATTCTCCATATAGAGCTTCCAATTGTTCGGCAGAACCTGGTGGTAATAGCCGATCACCTCGACCGGGCGGTTGAAGATGCGCCGGATATGCGCCGCCATGTCCGGCCCGAGATAGGGCTCGACCGCCTCGACCGTCTCGCTGAAGGTCCCGAACACCATGCCGCTGAAATTCTCGACGCGGACGCGCTGCAGCCCGTGCTGGCGCAAATCGAAATCCGCCGGCATGCCGCCCGCGCCGGCGAGCCCGCGCTGAAACGCGACCGAGGTGAGATCGCCTTTAAGATCGTAGGTCCAGGCGTGGTAGACGCAGGTGAATTCCTTGCGCTTGCCGCAGGGCTCGATGCACAAGAGCGCGCCCTTATGGGCGCAGCGATTGACCATGGCATTGATCCGCCCCTCGCCGTCGCGGACGACGATGATCGGCGTCTCGCCGATGAAGCTGGTGCGGTAATCGCCGGGCTCGGGGATCTCGGCCTCGAGGCAGAGATAGTGCCAAGTGGGACCGCGGAAGATGCGCTCCTGCTCGCGCGCGTAAATCGCCGGGTCGTTCATCACCCGATAGGGGGCGCGGGTGGCGCCCTCTTTCGGCCATTCCATCAGAGGTATTTCGTTTTGCATGGCGCGGAGCAAGGCATGGCGGCCCCGCTCCTGTCAAGCATGGGGCCGTTGCTACTGGCGCATGAGCCGTGCGGCGAAAAATCCGTCGATGCCGTCGCGCTCCGCCAGATGGCAGGGCAAGGTGCGAAGATCGCCCTCGGGGCTGACGCATTCCTGCAACCCGCCGATTTCCGATGCGTCGAGCGGCACGCGCCGCACCGGCGCGCCGGCTGCGAACAGGCGCTCGATCTGCTGCTTGCCTTCCTGCGGCTCAAGCGAGCAGGTGCAGTAAACGACGATGCCGCCCGGCGCCAGCATCTGCACCGCCGCCGCGAGCAGCCTTTCCTGCACGCCGCCGAGACGGATCACATCGTCCTGGCTTTTGAGATGGGGCACGTCGGGGTGGCGGCGGATCGCGCCCGTCGCCGTGCAGGGCGCATCGAGCAGGATAAAGCGGACGGGCTGCGGCGGCCGCCACTGGATGGCATCGGCGACCAAGGTCTGCGCGCTCAATTGCAGACGCGCGAGATTGGCGTTGAGCCGATCGACCCGCCGCGGCGAGCGGTCGAGGGCGATCACCTTGGCGCCCGCCGCCGCGAGCTGGGCGGTCTTGCCGCCGGGCGCGGCGCAGAGATCGAGCACCGTCTCGCCCGCGACATTGCCGAGAAGCTTCGCCGGCAGTGCGGCGGCGGCATCCTGCACCCACCACGCCGCTTCGTTATACCCCGGAAGATTGGCGATCGCGCCGCCGCCTTGACGGCGCAAGCTCCCCGTCGCCAGCAGCACGGCGTCGAGCCGCTCGCGCCACAGCTCGGGATCTTTCTTCACCGAAATGTCGAGCGGCGCCTCGTGCAGATGCGCCAAGGCGATGGCGCGCGTCGTCGGCTCGCCATAAGCATCGCACCAATTGCGCCACAGCCAGGGTGGGACGTTGAGCAGCGCCTCGTCCTGCTGCGCGATCAGCGTCGGCCCTTCCTGGCTCAAGCGCCGCAGCACGGCATTGACCAAGCCTTTGTAGGAGAGAAAGCCGCGCGCTTCGGCGAGATCGACGGTGGTCGCGACCGCGGCGTGCGGCGGCGTGCGCAGGAAGAGGAGCTGCGCGATGCCGAGGCGCAGCATGTCGTGGACG
>Ga0070679_100003842_pt1 | contig 13796 bp, 12 predicted proteins | sample KBSC63BmetaG_FD_65652 | JGI IMG/M metagenome (GOLD analysis project Ga0070679, IMG submission 65652) | Corn rhizosphere microbial communities from Kellogg Biological Station, Michigan, USA - KBS C6-3B metaG | ecosystem: Host-associated > Plants > Roots > Rhizosphere | place: USA: Michigan... | reverse complement strand
AGCTGCACCGCGCGCTTGGCGTAGCTCAGCGCATCGGCGTCCTGATAGAGCTGCAGCGACAGCTCGGCGATCTGCGGATAGAGCTCGTGTCCGCGCTCGGGCGCCAGCTCCGCCGCCTTCTTCAGCGCCGCCACCGCGTCGACGAGCCGATGGCGCGCGCGCGCCACCTGCGCCAGGCCGAGCCACGCATCGGCGCGCAGCGACGGCGAGCGCGCCCCGTCGGCGAGATCGTGGAGCAGCTCCTCGGCCATCTCCATGCGCCCCATCTTCACGAGCGCGTCCGCGGCGAGGAGCGTGTAGGCGGCGCCTTCTTCCTCGTCGCTCTTGCGCAGGCGCAGCCCGGTCTCGCGATCGTTGCCGGCGAGGATGCCGAGCCGTCCCATGCGCTGCGCGATCACCAGGATCCGCTGCCGCGCCTCGAGCGTCGCCGCGCGATCGTGCTTGCCGGCCGCTTTGGCGAACAACCCGTCCCAGACGTCCGCGGCCTCGGCGTCGCGATGCAGCCGCTCGAGCGTGGTGCCGAGCCCCTTTTGCACCACGACGTCATCGGGCGCGAGCTTGGACGCCTTCTCGAACAGATCGAGCGCCTCGGGCGCCATGTCGTGCTCGATGTAGACCTCGGCCAGGCGCGCCATCGCCTGCACCTTCGGCCCCCGCTCCAAGAGCTTCTTCCACAGCTCGATCGCGCGCTTCTTGTTGCCCTTTTGCCACCACAGCTCGCCGAGCGCGACCAGGTGCGCATCGTCGCCGGGCTCGAGCCGCACCAGGAGCTCCTGCTCGCGCATCGCCGGCTCGGCCAGGTTCCAGCGCGTGTACAGCTCGGCCAGCTGCGCGTGCAGCGACGGATCGGTCGACTCGCGCCCGAGGGCCTGGGCGATCTTGAGCGCCTCGTCGCGGTTGCCCGCCTTCATCAGGCGCTCGGCCAGCTCGAGCCGGAAGCGCGGCTCGCCCGGCGCCGACGCGATCAGCCTTCGCACCTCGGCCAGCGCCTCGGCGTCGCGCCCGGTGCGCTCGTAGAGCGCGATCAGCCGCCGGCGCGCGTCGATCGCGTGTGGATCGATCGCCAGCGCGCGCTTGAAGTCGACCTGCGCCTTCTCGGCGTCGCCGAGCTCGTCGTAGAGCCGACCGAGCAGCTCCCACTCGGCGAAGCCGCGCCCGCCCTCGGCCCACTCGCGCTCCCACTCGCCGACGAGCATGCGCAAGGTGTCGTGCTTGCGCGCGAGCCCGACGATCTTGTCGGCGGCTTCGCGCCGCAGGTAGTTGCCCTTGGGCGCCAGGGCGAACGTCTTGTCGTAGCTCGCGCGCGCATCCTTGTCGTCGTTCGCCAGCTCGGCGAGCTCACCGGCGCGCAGCCACGCCTGCCCCTGCCGCGCCGGATCGCGCGACAGCCCCGCCGCGAGCGTGCGCCACTCGGCGGCGCCTTCGCCCGGCTGCCCGTGCGCGGCGAGCGCCTCGGCCCACTCGCGGCGCGCCTCTTCGTCCTTCGGATCGTCGCGCACCAGCTCGTCGTGATACTTGCGCGCCTCGGCGAGCGCCGCCTTGGCGTCGAGCCCGCGATCGTTGGCGAGCGCCAGATCGATCAGCTTCTTGAGGAGCGGCCGCCGCCGCTTGGCGTCGCTCGTGGCCAGAAGCGCGCGCTCGTACAGCGGCCGCGCGTCGCCGTTCTTGCCGAGGCGCGCGTCGGCGTCGGCGAGCGCCCCGAGGGCGCGCGCGTCGTCGCCCTCGAGCGCCACGGCGCCGGCATACGCCTTCTGCGCCGCCGCGAAGTCGCCGCGGTTGCGCGCGACGTTGCCGAGCGCGAGCCAGTCGTTGACGTCGTGCGACTTGTCGGCCGCGGCGCCGAGCTCGCGCTCGAGCACGGCCACGCTCTTGTACTGCTTGTACAGCGACGTGAGCCGCGCCAGCGCCTCGGCGTCGTCGGGATTGCCGTGCAGGATCTGCTTGTAACGCGCCACCATGCGCGCATCGAACGGCGAGCGCTTCACTTCCCAATCGGCGCGCGCGACCGGCGAGCCGACGAGGACGAAGAGCAGCGCGAAGAGGGCGCGGCGCATCTTCCCAAGCATAGCGCGCCCGTGGCCAATATGCCGCCAGGACCAGGCGCTCATGCGAATTTCCTACGTGCTCCTCCTGACCGCCGCGCTCGCCGCTTGTGGCGACGGCGATCACGCCGCGGACCTCGGCGGCGGCGGCGATCTCTCCATCGGCGGCGACCCTTGCACCAGGCAGCGACGGCGCTTCTCGCCGGCGGCGCGCAGAAGGACGTCTTCTACAACTCGGCCGCGTACCTCGCGCCCGACAAGCTCGTGATCATCGAGCGCATCTCGAATCCGACCGCGGGCATGCCCGGCCGCCTGACGCTCGTCGTCGCCGACTTCGCCAACGCCACCAACCTCGTCGGCCATCCCAAGCTCGGCGAAGGCACGCTCGATCCCGAGAAGCCGTCACCGCCCGGCTACGTCGCGCTCGGCATCACGCCGGCGACGACGACGGTGGTGTTCGACTCGAACGAAATTCCGGAATTCCTGAATTCGCCGCCCGGCGGCGCGCCCACGCACGACAAGCTCGAAGGGCTCGCCGTCATCAACCGGACGACGGTGGCGATCGCCGACGACAACGACTTCGGCATCCTCAACGTCAACGACCGCAGCCGCATCTGGGTGCTGCGGCTGAAGGCGCCGATGTTCTAGCCGAGCGTCTAGTGGTAGCGGTTCTGGCGCACGAGCTCGAGGATCTGCTGCAGCTTGCCGCGGCGCTGCTCGTAGAGGTAGTCGCGGATCAGGCTCTTGTGCGCGCGTGCCATGTCGACGAGCTCGACGCCGGTGCCGTGCACGAGATCCATGCCGAGCTCGTCGTAGCGGATCTCGCCGCGCGCCCAGATGGTGTCGCGCGTGCCGGGCAGCGCGAACTCGAGCTGCACGTGGCGGCTGCCGCGGCGGAACAGGCGCGACCTGCGCGTGGCCACGCGGTGCATGTAGAGCCCCGTCGCCGAGATGTTGGTGGTGACGGCGCGGTGCGGGCGATCGTCGACGTACTCGTCGAGGAAGATCTCGAGCGGCACGCGCTCGAGGTCGCGACGCTCGCTCCAGCGCGGGCGGGTGGAGGTCCAGGCGGTGCGGCGCGGCAGCTTGGGCAGGATCGAATCCGACATGTAGGATAGTGTAGGCGTCCGTCGCGAAGAACGCAAAAAAATGGCACGATGCGGGACGTGTCCGTGTCTCCGAGCGACTCGCCGACCGCGCCCGCGCGTGGCCGCCCGCCCTTGTGGGCGACGCTGGTGGCGACGTCGTTCGGCGCCGGCTTCGTGCCGGGGATGCCGGGCCACTCGGGCACGTTGACGGCGGTGGCGATGGCGTGGGGCCTGTCGCACGTGGGCCCGTGGTGGTACGGCCTCGCGCTGTTCGTGGTGCTCGCGGTCGGTACGCTGGCCGCCGAAGTGTGGGGCCAGGCGACCGGCGTGCCCGACGATCAGCGCATCGTCGTCGACGAAGTGGCCGGATATCTCGGCACCATCATGCTCGTGCCGCGCACGTGGCCCAACTTGATCGTCGGATTCTTCGTGTTTCGCATCCTCGACGTGTGGAAGCCGGGGCCGGTGCGCACCGCCGACGAGACCATCGGCGGCGGCGTCGGCGTGATGGCCGACGATCTCGTCGCCGGCGTCATCGGCGCGTTCGTGATGGTGGCGCTGCACTATTCGCATGCGCTGCCGTGGGCGGCGGCGCGCGTGGTCGCGCTCGCGCACGGTTGGGGCGTGGGCGCATGAGCGCGGCGCCGAAGAAGCGCGTGCGGCCGTTTCCGCTCGCCGAGCTGCCGCGCGTGGCGCGCGCGCAGGCCGACGCGGCGCGCCTGCTCATGCTGCGGCTGCCGCTCGCGCCCGGCGCCGAGTGGGCCGCGGCCTGCGCGGCCGTCGGTGGCGAGATCGCGCTGTCGGTGCGCGAGATCTACGCGCTGCCGGCGCGCGAGCTGCCGTCGCAAGCGCGTGGCGCGGTGGTGCGCTTGGCGTTGCCGGGCGGGCGCGCGGCGCTCGTCGTCGTCGAGGCGGCGCTGGCGGGAAAGCTGGCGCGCGCGGCCCTCGGGCTCGACGAGGCGGAGCTCGGCGCGCCGCGGCCGCTGACGCTGGCGGAGGAGGGCGCCGTCGAGTTTCTCGTCGCCGCGCTGTGCGGCGCCGACGTCGCGCAGGTCTCGGGGATCGTCGGCGAAGCGGCGGTGGCGGCGCTCGCCGCTCCGCCGAACAACGACGGCTGGCTGGCGGTGGCGCAGGCGCACGTGCAATCGCCCGTCGGTGCCGGCTGGGCGCGCTTGTTCGTGCCCGACGTGGCGCGCCTGGGTGCGCCGCCGCTGCGCGCGCTCGAGGCGATCGACCGGTGCGCCGTGCGGCTGGCCGACGCCACCGTCGCGCTGCGGCTCGAGGTCGGCCGCACCGCGGTGGCGCGCTCGGATCTGTCCGGCCTCGGCGCCGGCGATGTCATCTTGTTCGAACGGTTCGGCGTGCGCGATGCGCGCGGCGGGCCGGTCACGCTGCGCCTCGGGCGCGGCGGTTTCGGCGCGCGCCTCGACGGCGACGCGCTCACCATCGAGGAGCAGTTCCGCCTCAACCGTGGAGTCTCGAGCATGGAGTTCGATCCGTCGCAGAAGGGCGAGGCCGCGTCGGCCGATCAGCTGTTGCGCGAGATGCCCGTCGAGGTCGTGTGCGAGCTCGGGCGCGTGACGATGAGCGGCCGCGAGCTCATCGAGCTGCGCCCGGGCGCCGTCATCCCCGCCGGGCGCCCGCTCTCGGGTCCCGTCGATCTCACCGTCGGTGGGCGTGTGGTCGCGCGCGGCGAGCTCGTCGACGTCGAGGGCGAGATCGGCGTGCGCATCACGCAGCTCAACGAGTAGGCCGCCTCTTTACGACCACAGGCGGACGCGCAGGTCGGCGATCAGGCCGCGCGCCGCGTTTCGATCGGGCAACCCGACGGCGGCGACGAGACGCGGCGGCGCCGGGCGCTCGATGTCGCGGGCGAGCTCGACGGCGGAGGCGCGCTGCGCCTCGCGGACGCGGCGGCGCGACACCTCGTCGAGTCGCGCGTGCAGCCAGCGGGCGACGGCGAAGGCGAGCTCGGCGTGCCGCAGCTCGTCGCGCGCGATGTTGACGAAGGCGCGCCGCACGGCCCGGTCGCGCGCGGTGCGCGACTGCCACTGGGTGACGACGGCGCCCCAGGTCTCGAGCACGCAGCCTTCGCGCGCGTTGGCCAGCGCCAGCGTCTCCAGCGACGGTGCGGCGACCGCGTCGATCTCGACGGGCGGCAGCCCGTCCGCGCCGAAGCGGCGGGCGAAGGCGGCGGCGACGCGGGCGTGGCGCGCCTCGTCGTCGGCGGCGCGGCGCGCATCGGCGACGAGCGCAGTCGGCGCGTCGTGCACGGCGAGCGCCGTCGCCAGCTCGACGAAGCCGTCGACCGCAGCCGCTTCGACGTGCGCCATCGCCGCGAAGAAGGCGCCGACCGGATCGTGCGTCTCGACGCGGCGGCGCGGCTTGAGCCCGAGCGGCGGCCGCCCACCGGCGCCGAACGGAAACGCCGAGCAGCGCGTGCGCTCCTCGTCGCAGCGCACCTCGGTGATGCCGCCGTCGGTCGCTTCGGACACGCTACAGCCGTAGAGCGCCTTCTCTCCCGTCCCCTTGGGGCAGAGCTGCTCGCAAACCGGATAGGTCAGCGCGCCCGCGTCCGAGACGTCACCGGCGTCCACGAAGCCGTCGACCCGTACCGGGATCGATTGCGCTTCGTCGTCGCAACACCCGATGGTCGCCAGCGGCAGCGCCGATATCACCAGCCCGCGCAGGAAGGCCGACAGTGCGTCTCGCTTCATGCGCGCCGGCGATTGCAAGCCACGGACCGCCCGTGCGACGCGGACTTCCGTCGCTGCGCGCGCCGCGATTCGGATCCGGATGTCGCGTTTACAGCGAGCGGTAGAGCTGCGCGTACGCCGCCGCCGCGCGCGGCCAGCCGAAGTCCTGCGCCATCCCGCGCCGCATGAGGGCCAAAAAGTCGCTCTCGTTGCGATACGCGGCGAGGGCGCGCCGCCACGCCGCGGCGAGCGCGCCGGCGTCGTACTCCTCGAACTTGAAGCCGGTCCCCGAGCGCGAGCGCGCATCGAAGTCGACGATGGTGTCGTCGAGCCCGCCGGTGGCGCGCACGATCGGCGGCGTCCCGTAGCGGAGCGAGTACATCTGGTTGAGCCCGCACGGCTCGAACTTCGACGGCATCACGAATAGATCGCAGCCGGCTTCGATGCGGTGCGACAGCGGCTCGTCGTAGCCGATGCGCACCGCCAGCTTCTTCGGGAAGCGCGCTTGCAGCGCCCGCAGCGCCTGCTCCAGCGCCGGGTCGCCCGAGCCGAGCACGACGTACTGCAGATCGCCCTCGAGGAGCGACGGCAGCGCGCCGAGCACCAGGTCGAATCCTTTTTGATCGGTCAGCCGCGAGATCGACCCGCACAGCGGCACGTCCGCGCGCACCGGCAGGCCCATCGCGCGCTGTAATTCAGCCTTGCACCTGCGTTTGCCCGCCAGCGAATCGGCCGAATACGACGCCGGAAGATGGATATCTTTTTCGGGGCTCCAGATATCGTAATCAGCGCCGTTCAATATCCCGTGTAACACCTTACTGCGGGCGCGCAAAAGCCCATCGAAACCGAGCCCATTTTCGGGCGTCTGGATCTCCTCGGCATAGCGCGGGCTCACCGTCGACAACCCGTCGGCCAGCGCCAACCCGGCCTTCAGGAAGCTGGCCTGCCCGTAATATTCGAACCCTTCGGGGGTGTAATAGTGCCGCGGCAATCCGAGCTCGTCGATCACGCTCTCGGGAAACAGCCCCTGAAAGGCCAGGTTGTGCAGCGTGAACACCGTCTTCGGCGCCGGCAGATCGCCCCAGCGCTGCTTGGCGAACAGGATCGCCGGCCCCGCCTGCCAGTCGTGGCCGTGCACCACGTCGGGCCACGCGCTGAACTCCGCCGCCAGCGCCAGCGCCGCCGCGCCGAGGAGCGCGAAGCGGCGTGCGTTGTCCGCGTAGTCACCCTTGGCGTCGCCGTACAAGCCGTCGCGATCGTACGACGGCTTGTGATCGACGAGGTACACGCGGACCCGCGGCGTCGACGGCGCCTGTCCCTCGTACACCTCGACACCGACGGTGTCGGCGCCGAGCGGCGTGGCCAGCCCGCGCAGCCGCCGCGCCAATCCGTAGCGCTCGGGATCGACCGATCGATAGCGCGGCGTCACCACCATGACCTCGTGCCCGAGCGCAGCCAGCGCCCGCGGCAGCGCGCCGAGCACGTCGGCGAGCCCGCCGGTCTTGGAGTAGGGCGCCACCTCGGACGCGACATGCAGGATGCGCATCAGATGTCGATCTCGCGCAGGAACTTCGCCGCTTCTTCGGGCGGCGTCGGGTTGATGTAGAACCCCGAGCCCCATTCGAACCCCGCCACCTGCATCAGGCTCGGCATGATTTCGACGTGCCAGTGGTAATGGTCGGGATCGCCTTCGCCGAAGGGCGTCGTATGCAGGATGAAATTGTACGGCGGATCATCGAGCGCTACATTCAGCTTTGTTGCCGCGACCTTGAGCGCATTTGCCAATAACGTGAAATCCTCGTTCGACGTATGCTCGAAGCGTGCACGATGCACCCGCGGCAATATCCACGTTTCGAACGGAAACTTGGGCGCATACGGCTCGCAAACGATGAACGACGCGTTCTCGTAGACCAGCCGCACGCGCTCCTTCAGCTCCTGCCGCACGATGTCGCAGAAGACGCAGCGCTCCTTGAGCCGCCAATACTTGCGCGCGCCCTTCATCTCCTCCGACACCACGCGCGGCACCACCGGCAGCGCGATCAGCTGCGAGTGCGGATGATCGAGCGACGCGCCCGCCGCCGAGCCGTGGTTCTTGAAGATCATGACGTACTTCAAGCGCCCGTCGCGCGACAGGTCTTGCATGCGATGTCGGTAGGCGCCGAGCACGCCCGCGATGTCCGCCTCCGACAGATCCGAGAAGCGCTTGTTGTGCTCCGGCGTCTCGACGATGACCTCGTGCGCGCCGACGCCGTTCATGCGGTCGTAGATGCCGTCGCCCGCCTTGTCGAGCTCGCCCTCGACGCGCAGCGCGGGAAACTTGTTGGGAAACGCGCGCAGCCGCCAGCCCGGCGCGTTGGCGCGCGCGCCCGGCCCGTCGCCGGGACGGAGCGCATACAGCTCGGGCGGCGTCATCCCCTCCTGGCCGGGGCAGAACGGGCAGAGCCCGCGCCGCGGCTCGGGGCGCGAGCCAAAGTCGTGCGGGCGTTTGGTGCGCTCGGTCGCGATGATGACCCAGCGTCCGACGATCGGGTCCTTGCGTAGCTCAGGCATCCGGCCCGGATACTAGATCGCGATCATCTCGATCGTCACCTTGCACTCGAAGGGCACGCCGTCCCCGACGGAGACGTCGCGCCACACCGGCACGATCACCGATGCCTGGTAGGTGCGCTCGAAGCCGCCCTCGGACTGCGACGCGGTCTCGAGCGGATGGCGCCACAGGAGCGCGCCCGGCGTCGCCGACACGCGCACGAAGAACTTGTCCCACTCGTCGACGAGCTCGAGCGTCGTGCCCGCCGGCAGCTCGCCCGCCGACGCCAGCTTGCGCTCGTCTTTGGACAGCTCGCGTCCGGCCACGCGGTAGTAGCGATCGGGCGCGTCGCCGGCGAGCAGCGTCAGCGACGACTCCGAGGCGAAGGTCAACGGCGCCGCCGAGCCTTCGGCGCTGATGCGATAGGCCGCAGTCAGCCGCGCGCCCTCGAGCGTGATCGTCTTGTCGACGGTGACCGCGCGCCCGGCGACCCGCCCGCGACGGCGCAGGTGCACGCGCGCGGCCGCCGAGCTGGCGCTTTGATCGATCACGTCGTAGAGCGTGCCGGCAAAGTCGCCATCCTCGCCGTAGCGATTGCCATGCAGCGCCTCGAGCGTCGTCCCCGGCGCCAGGAAGTGATCGACGAACCCGAGGCGCGGATGGCGATCGTACGCCAGCAGCTCCTCGAGCCCCGCCGACTTCACGGCGTTCAGATCGTGAATCGACACCGGCCCGCCGCCGCCGCCCTGGCTCTGCTTGCGCGCCGCTTCGAGCAGGCGCCCGTGATAACCCTCGGCGCGCCGCCCGAGCACGTTGAGCAGGTTGAAGCGCTTGGGCCGATAGTCGAGCTCGAACACGCCGCCACCGAGATCCGGCTTCACGTAGACCGCCGCCTCGGCGTTCTGCAGGATCACCTCGCGCTGCAGATCGGCGTCGATGTCGGCCTCGACGACGAGCGGTTTGTCGCCGGTGCCAAGCACGCGCTCGGCGTGCGCCTCCGCCTCGATCAGGTGGCGATAGACCGCATCGCGCAGGTAGTTGAGATAGAGCCCGCCGAACAGGCCGTGCCAGTAGCCGCAGTTGCACTGCGCGCGATAGAGCTCGCGCCGCGCGTGGTCGAGCGGATGGCCGCCGCCGGCCGTCGAGGTCGCCGACGCGCCGAGCTTCTCCTCGGCGCGCGCCAGCTTGTCCGACACCCACACCATCTTCTTGTGCAGGTAGTTGGCCTCCGGATACTTGGCGAGGAAGTTCTGCCAGATCCCGCCGCGGAAGAACGCCCGCGCGCGGTCGAGCTCGCCGCGATCGCGCAGCGACTGGCGCACCTCGTTGTAGTGCTGCTGCGCATCGGCCGGCAGCGTCCACTCGCCCATCTCTTCGTACGACGCCGTCGGCAGATAGACCCGGCCCGTCGGCCGGTGCGTGCGCAGGTACTCGCCGAAGTGCTCGGTCTTGAAGGTGCCTTGCTGCTGCCGCTCGACGAGGATGCGCAGAAAATCGCGCAGCCAGCCCTGATCCCACACCCACTCTTTGGTGTGCGGCCAGACGCCGAACTTCTCGCCGTCATCGCCATAGGTGACGGCGGCGTCACCCTCGGTCTCCTGGCGCAGCCGCTCGATGACGTCGATCGACTCCCACGCCTTCAGGAACGGAATCGCCTCGCGCAGCTTCTTGTCGATGGGGAACAGCGCCAGCGGCGTGCCCGCCTTCTCGGTCACGTAGTAGCCGCGCAGCGTGCCCTCGAGCCCGGCGGCGCGGAAGTGCCCGTCGTCGACGAGCGTGAACTTCATGCCGGCGTCGGCGATGAGCTTGGCCAGCGCCGGCTCCCACACGCGCTCGGCGAGCCACATGCCCTCGGGCCGCACGCCGAAGTGCGCCTCGAGGTACTCCGACATCATGTGGATCTGCCCGCGCGCGTCCCGCTCGGGCAAGACCGCCAGCATCGGCTCGTAGAAGCCGCCGCCGAGCAGCTCGACCTGCCCGCGTCCGACGAGCGCGCGCAGCTTGTCGAAGTAGGCCGGGCGCTCGCGCTCGATCCACTCGAGCAGCGGCCCGGTGTGGTGCAGCGTCATCTTCACCGACGGGAACTCGCCGATCGCGTCGATCAGCGGTCCGTAACAGTCGGCGTAGGCCTGCTCGAACACGTGCCCGAAGTTTCCGTCGGGCTGATGGTTGTGAATGGCGTGGAGCAGGGTGAGCTGGCCCATAGGGCCAAGAATCTATGCACCGACGGGCTTTTCGGCAACGACGATTCGGAGCGGCGGAAACGTGTCGAGCGCGTAGGTACGCCGCGTGACGGAAAATCCACGCGATCGAAAAAACGCGGCGTATTGCCAGGTGGCGATGAAATCGGAGAGGACCGCGCGCCCGCCCGGCTTGAGCACGCGCGCGATCTCGGCGAGCGCCCGCTCGCGCTCCTTGCGTGGATGAATGTTGTGCAGGCACAGATTCGACACGACGACGTCGACGCTCCCGTCGGTGAAGGAGAGCCCGCGCGCGTCCTCGTGCCGGATCTCGCAGCGCGCGCCGACGCCCTCGAGCGCCACGTTTTCCAGCGTGCGCGGAAGCGCGTTGCCCGACAGGTCCGACTTCTGGAAGATGTCGATGCCGACGGCGCGCCCGCTCGAAAGCCGCTTGGCCGCGCCGATGGCGAGCAGCCCCCGCCCCGTGCCGACGTCGAGCACCGTCTCGCCGCCGCCGAGGCGCGCCTGGTCGAGGATGCGCTCGCGATGGCGGAACTTGCCGATCTTGGCGTACAGCAGCATCAGCAGCGCCGTCGCCATCCAGCAGGCGCCCCACGTATAGAACCCGTGCAGCCGGATCCAGGGCCGCGCGAGCGGCGTGGCCAAGAAGATCGCGAGCCCGCCGAAGCCGAGCCAGGCGATCACACCCGGCGCGTCGATCCCGTAGTCGATCCTGGCTATGGGCTTCTGCTCAGCGGGCACGGCGCGCGGCCGAGCGCACGGTGTTGGCCAGCAGCATCGCGATGGTCATCGGCCCGACGCCGCCCGGCACCGGCGTGATCGCGCGCGCGCGCCGCGACGCCGCCGCGAATTCCACGTCGCCGACGAGCTTGCCGTCGCCGCCGCGGTTCATGCCGACGTCGATCACCGTCGCGCCCGGCTTGATCCAGTCGCCCTTGACGAGCTCGGCCTTGCCGATCGCGGCCACCACGATCTCGGCGCGCCGGACGACGTCGGGCAGGTTCTTCGTCTGCGAATGGCAGATGGTCACCGTCGCGTGTGCGTTGACCAGGAGCGCCGCCATCGGCCGCCCGACCAGCTGCGAGCGCCCGATCACCACCGCCTCGGCGCCGGCGACCGTCGTCTTGGCCTCGGCGAGAAGCCGCATGCAGCCGTTGGGCGTGCACGCTACGAAATTTGGAGCGCCCGCCCACAGCGCGCCCAGGTTCGCCGGATGCAGCCCGTCGACGTCCTTGTCGCTCGTGATGGTGTCGATCACGCGCTTCTGCGAGATCTGCTTCGGCACCGGAAACTGCACCAGGATCCCGTCGACGCGCGCATCGGCGTTGAGCTCGCGCACCAGGCCGAGCAGCGCCTCTTCCGACGTGTCGGCCGCGAGCTTGTGATCGAAGGTCGCGATGCCCGCCTCGGCCGCCGCCTTCGTCTTGTTGCGCACGTAGACCTGCGACGCCGGATCCTCGCCGACGAGCACCACCGCCAGCCCCGGCTTCACGCCCTTTTGTGCGAGCGCGTCCGCCTCGGCCCTGACCTCGGCGCGCACCCGCGCCGCTACAGCCTTGCCATCGATGATTTCGGCGCCCATCAGTCTTTCTTATCGGCCTTCTTCTCGGTTTTGCTGTCGCTCTTCGACTCGGGCTTCGACTCGCTCTTCACGTCGGACTTGGTCTCGGTCTTCGACCCCGACCCCGGCTTCGACGACGAGTAGAGATCCTTGTACCAACCGCCGCCCTTGAGCACGAAGCCCGACGGCGAGATCAACCGCTCGAGCGCGCCGCCGCATTCCTCGCAGGTCGTCTTCTTCGGCTCCTTGATCCCCTGCGTGTACTCGAAGACCTTCTTGCACTTCTCACATTCGTATTCGTAAATCGGCATCTTCCCTATCTCACCGAGGCGGGACGCGAGAGCATCCGAATCACCGCCGCCTGCAGCTCATGATAAGACGGCGGCGTCGCCAGCGCTTCATCCGCGCCCGAGGTTTTTCCCGCCGCGCGCACGCGCGCGTCACCCGCGAGCAGGATCACCGGCGTCGGATGCGCCTGCGCCGCCGCGCGCTCCTTGGCCGCCCGGATGCACCGGAGGCCCATCTCCGGCATGAGGTCCAGATCGACGACCACGAGGTCCGGCCCCTGGTCGAGCGCCACCTCGGCGACCGACGCGTTGGTCGCCTCGACGATCTCGCAGGCGATGATGCTGCGCACGTAGCGCCCGATCAGCGCCAGCCGATCCGGCGACGCCGCCACCACGAGCACCGTCAGCCCGACGAAGCCGCGCACCATCTCGTCGATGACCGCGCCGTACTTGTGATCGAGCTCGGCGAACTGGATGCCCATGCCGTCGGGCAGCCCATCGTGCGAACCCGAGCGCACCCACGCGACGGTGCCCACGACCTCGAGCGGCCCCACGCCCGGCACGTCGAAGCGCAGGGTCACCTGCTCGCCGATGGCCAGCGGCTGCTGCGTCTCGAGGAAGATGCCGCCCTTCGACAGGTTGATCGAATAGGACACGAGGAACGCGCCGGCCGTGCGGTAGGCGACCTCGAGCGAGATCGGCAGTCGCGGTTGGCGGCGGTCGGCCATTTACAACAGTTTATCGAGAATCGAGTCGAGCTGATCGAGGGAGTGATAATCGATCTCGAGCTTGCCGGCCTGCGTCGTCTTCTGCACCAGGCGCACCTTGGTGCCGAGCTTGCGCTCCAGCTTCTGCTCGAGGTCGCGCGTCGACGCCGTCGACGGCGGGGCGCCGGACGGTTTCTTCTCCTTCGCCTCGCCGCGCTCGCGGCGCACGTACTCCTCGGTCTGGCGCACCGAGAGCTGCTTCTGCACCACCCGCGCCGCGGCGCGCTCGATCGCCGGATCGCCCTCGAGCCCGAGGAGCGCGCGCGCGTGCCCCATCTGCAGCTCGTCACCGGCGACGAGGTTGCGCACCTTCTGCGGCAGCTTCAGGAGGCGCAGCGCATTGGCCACCGTCGCGCGATCCTTGCCCACGCGCTGCGCCAGCTGCTCCTGCGTGTAACCGAACTCGTTGCCGAGGCGCTGATAGGCCTCGGCCTCCTCGATCGGATTCAAGTCCTCGCGCTGCAGGTTCTCGACGAGCGTGAGCTCGTAGGCCTCGCGCTCCTGCACGTCCTTGACGACGACGGGGATCGACTTCAGCCCCGCGCGCTGCGCCGCCCGCCAGCGCCGCTCGCCGGCGATGAGCCAGAAGCCGCCGCCGTCACCGTCGGAGCGCTTGCGCACGACCAG
>Ga0070679_100003838_pt1 | contig 13800 bp, 16 predicted proteins | sample KBSC63BmetaG_FD_65652 | JGI IMG/M metagenome (GOLD analysis project Ga0070679, IMG submission 65652) | Corn rhizosphere microbial communities from Kellogg Biological Station, Michigan, USA - KBS C6-3B metaG | ecosystem: Host-associated > Plants > Roots > Rhizosphere | place: USA: Michigan... | reverse complement strand
ACCGGGGCCATGATGTTCTTGTACATCGTCTCCTCCTCGTTAGGCGCTAGGGTAACCCTAATCCCGCCACCGCGGAAGCTCGCGTTGCGGCGAGGGCGGTCGGTTCATGGTCGACTTCGTCCCTGTGGGTGGTACGCGCGTCGCGGCGTGTGGTACAGCGGCGTCATAGGTGATTGCGTGTAAATCCGACAGATTGTGATGGAGCGGAAAGCGACGGAACCATTCGAGCAACCCAACGAGATTCAGGGAGGGTGATTGCCATGATTTACTATCCTGATGAGCGGCGCTGGCACAGCCATCGCTCTCCATCCGAGCTGATCGAGGATGATGTTCGCGCCCTCCTGCCGCCGGATTTCCGCGTCATCGAAGCCGGCGGCACCGATCAGGCAGCGACTGCGCGCACGACCTTGCCGCCGAGCTTCCGCAAGTCAAAGGACCCGGACGACCGGATTAGATAACCGCTGCCTGACGCGTGTCATGCCGCGCTGTCGCCATCGCCACCTGTATGCACACCGAAGCGGCGTACCGACGATCTGACGGGCGTGGAATACGAGCTCTCGAATAGCAGAGTCGGCTGGAGCTGTGGAATCACAGCCGATCGCGGGCGCTGATTGGTCGTCGCGCCAATCGGCGGCATGACGAGCACCGGGCACGGCGCCGACCATAGCACATACCTCGTGGTGCTTCCGCTCGGAAAATTGCCGCCGAAGACCACGGGCGAGCGCTGACTCTCGCGCCCAACCACCAACAGCGCCGCGTGCTCCTGTGCGTATGACACCAGCTCCGGCCCGGGATCGCCCCAGCGAACCGAGACGTGCCCGCGGGCACCTCCTTCCACGGCGCCCAATCTCGACTGCAGCCACTCCTCCGCCAGCGATGTGAGGCCGAGCTCGCTGAGCGCCTCGATCCCCACGCGCCGCATCTCGTCGGCCGAAGAGCGCTGGCCGTTTTGGGCGGTGAGCCGCCCGATGTATCTGGCGAGCGATTGAGTGCGGGTCTCAGCCTCGACCACGTGAACTGCCTCCAGGTCGATCCCCCACTCCGAGGCCAGCGCCGCTGCGACCTCGAGAATCGAGTCGCCTCCGGCGCGTGCATCGACGGCCGCAATTATTCGCTGCCCGCCGATATGCGCGGTGGTGTCGTCGGTGGTGCTGGGCATGATCAGCACCGGCACGCGCGCGTGGGCGAGCAGACGCTGCGGCGTCGTCGCGCCAAATCGACTTCCTCCCTGACGCCGACCTCCGCGGCCTACGCACAACAGGTCCGCTTTCACTTCCTCCGCGACGCGCGCCAGCGTCGCAGCCGGGTTGCCGGTGCGAACGCCGACGCGCACTCTGTCACTGCGAAGCGCATCGCCGAATCCCTTGAGCGCGCCGTACAATCCCGGCGTGTAGGTCTCCAGCTGATTGAGCGCCGGATCCGCGTACGAATGCAGGTACAGAGGTGCGAATGGCTCGGGCAGCACGTGCACCAGGAATAGCTGGCCGCCCGGCGCCACCCTGCGCGCCGCCCAACGAGCGGCGGCGAGCGAGGCGTCGCTGAAATCGATGCCAACTACGATCTTGTCGAGCCGCATGATCAGTACCCCGAGGCCGACACGAGCGTGGGCCCGCGTCGATAGGGAAAGACTCCCGATGGCCGTGGCTCGCCGACCGGTGTGGTCTCTTCGGCTTTCAAGTGATGCTCGATGGCGCGACGGACCGCGTATGCACATGCAATTCCGACGTGGTGTGTCGCATAACTGGGCAGCAGCAGCTCGATCCCGAAAAATTCCTCGGGGAAAGGCTCGCCGACCGGGCGCAGAATTCTCGCCAGTGGCCGATCGCCGTCGGCGACCCACTCGTACGCGCCGTCGTGCACGAGTCTGACGCGTGATGCGCGGATCTCCTGCGGCTCGCGTCCCGGAAATTCGCGCAGCAACGTGACGTCGAGCGCGCGCGCGGCATCGATCGCTGCGTCGATGGCGGCGGGCTCGGTGGGAAGTCCGCGAAAGCCCAGCGAGCGTCCACGAATCCAGCCGATGTCCTGGCCGCTTGCACTCTCGAGGCGAAACCTGTTTTCCCCGTCCTGAATGATTCTCAGCATCTCAATCCCCTGTGGTTGGGCACCAAGCGCCTGATGCGCGCGGTGCGAAACTCATGAATGGTTTGGGTAGGGATTGGCCGCGATCGGCGCCGCGCGGTGTGAATACCGCCCGCACCGGGAACCTTGCGGATACAAAAAACCCTACCCGGCATGGAGCGCAGGTAGGGTCTCGGCGACGGACATCCGAACGGATGCCGCCGGCTCACGACCGAACTGTCTATCCGCTCACATACAGCGGCTGTGACAGATCCTGCGCGTCTGGGGTGGAAGGCTCGAGGTCACCAGCAATGGAAAGCTGTGCCTGCAGTGCTCGAGCCACCGGCAGGCGCATTTCAGAGACTCGGGTTCGGTGCGTAGTGCACGCGACGGCCCGCGAAACCCGCGAGTTTGTCGCTGTGGAGACCCCCGAGCGTCCCGTCCAGGAAGCGACACCGATGGGCGTGTGCAGACCGGCGCGACTGAGGCCGCGCAAATTCCGTGTCTGTATGCCGGGCATGGTGTGCATGTTCATTCTCTGCTCGAAAGGTGACGATTTCTGAACGAGCGAAGCGATCGCTGAGTTGTACACGACGCGCCCGCGGAAGTTCCAGCACTGAGATTAACTGTGGGGCGGGTAAATTGCTCGCAAATTGCGATCCCAGGCGTGAATTCAGTGAAGTTTTCGCAACGCCGCGCCTTTGTGCATCGCGATGTGGTCCGTCTTGTCGCTCGCGATCTCATACTGAGGCTCTTCTTTGCTGGCGTGGTGGGTGTAGCCTTTGTAGTCGACATCTTTGGTGTGCACCTTGATGATTCTCCCGCTGACATGGCCCGCCTCGGAGTTCCAGGCCACGTGATCGCCGATCCTGAAGGTTTTCTTCATGGTGCGAGTGGAGTGGTTGTGGCAGCGCCGTCAGGCGCCGGGCTGAAGACGGTCTCCGCATGGCCATCCGGATGACCGACGATGACACAGTCCGCGGTTCCCAGAAACAGCCCAGTGTCGACGACGCCGGTAATCGAGAGGAGCGCCCTCTCTAGTTTCCGTGCAGCCTTGCCGTCACTCATCGGCTCGCTGAGTGAACAATCGAAAATCAGATTCCCGTTCTCCGTGATCAGCGGTCGCGATCCGTTCGGTTCCATTCGCAGGGTTGGAACAAGTCCAAGTGCCTCGAGCTCCCTCATTGCATGCCACTCCCCGAAAGGGATCACCTCCACCGGCACGCTCCCGCGCTCCCCCAGAGCCTGCACGAGCTTGTCCTCGCCGACGATGATCACCTGGCTCGCGGACGCAGCCGCCAGAATCCGCTCGCGAACCATCGCTCCCCCGCGCCCTTTCACGAGGTCGAAATTCGGCGCGACTTGGTCCGCGCCATCCACGGTCAGATCGAGCGGCCCGCCTTCGCCCAACTCAATGAGTTGAACACCGGCTCGCCGTGCCTCGATGGTCGAGCGCAATGACGCCGTAACGGCTTTAATGCGCAATCCGTCACGCTGGCACGCGCCCAGCTTCGCGATAAAAGCCCCGACCGCTCGGCCCGAGCCCAGCCCGATGCGCGCGCCATCTGTCACAAGCTCGAGGGCCTTCGTCGCCGCGGCCTGGACGCTCGGATCATCGCTGCTTCCCGACACGTATTCAGGACGCAGCATCAGTCGCGTGAGCCGAGCGTCGTGTCAGGATCAGTCATTGGATCTCGGCGAACCGGAGGGGTGTCCCAAATCCCCGCGCGCCTCGAGACGCGCAAGCAAAAGATGGTAATACAGCATGCCCTGCTGGGGACATAGCGTATCGAGGATGCTTTCAACGTCGATTCGATCGGAGCTGGAGACGAGCGAAAGATTCCGCGCCACGCTGCTGTCGTTCATCGGGAAGACATCGAGGCGCCCGAGGCCGCGGAGCAAGATGACCGTAGCGGTCCATGGCCCGATTCCCTTGATCCCGCGAAGAAGCGCAATGGCATCGGGACTCCCGCGCTCCTCCAACATCGCCTCCTCGAGGGCCCCCGATGCCAACGCTTCGGCAACCCGCCGTAGTGTCGAGAGCTTGCCAACGCTAAGACCGGCCCCGCGCAATACGTCGTCGCCAGCGCCAAAAAAACTTTCAGCCGTTGGAAACGCATAGCCGCCAACGCCCTCGTTATCGGGTGATCGGCCCAGAGCGAGAATCAGACGCCGCATGATCGCGCTCGCTGCATGGAGACTGATCTGTTGGAAGACAATCGCGTTGACGCACGCCTCCCACAGCGTTGGATAGCGCGGCGGTCTCACACCGCGCATCCGCTGCGCTAGCGGACCCAGCCACGGTATGCCCTGGGCCGCGCGGCTGAAATACTCCACGTCGCGATCGACGCCAAGCATCCGTCTCACAAGCGCAAGCGCCGGTTTGTGTTCACGCGGATCGCCCTCGAGAGTGACTGTGAGGGCTTCCGTATCCACCTGACTGACACGCGCGACTATGAGGCCACGCGGGGTCTCGAGCGCTCGGACATATTGTCCATCCGATGTCAGGAGGTCGACGAGATTTGTCGACAGGCGCCGCAGCGCGCTTACAGTGAGGTCGAGTCTGAACGGAGCCGCGACCGACAATTCATGCCGCGAGCGTGATGACGGCAATCCAGAGCCGATAGATGGCCCAACTGCGCCTTGCAGGCTCTGATTCCTGACACTCGTCATTCTAGCCGCGCATCGGCGCCCGGTTGCTGTGGCAAACCCAGGTCCGCAGGAAAGTGCAGGTGCGACGAGCGGGAGATGTTTCGAATTTCTTCGATCGCCGCGCGTAGCAGCGCCCTCGCGTTGGCGAGTCGAGCCGCACGGGCATCGCTCTTCGTTTCATTCGCCGAGGCGGCAATCTCGAAGCTTGCGTCCGCGAGCTTCTGGCCCACCGAGTCGCGAAGCTCTTGAGCAACCTGCGCGCGCTCCCTTTCTTCGGCGTACATCACCTCTTCACCCAGCTTTTCCACTCGCTCGCGGCCCGCCGCGAGACTGTCGAGCATCCCGTTGATGGTCTTCGAGAGCCGCGCCAGCTCGTGGTCAGCCACGATTGAAGCTGGAACTCTCTCTGCGAGCCGCCCCTCAGAAACCCACGTCGCGACACGCTCGAGAGACTCGATCGGACCGAGTGCGAGCCTTACCAGCACGAAATTCACGATCGCTCCAAGAATCAAGGCTGTCGCGACGACGTACGCGTCGAAGAGGCGTCCGGCCCTTATCTGGATCGGTCCGAATAAAAACAGCACGGCGACTGCTACGATGATCAGATTCGCACCGAGTAGCTTTGCTTCGAGTGGAACCTCGAGAACCAGGCGCAGCCAACGAGGAAGTCGTGGCTTTTGCGTCCGACGCACCGTCGATGCTCGACGATCCAGGTCGTTTGTCATCTTACGTCCTCCGCCTAAATCGGATGTACGCGGCGCTCGGCGATGATCCGCTGGACAGGGGGAAACGCGTTGCGAGCGGCGTCCGGGACGTGATGCCAATCGCTCGTGCCCGGCTTCCCGACCCAATAGTCGAAGGGTTCGCCGCCGGGCCCCAGCGGCTTGCCAACAACGATTCTTCCCACCATTCCCGCCGCTTCGTGCGGAGCGCAGTAATAGTCGTAGACGCCAGGCACCGTGAGCTCGACGTCGAAATGCGCGCCCGGACGGACGAGATATCCCGAGTCCCAGGGGGTCGCTCCTTCGGGAATTCGAAGCGGGTGATGATCATTGCGCGGATGGTACGCAGTCGTGGTGTGCACATTCTCCTTTACCATCCACCGAACGGTCGCGCCCGGTTCTACATAGAGCCCGATGGGATCGAACCACACTTTGGACCCGAGCGCGTCACTGCGCATCTCGATCACCTCGACAGACGCCGCCGAAAACAGACGACGGCTCGGAAGGAGCGCGAGACCGACGAAGGCGAACCCGCCAGCCTTTACGAACTCGCGACGCGACGGTCCAGTCACTTGACCAGCTGTGCCGCGCGCTGCGGTGAGACGTACCACACTATGAAGTGGTAGTGTGGCTCCGCCACGCCCGGGTGACCCGCGTTGTACACGATGTCGACGTGATCAACGCGCTCATGTGCAACCTTGAGGTCGCTGAATGCCTTGTGTGCGTTCAAGTCTTTGAGGGGGATCATGTAGATCGAGCTCACCAATTTCCCCTGATGGTCATAAGCGAGAAACGGCCCGGCGGGAAGCGTAGCCGGATCGACATACAACGTGCCTAGTCCAGGGAGAAAGTCGGGAAGCGGGACCAGGCTGCTGACTGCCTTGTACGCTCCGCCCGGCGGTGCCTTGCTTTGCGCAGCTGCAGTATCAGGCGAAGCGAAAAGCAGCCCGAGCCCGACAATCAGCGCGGTGAGGGTGAGTCGTTTCATTGAAGGATTTCCTCCGGTAGATGGTTTTGTTTGGTCGTCGGTTTATGGGAATCGACGCCTGGCGCTTGAAGCAGGGCGGGCGCCTTGGCAGACGCACTCACCCGAAGACGGATCCACATTCCGGCCGCGCCGTGCCCGGGGACGCCACAGAAGATCAGGTAGTCACCCGGAGGTTGTGCCGTGAAGCGCATGACGTCCGTTCCACCCGGTGGGAGCCCTGCGGAAAGATTGAGGGTGAACGCGCGTGGGATCGCGGGGCTCGGTGGCTGCGCTGGAAGCGGAGTCTGAGGGGTGATCACCTCGGCGCTATGCGGCAGCATCCCGTCGTGATTCTTGAATGTGATCTCGGCCTTCCAGCCGACAGGAATGACGAGAGTGAGCTCGCCATCACGGAACCCGTTGAAATTCAAGGCGCCGTTCAGTCCCGTGAGCCCTGCAATCAGCTGAAATCGCGCGGTTTTCGCAGCCGCGTCAGAAGTCAGCCATGCAGGATCGATGCTCTGCTGCGCATGCACGGGAACGGCGAGCAAGCAGATCAGCGGCAGCGTAAGAGCAAGTCGATTTGTCATTTGGCGAGCTGAGCTGCGCGGTCAGCTGAGACGTACCACACGATGATGTGGTAGTGCGGTTCCGCTACACCCGGATGTCCGGCGTTGAAGACGACATCCACGTGATCGGCGACCGCCCGACCGATATTCAGATTGTTGAACGCTTTCTGGGCGTTCATATCCTTGAGCGGGATCATGTAAATGGAATTCACGAGGCGGCCCTGGTGGTCATACCCGAGGAAGGGCCCGGCGGGCAGCGTGGCGGGATCGACATACAATCTGCCAAGCCCCGGGATGAAGTCGGGCAGCGGAACAAGCGTGCTGACTCTCTTGTACTTGCCACCGGGAGGCTCCTGGAGTGGCGCTGTTGATGAATCGGGGTGCATCCTCGTCGCGACTGGCAGGGGCGATTCGCGCTGCGCCGCGGCGGTGTTGGGAACGGTGAATATCCCAACGCCCAAAGCACCGACGAGGGTGACAAGCGCGAGATTTTTCATTTGAAGCTCCGGGTGTGGTGGTCTGATCTACTCGTCGCTGAGACTAGCCGCCGCTTCGTGAAGAAAGCGTGAAAAAGCGGCGAACTCTTGCACAGGTTCCCGGCCCTTTCCGGGCGGTCTATCTTCCTGATGTGCCCGCCCCCGTGATCATCCAGCCTTCCTCGATACAGCAGCGCCTCAAGCGGCTAGAGGTCGCCAGCTCCGTAATGATCACCGAGGTTTCGCTGGAGGGTGTTCTCGCTCGCGTCGCCCAGGTCGCCGCGGAGGTGATCGGTGCACAGTACGCCGCGATTGGGCTTCTCGGATCAGATGGGAAAGTGCTCGAGCACTTTACGACTTACGGCATCGACGCCGAACAGCGGGCCAGGATCGGGGCGCTTCCGCAGGGGCGTGGCATTTTGGGCCTCATCATCCGCGACGCCAAGCCGCTCCGGCTGGCGGACCTGACCAAGCACCCCGAGTCGGGCGGATTTCCGCCAAATCATCCGCCGATGCGCTCGTTTCTGGGTGTCCCGATCTTCGGCCGTGTGGGCGTTTTCGGAAGCTTGTATCTGACCGAAAAAGCCGACGGCGAGGAGTTTACCGAAGAGGACGAGGACCTCGCGATCCTGATTGCGGCCAAAACATCGGCGGCAGTAGAAAACGCGCGCCACCATCAGGAAAGCGCGCGACTGCTGGCGGAAGTGCAACAGCTGCAGCGGGCGCGCGAGCGGTTCTTTGCGATGGTGAACCACGAGCTCCGCAATGCACTCGCCGCCGTCTACGGCTGGTCTGAAATGCTGGTGCGGAAGAGAGATCCAGCGACTGTGCCTCGTGCCGCCTTCGAGGTGCTCGACTCAGCGCAGTACGCAATCGGTCTCATCAATGACCTGCTCGACCTGAGCCGATTGGACGAGGATCGCCTGAAGCCCGTCATCCGCCGCGTCGAGCCCGTATCCATTGCCCGCCATGCAATCGGCCGAGTAACGCCGGCGGCTAACCTGAAGCAAGTCGCCCTGCACCTGACCGCCAGCGCCGGGTTGCCGAATTGCGAAACCGACGCCAGCCGGGTCGAGCAGATTCTGGTGAACCTGCTCAGCAACGCGATCAAGCACGCACCCGAGCAAAGCTCGGTGGAGGTGAACATCACGGCCCTCAACAAGCGGGTCGTATTTCGGGTTGATGACGAGGGGCCCGGTGTACCGCCGACCGACGTGGAGCGGATCTTTGACATTTACGTGACCAACCCGGGCGAAGAGGCTCAAGGTCTGGGGCTCGGGTTGCCCCTCTCTCGGCGACTTGCCCGGTTGTTGGGAGGCGAGCTCCACGCCGTGGCGCAGCCGGGGAAAGGCGGCTGTTTCATCCTCGAAGTCCCCGCGAGCGAATCATGAAGACATCTTCACACCCGTTTCTCGCCGCTATCATCGACAGCTCGCAGATTGTACGGGGATGAAGATTCTTCTGGTGGAAGACGACCGTAAGGTCGCCGGATTCATCGAGCAGGGTTTGCGCGAGGAAGGTTACGTCGTGGATCTCGCCCGCGACGGTGACGAGGCGACGACGATGGCGCACGTGAACGACTACGATGCGATCCTCCTCGATGTGGTCCTTCCCAAGAAGAACGGGTTCCAGGTTGCCGCCGAGCTCAGGCGGGAGGGTCGGACTGCTCCCATCTTGATGCTCACGTCGCGTGACGCAACCGAAGACGTAGTCCGTGGACTGGACGCAGGTGCCGATGATTACCTCGCGAAGCCGTTTCAGTTCGACGAGCTTGTTGCCCGCATCCGCGCGCTGCTCCGGCGAGGTGGCGCGGAACGGCTCGAGTTGCTGCGATACGGCCCGATAGCACTGGATCGGCTGCGGCACCTCGCGGTGGTGAACGATCAGCGATTGGACCTCACCCCCAAGGAATTTCAGCTGCTCGAATACTTTCTGCTGCGCCCCGAGGAGGTGGTTCGCCGCACGACGCTCCTCGAGAAAGTCTGGGACATGCACTTCGACCCCGATAGCAACGTGGTCGATGTACATGTAGGCAACCTCCGGCGAAAATTGAACCAGGCCGCTGGCGAGCCGCTGGTCGCCACCGTGCGCGGCGTCGGATTCACACTCCGCCGCGGAAGCGCCGACGAAATCGTGCCCGGAGCTGAATAGCACCACGCAGATCTGTGAAGGAGGTTTCACACCTTCTTCGCAATAGCCTCACGGAGCCGTTGGTAAAGTGGCTCCATGATGATTTGGCCAATGCGATGGGCGATCTATTCAGTAGCGACATGGTGCCTGGCACCCATGGCGCTCGGCGGGCAGACGCCAGCCACTCCACAGCCGCCCGATACGACGGCGCCCTACGTGCTGCCGCCGGTGACGGTTTCCGTCACCCGAACCGAGCTTCCGCTCGCCAGGACTCCGCTCTCGATCCAGAGTGTGGATCTCAGTGAGATCAGTCGCGCGCGGCCGACGTGGGGACTCGACGAAGCACTCGTCACAGTTCCGGGCGTGTTCGTCGCCAATCGCTACAATTTTTCCCAGGACCAGCGAATCTCGATTCGAGGCTTCGGCGCTCGGTCAGCGTTCGCTGTACGCGGCATCAAGATTCTGCTCGACGGCATTCCTCAGACGCTGCCCGACGGACAAGGTCAGCTAACGAATCTCGAGATCGGCGAAGTCGACCGCATCGAAGTCCTGCGCGGCTCGGCGTCGGCGCTGTTCGGCAACGCGTCTGGTGGCGTCATCAGCATTTGGACACGGCCACCAGCGATCGAGAACGTGCAGCAGGAAACGCGCTTCGTCGCGGGCCGCTTTGGTGAGCGGTCCGATCGGACCTGGAACAAGTGGCAGTCCACAACCGCGATGCGCGTCGGCCCTGGCACTGCGCAGGTGACCGCCTCGCGGCTCGATTACCGGGGAGAGCGAGACCATAGCGCCGCCGACCAGCGTGTGCTCAACGCCCGGCTGCGAATGCCGATCGCCGACGGCTGGTCACTGACGCTCATCACCGACGTGGGCGACAATCCCCGCGCCGACAACCCGGGCTCCCTGACGCTCGCCGAGCTGCAAGCGAACCGCGACACCGCGCCGGCGCTGAACACGAACCGCAATGCGGGCAAGGACGTCACTCAGATCCAGAGCGGCGCGACCCTGCACCGCGCGATGACGAACGGCGGCGAGGCGACTTTCACCGTCTTCGGCCTGACGCGCGATCTCAAGAACCCGATCACCACCACTTATATCGATCTGGACCGCGTCGCCTACGGCGCCCGCTCCAGTGTCACTTACCCGCTGTCGCTCGGGTCGCTCGCCCACCGGCTCACGGCGGGCTTCGATTTCCAGCGCCAGCGCGACGATCGTGAAAACTTCGCTTATCTGAACACGCCCGGCGACTCCGCGACGCGCAGCGAAGTGCGATCGCTCAACCAGCTGGAGCACGTGACTGAGTTCGGTCCTTTCGTTCAGAGCGCGCTCGACCTGTCGTCACGAGTGACGATCCTGACGGGACTGCGCTACGACTGGGTGAAGTTCGGCGTTCGTGACCGACTCGTCACAGGAACGAATCCCGACGACAGCGGCGAGCGGTTGATGCGCGCGTTGTCGGGCTCGCTGGGCCTTGCCGTTAATCCATCCGCAAGCCTGACGGTGTACGGCAACGTCGGATCTTCCTTCGAGACCCCGACTACAACGGAGCTCGCCAACTCGCCCTCGGGAGCCGGCGGCTTCAACACCGGTCTCAAGCCCCAGCACGCCTGGAACTTCGAGCTCGGCGCGCGCGGGTCACTCGATCGCCGATTCACCTACAGCGTCGCGCTGTTTCAGGCCGAGGTACGTGACGCGTTGATTCCCTATGAGATCGCGGCACCGAGGTTCTTTTATCGGAACGCGGGGAGCACCCGTCATCAGGGTCTTGAGGTCGGCGGTGATCTCTCAGTCTTGCCCGGACTGAGCCTTGGCGCCGCCTGGACTTACTCGGACTACCGTTTCCGAAACTATTCGTTCACCGACACGGCGGGCACCCACGTGTTGGACAGACGCCCACTCGCGGGAATTCCGGACAACTGGCTGCATCTGACGCTCCGCGCGCGGCCGGCCGCTTTCGCGGGCGTTTGGGCCGAGATCGAGCCGACCTATTCGTCGGGATACCTGGTCAGCGACGTCGTGAACACCCGCACGTCACCCTGGTGGTCGACGAACCTCCGCGCCGGGTGGGACGGTGAAGTCGGCAGCCTGCGTCTGGCTCCGTTCCTCGGCGTCAACAACGCGTTCAATCACCGGTACGTGAGCTCGGTGGTGATCAACGCGGCGCGAGGTCGGTTTTACGAGCCCGCGCCCGGTCGGAATGTGTACCTCGGGATGTCAATCGGAGTTGGTAAGTAGTTCGGATCTTTTATGGAGGTAGTAATGAGGAAGTGGACGATATGGAGAATGGCCGCGGCGATGGGCGTCATCTGCTCGGTGTACGCACCACAGTTCGCGACGGCGCAAGGATCGGGTTCCGTCGGTCTGCGTGCACCAGCAGCGTCAGATACCCGTGAACCGGCGGCGTCACCGCAGACGAACGTGACGTCGGTGATGTTGCACGAGGCGGCGCAGAGCGGCGACTGGCTGATGTATGGGCACAACTACACCAACAATCGCTACTCGCCGTTGAAGCAGATCAACACCACCAACGTCGCCAATCTGGTGCCGCGGATGGTCTTTCAGACCGGAACGGAGCGGCTCGGCAGTCTCGAGACGACGCCAGTCGTGGTGAACGGCATCATGTACATCACCTCGCCAGCCATCCCCAACAACGTTGTGGTCGCCGTCGACCTGCGCACCCAGAAGACGCTGTGGCGCTACGAGCACAAGAACGCTCCAGTGAGCACGGCTTGCTGCGGACCCAACAATCGCGGTGTCGCAGTGTCGGGCGGCAACGTGTATGTCGCGACGCTCGACGCCCAGCTCATTGCCCTCGACCAGAAGACTGGTGAGGAAAAGTGGACTGCGACGATCGCAGATCCGGCCGAGGGTTACACCGAGACAATGGCCCCCCTCATCATCGACGATAAGGTGATCATCGGATCGTCGGGCGCCGAGTACGGCATCCGCGGATTCGTGCGGGCGTACAACGCCGCCACCGGCGCTCTGGTCTGGAACTTTTACACGATCCCCGCGCCCAATGCGCGAGCGGATGAGGGCGGAATCAACGGCTGGTACGGTCATTGGTCACCGACCACACCGGAAGGCACTCCCCTGCACCGCAACATCGCCAAGGAGAAGGCTGACTCGGCCAAGTACGCCGATGCGTGGAAAACTGGCGGAGGGTCGATGTGGATGACCCCCGCGTATGATCCGGACACGAAGACGATGTACATCTCCATCGGAAATGCATCGCCCGATCTCGACGGCTCGGTTCGCCCGGGCGACAACCTGTGGGTCGAATCGATCGTCGCGCTCGATGCGACGAACGGCAAGTTCAAATGGGGTTACCAAATGGTGCCGCACGATGTGTGGGACCTGGATGCGACCAGTCCACCGGTGATCACAATGGTCGATGGCCGCAAAGCGATCGTCCACGCCGGGAAGACCGGATGGATGTACGTGCTCGACGCCGCCAACGGCAAGTTGATCCGCCGCTCGGATGCGTTCGTTCCCCAGGAAAACATGTTCGCGCAGCCAACCGCGGAAGGCGTGCGGATGCTGCCCGGTGCCAACGGCGGCCAGGAATGGTCACCCATCGCTGTGAATCCAGAGCTGCAGTACGCCTACAGTGTCGCGCTGCATCAGCCGATGAACTACAAGACCCACTACGCGCCCTACGAGGCCGGCCGACTGTGGCTTGGAAGCGCCTTCGTCGCCATTCCGGGCGAGGCACAATGGGGATACGTATCGGCGATCGATCTCAAGACCGGCAAGATCGCGTGGCAGGTGAAGACCGAGCAGCCGATGATCGGAGGCGCGACGGCTACCGCCGGCGGGTTGATGTTCACCGGCGAAGGCAACGGCTGGTTCAAGGCCTATGATGCGAAAACGGGCAAGGTTCTGTGGAGTTTCTACTGCGGCGCCGGCGTCAACGCCGCTCCGTCGGTGTTCGAGGTGGACGGCGAGCAGTTCATCGCTGTCGCCGCGGGCGGGAACTTCCAGCTGAATTATCCGCTCGGTGATGCGGTGTTCGTGTTCGGGGTTCCGAAGGCGGGCAGGTAAGTGAAACGCATCATTGCCATGACCGTGCGCCGCGCGGCGGCGACTGCAGTTGCAGGTGCGGCGCTGCTCGGCGGCGGTCTGGTCGTGGGAGCGAGCGCGGCAGAGCAACCGCGCCGGTGGACGGCCCTCGATGGGCGTGATTGGACCCAGTTCGCGCCCAAGGAGAAAGAGGCGTACGT
>Ga0070679_100003836_pt1 | contig 13801 bp, 12 predicted proteins | sample KBSC63BmetaG_FD_65652 | JGI IMG/M metagenome (GOLD analysis project Ga0070679, IMG submission 65652) | Corn rhizosphere microbial communities from Kellogg Biological Station, Michigan, USA - KBS C6-3B metaG | ecosystem: Host-associated > Plants > Roots > Rhizosphere | place: USA: Michigan... | reverse complement strand
GCCGTGGAGGCGATCCTGAGCGACGAGAGCGGCAGCTCCGCCGCGAGCGAATGAAGCTCGGCAAGTACCTGCGCGACCCTGGCCGCATCGCGCGGAAGTTGCGCTGGCGCAAGTTGTACAACGGCGAGCCGCGCGACGTCACGGTGGAGAGCTACAACGGCATCCTGACCTTCGACAGCCGCGACAAGCTGATCGGAAAGTATCTGTACGTGGACCGCGCGTACGAGCGGCGCTACATCGAGAGCGCGCTCGGTGTGCTGGAGCGCGAAGGGTATCCGGTCGCGAACGGCGAAAGTGAAGGCGTGCTGCTCGATGTGGGCGCCAACATCGGGATGATCTGCATCGCGCTCCTCGAGCAGCGCCGCTTCGCGCGTGCGATCGCCGCGGAGCCATCGCCCCGGAACCTCCGCCTCCTCGAGCACAACGTCGCGCAGAATGGTCTGTCGGATCGCATCACCATCGTCCCCTGCGCGCTCTCGTCCGCCAACGGGGAGCTGGAGCTCGAGCTATCGGAGTACAACTCGGGCGACAACCGGATCCGGCACGATGCGTCGAGCGGCGCATGGCGCGAGGATCGGCGCGAGGTGGTGAAGGTCCCGGTGCGGACGCTCGATGCCGTGCTCGCCGAGCGCGGCGTGGACGCGCGAGATGTGGGCCTCGCCTGGGTGGACATTCAGGGGCACGAGGGGTTCTTTCTCGACGGTGCGCGCGCGACGCTCGCAGCGGGCGCGCCGGTGGTGAGCGAGTTCTGGCCGTACGGCATCCTCCGCTCGGGGATGGCGCGCGCGCGGTACGGCGCGATAGTGGGCGAGATCTTCACGCACTTCTTCCACCTGCGTGCCACGGGCGCGGAGAAGCTGCCGATCGCGAGGATCGATGCGCTCTTCGACGAGTACACCGCGCCGAAGGAGATGTGCGAGGTGATCTTCGTGAACGACCGCGCGCGCCGTTGACTGGACGCGCTCCGGTGCCGATCTCGCTCCCGCCCTCGCCCAGGATAGCGATCGTCATGATGAGCGCCATCGGCGACGCGGTGCACGTGCTCCCCGTGGTGACCGCGCTCGAGCGCCACGACCCCGCTACGCACATCACATGGGTGCTCCAGCCGGGCCCCGCCTCGCTGGTGCGCGGGCATCCGTCGGTGGACGACATCGTGATCTTCGAGAAGAACCGCGGCATGCGCGGACTGGCCGACGTGCGCCGCGCGCTGGCGGGGAGATCGTTCGACGTCGTACTGGATCTCCAGGTGTACATCAAGGCCGGCCTCGTCACCGCGCTCACGCGCTCACCTGTGAAGCTCGGCTTCGATCGCGCGCGCGCCCGGGATCTCAACTGGCTCTTCACCAACCGACGGATCCCCGCGCACGCGCCGGGCCACGTGCAGGATCAGTACTTCGAGTTTCTCGCGGAGCTGGGCATCTCGCCCGAGCCCGTTACGTGGAACCTCGGCCCGTGGCCGGAGGAACGCGCTCGGCAGCGCGAACTTCTGAGTGACATCCCCGGCCCGATCGCCACTCTTGTGATAGGGAGCAGCCACCCGGAGAAGGAGTGGATCCCGGAGCGCTGGGCGGAGCTCTCCGATGCTCTGCACGAGCGCTACGGCCTCACGCCGGTGCTGGGGGGCGGACGCTCGGTGCGCGAGCTGGAGACCGAACGCGAGATCGCGCGGCTCGCGAAGCATCCACCGCGCTCCACCCTTGGCGTTCCGCTGCGCGATCTCGTGGCGCTCATCGACGCCTCCGAACTGGTGGTCTCGCTCGATACCGCGCCGCTGCACATGGCCGTGGCGCTGGAGCGGCCGGTCATCGCGCTCATGGGCTACAACAATCCCAAGCGCGTTGGCCCCTACCGGCGTTACCGCGACCTGGTAGTGGACGCCCACGGCGATCCAGGAGAGGAGTACCCGATAACCATAGCGCACCGCTCGGGACGGATGCCGCGAATCCAGGTGGCCGACGTCCTCGAGAAGGCCGAGCTCTGGGCGCGGCGCTACCGCGTGCCCCGCGAGCCCGAGCGAGAGCCGGAAAGCACGCGCTCGTAGAGCGCCGCCGTGCGTCGTACTACTTCGTCCATCGAATAGCGCGGAGCGCGCTCGCGGGCGCCGGCGGCGAGGCGCGCCGCGAGCTCGCGGTCGCTCGCCACCCGCGCGATCGCCTCGCCCATCGCCTGTGCGTCGCCGGACGGGACGATCAACCCCGTCACCTCGTGCACCACCGCCTCGGGGATTCCGCCCGCGTCGGTCGCCACCACGGGCTTCGCGAAGGCCATCGCGTCGAGCAGCACCGAGCCGAGTCCCTCCTCGACGGAGCTGAGAGCGAGGATGTCGGCTGCCATGATGATGGCGTCGGCGTCCACGCGGTGGCCGGTGAGCCGGAGCGCGTCGGAGATGCCGAGTCGTTCGATTTCCGCCTCCACCGCACTGCGCAGAGGACCGTCGCCCACCAGCAGCGCGCGAAGGTCACGCACTCGCTCGCGTGCCGCCGCCACTGCGCGAACGAAGGTGACGGGGTCCTTCTCCCGGGCGAGGGCGCCCACCATGGCCACGAGAGGGGCGTCGTCCGGCACACCGAGCTCCGCTCGCGCCGCGGGGGCAACCTCGCGATCGGGAGGTACGCCGCTCGGAATGACCTCGATGGTCGCGGCGCTCATCCCGCCCTCGACGAGCGCCTCCTTCACGCGCTCGGAGATCGCGATCATCGCGCTCGCGCGCCGGTACTTCCACCGTGTGAAAGGGTTGGAGCGAAGCTGGAAGACGGTGCGCCGGGTGAGCACCATGCGCGCGGGCGTGCGGCGCGCGCCCATGGCGGCGAGCGCCACGGCGTGCGCCGTGTGGGCGTGCACGATGTCGACGTCATTCGCCAGGATCGCGCGACGGATCCAGCGCGCGGCGGCGAGGTCGACTTCCGAGCCGGGTGCGGACGGGATGATCTCGAGCCCGGCATCCGCGGCGCGCTCCGCTAGCGGCTGGCCGGGTCGCACGACCAGCAGTGAACGATGCCCCGCGCGCTCCAGCCCCTGCGCTAGCCAGAGAGTCTGGCGTTCGCCGCCGCGCCAGCCGCGCTCGGTGTTGATGTGCATCACGGTGAGCGGTCGGCTGGTCATGATTTTCTCGCTGTGCTCAGCGTACGCTCGTAGGCGGCGATGGTGCGCTCCACTGTGACGTCGATTGAAAACTCCCGCGCGCGCTCCCTCGCGGCCGCCGACAGCCGCGCGGCGAGCGCCGGGTCGAGGAGGATCCGCGCGATCGAGCCGCCAAGCAGGTCGGGATCGCCGACTGGCGTGAGCAGCCCCGCGACGCCGTGCTCGACGATCTCCGGAATTCCGCCTGCGGCCGTAGACGCGATGGGGCGGCCGAGCGCCAGGGCGTCGAGGAGAACGCCAGGCGTCCCCTCGAGCTTCGAGCTGAGCGCGGCTACATCCCCCGCAGCGATGAACGAGTCGTGGTCGTCGCGAAAGCCGGTGAGATGCAGAGTGTCGTCCAGCTCGAGCGCGTGCGCCTCCGCTTCCACCGCGGCACGGAGATGTCCTTCGCCCACGACCAGCGCCTGCAGCGCGGGAACGCGCCGCTTCGCTACCGCGACGGCGCGCACGAAGGTGACGGGGTCCTTCACGTCGGTAAGCGCGCCGACCATCACCACCAGCGGCGCGCGCTCGGGTACGCCGAAGGATGCGAGCGTCTCGCGCGAGGCGGGGCTCGCCAGCTCGCCGAGGGGGATCCCGCTCGGTATTACATCGATTTTCGATGCATCGAGACCCGATGCAACGAGCGCGTCGATCCCGGCGCGCGACACGGAGATCACCCGGTCGGCGCGTGAGTACTTCAGGCGCGTCCCGATGTTGTCGCGCACCGGGAAGGTGGTGCGTCTGGCGAACACGATCCGCGCGCGCGTACCGGCCGCGGCGAGCGCGGCGAGCGCGATGGTGTGGCCGGACTGGGGATGGAGGATGTCCACGCGCTCGCGCGCGATCAGCCGTCGCAGGCGGAGCACGGTCCACGGGCCGATCTCGGAGATGGTAGGGTCGACGTGCACCACCTCTATTCCGCTCGCGCGTGCACGAGCCGCCAGCTCGGCGCCGGGACGGAGCGCGAAGATCGGTCGCCCGCCACGTCGCTTCAGCCCCTCCCCCATCCAGAGGATCTGCCGCTGCCCGCCGCGCCAGCCGGTGCCGAGGTCCATATAGACCACGGTGAGAGGATACGAGCGCGCCGATCGCGTCGAGTGATCGTGCCCGGCAACTTCATTCGACGCCGGGCTCGGGGTGCTTTCGCGAGCGCGCGGGCGCTGATCCGATTCCGCGCTCAGCCGGCCTCCGCGCCGCCCGATCCGCCGCTCCGGTACGCGGGGTCGTTGTACATCTTGAACTGGCGGTAGACCTTCGGCACCACCTTCCCCGATGCGATGTCACCGAGCAGCGCGGTGAGCTCGGCGGCGAGGTCGTCGCGTTGAAGCTCCAGCACGGCCACACGCTCGGCGCAGCGCGCGCGAAACTCCGGCGTGGTATCCTGCCGCTCCGACTGCTCGCGCATGTGGTAGATCTTGAGCTCCATGATGCTGATCTTGTCGGCCAGCCATCCCACCGTCTCAGCCACGATTCCGCTCCGCCCGCGCAGCGCTCGCCCGCGCACCGTCGCTCGCGCCGCCCGTATCACGCTGCGCGCGCACCACCTCGAGCACCGCGGCGTCGATGCGCTCGATGAGATCGTTGCGGCGCTGGTTCAGCTTGTCGACCTGGCGCTTCGCCGCAGCGACCTGGTGGTCGTCATCCACGCGCGCCTTGTCCTCCTCGTGCCAGAGCTCGACGTTCGTCCGCGCGAGCTCGCTGATAAGCGATCCGATCTTCTCGTTCATCATCACTCTCGTGAGGGTGGAGAGGCGGGGTCAGGGCACACGCACCACTCGCCACCCTACCTCCCCCGCGGCAGCCGTGAGCGTATCGCTGAAAGTAACCTTCGCGCCGCGTGGTGACTCCACGTAAATCGCCTGGTCGGGCGGGAGGCCGCAGATGGTGAAGCTTCCCAGCGAGTCGAGTCGCGCGACCACGCCGTCGACTTTCTCGGCGAGGTTCTTCGCCGACAGTGAACCGGTGTAGCTCTTCCACCAGACGCGCGCGTCCACGTCGCGCAGCGGCGCGCCGCTCGCGCTGTCTACCACCAGCACGCGGAGTGCCGCGAGGCGGCGATCGGTGACCGGATCGGGACACATCGTCGGGGCAAGCGAGGCGCGGGAGGGAACGCTGAGCATCACATCGGGCCCGCCGCGCGCCGTGAGTCGCACGGTGTCCGCTGGTCCGGTGACGCCGAGCGAGTCCAGCTCGGGCGTGGTCACGACCACGCTGTAGAGACCTTCCGGGATGCCTCGGATCTCGAAGTGCCCGTCGCTACCGGTGAGCGCGGAGATGCTCGTTCCCTCGACGCTCACCTTCGCGCCCGCAACCGGCGCGCCCGTGCCGCCGAGGACGGTTCCCGTTATCGCCTTGCGCGGTGGCGGCGGGCCGCGATCGAGGAGCACCGTGCCACCCTCTTCGCGTACGGCCCGGAGTACCAGACGCGACGAGGCGTCCACGTCGAGACCGCCGGGGAGCGCGGCACGTGGGCGGCGATCTTCCTCCAGCACCGGCATGCGGATGACCCACGCGCTCACTATCCACCGCCCGTTGGGGAGCCGATCGAAGCGTACCTGGCCGCCGAACTCCCGCTTCAGACGCAGCTCCGGGATGGACCGGTAGGTGAACTCTATGTTCTCGAGCTCCGCGGTCGCGGCATCCATCCAGAGAACGCCCTGGATGTCCGGTACCTTCCGCCCCTGTACCGGCTCGAAGCCGAGCCCCACCATCCGCACGCGCTCGCTCCCACCGGGAACGAACCGGAAGCAGTGATCGCGCAGAAACTCGTCGGAGAGGAGCGCGTCGGCGTCGGGCGCGTAGTAGTCGGTGGACCCATCGTCGCGACGAACCACGTATCCCTCGCGCGAGAGCTTCTCGACGGGGATGCTCACGAAGGGGCGGGTGATGTTGCCATGCGCGTTCTGGTGATCGGCGCTGAGCACGCGGCCGTCGTTGGGCGAGCGGTCACGCGTGAAGCGCGTGATCATCCCGGAGATCGGCTTTCGCGATGTCAGGACGGTGGCCGTCAGCGCCGCGCGTGCATCCTCCCAGAGTGCCGCGGTCCGCGCATCGGCGTCGGGACGCGCGACGCACTTGCTCCTCCCCTCGACATCCATCCCGGCGAGCACCGACACTACCGGATCGAGGACGATGTCCTCGCGCCTGCTCTCCCCCGTCGCGAGGTCGAACGACTCCCCACGACGCTGTCGCACGCCGATCCGCTTTGCTTCGATGGCGTAGCGGCCCGCGGCGGGCGCGCTGATGTCGTATTGCCCCTGCTCATCGGTGAATACCGTGCTGACGACGCGCCCCTGTGCATCCACCAGCGACACGAGCACTCCGGGGATCGCGGCTCTGCTTCCACGCTCGGTCACCGTGCCGCGCGCCACCTGCCCCTCGGCCCTGGAAACGGGAGAAGCCAGTGCGAGGAGGATCAGCGCGCCAAGGCAATGGAATCTCTTCATGGTCCCGTCACGGCTCATCGTACGTCTGTGCATTCAACGGTCAGTATGACAGCACGTTCGGTCGCGGCCCGCCTCGCCGAGCAGCCGCCGCACGGGCGCGAGCACCATATCCGGCGTCACACCCCCGGTGAAGTCGTGCCCCTGCGCGAGCATCGCGGCGCGGTCGCGCATCCGCACGATCCGGGCGCCTGGGCCCTGCACGGACACCGTCGTCGAGAGCCCCGGACTCCACGCAGCGCTCGGCGTGGGACCGAAGATCGTCACGCGCGGAACACCCAGTGCATCGGCCATGTGCGCGGGTCCCGTGTCGCCCGACACGAACGCCGACGTGCAGGCCAGCACTCCGAGGAAACGGCGCAGCTCGAGCGGCGGCACCATCACCGCGCCCGGGGCGAGCGCGCGGAAGCGCTCCGCTCGCTCTTCGTCGCCCACTGTCTGGAAGATGAGCGGCGTCACGCCATCGGCAAGAAGGGCGCGCGCGACACTCGCGAAACCGTCGACCTTCCAGTCCTTGGCCGGCTCGCGAGTGGAGAGGAGGATCCCCACGCGCGGCAAGCCGGGAGGGGCGCCACACGAGCGTGCGTCGCGCTCGCCCTGGTCGCGCTCCACGGCGGAGAGGTGGATGCTCGGCAGCGAATCTCCCACAGCGACGCCCGCCAGCTCGAGGAGCCGCCGCCGCTCGCGCACCACGTATTCGATGGGGCCCTTGCGCGACTTCGCGTGCGTGTACCAGAGCCGCCAGCCACGCACTCGCCACCCGAGCCGCACCCTCGCCCCCGAAGCGCGGGCGAGCATGGCGGTGGGGAGGCTCCCCTGCAGGTCGATCACCCAGTCGTAGCGGCGCGAGCGAATCTCCCGCGTCATCGCCCTCCGGCGCGCGGGGTCGAACACGACCCGCTCGCGGATCAGAGGGTGGCCGGCCAGGAGTGGGGCCGCGGCGGCACCCACGAGAAAATCCACGGCCGCGTTGGGAAACGCGCTCGCGATGTCGTCGAGGAGCGCCGTGGTGAGTACCACATCACCCAGACGACGGAGCTGGATGACCAGGATGCGGCGCGGCAGCGGCGAGCCAGGTGGCATGCACGTGGTGAGGGATCGAACTGAATATACATTACTGGCACGCTCAGTACCTCATCAGCCTTCACACCGCCATTGCATCATCCGCCTCCGCCCGCGAGCACGATCCCTCTCCCTCGCGGCGCTCGCATCTGCGTAGTCATGCTGAGTGCCGTGGGCGATGCGGTGCACGTGCTCCCGGTGATCAACGCGCTCGAGCGCCACGATCCTACCGTTCACATCACATGGGTCCTGCAGCCCGGCGCGGCGGCGCTGGTGCGCGGACATCCGGCCGTGGACGAGATCATCGTGCTCGATCGCCGCAAGGGACGCCGTGCCTTTCTGGATGTGCGACGCGAGCTGGCCGCGAGGCGCTTTGACATCACGCTCGCGCTCCAGGATTACTTCAAGGCGGGCGTGCTCACGGCGCTGACGCGCGCGCCGGTGCGGCTCGGCTACGATCGAGCGCGGGCGCGCGACCTGAACTGGCTCTTCACCAACCAGCAGATCCCGCCCTCGCCCCCCGCGCACATCCAGGACGAGTACCTCGAGTTCCTCACGCCACTGGGCGTCGCGCCCGAGCCGATCGAATGGCGGCTCGGCCCCTGGGAATCCGAGCGCGCGTGGCAGCGCGACCTCGTCTCGCGCTTCGATCGCCCCATGGCATCGCTGGTGATAGGGAGCAGCCGGCCCGAGAAGGACTGGATCGCCGAGCGCTGGGCCGCCGTAGCTAGCGCGCTCCACGCCGACTTCGGTCTGCAGCCCGTGCTGGTCGGCGGCCGCTCGCCGCGCGAAGTGGAAACGGAGCAGGCCATCATGGCGCACGCCAAGCCGGCCCCCGTCTCACTCCTCGACAGCGGCCTCCGCCGCCTCGTGAGCATCCTCGATGCCTCGTCTCTCGTGATCTCGCTCGATACAGGCCCGCTCCACATGGCTGTCGCGCTCGGGCGCCCGGTGATAAGCCTCATCGGCTACAGCAACCCCCTCCGCACCGGCCCCTACCGCGCCTCGCAGGACCTCACCGTCAGCTCCTACGGCCCCACCACCCGCGCCGGCCGCCTCCTCACCGCCCGCCACCGCGACCGCATGCCGCGAATCACGGTGGGGGATGTGTTGGAGAAGGTGGATGTGTGGGGGAGGGAGAGGAGAGAGCAGAAAGCCGAAGGCAGGAGGCAGTGAACTGCAGAGGGGGCAGGCGGCAGGAGGCAGGAACGGCACACGGTTCGAGATCTCCGCGCCGGAGGTTCTACCTGCCTCCTGCCTCCTGCCTCCTGAGGTCTTCACTGCTCTCTTCTCTCTGCTTTCTGCTTTCCCCAAACTCATACTCCACTCCCATCTCCCTCAACAACGCCACCAGGCGCGCCAGGGGGAGGCCCATGACGGCGAAGAAGTCGCCGTCGATGCGCTCCACCAGGGTCGCGCCGTAGCCCTGGATTCCGTAGGAGCCGGCTTTGTCCATCGGCTCGCCGGTGGAGACGTAGGAGGCGATGGTGCGGTCGGAGAGGGGGAGGAAGGTGACGGAGACTTCCTCGACGGCGGCGAGGGTGCGGCCGGCCAGAGTGGTGGCGACGGCGGTGAAGACGACGTGGGTGCGGCCAGAGAGGCGGCGAAGCATCGCGCGCGCCTCGGCGGGATCGCGGGGCTTGCCGAGGACGTCGTCGCTTTCCACGACGATCGTGTCGGCGGAGATTACCAGCGAGTCGGGGAAGCGCGAGGCGATGGCGGCGCCCTTCTCGCGCGCGAGGCGCTCGACGTGCTCGAGCGGGCGCTCGCCGTCGAACTGCGATTCGTCGATGTCGGCCGGGATTACGTCGTGCGAGATACCTATCATCTGAAGGAGATCGTGCCGCCGGGGCGAGCCCGAAGCGAGAATCACGCGCACCCTCAGCGCTCCAGCCAGAGCGTCACCGGTCCGTCGTTGACGAGATCCACGTCCATCATCGCCCCGAATTCACCGGTCTCCACGCGCACGCCGCGCGCCCTCAGTCTCTCGACGAACATCTCGTAGAGCCCCTCCGCGACCTCGGGCCGCGCCGCATCTATGAAGCTCGGCCTCCTCCCCTTCCGGGCGTCGCCGTAGAGCGTGAACTGCGACACAACCAGCAGCTCTCCCCCCACATCCTCGAGCGAGAGATTCATCTTCCCCTCTTCGTCGCCGAAGAGCCGTAGCCCGATCACCTTCTCTGCCATCCACTCCACCTGCTCCGCCCCGTCATCGTGCGTGAATCCCACGAGCAGGCAGAAGCCACGCTCCACCTTCCCCACGACCTTCCCGTCCACGCGAACCTCTGCGCGCGACACGCGCTGGAGAAGGAGGCGCATGTTTTAGCGAAAGCAGAGAGCAGAAAGCAGAAAGCAGTAGTCAGGCACGGCTCGTCGTGGAGAGATTCCTCCCCCCGGGCAGTTCCTGCTCTCTGCTGTCTGCTTTCTGCTTTCGTTCAAGCATCTCCTCCACCAACCTCCTCAACCCCTCCCTCACCCCCACCACTGGCTCGTAGCCAAGGGTAGCGCGAATCCGGTCGAGGGAGGCGAGGGAGTCGCGGACGTCGCCGGTGCGCGAGGGCTCGTGGCGTGCTTCGACTTCGGTGCCGACCAGGTCGCGGATGCGGTTCCAGAGATCGTTCACGCTTATCCGCTCGCCGCAGCCCACGTTGAAGACTTCGCCCAGCGCGTCCGGGCCGGCTTCGCAGGCGAGGAGGTTGGCGCGGACGACGTTGGCGACGAAGGTGAAGTCGCGCGTCTGATTGCCGTCGCCGAAGATCGTGGGAGCGTCGCCGGCCAGCGCCATGGTGATGAACTTCGGCACCACGGCCGCGTACTGCGAGGTGGGGTCCTGGCGCGGCCCGAAGACGTTGAAGTAGCGGAGTGCTACAGTAGGGACGCCGAACGACGCGTGGAATGCACGGCAGTACTGCTCGCCCGAGAGCTTCGCCACCGCGTACGGCGAGAGCGGGCGCGCGACCATCTCCTCGCGCTTGGGGAGCTCCGGCGTGTTTCCGTAGGCGGACGAAGACGCCGCGTACACCACTCTCTTCACTCCGGCATCGCGCGCGGCGATGAGCACGTTCAGCGTGCCGGTGGCGTTCACGGCCTGCGAGGCGACGGGATCCTTGATCGAGCGCGGAACGGAGGGGAGCGCCGCCTGGTGGAGGACGTAATCGGCGCCGGAGAGCGCGCGAGCGCACGCGGCGGGATCGGTAACGGACCCCTCCACCAGCTCGATGCCCCCCAGCCAGGACGCGATGTTCTCGCGCTTCCCGGTAGAAAAATCGTCGAGTACGACTACGTCCTGGCCCTCACCTACGAGATGCTCCACGAGGTGCGAGCCGATGAAGCCAGCACCTCCAGTTACCACATAACGCATCCGGTTCTTACTCCACCGTGACTGACTTGGCGAGATTCCGTGGCTGGTCCACGTTGGCGCCACGCTTCACGGCAATGTAGTACGCCAGAAGCTGCAGCGGCACCGAGGCTACGACGGGAGTGAACATGTCGATCGTCTCGGGGATGCGGATCTCGTAGTCGAGGAGCCCGCGCAGCGCTTCCTCGTCGCGGCTGGTGAGGCCGATCACGCAGCCGCCCCGCGCCTTCACCTCCTGGATGTTCGAAACGATCTTGTCGAACACGGAGTCGTGCGGCGCGATGAACACCACGGGCATGTTCTCGTCTATGAGCGCTATGGGCCCGTGCTTCATTTCCGCTGCAGGGTAACCCTCGGCGTGGATGTAGCTGATCTCCTTGAGCTTCAGCGCGCCCTCGAGCGCCGCTGGGAAGTTGAAGCCGCGGCCGAGGTAGAGGAAGTTGGCGGAATCCTTGAACTCCTCGGCGATCCGCTCGATTTCCTCGGCGCGATCGAGCACATGGCGGATCTGCTCGGGGAGCGCGGCGAGCGCCGTCGCGATCCGGCGTCCCTCATCGGCGGGGAGGCCGCGCAGCCGCGCGAGCCGGAGCGTGAAGAGAGCGAGCGCGGTCACCTGGCTCGTGAACGCCTTGGTGGATGCCACACCGATCTCGGGACCGGCGTGGATGTAGATGCCGCCGTCGGACTCGCGGGCGATGGTGGAGCCCACCACGTTCACGATACCGAGAGCGCGCGCGCCGCGGCTCTTCGCCTCGCGCATCGCGGCGAGCGTATCGGCCGTCTCGCCCGACTGCGAGATCACGATGCACAGGGTCTTCGGCCCGATCACCGGATTGCGGTAGCGGAACTCGGAGGCGTACTCCACCTCCACCGGGATCCGCGCGAGCTCCTCGATCATGAACTCGCCGATCAGCGCCGAGTGCCAGCTCGTACCGCACGCGGTGATGACGATGTTGTCGAAGTCGAGGAGCTCCTCGTCGGTGAGATTGAGTCCGCCCAGCCGGGCCGCGCCATCCTCCACGCGGAGACGGCCGCGCATGGTGTTCTCGATGGTGGTGGGCTGCTCGAAGATCTCCTTGAGCATGAAGTGCGCGAAGCCGCCGCGCTCGATCATGTCGAGATCCCAGTCGATGCTGCTCACCGGGCGGGTGAGGGCCGCCGCGTTCATGTCGATGATGCGGTAGCCGTCGCGCTCGAGCACCGCGAGGTCGCCGTCATCGAGGTAGATCACCTGGCGCGTGTGCGCGAGGACCGCGGACACGTCACTCGCCACGAAGTACTCGCCCTCGCCGAGTCCCACGAGGAGCGGGCTTCCCTTGCGCGCGGCTACGATCTTGTCCGGCTCGCGGCTCGAGATGACGGCGATGCCGTATGTGCCATCCACCTTGTTCAGCGCTTCGATGACGGCTTCCTCGAGGTTTCCGTCGTAGAGCTCCTCGATGAGGTGCGCGAGCACCTCGGTGTCGGTCTCCGAGCGGAATTCGTGGCCCTTGTCCATGAGCGCCTGCCGGAGCGACGAGCCGTTCTCGATGATGCCGTTATGCACGACCGCGATGTCGCCGTCGCAGGAGATGTGCGGGTGGGCGTTGCAGAAGTTGGGCGCGCCGTGGGTGGCCCAGCGCGTGTGCGCGATGCCGATCGTGCCGTGGAGCGGCGCCGCCTCCAGCGCCGCTTCCAGCTCGACGATCTTCCCCGCCGCCTTCCGCGTTTCGACGCCGTTGCCGTTGGTGATCGCCATTCCTGCCGAGTCGTACCCCCGGTACTCGAGTCTCTTGAGTCCCTCGAGGAGAACCGGGGAAGCGATCCTGGGGCCGACGTAGCCAACAATTCCGCACATTGGAGTCTTCTTGTGAAATGAGAGTTCAGCGTAAGGCGTCGAGCGGCGCACGCGACCTGGCGACCAGATCCCGCGCCTCCGCCTCGCTCGGAGCTTCGGCGATTACACGCACGATCGGTTCCGTACCCGATGGCCTGACGTGCACCCAGCGGTCGCTCCACGAGAGGCGCAGGCCGTCGAGGTCGTTGGCCTCGGCGTCACCGAACTCCCCTCGCAGGCTCGCGTACACGGTGTCGAGCGGGGCCGCGGGGCGGTCCAGCTTGTCCTTGACGATCGAGTAGCTCGGGAATCGAGCGAGCGTCTGTGACATCGGCATATCGTCCTCAAGCAGCATCTGTAGGATCATTGCGACAGCGAGTGGTGCGTCGCGACCGAGATGAAGCTCGGAGAGAATCACTCCGCCGTTCCCTTCGCCGCCTATCGCTGCACCCTCATCGCGCATCCTCACGGCCACGTTCACCTCGCCGACCGGTGCACGGAGCACCGTGGTTCCTGCTTCCGCGGCCACATCATCTACTACCCTGCTCGTGGAGAGGTTCGCCACCACCGGCCCGCGCCGATACCTGAGCGCAAGCCGCGCCGCGAACGCGAGCGTCCAATCCTCTCCGATCGCCTTTCCCTGATCCGATACCAGAGCGAGCCGATCCACATCGGGGTCGGTAGCGAAGCCCACCTCCGAGCGCGCCTCGAGCACAAGTCGTTCCAGATCTCCGAGATTGGCGGCAACTGGCTCAGGTGGGCGCGGAAAGCGGCCGTCCGTCTCGAGGTTGATGGCGGTCACATCGCAGCCGAGTCGCTCGAGAAGCGCGGGAATTATCGCGCCCCCCGCGCCGCGCGCGCAGTCGAGCGCCACGCGGAAGCGACGACGGCGAATTGCTTCGACATCGATGAAATCGAGCGCGATCACACTCTCGATGTGACGCGCGATGGCATTTTCGTCCAGGCTGACATGGCCGAGCTCGTCCCAGCCGGCGCGCA
>Ga0070679_100003830_pt1 | contig 13807 bp, 13 predicted proteins | sample KBSC63BmetaG_FD_65652 | JGI IMG/M metagenome (GOLD analysis project Ga0070679, IMG submission 65652) | Corn rhizosphere microbial communities from Kellogg Biological Station, Michigan, USA - KBS C6-3B metaG | ecosystem: Host-associated > Plants > Roots > Rhizosphere | place: USA: Michigan... | reverse complement strand
GCGATGGCCAGCGGGTACTCGACGTGGACGATGCTGGCGTTCGAGCACTGCCGGTAGTCACGCGCGAAGTGCCAGTCGATGTGGGCCAGGCCATCGTCGGCCATGACCTCGGTCGGCGGCGGGAAGGGCGATGAGGTGAACAGCGCGTTCAGCGCCGCTGCGTCGAAGTCGGGCGAACCCGACGTCTTCACGATGTCGGCTTGTTCGATGGTGCCGTCCCAGCGGACGGTCAGGTTGATCTCGGTCTCGCGCGTCGAGGTGGCGGGACCCAGCACCTCGTAGGGCGTGATGCGCAGATAACCATCGACCCAGCTGGTGTGCAGCCGGCCGTGCAGCAGGCGCAGGTAGTCGCCCTCTCGGCCCGGTCCTGCCACGGGGGGCTCGGACTGCTCGGCGCCGTGAACGATAGTCGGCACCAGCGTCAGGAACGCGCCTACAGCGCCGACGGCCGCCCCTTTTGCTGCGCGAGAAAATGACATTTCCCCGACCGCATCGGCGGATGGGGCACGGATCGTGAGCGGGGAAATGACGCCGCGGCCGCGCGGCGTCGGGCACTTACACGCCGACGGCCGCCTTCTTCGTGCCGTTCTTCACGGCCGGCAGCTCGTCCTCATCGATGATCATGCCTCGGCACTTCGGCGAGCCGCAGCGGCAGGGCTCGGCCAGGTGCGCCGGGAAGGCGTAATCGTACGACAGCTCCTCACCCGCCTTGATGTCCCGCATCGCCACCACGCGGGCGAACACCTCGCCGTTGGCGTCGATGCCGGTCTCCAGGCCGGCGTTGGGATCGCACGAGTGATTGATCCAGCGCGTCTGGTCCATCATGTCGAAGTACAGGCCGTCCGCGATCCACAGCGAGTACTTGTCGTCGATTCCGTCACCGTCCCGCCAGGCGACACCCTCGACCTCGGCGATGACGTCATCTTCCGCAAAGTCGCGCGTCGCCATGACACCGTAACCATCGATCGGGGATCGCACGACACGCAGACCTTCGAGCTTAGGCATGATGGCGGCAGTATGCCCTAGCTGCAGGCCCACAAGCTAGGGCGCTCGCCACGCCAGGTGCTACGCCGCCCGGCGATTGCCTCGCGTCTCGATCGCTGTCACCGGGGCGCTCGTCTCCGCGACCGCGCCGATCCCGGCGCGCGCCAGCAGCTCCGCCCGGAGGCGCTCCATCAGCTCCGGCTTCGCCCCCAGCGTCTGGCAGGCGGCGTCGCGGCCGTTGCCCAGGCGCTCTCCCCCACACGACAGCCAGGCCCCGCTCTTCTCGATCAAGCCCGCCTCCACGCCGAGATCGATGATCTCGCCCGCCGCCGAAACGCCCTGGCCGTAGGCGATGTCGAACTCGACCTCGCGGAACGGCGCCGCCAGCTTGTTCTTCACCACCTTCACCTTGGTGCGGTTTCCCACCACCTTGTCCCCGTCCTTCAGCGCGCCGATGCGCCGGATATCCAACCGCACGGAGGCGTAGAACTTCAGCGCGTTGCCGCCCGTGGTGGTCTCGGGGCTGCCGAACATCACCCCGATCTTCATGCGTAGCTGGTTGATGAACACCACCAGCGTGTTGCCGCGCGAGGTGGCGCCGGTCAGCTTGCGCAGGGCCTGGCTCATCAGGCGGGCGTGCAGCCCGACGTGCGAGTCACCCATCTCTCCCTCCAGCTCGGCGCGCGGCACCAGCGCCGCCACCGAGTCCACCACCACCACGTCCACGCTGTTGGATCGCACCAGTGTGTCGACGATCTCCAGCGCCTGCTCGCCGCAGTCGGGCTGGGCCACCAGCAGCTCGTCCGTGCGCACGCCCAGCTTGCGCGCGTAACTGACGTCCAGGGCGTGCTCGGCGTCGATGAAGGCGCACACCCCGCCGGCCCGCTGCGCCTCGGCCACGGCGTGCAGGGCCAGGGTCGTCTTGCCCGACGACTCGGGTCCGTACAGCTCGACGATACGCCCCCGGGGCAGGCCCCCGGTGCCGAGCGCGATGTCTAGGCCCAGGGAGCCTGTCGGAACCACCGGAACTTCGGCAGGCGGTCCAGCGTCACCCAGGCGCATGAGGGCGCCTTTTCCGAACTGCTTTTCGATCTCTGCCACCGCCCCTGAAATCGCCTGACGGCGCTCCGCGTCCGCTTTGCCGTCCGTGCTCCCGGAATTTTTCGTGTCCATCGTTCGTGTCCCCTTTCCATGACTCACACCCTAAGCCCCATCTATGACAAAATACGTCGCACATGAAATCGCCTTCGAAACAGCGCCCAAAACCCGGTCCGCGGCGGCGCGCCGCGGGGCCTTACGCGCCGGCCATCCGCCTGCAAAGCGTGCGGGCGCTGCTGGACGGCGGAGGCGGCGCCACGGTCTACGATCTGGCCGAGCGCTTCGGCGTCAGCGTGCGTACCGCGCTGCGATACCTCGAGGCGGTGCGCGCCTCGGGCGAGCCGCTGTACGAGGAGGTGGTCGATCGCCGCAAGATCTGGCGGCTGATGCCGGCGGCGCGCCGCGAGTCGCTGACGCTGACCACCAGCCAGATGCTGAGCCTGTTCCTGTCGCGCCGGGTGTTCGACTTCCTGGCGGGCACCGGGTTCAAGGAGGATCTGGACGACGTCTTCTCCCGGCTGGAGGCGACGCTGCGGCGGCGCGACTTCGTGGCGGCGCGCAACCTGGACCGCAAGATCTTCGACGTGAACGAGGCGCCGCATATCTACGAGGGCCGCATCGAGCACGTGAACGAGATGCTGACCGCGCTGCTGCGTGAGGAGCGGCTGGAGATCCGGCACCAGAGCATCGGCGCCGGGAAGCGCCAGGCGCTGTTCGAGCCCTACACGTTGCTGGTGTACAAGAAAGGCTTGTACCTGGCGGGGTTGAGTCATGCGCACGGTCAGGTGCGCACGTTGGCGCTGGACGGCTTCCGCGACGTCACCTGGCGGCGCGGCGACACGTTCGTCTATCCGGCGGACTTTCATCCGGCCGAGCTGGGCGAGGGGGCGTTCGGGCTGATCAAGGGGGCGCCTGCGACGGTGCGCGTGTTCTTCACCGAACGGGTCTCGCGCTACGTGACCCGCAGGCTGTGGCACCGCACGCAGAAGTTCCGGCGCGTGCCGGGCGGCGTGGTGATGACCGTCGAGGTGAAGGGCACCGTCGAGCTCGGGAGCTGGGTGCTGAGCTTCGGCGATCAGGCCGAGATCCTGTCGCCCCCCGAGCTGCGCGACAGCGTGGCCCGAGAGCTGGAGCGCGCCGCCGCCCGCTACGCGAAGCCGGCCCCCGAGCGGGGGGACGCATGAACCGGCCTTACCTCCTGGCGCTGGCGCTGGCGCTGCTGGCGTTCGGCTGCCGTTCGCGCCTGGCTTACAAACAGGCCGACATCGATCAGCACGTGATGCTGCAGGGGCTAGGGCCGCGGTTCCTGCTGGGGGTCGCCTCGTCGGCGTATCAGACCGAGGGCGGCAACCACAACGACTGGACGGCCTGGGAGGCGGGGCGCTACCCGGACGGCCGCCCGCACGTCGCGGACGGCGCCACCGCCACGCGCGCCGCCGACTCGTGGAACCTGTGGCGCGACGACGTCCGCGCGCTGGAGGAACTGGGCGCCAACGTCTATCGCCTGGGCGTCGAGTGGAGCCGCCTGGAGCCGGCCGAGGGGACCTGGGACGCGCAGGCGGCGGCACACTATCGGGAGGTCCTGCTGGCGCTGCGGGCCGCGAAGCCACACCCCGTCGCGTCGATGCTGAACCTGTATCACTTCACGCTGCCCGAATGGGTGGTGGCGCGCGGCGGCTGGGAGTGGCCCGGCGCGCCCGCCGCCTTCGCCGCCTTCGCGGCGCGGGTGGCCGACGCCTACGGGGATCTGGTCGATGACTGGTGCACGTTGAACGAGCCGAACGTCTACGTCACGAAGGGCTTCCTGTCGGCCGATTGGCCCCCCGGCGTGCACGACGCGAAGCGCGCCGGCCGCGTGCTGGTGCAGCTGCTGCAGGCCCACGGCCTGGCCGCGGCGGCCCTGCGGGAACATGACCGCGTCGACGCGGACGGCGACGGCGTGGCCACCCGCATCGGCCTGGCCCACAACGTGATCGTGTTCGATCCGGTGTCGTCCGGGCCGCTGGATACCGTGGTGGCCCGCATCGCCGATCGCTTCTACAACCTGACCGTGCCCGAAGCGTTGTCGAGCGGACGCATCCGCGTCGCGCTGCCGATGCAGGTCGACATCGACGAGCCGGCGCCAGCGCTGAAGGGCAGCCTGGATTGGCTGGGGGTGAATTACTACACGCGGCACGTGGTCCGTTCGCACCTGTCGCGCGAGACACCCTACGAGATCGTCGTCGATCCCAGGCGTCCCCACAACGACATGGGCTGGGAGATCTATCCCGAGGGCCTGGAGCGCATGCTGGAGAAGCTGGCGCCCTACGGCTGGCCGCTGCTGGTCAGCGAGAACGGTGTCGCCGATCGCGCCGGCACGGTTCGCCCGGACTTCATCCGCGCGCACATCTACGCGCTGGACCGCGCGCGGGAGAAGGGGGTGAACGTCATCGGGTACATGCACTGGTCGCTGATGGACAACTTCGAGTGGTCGCACGGCTACCAGGGCCGCTTCGGCCTGTACACCATCGACTTCGACGGCGATCCCACCCTGGCCAGACGGCCCACGCCGGCGGTGGCGACGTTCCAGCAACTGGCCCGCAACCTCGGCCTCCTGCCGCGGTGAGCCCCTACAAAGTGAACAGATCGCCCATCACCGGCAGGCGGTCATGGCGCTGCTGTGGCGCCGGCGTGGGAGTTACCACGGGGTCGTCCGCGCCCAGATCGACCGTCCCCTGCAGGCGGAAACGCGACAACACGAACGGCAAGCCGTTCGCCTCGAACACCGACGGCCGGTCCATGACCTGGAAGTGCAGGTGGGGCGCGTCGGAGTTGCCGGTGTTGCCCACCCGGCCCAGGCGTTGGCCGCAGGCGAGGCGCTGGCCCACCTGGACCCGGACGCTGCCTGTCTGCAAATGCGCGTACAGCACGTAGCGGCCGTCATCCAGCTTCTGGATGACGTGGTTTCCGGCGGCGGTCTGGATGTCGAAGGGCGGTAGCACCGCGGGTGTGTTCTCGGCCATGCCGTCGGTGGCCTCGACGATCGTGCCCGGGCCGGCCGCCAGCACGTCCGTGCCGAACAGGAAGTAGCTCTCGTTGCGGTTGGGATCGCCTCGAAACAGGGCTTTCTTCCCGTCGCTGCCGACGAAGTCGATGGCGTATCGCTGCGACAGGAAGATCCCGGCGCTGTCGAGGTAGTAGGCGTGAACGTGAACGCTCGCGCAGCAACCGTTCGCGTCCAGCACGTTCGACGCGGCGAGCGGTGGGCTGAGGGGGAGCGCCCGCGCCGCCGACACCGCCACCGTCGGGCCTGCAAAGCGCGCCGTGACGCCACCGCGGGCCGTCCAGATCGTGTGGGCCAGGTGGTCGGGCAACCGCCCGTCCCGGGCCACCGAGACATCGAGGAAGATGATCAACCCGGCGCCGGGCGGCACTGTCCCATCGCTGGGAGCGGCTGTGTCGAAGTCTTCCAGACGGCTGGCCAGCGACGTTCCCCTGAAGGTGGCCACTGGCCGCCCCGTGGCTTGATCCGTGGCGTCGATCCGCGCCAGCCGGACGGGGACCGACGGATCGGTGTTCGCGAGCACCAGCTCGTACAGCAGATGTTGCCGCTCGTCTGTCGTCGGCGCCGGTAGCGGCGACGAGACGGCCACCATCACCACCCCGACAGCGCCGGCGGTGGACACCGCCTCCAAGCTGGCGCTGTCGTCGCCGATATCGTCGCCCGCGCACGCCCCGAGCAGCGCGGTCACGCACAGGACGGCGACCCCAAGAACCGAACGCATCCCAGAACCTGACATCGGACACCTCCCACGGTTGACGGAATGGACCGTCGTTCTGGCAAGATGGATGCCCGCCCGCGACGTGGTGCGCATGGGCCCGCCACTGGAGCGCTCGCGCTCCATCGTGGCGCTCCGTTCACAAGGGTGTGAGCAGACCGCCCGGGGCGTTCACACCCGTCGGCGCGCCGAGCCCAGGACCACCGCGGCCACCGAGGACACGATCAGCGTCGAAGCGGCGAACGTGCGCCAGCCCAGCTTCTCGCCGGCGATGGCCCAGCCGAGCACCACGGCGATCAGCGGGTTGACGAAGGCGTAGGTCGACGCTCGCGTGGGCGTGGTGTTGCGCAGCAGCCAGACGTACGAGCCGAAGCCGGCGATGCTGCCGAACACCACCAGGAAGGCGATGGCCAGCAACGGCGTGGCCGTCAACATCGCGGGCGTGAGGTGACCGAGCTCGCCGCGCGCCGCGCCCGTCACGGCCAGCAGCGGGCCGGCGGCCAGCATCTGCATGGACGTGGAAAGAAAAGGCGAGCTCGGTAGCGGCAGGCGCCGCGACCACAGCGAGCCGATGGCCCAGGAGAGCGTCGCGCCAATCACGACCGCGGCCGCCCAGGGCGATGCGCCGCCCGAGACGGCCACGGCGTCGCGCGCCCCCAGCAGGATGCCCACGCCGGCCAGCCCCAGCAGCACGCCCACCATCACCAGCGCCGGTGGCGCGGGCGCGCGCCGGCCCAGCCACGGCAACAGCGTCATCCACAGCGGCGTCGAGGCGATGATCAGCGCGGCGACGCTGGAGGGGATCCACTGCTCTGCCCAGCAGATGGAACCGTTCCCGATGCCCAGCAGCAGTCCGCCGGAGATCACCGCGGCGCCCCAGTTTCGCGGCGCCGGCGCGGGCGTCCCGCGCGCGCGCAGGAACGCATACAACATCGCCCCGGCCACGGTGAAGCGCAGCGCCGCCATCAAGAGCGGCGGCCAGGTGCCGATGGCGATCCGGATCGCCAGATAGGTCGAGCCCCAGCAGACGTACAGCAGCGCGAAGGCGACGATCAGGTGCGCCTGCCGCGGGGCCGGCGCCGCGGTGGCGGTCATGTCCCGGCGCGGGGCGGTCGCGACATGCGCGCGATCCGATCGGCGACCGCTGGGTAGCGCGCAGCCAGTTCGGGACCTTCGGCCAGCTCGAAGTCGGCGAACTCGAAGCCAGGCGCGACCGTGCACCCGACCAGACAGTGGGGGGCGCCCGAGACCAGCTCGGTCCCGAACCACGTCCCCGCCGGCACGGTCAGCTGCGGCCGCTCACCCGCCGCCAGGTCCAGGCCCAGCCGCTTCACCCCGGCGCGCCCGTCGGGGTGAAGCAGCAACAGGTCCAGCGGGCCACCCTCGTACAGGTGAAACGTCTCGTCGGACAGCAGCCGGTGCAAGAACGTGGCGGGCGCGTCGGCGACGATCAGGAAATAGATCGCCGTCGACGCGGACCGTGGTCCGGCGTGCGTGGAGGCCGTGACGGGCGCCGTCGCGCGATACGTCTCCACGAAGTAGCCCCGTTCCGGGTGCGGCGCCAGGTTCAGGCGCGCCACCAGCTCGCGCCAGCGCTCGGGGGCAGACGGGGGTTGGCTCACCGGTCATTTATACGTCGTCGCAGATCGGGAGCGAAGTCGTCGCCGCCGCATCGAGGGGGCTGCCCGCCGCATGGCCAGCGCGCAGGCACATCGCCGCTGGATCACGGCGCGCACGAGCGAGCGCGACTATGCTCCGTTCCGGAGGAGCAGCCATGGCCGACCAGCCCAAGGATCGTGTCGTCGTCATCACCGGCGCCAGCGCCGGCATCGGGGCCGCGCTGGCCGAGATCGTCGCTCGTCGCGGGGACATCCCCGTCCTGGCGGCCCGCAACCGCGCCGCGCTGGACGAGGTCGCCGCGCGCTGCCAGGGCCGTGCCGACGTGCGCGTCGCCGACGTCACCCGGCGCGACGACGTCGAGGCGGTCGTCACCGCGACGCTGCAGGCGCGCGGTCGCATCGACGTCTGGGTCAACAACGCGGGCCGCGGCATCACCCGCCTGGTCTCGCAGCTGACCGACCAGGACTTCGACGACATGATGACGGTGAACGTGAAGTCGGTCCTGTACGGCATGCAGGCGGTGCTGCCGCACTTCCGCGACCGGCGTCGCGGCCAGATCATCAACGTGTCGTCGATGCTGGGGCGCCTTCCCTTCGTGCCGTTCCGGTCGATCTATTCGGCGGCCAAGCACGCCGTGAACGCGCTGACCGCCAACCTGCGCCTGGAGCTGGCCGACGAGTTTCCCGACATCGTCGTCTCGGCGGTGCACCCCGGGATCGTCGCCACCGCCTTCGGCTCGAACGCGCTGCACGGCGGCCCCGATTCGCGCCACCTGCCCGGCGCCCAGTCCGCCGAGGAGGTGGCGACCGTCATCGCCGACATGATGAACAGCCGCCAGGCCGACGTGTACACACGCCCCGAGGCCCGCCACAGCGTCGCCGCCTACTTCGCCGCCGACGACATGGCCGCCGTCGAGCGTCAATCGATGCTGCGCGTCCGTCGCTGAGCCGGCGGGCTGCCGGGCGGGGGGCTTTCGGTTAGACTGCCCGGCCTTGTCCGATCTCGTACAAATCCGGACCCGCGCCGCATCCGAGCCCTTGCCCGGCGGGCCGGCCGCGCCGTCACCGCGCCTGGCGTACGTCGAGACGTACGGGTGCCAGATGAACGTGGCGGACAGCGACATGGTGCTGGGGTTGCTGCACCGGGACGGCTACGCCCGCACCGACGACGTGGCCAGCGCCGACCTGATCCTGATCAACACCTGCGCCGTGCGCGAAAAGGCCGAGGAGCGCGTGTTCCAGCGCGCCAGCATGCTGGCCGAGCACCGCCAGCGGCCGGGCGTGGTGCTGGGCATCACCGGCTGCATGGCCGAGCACCTGAAAGAGAAGATCCGCGCGCGCGCCCCCTACGTCGACCTGGTCATCGGGCCTGACGGCTACCGGCGCCTGACCGACCACGTGCGCGACGTGCGGCAGGCCCGCGGCGCGGGCGACAGCCACGCCGCCGTGCAGGACACGACGCTGGATCGTCACGAGACCTACGAGGGGCTGGATCCGGCGCGCGCCATGTCCGGCGGCATCACCGGGCACATCACCATCCAGCGCGGCTGCGACAAGTTCTGCACCTTCTGCGTCGTCCCCTACACGCGCGGCCGCGAGCGGGGCACCCCCCCGCGCGAGGTACTGCGCCAGGCGCGCGTGCTGGCGCAGGCCGGCTACAAGGAAGTTCAGCTCCTCGGCCAGACCGTGAACTCGTACCGCTACGAGGACGTCGGCTTCGGTGACCTGCTGCGCGCCGTGGCCACCATCGACGGCCTCGAGCGCATCCGCTTCACCTCGCCGTATCCGCTCGACTTCTCGGACGACGTGATCCGCGCCATGGCCGAGACGCCGAAGGTCTGCAAGCACGTGCATTTGCCCTTGCAGACGTCGTCGGACAGCGTCCTGGCGCGTATGCGCCGTGGCTACGACTACGCGCAGTACCGCAAGCTGGTGCACGACCTGCGGGCCGCCATGCCGGATGTCGCCATCACCACCGACATCCTGGTCGGCTTCTGCGGCGAGACCGAGGACGAGTTCAGGCCCATCCTGGACGCGCTGGAAGAGCTGCGCTTCGATGGCGCGTTCATGTTCGTCTACTCCGAGCGCGAGGGGACGACGGCGGCCCGCAAGCTGAAGGACGACGTGCCGGACGACGTGAAGCACCGCCGCCTGGCCGAGGTGATCGAGCGCCAGAAGCGCATCACCACCGAGGTCTACCGGGCGCAGATCGGGCGCCGCGCGCGGGTGCTGGTCGAGGGGCCGTCGAAGCGAAACCCGGACGAGCTGTTCACGCGCACGGACGCCTTCCGGCCCGTCATCATCCCGGCGGCGCCGGGCATCGCGGCGGGCGCGCTGCTGGACGTGGTCATCGAACGCACGACGGCGGCCACGATGTTCGGCCGGGTGGTCTAGGCAACCCGCGGCCGACGGGGCGGTACTACTTGTGGAAGGGGGCTACACGATGCGCAACCGTTTCGCCTTGGCCGGCTTCATCGTCGCCGCGGTGTTCACGCTGGGGACAACCGATTGTTCGGGACCAGGGCTGCCCGGTCTCCTGGGTCCGTCGTCGTGCGGCAGCGGCGCCGGTCCCGACCGGTGCGCCGCGCTCAACTGTCCGCCCGGCACGCACTGCGCGCTGACGGGCAACTGCACCGCCTACTGCGAGCAAGAACAGCTGAGCCCCCACTAGCCCCGGGGCCGTTCGCCGCGCGGAGGTGCCTGGCACGAAGGCCTGGGCGCACCATAGGGATCACCGCACCCGCCGGTGATGGTGTTCGGCAAATAAAAAAAGCGGTCGCCGGGGCCCTCGCCGCGGTCGACCGCTCTTCACACCGCAGGGTGCCTGACGTCGTTACGACGCGCGACGGACCCGCAGCCCCTCCAGCTCGGTGAAGAACCGGTTGGTCGTCTCGATGCTGTTCTCCATCGATTCGAGGATCAGATTCAGAAGCGTCTCGTTGTCGAAACGCAGCGCCTCGTAGTAGCGCTGCCGCTCGATCGAGTGCACGACGGCGGGCAGGTGCCCGTGGCGCAGCAAGATGAAGTTCATCAGCAGGCGCGCCACCTTCCCCGAGTTCTTCGTCCAGGGATAGATCGTCAGCAGCTTGAAGTGCGCCTTGGTGGCGCGGCGGACCGGGTGCAGATCGTGGAACTCGTCCGACTCCAGCCACTCACCCAGCTTCTTCATCTTCGGCGCGATTTTGTCGGGCGCCGCGATCTCGTGATAGTACAGCCGGTGCAAGGGGTTCTCCTTGCGGTACGGATGACCCTTGGCCGCCGCCTCCGGCGTCAGCATCGCGTACAGCTTCCGCACCAGCTCCAGGTCGACCTCGACCGGCCTCTTGGTCGACACCTTGCCGGACTTGTCGGCCGGCCGGTCGCTGACCGGCGCCGCCTCGCGAACCCAGTCGAGCGCCTGCTTGTGCAGACGGACCTCCTCGTACATCGGGATGAGGGTTACGTCGCTGATGATCCGCTGATCGATCGCGGCCTTCAGCTCGGAGTAAGACAGCACCACGCCCTCGAGCGCGTTGTCGTGGAACAACCAGGAGACGTCGAGGCGATCCCGATAGTCCTTCGTCACCGCCGACGGAAACTTGGTCAGCTTCTCGCGAAGACCTGACATTCGCGAATCCAGTTCGAACAGTTTGGCGTCCATACCCATCTCTCCTGATGTTGCTTCCATCCTGTGAGGAACCTGCACCTTCGCGCCGGGTATTCCGTGAAATTTCCGCCGGGCATCGTATCGTCTTTTATCCTAATCGTCAAGCGGGGTTACGCGTGTTCGGGCGCACCTGGCCGCCCACTTGTCGCACCTTTGCCCCACGGACGGAAGCGACCGCTCCACGGGTGATTTCGATCGTCTATCCACAGGTTACCCACAGCGGTGCGCCAACCTGCCACACGCCTGGCGCATCTGCGGTCCCCACCCACCTGCCCGATCATGGACAAGGAATTGCCACGTCCGCTGCCCTGCCCGCAATGCACTGCAATGATTGGGCATTTGCAGCCCGGCTTTGAACCCGAAAAATTGACTTCGGGGGGCGCGCGTCAAGAATGGATCCCCGGCCCATTAGATGATGCCCGAGGCTGCCCCCCCGACCGCCGCCCATGATCCCGTCCTCTTGACGGAGATACTGGAATTCCTTTTCCCGGCCGGGCCGGCGGCCGGCGGGTTCTTCTGCGACGCGACGCTGGGGATGGGGGGGCACAGCCAGGCCATCCTGGAATCGTCAGGGCCCACGGGCCACCTGCTGGGGCTGGACCGCGACCCCGATGCCCTGGCCTTCGCGGGGGCGCGGCTGGCGCCGTTCGGAGATCGGGTGACGCTGGTCCATGCGCCGTTCTCGCAACTTGCGGCGACGCTGGCCAGCCGGGGCCTCGGCCCCGCCACGGGGATCCTGGCCGATCTAGGGGTGTCGTCCCCTCAGCTGGACCGCGCCGAGCGGGGCTTTTCGTTCCAGCGGACGGGGCCCCTGGACATGCGCATGGATCAGACGACCGGCGAAACGGCCGCCGAACTGGTGGGCCGCCTCGACGAGCGCGAGCTGGCCGGCATCCTGCGCGATCTCGGTGAGGAACGATTCGCCGGCCGCATCGCGCGCCGGATCGTCGAGGCGCGGGAGCGCGGTCCGCTGGACACCACCGGTGCGCTGGCCGAGGTGGTCGCGCAGGCCGTGCCGGCCCGCGAGCGGCACAAGAACCCGGCCACGCGCACCTTCCAGGCGCTGCGCCTGGCGGTGAACCGCGAGCTCGACGAGCTGGGGACCTTCCTGGCCGAGGCACCCGGCCTGCTGGGTCCGGGCGGCCGGCTGTGCATCATCTCGTTTCACTCGCTGGAGGACCGGATGGTGAAGCGTCGCTTCCGCGCGCTGTCCGAGCCGCGGCCCGAGGTGCCCGGCGACACGCCGAAGTTCCGCGCCGTCACGAAGCGCATCGTCGAGGCCTCGGAGGCCGAGCAGCACCGCAACCCGCGGTCGCGCTCGGCGAAGCTGCGCGTGCTGGAAAGGATCGCATGAGTAACTTGCCGTCACCCCTGGTCGCGCCGATCTCGTCGAAGGTGGTCTCGGCGCCCATTCCCACCGCCCGCGCCGACGAGCGCCGGGGCATGGGCGTGGGGGCCGTGGTGCTGGCCATCATCACGCTCGGGGCGCTGGCCCACGTCGCCGTGCGCATCAAGAGCATCGAGGTCGCCTACGCGCTGGGGCGCGAGCGCCACGTGGCCACCGAGCTCGAAGAGCAGCGGCGGCGCCTGCAGATCGAGATCGGCATGCTGAAGGATCCCGGCCGCGTGGTCACCATCGCCCGCGACAAGTTGAAGATGGGGCCGCCCGATGCCGACGCCATCCGCGCCATCGGCGATTCACGACCGCTGCTGGACGCCGTGCCCGCGGCCGCGCCCCCCAAGGCGCCCGTCCATGGCAAGCCGGCGCAGAAGGGGGAGCGATGAGCGGTTCGATCTCGCGCTGGACGAAGATCCGCATCGCCGTCTTCGGGGTGGGGTTCGCGCTGCTGTTCGGCGCGGTGGGCCGCCGCGCTTACAGTCTGCAGGTGGGCGGCGAGGCCGACCGCATGCGCGACAAGGCCGAGGAGCAGTACGTCCGCGAGATCGAGCTGCCGCCGCGGCGGGGCCGCATCCTGGATCGCAACGGCGCCGAGCTGGCCTCGACCGCCGACGTCGACTCGATCTACTGCAACCCGCGCCGCCTGCCCGACATCCCGGCCGCCGCGCGCAAGCTGGCGCGCGTGCTGGGGCTGGACAGCAAGGAGCTGGCGCAGCGCCTGGGGCAAAAGAAGTTCTTCGCCTGGGTGAAGCGCAAGGTGACGCCGGAAGAGGTCGAGGCGGTGAAGGCGCTGGAGCTGCCGGGCCTCGCCTACACGCGCGAGCCGCGGCGGTTCTACCCGAACCGTGGTCTGGCGGCGACGGTGATGGGGCACTCGGGCGCCGACGGGCGCGGGCAGGAGGGGGTCGAGTTGGCGTTCGACCGTTACCTGCGCGGCCAGACCGCTTCGCTGCAAGGGGTGCGGGATGCCCTGGGCCGCGAGCTGTTCGTCGACGGCATGGGTGAGTCGGGCGGCGACGCCGGCAGCGACGTGGTGCTGACCATCGATCGCTACCTGACCTTCGTCACCGAGCGCGCCATCGAGGAGGCGCAGGCACTGCACCACGCGAAGGCGGTCATCGCCATCGTGATGGATCCACAGACGGGCGATCTGCTGGCCATCGCCTCGACGCCGTCCTACAACCCGAACGATCCCAGCAGCGCCGCCGAGCACGGCGCGCGCGACCGCGCCATCACCGACGCGTTCGAACCCGGCTCGACGATGAAGACGTTCACCATCGCGTCGGCGCTGGACGCCGGGGTG
>Ga0070679_100003829_pt1 | contig 13809 bp, 5 predicted proteins | sample KBSC63BmetaG_FD_65652 | JGI IMG/M metagenome (GOLD analysis project Ga0070679, IMG submission 65652) | Corn rhizosphere microbial communities from Kellogg Biological Station, Michigan, USA - KBS C6-3B metaG | ecosystem: Host-associated > Plants > Roots > Rhizosphere | place: USA: Michigan... | reverse complement strand
CCGCTGTTCCTGACAAGCAGCGGATTGATGCTGCCATTCGACGTCTGGCCTGCGCCACGACTGCTCATGGCAAGTCCAAACGTCATGGCCTCCGGCTCGTTTACTTCAACAGTCTGTTAGACGAGGTTCATCTTGCGCAAAAGCGCGGTGAATCGCGGGTGATCGTGGAGTGGCGTGAACAGGAACGACCCGCGAATGCCGTAGATCGCGCCGGCACGGTCCTCGTGCGCGCGCTCGAGATAGTCGATCGCTCGGTCGTACTCGCCGAGGCCGGTGTGCACATACGCCAGGTGGTAGGGCGAAACGAATCGCTGCCCGGCCGTTTCCTCGAGACGTCGAAGGATCGTGCGTGCTTCGGCGATGTTGCCGGCCATGGCCTGCACCTGTCCGAGCTGAGCAAGCCAGAGGCTCGAGTCCGGCGAGAGCGAGACCGCTCGTTGAAGATATTGAATCGCGGGATTGTACTGCCCCTGCTTCGCATACGTCCACGCGAGCGTCGCATAGCCGCGCGAGCTCTGATCACCGTCGATCGACCGCTGAGCAGTCCGACGAGCATCTTCATATAAGCCGGCGCGAAGCTGCGCGGTCGCCATGTCGTTGCGATGCGCGATCGGGTCGAGCTCATACGCGCGCGTTTGCAAGGTGATCGCTTCATCGAATCGGCACATCGACGAGCAAAGCCTGCCATAGAGGTCGTAGGCATCCGCATTGCCGGGCGTCAGCTCGAGCGACCGCTTGAAGGATTGCTCCGCGCCGGCCCAATCGAAGGCGCCCATGAACTTGGCGACGGCGAGCACGCAGTGCGCTTCGCCGAGCTCGGGGTCGAGCTGGATGGCGCGCAGCGCAGCGTCCTTGCTCAGCCGGCGGCCCTCTTCCGACGGCATGATGCCCGTCTCGGCCAGCTCGCTGTACGCGAGCGCCAGACCGACGTACGCCAGCGCGTACTTTGGGTCCACGCCGATGGCGCGCTCGAAGTACTCGATGCCTTCGCGCATGCCGCTCGCGGTGAATCGGATATATCGATGTCGGCCCTGGAGGTAGAGCTCGTAGGCTTCGAGGCTCGCTGTTGGCTCCTTGCCGATGCGCGTTCGTTCGTCGAGCGTGAGCGTCGTCCGAAGCGCGGCGGCGATCTGCAGGGCGACGTCTTCCTGAATCGCGAAGATATCCGTGAGCTCGCGGTCGTACGTGGCGGTCCACAGATGGTGATCGCTGGCGACGTCGATGAGTTGACCCACGATGCGGACGCGATTCGCCGCGCGACGAACGCTGCCCTCGAGGATCGTCGTCGCTTCCAGCGTCGCGCCGATCTCGCGCAGACTTTGCTCCCGCTTTCGGTACTGCATCACCGATGTTCGCGAGATCACTCGCAGCGAACGAATTCTCGACAGCTGTGCGATCACGTCTTCAGTGATGCCGTCGGCGAAGTATTCGTTTTCGGGATCCGGGCTCAGATTTCGGAAGGGCAACACGGCGATCGTGGGCTCTCGCGCGGCTGGCATGTCAGACTCGACCAGGGCGGCGGCGATGGCCGCGGCCGACTCGAAGCGGTTGGACGGATCCGGCGCGAGCGCCCGCTCGAGCACGCGCTCGATGCGCGGCGGGATGTCGCTTCGCAACCGTCGCACGCCAGGCGCCGGTGTGGAGAGCCGCTTTGCGATGATCGCGATCGGCGTCGCGCCGGTGTGCGGCAACTCGCCGGCGAGCATCTCGAACAGCACGCACGCGAGGCTGTACACGTCGCTGCGCGCATCGACGCTCTGTTCGGCGATCACCTGCTCGGGGCTCATATACTCTGGCGTGCCGACGAGCATCCCCGTCGCCGTCAGCCGGGTGTTGGCGGCGCGCTTCATGGCGAGTGCGATCCCGAAGTCCGCGACGATCGCCTCGCCCTCGTGCAGCAGAATGTTCTCGGGTTTGATATCGCGGTGAATCACGCCCTCGCCGTGCGCGAAGGACAGCGCGGCCGCCACCTGCCGAGTGATGCGAACCGCCTCGTCCACGCTCAGGCGGCCCTCGCGGATCAGCTTCTGGCGGAGCGATTCGCCGCGCACGAACGGCATCACATAGTAGAGCTGATCGTCGGCCGCCCCGGAGTCGAACAGCGGGACAATGTGCGGATGGCTGAGACGAGCGGCCATCTCGATCTCCTGGAGAAACCGATCGGTGCCGATCGTGGCCGCGAGCTCGGGATGCAGCACCTTGATCGCGACCTTGCGACGGTGCTTGACGTCGTCCGCGAGATAGACCGTCGCCATCCCGCCGCGTCCGAGCTCACGCTCGATCGCGTATCGGCCGCCCAGAGACTCGTTGATGCGCGCGAAAGGGTCGGCCGGCATGCTCTCACATCGCTCGGGAGCCGTAAGGTGCAGGACAGGGGACGCGTCGTCAACGACGGCGCCCGGACGCGAGTATATCGAGTGTCTCACGTAGCGGGCGTGCTGATCGGGAACTAGCTTGCCCGCGACTCACAGAGTGTTCCACCATCACGGAGCGCCGGCCATACTCGACCCGTCGATACACTTCGCGCGATGACTCGTTGGGCCTGGGTCATCGACCAAACTCGCTGCATCGGCTGTCACGCGTGCACGACGGCGTGTAAATCCGAAAACGACGTCCCGGTCGGCGTGTTCCGCACGTGGGTGAAGAACGTCGAAGTCGGCACGTTCCCCGACGTCAAACGGCATTTCGCCGTTCTGCGTTGCAATCACTGCGCTGAACCGCCCTGTGTCGACGTCTGTCCCGTGACCGCGATGTATCAGCGGCCGGACGGCTTGGTCGACTTCGATCATAATGCGTGCATCGGATGCAAGGCCTGCATGCAGGCGTGCCCGTACGACGCGATCTACATGGATCCCGACTCGAACACCGCCGCGAAGTGCAACTTCTGCTCGCATCGCGTGGACGAAGGGCTGCTGCCCTCGTGTGTCGTCGTCTGTCCTGAAGAAGCGCTGCTCTTCGGCGATCTGGAAGACCCGACGAGCAAAGTCAGTCGCGCGCTGAAAGAGAATCGCGTGACCGTTCGACGCGCTGAGCAGGGCACGAGGCCGCACGCATTCTACATCGGCGCGCACGACGCCACGCTCGACCCGCTCGCCGCTCGACACGATGCGACGTACATGTGGTCCGATCGCGGCGCGAAGGACGAGCGAATGCGCGTGCCGCCTGCGCGAAAGCCGTTACCGATGGCGCCTCCGGCACCGCCGGCGCGCGTCGCGTACGACGTTCCGCGACAGCGTGCGTGGGGTTGGCCGGTCTCGTCGTATATCTGGACGAAAGGCATCGCCGCGGGACTCGGCATTCTTGCCGGAGTTGGTCAATACGTTGATATCGGGGTGAGTCGCACCGCGGTGCAACTGATCGCTCCGATCGTTGCGATCGTGTTTCTTGGCATCACGGGCGGTCTCTTGGTGGGCGATCTCAAGCGACCGGAGCGCTTCTGGACGATCCTCACTCGGCCGCAGTGGAAGAGTTGGCTCGCGCGCGGCGCGTTCATCATCGCGGCATACGGCGCCGCGCTCGTCGTGTGGCTCGCGCTCGCGATTTTCGCCGACGGCGCGGGCCTCAACGGACTCGCGCCCGTCCTGATCATCTTGGCGGCGCTTACCGCCGGGTACACGGCTCCGTTGCTTGGCCAGTGCGAAGCGCGCGACCTGTGGCAAACTCCACTGCTGCTTCCGCACCTGATTGCCCATGCGTTGCTCGCGGGTCTTGCCGTCGTGATTCTCGTGGCGAGCAACGCCGAGACGACAACGGGAGTTCGAGCAGTGTTCGTGATCCTTCTGCTCGTGACCGGATCGCTGTCGCTGATCGATGCGGTCAAGCGACATCAGACACTGAACGCCACCGCGGCGGCGCAGGCGCTCACGCGTGGCGCGCAGTCGCGATTTTTCTGGCTCGCTCTCCTCGTTGGCGTGGCGCTGCCAGCGATCCTGGCGCTCGCGGGCGGTGCGAGTTTGCTCATCGTCGCGGCGGCGCTGTCGCTCGCGGGTCTGTGGTTGCACGGACACGCGTTCATTCTCGCCGGACAGGGGCCGCCGATCTCGTGAGTAAAGAGAGCCTTCATCCGTCGGACGCCGGCCGAATGCAGCAGGGCATGGCCGCGTTTCCGCCCGCGGAGCGATGGGAGGATTGGGTCGAGCGTGGACGGCATTACAGCCTCGTGGCGACGACGTGCTTCAACTGCGAAGCGGCGTGTGGGCTCCTCGCGTACGTCGATCAGGAGACGCGCGAGGTCCGCAAGTTCGAGGGCAATCCCTATCATCCGGGAAGCCGCGGCCGCAATTGCGCGAAAGGGCCGGCGACGCTGAACCAGATTCACGACCCCGAGCGCATTCTGTACCCGATGCGTCGCGTCGGCCCGCGCGGAGAAGGGAAGTGGGAGCGCGTGAGCTGGGACGAGGCGCTCGACGATCTCGCCGGTCGGATTCGCCGCGCGATCACCGCCGGTGAGCCGAACAAGGTGATGTATCACGTTGGACGCCCAGGCGAGGACGGATACACGGAACGCGTGCTCGCCGCGTGGGGCATCGATGGGCACAACAGTCACACCAACATCTGTTCGTCGGGTGCGCGCGCGGGCTACGCGTTCTGGATGGGCATGGATCGCCCCAACCCCGACTACGCGAACGCGAAGTGCATCCTGCTGATCTCGGCGCATCTCGAGAGCGGGCATTACTTCAATCCGCACGCGCAACGAATCATCGAAGCAAAGCAGCGTGGCGCGACGATCATCGTGATGGATCCGCGGCTGTCGAATACCGCGACGCAAGCGAGTCATTGGCTGCCGACGTATCCCGGGAGCGAGCCGGTCGTGCTGCTCGCGATCGCGAACGTGCTGATCCGGGAAAAGCTGTACGATCGGGAGTTCGTGCGGCGGTGGGTGAATTGGGAAGAGTATCTGCGGGCAACGACGGAAGTGCAGATCCCTCGCTTCGCTCGGGATGACGGGGGTGGAGCTCGGGATGACGGAGGAGCTCGGGATGACGGAGGAGCTCGGGGTGACGGAGGTGGAGCTCGGGACGACAGGCTCACGTTCGAGGACTTCGAAGCCGAGCTACAACGGCTATACGCCGAATTCACTCCCGAGCGCGCGGAGCAGGAGGCCGGCGTCCCCGCGGCGACGATCGTCGAAGTTGCGCGCGCCATCGGCCGCGCCGGGTCGGCCTTCTCCGCGCACAATTGGCGCGCCGCCGCCGCGGGCAACCTCGGCGGATGGATGACGGCGCGGTGCCTGTTCTTCCTGAACGTGCTCACGGGCAGCGTCGGCTCAGAGGGCGGGACAGTCCCCAACTCGTGGACGAAATTCGTGCCAGCGCCGCACGCGAGGCCGCCGCATCCGACATCGTGGAACGAGCTCACCTGGCCGAAGGAATATCCGCTCGCCTTCTTCGAGATGAGCTTTTTGTTACCACATTTCTTGAAAGAAGGTCGCGGCACGCTGGACGTGTACATCACGCGCGTCTACAACCCGGTGTGGACGAACCCCGACGGGTTCTCGTGGATGGAAGTGCTGCGCGACGAATCCATGATCGGCCGCCACGTTGCGCTCACACCAGTGTGGAGCGAGACGGCGCTCTTCGCCGACTACGTCCTGCCGGTCGGACTCGGAAGCGAACGTCATGATCTCGCGAGCTTCGAGACGCACGCCGGCAGCTGGATCGGGTTTCGTCAGCCGGTGCAGCGCGTCGCGGGCGAACGACGTGGCGAGGCGGTCGTGGATACGCGCGACGTCAACCCCGGCGAGGTGTGGGAAGAGAACGAGTTCTGGATCGAGCTGTCGTGGCGCATCGATCCGGATGGCGCGATGGGGATTCGCAAGCACTTCGAATCGCCGTATCGGAAGGGCGACAAGCTTCGCATCGACGAGTATTATCGCTGGATCTTCGAGAACTCTGTTCCCGGATTGCCGGAGGCGGCGGCGAAGGAGGGGCTCTCGCCGCTGGAGTTCATGCGAAAGTACGCGTCATTCGAAGTTCCGGTTGGCGCATACAGCCGTCACGAAGCTGAAGTCAGCGCCGAGGAGTTGGCTGAGTCATCCGTCGATGCCGTGACGCGGCGCGTGTTCACATCGCGACCGCCCGCGCCATCGACGAACATTGCGCCAATGCCCGCGCCGCCCGCCGACGCACAGGGTCGCCGGGCCGCGGGCGTGATGGTCGACGGAGTCGCGCGCCGGGGATTCCCGACGCCGTCCGGCAAGCTCGAGTTCTATTCGTCGACGCTCGCGGAGTGGGGTTGGCCCGAGCTTGCGATCCCGACGACGGTCGAGAGCCACGTTGCCCCCGCGGCACTCGACCCGGCCAGAGGCGAGATGGTGCTCGTGCCCACGTTTCGCCTTCCGGTGCTCGTCCATACGAGATCTGGAAACGCGAAATGGCTCAACGAGCTGGCGCACGCGAACCCGCTCTGGATCCATACGTCGGACGCCGCGAAGCTCGGCGTGGATGTGGGCGATCTCATTCGTGTCAACACGGACATCGGGTACTTCGTCGTGCCGGCGTGGGTGACCGAAGGCATTCGTCCCGGCGTCGTCGCGTGCTCGCATCACATGGGGCGGTGGCGACTGAACGAGACGCAAGGCACCGATCGATGGAGCTCGGCGCTCGTGCGCCTCGAGGAACGCGACGGCCGGTGGCGGATGCGGCGCGTGAAAGGCGTTGCACCGTTCGCGAGCGGCGACGCAGATTCAGGCCGCGTGTGGTGGCAGAGCGCAGGCGTGCACCAGAATCTCACGTTCCCGGTGCATCCCGATCCGATCAGCGGCGCGCACGCGTGGCATCAGAAGGTTCGCATCACCAACGCCGAGCCGGGCGATCAAGAGGGCGACATCCAGGTCGATACGGCCAAGAGTCACGCGATTTACAAGGAGTGGCTTGCAAAGGCTCGTCCCGCGTCAGGCGAACTCCGGCGGCCCTATTGGCTTCTGCGGCCGCTGCGCCCGTCGGCGCAGGCATATCGATTCGACGGCAGGTCAACTACGTAGCTCCTCTCGAGGGCTGAGGCGGCCCTGTGCCCTCCGCGCGCCCAGTCAGTATTGCCCGAAACTGCCGGGCAATGCTGCCTCGGCTCGCGCTCCGGGCACACGGCCGCCTCAGCTCTCGAGTAGCGTCGCGCCTGCGTCGAGCGAGCTTCGCGCGTCGCGAGCGAATCAATTCAGTGCGCGATGCAGCACATGGGCGAGCGCTCGGCGCGTGCGCTCGGCGCCGCGCGCGACATGTTCGCCGGCGCGCATTGTACACGGGTGTTCGTGCGGAAAGGGGAGCCGTGCTGCCCGAGCACGAGCCGAGGCAAAACTGCCGGCAGTATCGGCAGTTTTGACTGGGCGTGCGGAGGGCAGTACGGCTCCCCTTTCCGACGTAGTTCAAATGACCGACTGCACACCCGGCTGAATCGGTCTCACGGGCTGCTGATCCTTCGGCGCATCGGTCCACTCGAGCGTCGAAACGTCGACGGCTGCCTCGGGCGCCATCGCGGAGACGATGATCTGAAGTCGCGCCCGGGCGGCCTCACGATCGGGCGCGCACACGATCAGCGAATGGCCAACCAAGGCCGCGATCGATCCTGACGGAAACTTCGCGAGCCAGGCCGCGCAGTGCACGCGCTCCTCGAGCGCGTTCAGTCGCGCGACGATCTCCAGAAAGAGCGACGCGGCAGTCCTCGCGTTCGGCGGCACCGGTCGCTCGATGTTCAAAGCGCTCAGCAGGTGTCGACGAGCCGCCTCGCGATCGCCGCGGTGCGCCGCGATGCGCGCCAATCCGACATACGCCTCCGGATAGTACGACTCCACGAGGGCATCGGTGTACACGGCCGACGCGTCGTCGTCGAATCTCGCGGTCTCGAACAGCCCGCCGAGCACGACCGTCCACTTTGCGTCGGCACCGCGAACGCGCTGCGCCCACACGCGCGCGTCCTCGATGCGCGAGCGCATGAGCGAGAGCCGCACCCGCGATACCATGTGATCGACATCGGCCTCGAGATCGCCGCCGAGTGCATTGAGCCGTCGCTCGGCGGCGTTGACCTGGCCGGCCGTCAGCAGAGCGCCAATGAGGAGTTTCAGATGATGCGGATTCGACGGCTCGATGCCGCATGCGCGCTCGGCGTTTCGAATGCAGCTCTGCAGCTTGCCGCGATTGAGCTGCGCCAACGCCAAGAGCGACAGAAACGTCGGCTGATCGGGCTTCGAGCGCAGCATCAGCGCCAGCAGGCCTTCCGCCATCTCCCATTCGTTCAGCATGACGAGCGCCCACGCCGTGCCCCACTGCGAGTTCGGCGTTCTGAGGCCGGTCGCAATCCTGATCATCGGAAGCGTTCGCACCGTCTGCTGACGGTTGCCGAGCCCACTTGCGGCGACCGCATATCCGATCGCGGCCTCGGACGACTTCTTGTCCAGGTCCATTGCGAGGCGCGCGGCGACGTGCGCCCGCAGGTAGTCGCGGTCCGCCAGTGCGGCGAAGCTGTGCGCGATCAACGTTTCGATATTATCTCGTTTGCGAGAACTGCCATAACTCGTTCGCCGAAGCTCCGCCACGATCGCCTCTTCGGCAGCCGCCAGCTGTTCGCGAGTCTCGTCCGCCGGCCGTTCGTTCGTCAGCGTTCCGTATTGCGGAATCGCGAGCGGCGCGCCGTCCCGATGTCGGCCGAAGTGAATGAGTCCGGCCCCCGTCGCGGAAAGCCCAGCGGCAACGAGCAGCTCGAGAGCCGATGCGTCCGAAAACACGGTCATTGCTACGAAGATGCCGACGGCGATCAACAGGACACCGAGCCACTGCAGCGGGCGCGCTCGACCACGGCCGAGCCGTTTTCGAGTCCAGCGTGCGATCGTCTTGGTATCCTTCTGCTCTTGCTCCGCGACGATTCGCGCGATCTCCGTCGTCAATTGCTCCACGACGGCGTCGGGATTGGCAAGGAGATCGATGCCTGGCCGGTCGTCGACCGGTTCGTCGGCGTCGGCTGGCAGCGCGAGCAGTCGGTCGTGCAGCGTCGGATGCGTCGAATACGGGTCGTGTGCGTGCGCGGCGATCTGGCCGTTGTTTCCATCGATCAGGCGGTCGATCTCTTCCGCGAGCCACTGGCTGAAGCTTTCCGCAAGCTCGACGCGCGCGAGCCGTTCGTTCCACGGCAGTCGCCCCACCACATCATCGATGGCGTCGACACGCATGAGCGAAGAGCGCATGACCGCGCCGCCGCAGATCTCAGCCGCGCCGCGATCGGCCTCGAACTCGTTTTGGCGGGAGTACGTCGCGACGAGCCGTGCCGCGCGCCGCGTGAGCGTGTCGAACCACGACGCCAGCAATTCGCCGACTTGCGATCGATAATTGGCTTGCCGACAGGACGCGACGTGATCCGACAGTTGGCTCGTCAACGCAATGAGGCGACCAATGCCCTTGTTCAACCATCGGCTGAGGCCTCGTTCGACGAGCCGCGCATGCGCCATCTCGTGCGCGAGGACTGCTCTGACCTGCGCCTCCGACATTCCCGCGAGCAGATCGTAACCGACGCCAAGGACGGTGCGGCCGCGGCCCTGCCGGTATCCTTCGAGTCGCACCCAGGCATTCGCGTGCATCTCGAGGCGGACCTCATTGGGCATGTCGACGCCGAGCCGCTTCGAGAGATCTTCGAGGAGGCGAAAGAGCGCCGGTGCGTCGGTCTTGTGGAGCGGAACGTGGTAGGACGGCGCGGATCTGAGCCAGAAGCTTCGCGCGAGAATCCGAAGCAGCTCGGCGTGCTGCGAAAGCGGCCGGCGCACATATCCCGCCATGCCGATGCGGGCCGCGCCGAGGATCGCGGCGAGCAGCGCCAGAACGATGACTGCGAGCAGCACACCCGCGACGAGCGCGATGGCGTAGAACAGCAGAATCGTGCCGGCCGCGGACGTCACGAGCGCCGTGCGCGCGCGTCCGGTCAGCGGTCGTTCGCTGGCGGTCGATCGGTACTGGGATCGTTCGGCCGGGCTCGACGACACGCCTGTCATGAGATTCTGATAAGGGTCACACGAGGGACGCTGCGATTGTGCGATATGTCACACTACGAAACGGCGGCGTTCTTCGCGCGGGCCTCAGCTCTCGACTTGCTTCTCGCCTGTTTCAGCGCGCGCCGTCAGCGCGCGAACACTCAACGCGTGTGCTCGGCGCGCGCGCTCTGTATTGCCGCGGGCACGCGGTGTACGGGGTCGGCCTGTCCGACGCAGTACCGACCGTAGTATCACCGTAGTTTCGCGCGACCGTACAACACAACGCCTGGACGCGCGGAGGCTGTCGTGCCGGATCGCCAGGTCCGCGCGATACCACGAACTGCCCGTCGAGGATGCGGGCGTTCTCGAGCAGGATGTCGAACGGCACCTGTGCGAAGGCGTGGGAAACTACTCCCACGCCTAGTGCACAGCTCAGAAGAAGTCGACGAAAGCCAATCACGTGTCGTGCCGGTTCGCCTTGATCACGTTGCTGATCTGCAGATCCCATCCGAACGGATCCGGCGTGTGATAGCTCTTGAAGCGCGACGTGTGAATGTCGCCGCCGCTGCCGGTGTCCGGCTGCAGATGGCCCGGGTTGTTTCGATCGGGTGATCCGAGTCCGCGCTTCATGAGCTCCGCTTCGACCTTGTCCGGATCGAAGCCTTCGATACCGAACGAGATGTGGTCGATGCTGACCGCCGGACGGTTTCGAATGATCGCACCGCCGGCATCGCCGAGATCGACGGTCACCTGAGCGCCAGTAAAGTTGCCCGACTGCTTCCAACCGAGCAGCGCTTCATAAAATGCGAAGGTCTTCTTGAAGTCCGTGCAACCATACGAGAGGTGATCGACCCACAACGTCTTCCATCCGGTTGGTTCGAACGGCGTCGGGCCTGGGAGTTTCCCGTTCGCGGGCTTGGCGTGCCGATTGGCTTTCGTGCCGTTCGTGACTTGAATGTCGAAGCCGTCCGGATCCTTGATATGGAAGCTCTTGAAGTCGCCACTGTGTTCGGCGACCGGATTCAATCCGCGCTTCTGAAGCTCCGCTTCGACCTTCGCGGTGTCCCACGGCTCGATGCCGAACGCGAGATTGCTGATCTTCGCCATTCGCGGTGGGCGATTGCCGCCGCGGCCGCCGCCCCGTCCACCACCGGTATCGCCGGGCGCGGGCGTTGGCGGCGGTGGCGGAGGAACGAAGCCATTGATGAAGATCGCGTCGCCGACGTCGGGCCCGATCTCCATGACGATGCGCTTGTCCTCTTCGCTTTTCACCTTCCAGCCCATCACGGCGGCGTAGAAGGGAACCGCCTTCGTGTAGTCGCCGCACTGATACGTGATGTGGTCGAACCAAACGGTCTTCCAGCCGGTGGGCTCGAATGGCGCGGGGGCGTGCGTCGTATCGGCCGGCGCGCGATTGCCGCGACCGCCACGGCCGCCGGCACCGCCGCCCTGCGCGAGGCTGACGGTCGGAATGGCGAGCATCGACAGACCGAGCGCGCGCAGCAGCTCGCGGCGTGAGATGCGACCGCTGTCGAAGTCACGGAACAGCCGCTCCATCATGTCATTCATAGAATCCTCATGGATGATCGCTTGGGGAACCACGCGTCGGTCGGCCGACTGGACAGATATTGGCACATCGGCGCGCGATTCGGAATACGGGACCGGTCCCGGCAGGCCGCCCGGCCGTCTCGATCCGGGGCCGGGTCGACGGTCCCAACCCGCTTACCGTCCCATCGGGCGTGCCCATCGCACACGGCGAACAAAGTTGCCTATCGTGTCACTCGGCGACGCCCTCGGCGATGGACACTCCGCGCGATCTGTAAGAGTTCACGAAAGTACGAAACCCGTTCGTTGCGTGCGCGTACGGCGGACGAGTCGCGGCGATGCCTCCCGCGACCGCGGTTCCCACCCATTCGAGAGGTACTCGCCGTGCAACGCACACTGTCCGCCGCGCTCAGCCTGCTCGTGGCCAGCGGTGTTCATCTTCTCGCAGCACAAGCGCCCGCCCAGGCCGGTGCGCAACCGCCCGCTCCGCCGGGCGAAGTTCGAGGGAAAATCGTCGATGTCAAAAGTGACGCGCCGATCGCACGCGCGTCCGTCTCTGTTCGGCCGAAGGGTGCGACCACGATCGTCGCCGGCGCGATCGCCGGACCGGACGGCGCGTTTCGCGTATCGGGCTTGCGGCCAGGAGCGTACGTGCTGCGCACGACGTTCATCGGTTTTGCGCCCCTCGTGCAGGATGTCGTCATCGCTCCAGCATCGCCGGTCCTCGACGTCGGTACGATCAAGCTTTCGCAGGTCGCTGTCTCTCTCGGGGCAGTTGCAGTGACGGAAGAGCGAGCCGCTGTCACTGTCGAGCCGGACCGCAATGCCTATCGCGCGAAGGACGTCGCGCCCGCGGCGGCGAATGCCAGCGAGCTGCTCGACAACGTGCCGTCCGTGCAAGTCGATCAGGATGGCAAAGTGAGTCTTCGCGGCAACGAGAACGTCGTGGTGCAGATCAACGGACGGCCGACGCCGATGCGTGGAACGCAGCTCGCCGCATATCTCAAGAGCCTTCCGGCGACGGTGATCGACCGCGTCGAGGTGATTCCGAATCCGTCGGCGAAGTACGACCCCGAAGGGATGGCCGGCATCATCAACATCGCGCTCAAGCAGAACGTCGATCTCGGTGTGAGCGGCGGGCTCAATCTCGGCGTCTCGACACCGAATCGTTACAACGGATCTGGCAACATCGGCTACCAGAGCGGTCCGCTGACATCGTTCGTCAACGCCGGTGTCGTCAACGATCGCCGGTCGGTGGTTGGGATCAACGACCGCGAGCGCTTCGACGCGGTGCAGACGATGCTTTCGGCGACGAACCAGGACATCAACAGCACCGCCAATCAACGTGGACAGAACATCAACGCGACGGTGGACTACAAGGTGACGCCGCGCGACGTGCTGTCGAACGCGCTGACGCTCAATCATCGCTCGTCGGGCGACGCATCGATGAATGCGTACTCGGAGTTGAATGGCACCGGCGCACTCGTCGACCAGTACGACCGGCCGCGCAACGTGCGAGCGAAAGGATGGATGGTCGACTATGATGTCGCGCTCAAGCGCACGTTGGAACCGCGGAAGCACGAGCTGTCTGGCGAGTTGCGCTTCAACCGCGCGCACGACCAGGACTTCACGGCGCTATGGCTGCAGCCGGCGATCACCGCGGGCCCGGCTCGCGTCGAGAACGAAGAAGATGACAACAACGCGATCACGAAGCAGCTGACCGGCCAGCTCGACTACATGAAGATGTTCGCGGCGCGCACGAAGCTCGAGACCGGATGGAAGTCGAACGAGCGTTGGCTCGACCGCGACTTCACGGTGACGACCGACTCACTCGGCATCGGTGCGTGGACGAAGAGCCCGCTCAGCAACGACTTCGCGTTCGACGAGGCGGTGCACGCTGCGTACGGCGTCGTGAGCCAGGGCGTCGGCAAGTTCGATCTGCAGGGCGGACTGCGCGGCGAGTATGCGACGCGCGACTTCAGTCTGGCGACGCCGGCAAAGAGTTACCCGTACAACTATGCGAGCCTGTTTCCGAGCGGCGTGGTGAGCTTCAACGTGAATGACATCACATCGCTCAAGGCGAGCTACTCGCGCCGCATTCGCCGGCCGGGCACGCAGGAGCTCAATCCATTCCCGTCGTTCTTCGACGTGCAGAACGTATTCATCGGTAACCCGAATCTGAGCCCCGAGTACACGGACGCGTACGAATTCGGCGTGACCAAGCAGATGTCGAAGGGAATGCTGCAGCTTTCGCCGTTCTATCGGCACACGTCGCATGTCATTCGCGTCGACATCAACGCCACCGACACGTTCGA
>Ga0070679_100003828_pt1 | contig 13810 bp, 10 predicted proteins | sample KBSC63BmetaG_FD_65652 | JGI IMG/M metagenome (GOLD analysis project Ga0070679, IMG submission 65652) | Corn rhizosphere microbial communities from Kellogg Biological Station, Michigan, USA - KBS C6-3B metaG | ecosystem: Host-associated > Plants > Roots > Rhizosphere | place: USA: Michigan... | reverse complement strand
CCGTCCGGAAGCCTCGCCCGCATCCGCACCTCCTCGTCGCCGAAGTTCACGAGCACGAGCAGCGCCTCGTCCGTCTCCTCGTCGTGGCGGACGAAGCCGTAGACGTCGCCGCGACCGGGATCCACCGCCGCCCGCGCCCATCCGGGCGACCGCAGCGCCGGCCGCCGGGAGCGCAGGTGGCAGAGCGCCCGGTACCAGTCGCGCAGGCCGTGCGGGTCGGCGTCCCAGTCGACCACGCCGGGGGCGCCGTACGGCTCGTACTCGGCGCCGACCTCCTCGCCCGTGTAGACGCACGGCGTGCCCGGCAGGGTGAGGACGAGCGCCGCCGCCGCCCGCGTCAGCGCCGGGCCGTGGCGGGTGACGAAGCGGGGGCCGGTGTCGTTGTTGTCCAGGAAGCGGAACACGCGGCCGGGACGGGGATCGGCGGCCAGGGCGCGGTCGAGCTTTCCGGCGATCCCGCCGGGGTCCGAGAACACGTCCTCCCACGCCCAGTGGCCCAGGTCGTCGGTCCAGTCGTAGGCGAGGTCGTAGCCGCTCTCGTACCAGTAGTCGTCGCGGGCGGAGGCCTCGGCGATCAGGAGCAGGCCGGGCTTGCACGCGCGCAGCATGCGGGCCCAGGCCGGCCAGTAGTCCGGCCGCCGCCGCTGCACGCCCCAGCACGCGTCGACCCGGTAGCCGTCGACGTCGAACTCCGACACCCAGTAGGAGAACACCCGGTCGACGTAGGCACGCACCTCGCGGTTGTCGTAGTTCAGGTTGGGCAGGTGCGTCCAGTCGAAGTAGTGCGTGGGCCGCCCGTCGGCATCGCGGTCGTACCAGTTGTCGTGCTCGCCGTCGGTGAAGAACGGGTGCAGGTGCGAGGTGTGGTTGGGAACGAGGTCGAGCAGGACGCGGAGGCCCTCGGCGTGGGCACGGCCGACGAGCGCGCGCAGGTCGTTCTCGTCGCCGTAGTCCGGCCGCACCGCGAGCTCGTCGCAGACGGCGTAGCCGAAGTCGCCCGGCGGGCAGGCCGCGATCGGCGAGAGCCAGATCGCGTCGACCCCGAGGCCGGCCAGGTACGGCAGCCGCTCGGCAACCGCGCGCAGGGGCGGCGAGCCGAAGCGCGGCGGGATCACGCCGTACACGATGCCGGACGGGTTCTGCCGCGTGTCCGCCACGCTATTTCAGGCCGCTGAGCGCGATGCCACGGACGATGTACCGCTGGAAGACCAGGAAGGCGATCAGCACCGGAAGCGTCGCCAGGACGGAGCCCGCCATCACCAGATCCCAGGACGTCCGGTGCGCCGCGCTCGCCACGAACAGCGCCAGCCCGAGCGGCACGGTGTAGTGGTCGGGGCTCGAGATGATGATCAGCGGCGTCTGGAAGTTGTTCCAGTAGAAGTTGAACGCGAAGATCGCCGTCACCGCGATCACGGGCTTCGAGAGCGGCACGACCACCTTGGCGAAGATCCGGAAATGACCGGCCCCGTCGACCTTGGCCGCATCGATCAGCTCGTCCGGGATGCTGCGCATGTACTGCCGCATCATGAAGATCGAGAACATGTTGAAGCCGTTGGGGACGATCAGCCCCCAGTACGAGTCGAGCCAGCCGTGGCCGCCGTTGCCGAGCGCGTCGTTGCCGCCGAACATCGGCACGTGCTTCAGCACGAGGTACTGCGGCACGAGCAGCACGGCCGCGGGGATGGCCATGGTCCCGAGCCCGATCAGGAACAGGCCGTCGCGGAAGGGGAACGTCCGCTTGGCGAAGCAGTAGGCCGCCATCGCGCTCAGGACGGTCTGGGCGGCGACGATGGTCAGCGTCACGAACGCCGAGTTGAAGAACCACCGGGCGACGTTCTGCGAGTCCCAGAAATCCCGGTAGTTGCTGAACGTCGGGTTGTGCGGGATCCACGTCGGCGGGTAGGAGAAGATGTCGTCGAGGTGCTTGAACGACGCGACGACCATCCACGCGAACGGGGCCATGAAGATGAGCGAACCCACGATCAGGAGCGAGTAGATCAGGACCGACATCGGCAGGCCGAGGTCGTCGGGGCGGCGCCGCCGCCGCTTCCTCGGCGCGGGCCGGGCCGCCTGCTCTGCCTGCATGGGTGCGACCGACATCAGGCGTCCGTCCGCCGGTTGTACAGGACGACCTGCACGATGGTGAACACGAAGATGATGGCGAACAGCCCGTACGCCATCGCGGAGGCGTAGCCCATCGTGAACTGCTGGAACCCGGCCTGCCAGATGTAGTAGACGACGGTCGTGGTGGCGCGCAGCGGGCCGCCGTTCGTCATCACGAAGATCTGGTCGAAGACCTGGAACGACGCGATGATGAGGTAGACGCAGATGAAGAACGTGCTCGGCGCGAGCAGCGGCAGCGTCACGTGCCGGAACTGCCGCCACCTGCCGGCCCCGTCGACGGACGCCGCCTCGTAGTACTCCTGCGGGATCGCCTGGAGGCCCGCGAGATAGACCAGCATGGTGAACCCGACGTTGGCCCAGACCGACATCGCGATCACCGACGGCATCGCGAGCGAGGGGTTCGAGAGCCACAGCTGGGGCGAGATGCCGATCTTCCCGATGTAGTAGTTGAGCAGGCCGAAATCGCCGTCGAGCACCCACTTCCAGATCAGCCCGCTGACGACGAGCGGGGTCACGACCGGCAGGTAGAAGAGCGTCCGGAAGATCGCCCGGCCGTGGATCTTCTGGTTGAGCAGCAACGCGATCGCGAGGCCGAACGCCATCGAGAGCGGCACCGTCCCGAGCGTGAAGTAGGCGGTGTTCTTGACGGCCTGACGGAAGTAGGCGTCGTTTTTGAGCTCCCGGTAGTTGGCCAGGCCGACGTAGGGCTTCGCCGGGTTCAGGATGTCCCAGCGGTGGAAGCTCAGATAGAGCGAGAACGCCACCGCGAACAGCGTGAAGATCCCGAGCAGGATCATGGACGGCGCCAGCATGGCGTAGGCCGACCACTCCTTGCGGATATCGAAGAGCACGCGCCGAATGCCGCGGCGACGGCGGCGGATCGGGCGATCTGCGGTGATTGCTGCCATTTCCCCTCGTGGTGAGACGCCGGGGCCGGTCGGCGCGACCGGCCCCGGGTGATTCAGTCGGTTCTAGGAGATCACGACGGCGCCTGGAGGATCGAGTCCGCCTTCGAGGCGGCCGACTTCAGCTCGTCGTCGATGTTGCCCTTGCCGTAGATGCCGTGCGCGAGCGCGTCGGACAGCGGCCCCGAGTCGACGTTGCCCCAGTTGGGGTTCTGGCTCAGGTCGGTGATGCCGCACCTCATGTTCGCGGCGAACGGCTTCAGGATCGGGTTGGACTTGAACGTCTCCGGGTTGTTCAGAAGCGACGTCCGCGGCGGCAGCAGCGTCGTCGGGTTCTTCTTCGTCCCGAGGTTCAGGAGGGCCATGTTCTGCGGCGCCGAGAGGAACTCCATCCACTTCCAGGCGGCGTCGTGGTTCTTGCTGGCCGACGGGATCACGAGCGCGTCGCCGGCGATCGTCGTCGCGCACGGGCTCCCGGCCGTCTCGGTCGGGAGCGGGGCGACGGCCCAGTTGTTCTTGATCGTCTTCTTGAACGTGTTCTCCATCTCGCCGGCGAACCACGCGCCGGCCATGTACATGGCCGACTTGCCGGTGGCGAAGGTCACGCGGGCCGTCCAGGAGTCGGAGCCCCAGAGGTCGGGCGACGAGTACTTGCGCAGGCCCACGTAGAACTCGCCCGCCTTCAGCCCCGCCGGGGAGGCGAAGGCCGCGTGCTTGTCATCGGGGGTGGTCTGCGTGCCGCCGGCCTGGTACAGGAACGGGTACCAGTAGTACGAGGTCTCGCCGGTGGTCGCGAACAGTGCGTAGCCGTACTGCTTCTCGGACGGGATGGTCAGCTTCTTGGCGTCTGCCTCGAGCTCGGCCCACGTCTTGGGCGGGCTCGAGATCCCGGCCTTCTTGAACTCGTCGGTGCGGTAGAAGAGCGCCGTCGACTCGCCGTCGATCGGAAGGCCGTACATCTGACCCTGGTACGAGACCATCTTGGCGAATGCCGGGACGTAGTCGCTCTTCGGCGTCGCCTTGCTCTTGGACATGTAGTCCTCGAGGTTCAGGATCGCGCCGCGCGGCGCGAACGCGCCGACCGTGCCGTCGTCCACGTAGGCCACGTCCGGCGGGTTGCCGCCGGCGATCTGCGTGGTCAGCTTCGTCTGCGCCGAGTCGGCGGGGACGGCCTGGAACTTGATCGAGATGTTGGGGTGGATCTGGTGGAACTCCTTCGCCAGCGCCGGCAGCGCCCCCTTCGAGAAGTCCTGCCAGGTCTCGTAGGTGATGGTCACCGGGCTCGAGGGATCCTTGATCGAGGGACTGAGCTTGCTCAGGTCGAGCTTTTGCCCGATCGCCCCGCTCTGCACCGTCTGGTTTACGGCGTGGGTGGTCCCGCCCGGGCCACTCGACCCCGAGCTGCCGCAGCCCGCGGCCACGGCCATCAGCGCGCACACGCTCGCGCTCAGCACTGCCTTCCGCATCCCCTTGCTCCTCTTTGTCGGTCCCTGAAGTCCGTTCCTGTTCGCGGGGGCCCGGGGCTTAGGGGTCCCACGTCGGCTCGGATTCTGACCGAGAGTGTTGTGAAACACAAGTGAAGTCTCACGGCTGTCGGGCCGGTCAAACTCCACCGTCGCGCAGGAAAACGATGGTGTAGAGCGGCACCTCGCGCAGATGCAGCGTGTGGACGGATCCGGTCGATGCCACCTCGAGGCCGACGCCCGCCGGCACCGCCTCCGCGCCTGCGATCTCGATGCCGGCGAGCCGTATCGACAGCTCCAGATCACCCAGCTCCGGCACCCGGTCGGCGTCCGCGTCGTAGGCGTAGCGGAGGATGTGGACGGCGACTCCGCCGGGCACCCGGTGCAGGCCGATGGCGGCGTCCAGGCCCCTCGGCGCGACCACCTGGGGGCCGTCCGGCAGCGCCCCGACGACCGCTTCGGGGCCGGCCACCCGCTCGACCGCCGAGTGGCCTTCGAGCCGCTCCCGGCGGTCGCTGTCGAGGGCCTCCCCCAGCCGCCCGGTGACGATCGCGCGGCCGCCGCCCTCGAGGTAGCCGAGCAGCGCGTCGGCCTGGTGCGGCGTCAGGATCGCGCAGTCGGGCAGCATGAGCACGGCGTAGCGGGCGAGCGCCGCGGCCGTGACGGTGTCCGCGCGGAGCGTGCCGTCCGGGAACATGACGACGTCGTAGGGCTGGAGCGCGTCGCACAGCGCCTCGCTCGCCGCCCAGAACGGCGCCGGATCGTCGGAGATCAGGTTCAGGCGGTTGTTGGCAAGCGCCGCCCGGGCCGCCTCCTCCTGGGCGAGGCTGCTCTCGACGCTGAAAACGACGCCGACCTCGGCGGCGCTCTCGCTCGAGAAGCGCGGCCCGTGCTCCGCCAGGAACCCGCCGATCTCGACGCACAGCTCGTGCGGGGCGTAGAACGCGTCCTCGATCTCGCTGCCCATCCAGGAGCCGTAGGGCAGGCTCATGCTGGTGCCGAGCGCGTAGGCCTCGTAGACCGAGGCGCGGAACCGGTCGTACCCACGGCCGCGGCCGAGCTGCTCGATCAGCTCGGGCACCACGCCGCCGTAGGGGTTCTCGACGACGATGACCGGCTTCCCGCCCGCGAACCCGGCCACGTAGCGATACCAGGCCGGCTGGCGGTCGCGGGTGTTTCGCATCTCCGTGATCAGGAGGTCGGTCTTGGGCTCGAGCGCGTAGTAGTGCTCGAACATGTTGAAGAAGTTGCCCGAGACCATCACGTCGCGGCCCCGGCTGCGGCCGTACTCGCGGGCGTAGTCGGCGAGCTCGCCGAAGTAGCGGGTGATGGCGCCGCGCTGGAAGCGCATGTAGTGCGCGAAGAGGGGGGAGCGCTCCCGGCCTGCCTTGAAGTCATGGCCCTGGGCCAGCAGCCATTGGCCGTAGTGGAACGTCCGAAGGTCGACGCCGGCGAGCTCCGGCGGGCGCGGGTCGAGCCCCGCCAGGTACTCCCGGAACTGGGTCATGCATTCGCGGCAGAAGCAGCCGCCGTACTGCAGCGTCGTGATCGGGAGCTCGGCCTCGTCGAGCTGCACGCCGTGGACGCCCGCGTCGATCTGGATCCGGATCACCGCCTTCAGGTACTCCCGCCACACCGGGTTGTTGCGGTCCATGGCGTAGCAGGCGTGCTCGCGATCCGGCGCCTCCACCCACAGGCAGTGGCAGGGGTGCCCGTGGATGTCGCGCGAGCAGCACTCCTCGACGATGTCGGTCACCGGCTCGCCGAGGCTGTTGCGCAGGCCCTCCGGGAAGTAGTGCTCGACGGGCTTCCACAGCTTCGGGTACCGGTTCTGCGAGAACTCGCGCAGGCCCATCCAGCCGCGCTCGCCGGCGCCGCGGAGCTCGTTCATGGCGAGCACCTCGGACTCGTCCGCGTCGAGCTCGACCGGGAACTCCCAGCCCTGCACCTCGAACACGATCCCGAACACGCGGATCCCGGCCCGGTCGCACTCGGCGATGAACTCGCGGTCGTTCACGAAGCCGTACATCCGGAACCGCGGGTCGACGGGGGCGAACGCCTCCTGCTCCATGTACGGGAGCGAGATCGACCCGCCCCCGAGCGCTGCCCAGACGAGCGTCGTCGCGCGGTACTCGCGCAGCTGCTCGATCATCCGCAGCCGCCGCGCGGGCAGGCTGGGGTGGTAGTTGTGCTGGCGCGGAAACCACGCGTCGAAGTAGACCCCTCGCTCCATCGTGAGGCGATAGTATTGCCGCGTCTTGGCAGGCGCACGCGACACCAGCGCGGCCGTGATCGGCGCCGGTTTCGCGGGGGCGGCCCACGCCGAGGCCCTGCGCCGCGTCGGCGTGCACGTGGCCGCGATCGCGGCATCGTCGGCCGAACGTGCAGCCTCCGCCGGCGCCCGCCTGGGGATCGAGCGCTCGACCGGCGACTACCGCGAGCTCCTCGCCGACCCGGGCATCGACGTGATCCACAATTGCACGCCGAACGACCTGCACCTCGAGGTGAACCTGGCCGCGCTCGAGGCGGGCAAGCACGTCCTCTCCGAGAAGCCGCTCGGGCTCGACGCGGACGAGACCGCCCGCCTCGTCGCGGCGGCGGCCGGGGCTCCGGTCTCGACCGGGGTGTGCTTCAACTACCGCCACTACCCGATCGTCGCCGAGGTGCGCGAGCGGCTAGGCGGCGGCTCCGCGCCGCACCTCGTCCAGGGCACCTACCTCCAGGACTGGCTGCTCGCGGAGGACGACTGGAACTGGCGGCTCGAGCCCGAGCGGGCCGGCGCCGCCCGCGCGCTCGGCGACATCGGCTCGCACTGGATCGACCTGATCCAGCACGTGACCGGCCGCCGGATCGTGCGCGTCTGCGGACGCACCGGCCGGCTGCACGAGACGCGCCGCCGGCCGGCGGCGCGGACGCTCACCTTCGAGCGCGGCAGCGGCGTCGCGGAGCAGGTCGACGTCCGCACCGAGGACTACGCCACCGTCCTGCTCGAGCTCGACGGCGGCTGCCACGGGGTGCTCATCGTGTCGCAGGTCAGCCCGGGGATGCACAACCGGCTCTCGTTCCACGTCGACACCGCGGACGCCGCCTACCTCTGGAACCAGGAGCGCCCCAACCGGCTGTGGATCGGACGCCGCGACCGGCCGAGCGAGGAGGTGGTGCGCGACCCGGCGTTGCTGTCGCCGCCCGCCGCCCGTTTGGCGCACTACCCCGCCGGCCACCAGGAGGGGTGGCCGGACGCGCTGCGGAATCTGATGGAGGACTTCTACTCGAGCATCGGCGACCCCGGCCGTGCCCGCACCGTGGCGACGTTCGCCGACGCCCACGCCGTCACGGTCGTGGTCGAGGCGATCCTGCGGAGCGCCCGCGAGGGCGGCTGGGTCGACGTCGCCGAGGGCGTGGAGGCCGCATGAAGCTCGGCGTCTTCACCGTCCCCTACGGGGACCTGCCGCTCGCCGAGGCGCTCGACAGGCTGGCGGCGATGGGGGTCGAGGCGGTCGAGCTCGGCACGGGCAACTACCCCGGCGCGGCCCACTGCGACCCCGACACGCTGCTTCGCGACGCCGCTGCACGGCGCGCGTTGCGCTCGCTGGTCGAGAGCAGAGGGATGATCATCAGCGCGCTCAGCCAGCACGGGAACCCGCTCCATCCCGATCCCGCCGTCGCCACCGCCGCGCACGAGACGTGGCGGAAGACCGTCCGCCTGGCCGCGCAGCTCGAGGTGCCGGTCGTGAACGCGTTCTCGGGGTGCCCCGGATCGAGCGAGAGTTCCACGCGCCCGAACTGGGTCACCTGCTGGTGGCCGCCGGAGTTCGCCGAGGCGCTCGAGTGGCAGTGGACCGAGAAGGCGGTGCCGTACTGGCAGGCCGAGGGCGCCTTCGCGCAGGCGGAGGGCGTGCAGGTCGCGTTCGAGATGCACCCGGGGTTCGTCGTCTACAACCCCGAGTCGCTCCTGCGGCTGCGCGACGCGGTCGGCGCCGTGATCGGCGCCAACTTCGATCCCAGCCATCTCGTCTGGCAGGGCATCGACCCGGTCGAGGCCATCAGGGCGATCGCCGCCGCCGGCGCGATGTTCCACGTCCACGCCAAGGACACGTACCTCGACCGGGCCAACGTCGCCCGGAACGGCGTGCTGGACACGAAGCCGTACAGCCGCTTCGCCGACCGCTCGTGGTCGTTCCGGACGGTCGGCTACGGCCAGCCCGAGAAGGTCTGGCGGGACATCATGAGCGCCTTGAGGACCGCCGGGTATGACTATGTTGTGAGCATCGAGCACGAGGACGGGCTCCTCGGGATCGACGAGGGAATGGCAAAGGCAATCCAGTTTCTGGACGGGATCATGTTCAAGGACAGGCAGATGGAAGCGATGTGGTGGGTGGATGGCTGAGATCAGCTTCGATCAGGTGACGAAGGTCTATCCCGACGGGACGGAGGCCGTGTCGTCCGTCGACCTCGAGATCGAGGACGGGGCGCTCATGGTGCTCGTGGGCCCGTCGGGGTGCGGGAAGACGACGCTGCTGCGCATGGTCGCCGGCCTCGAGGAGATCACCGAGGGCGAGATCCGGATCGGCGACCGGGTCATCAACGACGTCGAGCCGAAGAACCGCGACCTGGCGATGGTGTTCCAGAACTACGCCCTCTACCCGCACATGACGTGCTACGACAACATCGCCTTCGGCCTCAAGCTGCGCCGCATGCCGAAGCGGGAGGTCGACCGCCGCGTCCGCGAGACCGCCCATGCGCTCGGCCTCGACGACCAGCTGAAGAAGAAGCCGCGGTCGCTCTCGGGCGGCCAGCGCCAGCGCGTCGCGATGGGCCGGGCGATCGTCCGTGAGCCCAAGGCCTTCCTGATGGACGAGCCGCTCTCGAACCTCGACGCGAAGCTGCGCGTCGAGATGCGCACCGAGATCTCCCGCATCCAGCAGGACCTCGAGACGACCATGATCTACGTCACCCACGACCAGACCGAGGCGATGACGATGGGGGACAAGGTCGCCGTCATGCGGCGCGGCCTGCTGCAGCAGGTCGCGGAGCCGCAGGAGCTCTACGACAGCCCGGCGAACCTGTTCGTCGCCGGGTTCATCGGCTCGCCCGCCATGAACATGGTGCAGGCGACCCTGGTGGGCGAGAACGGCACGACCCGCGTGGAGTTCGGCGGACTGCGACTCGACCTGCAGGACTCCGCGCTCGACGACCGGCCCGCGCTGCGCGGCTACGTCGGCCGCAAGCTCGCGATCGGCCTCCGGCCGGAGGACATCGAGGACCCGGACTACCTGCCGCCGGGCGCCCCGGACGCGCGCATCCCCGTGATGGTCGAGGTGCGCGAGGCGATGGGGCCCGAGATCTTCGCGCATTTCACCGTGGACGCACCGCCGGTGCTGACCGAGGACACCCGCGATCTGGCCGCCGACCGGGGCCTGAACTCGGAGGAGCTCGAGGGCGAGGCGGAGCGCGGCTCGGCCAAGTTCGTCGCCCGGCTCAACCCCCGCACGTCCGCCGTGCGCGGCAAGGCGATGGAGCTCGCGATCGACGTCCGCCGCCTCCAGTTCTTCGACCTCGAGACGGGCCGCGCCATCGCCTGACGGACCACCGGGGACAGTCCCCGCCGATGCGGGGACTGTCCCCAGCACTGCTCCATCTCCACCCGCGTGGAGGTCAGGCCGCCGGGCCGAGGCAGCGCAGTACCCGCAGGTTCGCGTCCACGTCGATCCGATCGGCCGCGGCCGGGACGACGAAGCAGTCGCCGCGGCGGGCGGGCGTCCCGGCGATCGTGCCCGCCCCGTCGAGCACGATCCACACCGCGAAGCGGCCGGCCGGCTCGGCCAGCTCGTCGGCCCAGAAGAACGCCCGCGCCTCGTCGGGCAGGCCGAGCACGGGCTCCCGCGGCTCCAGCCGTAGCGCCCCGATGGCGACGTCCCAGCCCAGGCCGAGATGGCTGTCCTCCGCCGCGATCGGGTAGCCGTCCCACTCGCACACGATCGAGAAGTCGGTCGGCTCCTGGAGCTCGGCGATCAGGGCGCCCGCGCCGATCGCGTGCGGCGTCCCGGCGGGCACGAAGATCACATCGCCGGCCTTGACCGGCACCCGGTGCAGCGACCCCAGCAGCCGCTCCCGGTCCTGACGGTCGATCCAGCCCCGGTACGTCTCGCGGTCGACCCGCTCGCGCATGCCGATCCACACCTCGCTCGCCTCCTCGCGGGTCGCGAGCACGATCCAGGCCTCGGTCTTGCCGAACGCGGAGCCGAAGTGCGCGGCGGCGAAGGCGCGGTCTGGATGGAAGTGCACCGGCAGCCGCTCGGCCGCGTCGAGCAGCTTGACGAGCACGCCCGTCGACCCGCGGGCGGCGTCCGCCCCCAGCCAGCCCTCCGGGTCGGCGGCGATCGCGGCGCGCAGCAGCGAGCCGTCCTCGAGCTGCGAGAGGCCGGCCAACGGCTCGTCGCGGCCGGGGTTGGAAGCGGGCGTCACGGAGCCGACCCAGTCCTCCGGGAAGTCCGTGTCCGCGCCCGGCTCGGCGCGCATCCGGTCGATCAGCAGGCCGCCACGGTAGAAGCGGTAGACCCGGGTCGGGGTGACGCGACGTGGCTGCACCAGGGCGATAGCCTAACCGCGTGCCTCGCCTGATCGGACTCGACGTCGGCACCACCGCCCTCAAGGGTGTCGCCGTCTCCGACGACGGTCGCGTGGAGGCGCGGGCCGAGGAGCCCTACCCGTTCGCGAGCCCCCGGCCCGGCTGGACCGAGCAGGACCCGGAGCTCTGGTGGGACGCCTGCCGCAAAGTGCTTCTGCGGCTCGGACACGCCGACGCGATCGGGCTCTCCGGCCAGATGCACGGCCTCGTCCTGCTCGACGCCGACCTGCGGCCGATCCGTCCGGCCATCCTCTGGAACGACGGCCGCACCGCCGCCCAGTGCGCCTCGATCGAGGAGATCCTCGGGCGCGACGAGCTGATCGGGCTCACCGGCAACCGCGCCCTCACCGGGTTCACGGCGCCGAAGCTCCTCTGGGTGCGGGAGCACGAGCCGGAGCTCTACGCCGGGGCTCGGCACGTGCTCCTGCCCAAGGACTACATCCGTCTGCGGCTGACGGGCGAGCTCGCCACGGACGTCTCCGACGCCTCCGGCACCCTGCTCTTCGACGTCGCCCGGCGGACGTGGAGCGACCGGGTGCTCGCGGCCCTTCGGATCCCGCGCGAGTGGATGCCGCCCGCGCTCGAGTCGCCCACCGCGTCCGGCGAGACGGATGCCGGCGTGGCCGTTGCCGCCGGCGCCGGCGACCAGGCGGCGGGCGCGATCGGGGTCGGCGTCGACCGGCCCGGCCCCGCCTCGATCGCCCTCGGCACGTCCGGAGTGGTGTTCGCCGCCCTCGACGACTACCGGCCCGATCCGGAGGCCCGCGTCCACACCTTCTGCCATGCCCGGCCGGGCGCCTGGCATGCGATGGGCGTGATGCTCTCGGCCGCCGGATCGCTGCGGTGGCTGCGCGACGCGGCGGCGCCGGGCGTCGAGTTCGCGGCCCTCGTCGACGCGGCCGAACGATGGCCGCCGGGCGCGGGCGGGCTGCGGTTCCTGCCCTACCTGACCGGCGAGCGCACACCGCACGCCGATCCGGACGTCCGCGGCGCGTTCGTCGGCATCGGGCTCGAGCATGACCGCGGCGCCCTCACCCGGGCGGCGCTCGAGGGCGTGGCCTACGGCCTGCGCGACGCGCTCGAGGTGCTGGCGGCGGTGGGATCGCGGCCGGCGGTCGGCCGCGTCTCGGGCGGCGGCGCCCGCAGCGGCCTGTGGCTGCGGATCATCGCCTCGGCCCTGCGGATCCCGCTCGAGCGCACCGAGGTCGAGGAGGGCGCGGCCTACGGCGCCGCCCTCCTGGGCGGCGTGGCCGGCGGCGTCTTCCCCGACATCGAGACGGCCATCGCGCGGTGTGTGCGGCCCGTCGGCCGGGTCGAGCCCGACCCCGCCTGGGCCGACGTGTACGAGGCCGGGTACGCCAGCTTCCGGGCGTCGTATCCCGCGCTCAAGCGGCTGGAGGCGTGCTGATGGGGAAGGTCTGCGTGTGCGGCTCGGTGAACATGGACGTCTTCGGCTACGTCGAGCGCCTGCCGGCGCCCGGGGAGACGCTGCGCGGGTCGCGGCTCGTGTACGCGCCGGGAGGGAAGGGCGCGAACCAGGCCGTCGCCGCCGCCCGGCTGGGCGCGGACGTCCGCTTCTTCGGCACGCTCGGCGACGACCGCTTCGGCGAGACGCTGTCGGCCGCGCTCGCCGGCGACGGCATCGATCTCGGCGGCCTGCGCCGGTGCGACGACCCGACCGGGGTCGCGCTGATCCTGGTCGCAGACGACGGCGAGAACCAGATCGTCGTCCTGTCGGGCGCGAACGACCGCGTCGAGGCGCCGGAGCCCGATCCGGATGCGAGGGTGTGGCTGACCCAGGCGGAGGTGCCGCTCGCCGCGGTCGAGGGCACGCTCGCCGCCGCGCGCGAGACCGGCGCCCTGGCCGTCGTGAACGCCGCGCCCGCGGGCCGCCTGCCCGCCGGCCTGGTGGCCCGGTTCGACATCGCGATCGTGAACGAGACCGAGATCGAGGCCCTCGGCTCGCACCTGCCGCCGAACGTCGTCCTCACGCTCGGCGCGGCCGGCGCCCGCATCGTTCCCGACGGCCCGTCGCTCCCCGCGCTGCCGGCGGAGGTCATCGACACGACCGGCGCGGGCGACGCGCTGGCCGGCGGGCTGGTCGCCGGCCTGGCCGAGGGCCGGCCGCTCGCCGACGCCCTCCGGCTCGGCCTGGCCACGGCGTCGCTCTGCGTCGAGCGCTACGGCTGCCAGCCGGCGATGCCGACGCGGCCCGAGGTCGACGCCCGCCTCGCCTGACCGCTGCGGCGGCCGGGTGAGCCAGCGCCGTTCGGCGTGCCAGCGTTCGCACACCGGCCGCTCCATCGAAGAGTGTGACGAGCGAGGTGTCACGGGTGGGTGTCGGGGTGTGGCGAGAGTGTCGGGGCACTCCAAATGACACATGCAACCACCGCCAACCGCTCGTTCCTGGCGGGCGAGACCGCCCGCCCCGCCGCCACGCCGGCGGCCGCCCCGAGCGGCGGCCCTCCCGGGCCGCCCACCGAAGCCGCGGGGCTACCCCCGCCGGAGCACCGCGGCAAGCGCCGGCTCACGGGCAAGGTAGTCGGCCAGGATGCGCTCGGCGACGGCGGCCGACGGCACCAGCGGGTGGTGGGCGATCGCCTCGAGCGCCAGCGCTCGCGAGCCCTCCGAGGCCGCGCGGATCGTCAGCCGCTCGACCTCCTTCACTCGCACGACGAGGTCGCGTGCCG
>Ga0070679_100003827_pt1 | contig 13814 bp, 13 predicted proteins | sample KBSC63BmetaG_FD_65652 | JGI IMG/M metagenome (GOLD analysis project Ga0070679, IMG submission 65652) | Corn rhizosphere microbial communities from Kellogg Biological Station, Michigan, USA - KBS C6-3B metaG | ecosystem: Host-associated > Plants > Roots > Rhizosphere | place: USA: Michigan... | reverse complement strand
TTGGGCACCGGTGCCGTCACCCTGTTCGGTACGCCGGAACAACGCAGGCGATGGCTGCCCGGCCCGCGCGCCGGCCGCGATCTGACGGGATTCGCCCTGTCGGAGCCTGATGCCGGTTCCGATGTCGCCGCGATGGGCATGACGGCACAGGAAGTGCCCGGTGGCTTTCGCCTCGATGGCGTCAAATCCTGGATCTCCAATGGCGGCATCGCCAACCAGTATGTGGTGTTCGCCAAGGACGGCCTCAAATACACGGCCTTTGTGGTGGCGGCCGACACGCCGGGCCTGCGTGTGCGCGCGCGGGTTGATGTCATCGCGCCCCATCCGATGGCGACGCTGGAATTCGTTCATTGCGTCGTGCCGGAAGATGCCGTGATCGGGGAACGCGGTGCGGGCATGCGGGTGGCGCTGGCGACTTTGGATGTGTTCCGGCCCAGCGTCGGCGCAGCGGCGTTGGGATTGGCGCGGCGGGCGTTGGATGAATCGCTAGCGCGTGCCGTCGCACGGCCGATGCTGGGGGCCCGGCTTGCCGATCTTCAACTCATCCAGGCCAAGCTGGCCGGAATGGCCATGAAGGTGGACGCCGCGGCGTTGCTGGTTTATCGCGCCGCCTGGGCGCGCGATTGCGGCGGCCAGGCGCGCATTACCCGCGAGGCGGCGATGGCCAAGCTGTTCTCGACCGAAGCGGCGCAGGAGATCATCGACGATGCCGTCCAGATCTGGGGCGCGGCGGGCGTGGTTTCGGGAGCGGTGGTGGAATGCCTCTATCGCGAGATTCGCGCCATGCGCATTTATGAAGGCGCGTCCGACGTGCAGAAGATCGTGATCGCACGATCCCTGCTGGCGCCCGACTGATCAGTCCGGCAGGACGGCGGTCGCTTCGATTTCCACCAGGGCTTGCGGTTCGACCAGGGCCACGATTTGTACCAAAGTCATGGCGGGATAATGGGCCCCGAACGTGTCGCGATAGACTTTCCCGATGGCCTTGAGATCACCTGCATAGGCCGCAAGGTCGGTAACGAACCAGGTGAGGCGTACGACGGATTGCGGCGTGGTTCCTGCTTCGCCAAGCAGGCGCACGATATTCTTCAGCGCCTGATGCACTTGGCCGACAAAGTCGGGCGCGAAAACGCCCTTTTCGTCCCAGCCGATCTGGCCGCCCAGAAAAACCGATGTGCCCTTGGCGACGATGCCGTTGACATAGCCCTTGGGGCGCGGCCATCCCTCCGGCAACAGGATGCGATGAGGGCCCGTCAAGTCCGGATCCCTCTTTGGCAGGCGTCGCGGTAGGCGATCAGCGCGTCTTTGACATCTGGAGGGATGTTGATGGCGCTGTTGGTATTCAGGGATGTGGTCACCATCACCAGCCGGCAGCGCATGATCTCTTCGATCTCGCGCACGCAATGGATCGTGAAGATGATGGAGGTGCGCCCGATATGCTCGATCAGCACCGTCAGGTTGAGGCGGTCGCCCATCAAGGCAGGCTTGAAGAAGTCGCTGTCGACGCTCTTATAGCCGAGCCCGACCCGCCCGGCCTGGATCAGGGCGTGATAGTCGATCCGGAGCTGATCGAGGAAGAAATCCTCGATCACGCCATTGGCCATGTCGATGAAGCGCGGTGTGTAAACGATGCCGGCGGGATCGCAGTCCGAAAAGCGCACCGTGCGTTTGGTGGACCACGCATCGTCCGGCAGATAGCGGGGATGCAGCGGCAAAGGGCGTTCGCGACCTTTCGGGAGAGGCGGCCTTTCCATGCTCAATTTCCCTGAAACACGGGTTTCTGGCGTGCCGCGAAGGCGCGATAGGCGCGGCCGAAATCTTCCGTCTTCATGCAAAGCGCCTGCGCCACCGCTTCGGCATCGATCGCCGCATCCAGTCCCATCGCCCATTCCATCGTCAGCATCTTCTTGGTCAGGCCGTGCGCGAAGCCGGGTCCGGCCGCGATCTCCTGGGCCAATGCCGCCGCGGTTTCCGCCAGGGCGTCGGGCGGGGTCAGGCGATTGAAAAAGCCCCAGTTGAACCCTTCCTCGCCGCTCATGTTGCGGCCCAGGAACAGAAGCTCCGAAGCGCGGCCCAGGCCGACGAGGCGCGGCAGCATCGCGCAGGCCCCCATGTCGCATCCCGCCAGGCCGACACGATTGAACAGGAACGCCACCTTGGTGCCCGGTGTCGCGAGCCGCAGGTCCGACGCCATCGCCAGGATGGCGCCCGCCCCGGCGCAAACGCCATCGACCGCGGCGATGATGGGCTGGGGACAGGCCCGCATGGCCTTGACCAGATCGCCGGTCATCTGCGTGAAGGCGAGCAGGCCCTTGGCGTCCTTTTCCAGCAACGGGCCGATGATCTCGAAGACATCGCCGCCAGAGCAGAAATTGCCGCCTTCACCGCCCAGCACGAAGGACTTGACGGTGTCATCGCTGGCGGCGGTTCGGAACAGCTGCACCAGTTCGGCATAGCTGTCGAAGGTGAGTGGATTCTTTTTTTCCGGCCGCGCCAAGGTGACATGCGCCACGCCGCCTGCAACCCGCAACTTGAAATGTTTCGGCGTCCATTCCGGCAAGGGCTGGGTCGCCGGATTCACGGTTCGCCCGCCCCGTTGACCGATTTCACGGATTGCTTGAGCTTTCCCAATGACTGGATCAATCCATCGATGTCCCCCGGCGAGAGCTGGGCGAACAATTCGGCGATCCAGTCCTCATGGGCGCTGGCAATGCGGTTGAAATTGGCTTGACCCTTCGCCGTCAGCTTGACGATTTGCACCCGCCGGTCGTTGGGCAGCGAGAAGCGCTTGATATGGCCCGACTGTACCAGCCGTTCCACCAGGCCGGTGACATTGCCATTGGTCACCATCATCCGGCGCGACAGGTCGCCCAAGGTCATGCCCTTGGGCGCGCGCTCCAACTGCGCCAAAAGATCGAAACGCGGCAAGGTGGTGTCGAAATTCTCTGCCAGCCGCTTGCGGATTCCCGCTTCGATCAGGTTGGTGCAGGTGAGCAGGCGCAGCCACAGGCGCAACTCGTCCTTGTGGGCGTGGGGCGATTCCGCAACCTTGGTTTCGGAATCCAGATGAGCCAGCTTCGCGTTCATATCTCTCCTCCCGCCACCGCGATCGCAGACCCGGTGATGGAGCCTGACTCGCGCCGGGCCAGAAAGCATACTGCATCCGCCACTTCTTCGGGAGCGATCAGCCGGCCCATGGGATTGGTTTTGATAAATTCGGCGCGGATGGCCTCCGCTGTCCTGCCGGTCTTGGCGACGATAGCCTGCACGCCCGCGTCGACCATGTCGGTATCGGTGAAGCCTGGACAGACCGCGTTGACTGTCACGCCGGTCTTTGCAAGTTCCACGGCCAGGGATCGGGTGAAACCCAGAAGGCCGTGCTTTGCCGTCACATAGGCGCTGACATAGGGATAGCCCTTCAAGGCCGCGGTAGAGGCGATGTTGATGACCCGTCCGAATTTTCGTTCGATCATGCCGGGCAGCAGCGCCCGGGTCGCAATCACGGGGCCCAGCAGATTGACATCCAGCATGCGCTGGAAATCTGCATGGCCGGTCTTCAGAAAGGGCGCGGAGATTGCGGCGCCCGCATTGTTGACCAGGATGTCGAAAGCCTGATCCGCCGCGGCTGCGGCCATGATTTTTTCGAAGCCGGTGTCCGCTACGTCCGCGACGATATGAGCGGCTGCATCCCCGGCAAGAATGCGGGCCTCCAGCCTGGCCTTGTCGCGTCCCAGGATTGTCACGCGCATGCCCGCCCGCGCCAGCGCGGCAGCGATTACGGCGCCGATGCCCCGTCCACCACCCGTCACCAGGGCATTGAGAGCTTCCGGCATTTGTCCCATTCCGGCGATCCGGTCTAAACTTGACTCGATTGCGGAGATATTTCAAGATTAAAATATATCCGGAAATGCGATCTCCGAAGATGCAGGAGAGGCAGTGGATCTGTTGCGAAAATGAAGATCTCCATTCTCGGCGGCGGCCCGGCCGGCCTTTATTTTTCCATCCTGCTGAAAAAATCGCGGCCGGACTATGACGTTGCCCTTTACGAACGGAACCGGGCGGACGACACATTCGGCTTTGGCGTCGTCTTTTCCGATCAGACCCTGGATATTTTCCGGCGCTACGATCCCCTCAGCCATTCGGCAATCCTGGACAATTTCGCCTATTGGGACGATGTCGCGATCCATTTCAAGGATGAAGTCATCCGGGTTGGAGGCAACGGCTTTTGCGGCTGTTCGCGTCAGACCTTGCTGCGGCTTTTGCAGGAGAGGGCGGCCGGTCTTGGGGTCGCGCTCCATTTCAACCGGGAGATAGACGATCTTGCTCTCTTCGCGGACAGCGACCTGATCGTTGCCGCCGATGGGATCAACAGCCAAGTGCGGACGCGCTACGCGGATCATTTCCAACCCGCGATCGACCTTCGGCCGAACAAATTCGTCTGGCTGGGATCGACGCGGCCGTTTGATGCCTTCACTTTCTTTTTCCGGGAGACGCAGCATGGCGTCTTCATCGCCCATTGCTATCAGTATGAAAAAGGCCATTCGACCTGGGTGATCGAAACCGATCCGGCGACTTGGGTGCGGGCGGGCCTGGACAAGATGAGCGAGGCGCAGTCCGCCCTTTTCCTGGAAACCATCTTTACGGAAGAATTGGCGGGCCATCGCCTGATCACCAACCGATCCCTGTGGCGAAGTTTCCCGGTGATCCGCAATGCGCGCTGGGTGAAGGGCAATATCGTTCTTTTGGGCGACGCCAAGGCGACCGCGCATTTTTCCATCGGCGCCGGCACCAAGCTCGCCATGGAAGACGCCATTGCCTTGTTCGAAGCTTTGAACGCGCATGGTGACGACATCGGGGCCTCTCTCGCCGGGTTCGAGCGCGAGCGGCGTGAGGATGTGGAAAAGACCCAGCACGCCGCCAATGTCTCGCTGGTCTGGTTCGAGCATCTGGCCCGTTTCTGGAACTACAGCCCCATCAAATTCGCTTTCGGGCTGATGACCCGGTCCAAGTCCATCACCTACGATAATCTGGCGATGCGCGCGCCCGCATTCGTGCAGGCGGTGACGCGCGAATTCGCCCGCGAGCAAGAGGCGATGGGGCTGCCCGTCCGTGGTCCCGATGTCCCGCCCATGTTTCAGCCCTTCCGGCTGCGAAACATGGAGCTGGACAATCGCGTGGTGCTGTCGCCCATGTGCATGTATTCGGCGGAGGAGGGCCTGCCGGATGACTGGCATCTGGTGCATCTGGGGGCGCGGGCCTTGGGCGGAGCGGGCTTGATCTTCACGGAGATGACGAATGTCTCGCGCGAGGCCCGGATCACGCATGGATGCGCCGGGCTTTATACCGACGCCCAGGAAGCGGGCTGGAAGCGGGTGGTGGATTTCGTTCACGGCCATAGCCGGGCCAAATTGTGCATGCAGTTGGGCCATGCCGGGCGCAAGGGCGCGACCAAGCTGATCTGGGATGGCATGGACGAGCCGCTGGAAGAGGGCGCCTGGCCGCTGATTGCCGCTTCGGCGATACCTTATCATCCGCACAGCCAGGTCCCGCGCGCCATGACGCGAGCTGATATGGACCAGGCGAAGGGTGAATTCGTCCAGGCGGCTCGCCGCGCCGACCGCGCCGGTTTCGACATGCTGGAATTGCATTGTGGCCATGGCTATCTGCTGGCTTCGTTCATTTCGCCGCTCACCAATGTGCGGGCCGACGAATATGGCGGCAGTCTCGAGAACCGGTTGCGCTATCCGCTGGAAATATTCACTGCCCTTCGCGGCGCATGGCCCGCCGCCAAGCCCATGTCGGTGCGCATCTCGGCCACCGACTGGAAAGAGGGCGGCCTGACCGGCGAGGAATCGGTGGAAATGGCGCGGCTGTTTTCGGAGGCGGGCTGCGATCTGATCGATGTCTCGACCGGTCAGACCGTGCACGATGCCGAACCGGTGTACGGCCGCATGTTCCAGACGCCGTTCTCCGACAAGATCCGCAATGAGGCCGGCATCGCCACCATGGCGGTGGGTGCGATTTCATCGGCCGACCAGATCAACACCATCCTGGCGGCGGGACGCGCCGATCTGGTGGCGGTCGGGCGGGGTCATCTGGTCGATCCGTCTCTCACCATCCGCGCCGCCGCCTGGTACGGCATCGACTTGGCCGTCGCGCCGCAATATGCGCTGGGATACCGCGCCCAGCTTTCGCTGGCTCGCCGCGAACGCCAGGATCTGGCGGATCTGCGCCAGCGGGCGCGCCCGCTGGGCGGCCAGATCGCAGACAAATAGAATCCGGCTTCTATTTCGCGCGAAGCGCGCTGCGCAACAATTTTCCCGTCATGGTCTTGGGCAGCGCGTCGCGAAATTCCACGGCGCGGGGATATTTATAGGGCGCCAGCATGTGTTTGACATGCTCCTGAAGCGCCTTGGCGAGGGCCGGCCCCGCCGCCGCGCCGGCTTTCGCCACCACCACCGCCTTGACGATCTGCCCACGCTCGGAATCCGGCCAACCGATCACGGCGCACTCCTCGACATCGGGATGCTGCATCAAGGCCGCTTCCACTTCCGGTCCGGCGATGTTGTAGCCGCCCGAAACGATCATGTCGTCGGCGCGCGCGACGAACCAGTAATAACCGTCCTCGTCGCGGCGATAGATGTCACCGGTCATGTTCCAGCCGCCGACCACATATTCGCGCTGGCGCGGATCGGAAAGGTAGCGGCATCCGGTGGGACCGCGAACGCCCAACCGTCCGGTTCCAGCACCTTCCAGGGCGCGCATATTGTGGTCGAACAATTGGGCGCTATAGCCGGGCACCGGCTTGCCGGTGGCGCCGGGGCGGATTTCATCGCCTGCGGCCGAAATGAAAATATGAATCATTTCCGTGCCGCCGATGCCGTCGATCAACCGTAGGCCGGTGGCCGCGAACCAATCGTCGGAGATGCGTTTGGGCAAGGCCTCGCCGGCCGAGACGCAAACCTGCAGGCTGGAAAGGTCGAATTCCTTTTTCCAGGCTGTGATGGCCCGATAGCCGGTCGGCGAGGTAAAGACATGGGTGGCGCGATGCCGTTCGATCGCTTCGGCCAGGGCGGTCGGCGTTGAACTTCGCGGCAAGGCAATGGCGGCACGGAAATAGAGCGGAAACACCAGAAGGCCGCCCAGCCCGAAGGTGAAGGCGATCGAGGGCGTGCCGGTGAAGATTGCATCGGGCCCGGCGGGCACCATGTGCCGGGCAAAGGTTTCGCACATCGCCAGTACGTCGCGATGAAAATGCATGGTCGCCTTGGGTTGCCCGGTGGTGCCGGAGGTGAAGGCAATCAGGCAGACATCGTCCTGGCTGGTGGGAATTGCGGGAAATATGTCGGGCTTCCCTGCCATGGCGTTTTCCAACTCGCGACCGGCCTCGCCATAGGACACGATGCGGCGAAGCGGCGAATTGTCCCGGATCGCTTCCAGATCGCCGGTCAGGTCCTGCGAACAGATGGCAAGCGCGATGTTCGCCTTCTCCACGATCTGCCGCAATTCAAGCGCGCGCAGCATCGGCATGGTGGATACCGCAATGGCACCCACTTTCATTGTCGCCAGCCAGGCCGCGAACATCAGGGGCGAATTGCCGCCGCGAAGCAGAATGCGATTGCCAGGCACTACGCCCAAATCTTCCGTCAGGACATGGCAAAGGCGGTTGGTCTCAGCCGCCAGTTCGGCATAGCTCCAGCTCGCGTCGCCTTGAAAAATGGCCGGCTTCTGTGGCGCGACCTCGCTCAGGGCCTGGTCCAGCAGCCAGTCGCCGCAATTGAAGGGATCGGAAATGCGCAAGTGCGGCAGGGAAAAGTCGAAGACCGGCCACTCCTGCTCGGGCGGCAGGTTTTCCCGGGCGAAGCCATCGCGATGGAAGGACGGGCGGAGCGCCATGAGAGGAGCTTTATGCTTAAAGTAATATCCGTCAAGGGATCAGGAAAGCGCGGCGTCCTCCGTGGCGCTCATCCGATCCATGTGGCGGGAAAGCTTGGTCAACAGCGTATCGAGCGATTTCTGTTCGCCGGGGCTGAGGACTGAGAGAAACTGCCGCTCCAGGCTCAAGGCCAGCGGCACCACCTCGTCGTAAATCGCCTGGCCCTTGGCCGACAACGAGAGATGGGCGATGCGTCCGTCCTGCAGATGCGCGGTCCGGATCAGGCGCTTGGCCGCCAGCAGGGACTGCACCGCGCGGCTCACCTGCACCTTGTCCATGGCCGTGCGCTTGGCCACGTCCCGCGCCGACAAGCCGGGAGCCTGCCCCAGCACCGCGATCACCCGCCATTCCGGAACCGACAGATCGAAACGCTGGGAATAATGCCGCGCGATGGCGCCGGAAACGCGATTGGTGAGAACCGAGAGCCGGTACGGCACGAAGCTGTCCAGATCGAGGCGCGTCTTACTCGGCATCGGGCTGATTCTCCGGGCGGGCGGCAGCAAATGCGGGCAGGCGATAAGCGGCTTCCTCTATTCGCAATAGCGTGGGGTACGGCGCCAGGTCCAGTTGAACGCGGCGCGCATTGAACATTTGCGGCACCAGGCAGATGTCGGCCAGGGTGGGCGTGTCGCCATGGCAGAACAGGCCGGTCGCGGGATCGTGCGCCAGCAGGGTTTCCTGCGCCTCGAAGCCCAGCTTCATCCAATGATGTTGCCAATCGGTGCGGGCCTGGTCTTCGGCCTGCAATTCGTTCTTGAGATATCGCAACACGCGAAGATTGTTGAGGGGGTGAATGTCGCAAGCGACGGACAAGGCAAGCTGGCGCACCCGCGCCCGCGCCAAGACATCGCGCGGCAGCAGGGGCGGCTCGGGCACCTGTTCTTCCAGATATTCCAGGATCGCCAGGGACTGGCCGATGGTCTGACCGCCGGCGATCAGGGTGGGCACCAGCTGCAGCGGATTGAGTTTTTTATAATCGTCCGCGTGTTGGGCGCCACCGCCCTTGAGCAGATGCACGAATCGCATGTCGGCGCGCAGGCCCTTGAGATTGAGCGCGATGCGCACCCGAAACGCGGCGGAAGACCGGAAATAGCTGTAAAGCGTCAGGTCAGATGTGGCGGACATGCTGGTCGATTGCCCCGAAGATGCTGCGTCCGTCATCGTCGCACATTTCGATCCGCACCCGGTCGCCGAATTTCAAAAAGGGCATGGATGGCGTGCCGGTTTCGATCTGTTCCAGCATGCGGCGCTCGGCGATGCAGGCCGATCCGGCGGCGCGGTCGCGATTGGAAACCGTTCCCGAGCCGATGATGGTCCCCGCCGCCAGGGCCCGGGTCTTGGCGGCATGGGCGATCAAGGTGGGAAAATTGAACACCATGTCGGTGCCGGCATCGGGTGCCCCGAATCTTTCGCCGTTGATCGCGACCCGCAGTGGACGATGCAGGCGCCCATCGCGCCAGGCTGGGCCCAATTCATCAGGCGTCACCGCCACCGGCGAAAAGGCGCTGGCAGGCTTGGACTGGAAAAAACCGAAGCCTTTGGCTAGTTCGCTGGGAATCAGATTCCGCAGGCTGACATCGTTGACCAGCATCACCAGCCGAATCTGCCGCGCCGCTTCTTCGACGGAGCAGCCATAGGGCACATCGCCGGTAATCACCGCGACTTCTCCCTCCATGTCGATGCCCCAGGATTCATCGGCCGCAACAATGGGATCGGTCGGCCCGATGAAATTGTCCGAGCCGCCTTGATACATCAGCGGATCGGTCCAGAAGCTTTGCGGCATTTCCGCGCCGCGGGCCCGGCGCACCAGTTCGACATGCGTGACATAGGCGGAGGCGTCTGCCCATTGATAGGCGCGGGGCAGGGGGCTGGCACAGTTGCGGGGATCAAACGGAAAGGTGTCTGCGGCCTCGCCGGCATTGAGGGCTTCATAGAGAGAAGAGAGGCGCGGCGCCAGATTTTCCCAATCGTCCAGCGCTGCCTGCAAGTTGGGCGCGATGTCCTGCGCCGTCACCGCCCGCGCCAGATCGCGCGACACCACGGCCAGCCGCCCGTCGCGTCCGCCCTTGAGCGACGCCAGTTTCATTTTGGCTTCCAGCTGTCGGCGTAGCCGGTGTCTTCCTGCGCCTGGGCCGGGGCACCCATGTCCAATGCATCGCGGGCATCGACCATAACCGCCACTTCGTCGGTCATGGTCTTGGCGGCCTTGGCGCCGGCGGCAAATGCCTTGGGATGGGGGCCGTGGGTGAAGCCGCTGGGATGGAACGTCACCATGCCCGGACGGATATTGTCGCGGCTGAAGAATTCGCCGGCATGATAGAAGATCACTTCGTCGAAATCGTCGTTGGAATGGAAGAAAGGCACCTTCATCGCCCCCGGATCGCTTTCGATGGGACGCGGCACGAAGGTGCAGACCACGAAACGGTCGGCCACGAAGGTCGCATGCACGCTGGGCGGCAGATGATAGCGATGGCTCATCACCGGGCGGATGTCGCGCCAGTTGAGCCGCACCGGCGCCAGATTGCCTTTCCAGCCCGCCGCATCCAGGGGATTGAAGGGATAGCGGATGATGGAGATCTGGTCGCGGCGCTTGACCCGGACCGACCATTCTCCATCGCGCTGGCCTAGGAATTGGGCATCCAAGGCCGGCGTTTCCAGCGCAGCGGGATCGAACTGGGCATGCGGGCCCAGGAGGCCCCGCTCCGGCAGCTTGAAGCCGCCATTGCGGGCTTCGATCTGCAGCGCCGTGGTCGGCGATGACGGCTCCAGCCGCCACATGGTGCCGCGCGGCAGCAGGATATAATCGCCATCGCGATACGGCAGATGACCGAAATCGCAGAACAGGTCGCCCGCGCCCTGATGCACGAACAGCAGAAGGTCGCCATCGGCGTCACGCACCAGATGGGGCATGGCTTCGGTGCAAGACCAGATCGCGATGGCGCAGTGCGTGTTGGTAAGCAGGGGCGCGCCTTCCATCGGGACACCGGCGCCGGCAGCCGCTTTGGCGTCGAACGCCCGGGGCCGGAGCGGCCCTTCGAAAGATGACCAACCGGTTGGCGGGTGGCGATGATAGATGTGCGCCGCGGGTCCGAAAAATCCATCGCGGCCGATTTCCCGCTCATAAGTGCCTTGCGGCAGGTCGGCATGGGCCTGGCGGGATGTGAGGCCTTCGACTTTGGGAAACTCGATCCAGTTGCGGGTCATGATTTCAATTCCTGCAATACGCCACGCCGGATCTGGTCGGCCTCGATGCTTTCGAACAGGGCACGGAAATTGCCTTCGCCGAAGCCTTCATTGCCCTTGCGCTGGATGATTTCGAAAAAGATCGGGCCGATCGCGTTCTGCGTAAAGATCTGGAGCAAAAGGCCGGTTTCTTCGTCCCGGGCGCCATCCATCAGGATGCGGTCGCGCTTGAGACGCGGCACATCCTCGCCATGACCCTGGATGCGATTGTCCAACCGCTCGTAATAGGTGTCCGGCGTGTCCTGGAAGGCGACACCATTGTCCCGCAACGTCTCGACCGAGGCATAGATATTGGCTGTGCTGAGGGCGATATGCTGGATGCCTTCGCCATGATAGGCGTGCAGATATTCCTCGATCTGGGACTTGTCGTCGGAGGATTCGTTGATCGGGATGCGGATATTGCCGTCGGGGCTGGTCATGGCGCGGGATTTGAGGCCCGTCAGCTTGCCTTCGATATCGAAATATCGCACTTCGCGGAAATTGAAGAGCCGCTCGTAGAAGCCGGCCCATTGATCCATGTTGCCGCGAAACACGTTGTGGGTGACATGATCGATGTTGCAAAGACCGGCGCCGTCATGGACGAAGCCGCGGGCCGGGTCGGTGGGAACGAAGTCCACGTCATAGATCGAATGGTCGCCATAGCGGTCCACCAGATAGATCACGCTGCCGCCGATGCCCTGAATGGCGGGAATGTTCAATTCCATCGGCCCTACGGCGTTGTTGAAGGGCGTGGCGCCGCGCGCCAGTAGCTGGCGATAGGCGGCGGCGGCATCCTTGACGCGAAACGCCATGGCGCAGGCGCTGGGGCCATGTGCCTGGGCGAAGCGTACGCCATGACTGCCCGGCTCGGCGTTGACGATGAAATTGGTGTCGCCCTGCCGATAGAGCGTCACGGCCTTGGAGCGGTGGCGGCCCACGGCGCGAAAGCCCATGCTTTCGAACAGCCGGTGCAATGCGGCGCTGTCGGGTCCGGTATATTCGACGAATTCGAAGCCGTCTGTGCCGATCGGATTGTCCCAGAGTTCCATGGCTTGTTCTCCTGCCGCTGGCGGGCCCCAAAGATGGTTTCATATGAAACTAGATGGAGTCAAGGCATCGCGCGCTCACCTTTTCTTGCGCCATTTGCGACGCAAGCATAAGATCGCAACATACGGGCAAGAATCGCTGTCGGGGGAATGATGCCGCGCGGAACGCTGCCGAGCCGCCGCTATTTTCTTGCCTCCGCGTCGGCGCTTCCCATTCTGGCCTTTGCGGGGGCCGCCGCCGCGCGCTCCATATCCGGAGCCCTGCCTTGGAAAGCGTTCGCGGGCGATCCGCCCAAACCGGTCAATCCGCTGGGCTGGCATTTCTTCTCGCCCGACGAAGTCGCCACCGTCGAAGCCATTGTCGACCGGCTGATTCCGGCCGACGCGCTGTCGGTCGGCGGGAAGGAGGCAGGCTGCGCCGTCTTCATCGACCGCCAGTTGGCCGGCGCCTTCGGCAAATCCAGCCGGCTCTACATGAGGGGCCCCTTCGCCACCGGGCTGCCCACCCAGGGTTATCAGGGCGAATTGACGCCGGAAGGGCGCTATCGCGATGGCTTGCGCGCCATCCACGATTATTGCCGCAGGGTGCATGGCAAGTCTTTCGCGCAGCTGACGTCGGCAGATCAGGATGCGATTTTGAGCGGCCTCGAAACCGGTAAGATCGATCTCAAGCTTTCGCACGGTCTCAGCAGCCGCGCATTTTTCGAACTGATCCTGCAGAACACGATGGAAGGCTTCTTTGCCGATCCTCTCTATGGCGGCAACAAGGGCATGGCGGGCTGGAAGCTGATCGGCTTTCCCGGAGCGCGCTACGATTATCGCGATCACATCGGCAAGCCCAATGTGCCCTATCCGCGCGGCCCGATCTCGATCTATGGCGAGGCCTGAGCGATGGCGCAGCTTCTACCCCGTAAGGACGTGGTCATCATGGGGTTGGGCTGGACCGGCGCGGTCCTGGCGCAGGAACTGACGGATGCCGGCTTGGATGTCGTGGCGATCGAGCGTGGACCGTGGCGCGATACCGCGACCGATTTCAACATCGGCTATATGCCCGACGAATTGCGCTACGCCATCCGCCGGGAGTTGTTCCTGGCGCCGGCCCAGGAAGCCATGACCATGCGCAACAATGTCGCGCAACCGGCGTTGCCGATGCGCGACTATGGTTCGTTTCTTCCCGGCGCGGGCGTCGGCGGCGCGGGTGTGCACTGGAACGGCTTCAACTGGCGCTTCTTTCCCAGCGATTTCCAACTCAAGACTCATCTGACCCGGCGCTATGGCGCCGCACGGATCCGGGATTTGCAGCTGGAAGACTGGGGCGTCAGCTATGACGAGATCGAGCATTGTTTCGACCGCTTCGAATATCTTTGCGGGACCTCCGGTAAAGCCGGCAACCTCAAGGGCCGCATCGTCGAGGGCGGCAATCCTTTCGAAGGCCCTCGCTCGCGTGACTATCCCAACCCGCCGCTGAAGATGCCGTATAGTTCGATCCTGTTCGCCGACGCGGTGAAGGGTCTGGGCCTGCACCCGTTTCCATCGCCCGCCGCCAACATGTCCCGGCCTTATGTCAACCCGCTGGGCGTGGCGATGGGCGAATGCACCTATTGCGGTTT
>Ga0070679_100003825_pt1 | contig 13821 bp, 13 predicted proteins | sample KBSC63BmetaG_FD_65652 | JGI IMG/M metagenome (GOLD analysis project Ga0070679, IMG submission 65652) | Corn rhizosphere microbial communities from Kellogg Biological Station, Michigan, USA - KBS C6-3B metaG | ecosystem: Host-associated > Plants > Roots > Rhizosphere | place: USA: Michigan... | reverse complement strand
CGTCGTCTCGACCTCGAGCCTGGTCCGCCCCGAGCTGATCGTGCGGCCGGATTTCGCGCGCGCCGCCGACCTCGGCGTCACGTCGGCCGCGATCGCCGACACGCTGCGCATCGCCACCGCTGGCGACTACGAGCAGGCGCTCGCCAAGCTCAACCTCGCGCAGCGGCAGGTGCCGGTGGTCGTCAAGCTCGCCGCGGACGCGCGCACCGACCTCGACCTGCTCTCGCGCCTGGCGGTGCCCGGCGCGCGCGGGCCGGTGATGCTCGGCAACGTCGCGAGCCTCTCGATCGACAGCGGCCCGGCGCAGATCAACCGCTACGACCGGCTGCGCAACATCAACTTCGAGATCGAGCTCAACGGACAGGCGCTCGGCGACGTCGAGAAGGAAGCGCTCGCGCTGCCGAGCCTGAGGAACCTGCCGCCGGGAGTCATCCAGACCACGGTCGGCGACGCCGAGGCGATGGCCGAGCTGTTCGGCTCGTTCGGCCTGGCGATGCTGACCGGCGTCGCCTGCATCTACGTCGTCCTGGTGCTGCTGTTCAAGGACTTCGTCCAGCCGGTGACGATCCTGGCAGCGCTCGTGCTCTCGGTGCCGGGTGCCTTCCTGGCGCTCTTCATCACCCGCACGGCGCTCTCGATGCCCTCGATGATCGGCCTCATCATGCTGATGGGGATCGCCACCAAGAACTCGATCCTGCTGGTCGAGTACGCGATCATGGCGCGTCGCGATCGCGGCATGACGCGCACCGAGGCACTGCTCGACGCCTGCCACAAGCGCGCGCGGCCGATCGTCATGACGACCATCGCGATGGGCGCCGGCATGATGCCGATCGCGATCGGCCTCGGCACCGATCCGAGCTTTCGCGCGCCGATGGCGATCGTCGTCATCGGCGGCCTGATCACGTCGACCTTCCTCAGCCTGCTCGTGATCCCGGTCGTCTTCACCTACGTCGACGACGGCGTGCAGAAGCTGAAGGGGATCTTTCACCGCGAGCGCAAAATCGTCGCCACCCCTGCGCAGGAGACACCATGAGCACGCCGGGCCGCCCCAAGGGCGAATATCGAAGTGCGGAGCACGGAGACCATCCATGAGAGCGCCCCAGGCCGACGCCGAGTTCCTGATGCGCGACACGACGTCGCATCCCGCCGCCTACACGCCGCAGTACAAGACGAGCGTCCTCAGGAGCCCGCGGCTCGCGCCGATCTCGCTGCAGCAGTCGCTCTCGGAAGTGACGGCACCGGTCTTCGACGCGGCCGAGCTCGGCCCGCTCGACAACGACCTGATCCTCAACTACGCCAAGGACGGCATGCCGATCGGCGAGCGGATCATCGTCCACGGCTACGTGCACGATCAGCTCGGGCGGCCGCTGAAGAACGCGCTGGTCGAGGTCTGGCAGTGCAATGCGAGCGGCCGCTACCGGCACAAGAAGGACACCTACATCGGCACGCTCGACCCGAACTTCGGCGGCTGCGGCCGGATGCTCACCGACGAGAACGGCTACTACGCGTACCGCACGATCAAGCCCGGCCCGTATCCCTGGCGAAACCGCGTCAACGACTGGCGCCCGGCGCACATCCACTACGCGCTCTCAGGCGACGGCTGGGTGCAGCGGCTGGTCACGCAGATGTACTTCGAGGGCGACCCGCTGATCCGCAGCTGCCCGATCCTCGGCGTCGCGCCGAGCGAGGAGCAGATCCGCGGCCTGATCGCGCTGCAGGACACCGGCGCCTTCGTGCAGCTCGACAGCCGCGCCTATCGCTTCGACGTCGTCCTGCGCGGCCAGCGCGCGACGCTGTTCGAGAACCACGTCCAGCAGGCGGCCGAAGGAGAGCGGCGATGAGCGGCTGGCGCGAGCACCGGCTCGGCCTCGAAGGGCCGCTCGCCGCTCCCGGCGGAAGCGAGCTCGTCGTGCGGCGCGAGACGGCTTCGCAGACGGCGGGGCCGTACGTGCACATCGGCCTGGCGCCCGACGCCGCCGGCTTCGACATCTTCGAGAACAACTTCGGCAACGTGCTCGTCACCGACCAGACCAAGGGCGAGCGCATCCGCATCGAGGGCCGCGTCTTCGACGGCATCGGCACCGTGCTGAAGGACGTGCTGATCGAGATCTGGCAGGCCAACGCCGAAGGCAAGTACGCGCACCCGGCCGACCGGCAGCCGGGCAAGGCGGTCGACCCGCACTTTCGCGGCTGGGGCCGCGCGTGCACCGACTTCGAGAGCGGCGTCTACACGTTCGACACCGTCAAGCCGGGGCCGGTCGAGGGGCGCAACGGCCGCACGATGGCGCCGCACGTCAACGCCTGGATCGTCGCGCGCGGCATCAATCTCGGCCTCAACACGCGCATCTACTTCAGCGACGAGGCCGAGGCGAACGCCAAGGACGCGGTGCTCAACCTGATCGAGTGGGAGCAGCGGAGAAAGACCCTCGTCGCCGAGCGGCTCGAGCGCAAGCTCGACAGCGGCGCAGCGGTCTACCGCTTCGACATCCGCCTGCAAGGCGAGGGCGAGACGGTCTTCTTCGACGTCTGAGAGCGCGCCGCGGTCAGCGCGCCGGCAGGCGCAGGTCGGCGACCACCGGCCGGTGATCCGACGCGTCCTTGCCGCCGACGAACGCGCGCACGACGGCGACATCGTCGCTCACCAGCACGTGGTCGATGCGCAGGAACGAGAAGCGCGGCCTGAGCGTGTGCCCGTAGGTGTAGCCGTAGCCGCGCCCGGCGCTGGCGAAGGCGTCGCGCAGGCCGACCGCGAGCAGCGCCTGGAGCGCGGCCGACGAGCGCGGCGCGTTCAGGTCGCCGGCGACGACGAGCGGCCGCGGCTCGTCGCGCACCGCCGCCGCGAGTGCGCGCGCCTGGCCGAGCCGGCCGGCGTGGTTGCTCCGCCAGAGCTCGATGCCGTCGAGCCCCTCGTGGCGCGCGGCGACGAGGCCGCTGCGCGGCGACTCGAGGTGAACGTCGAGCAGCGTGAAGCGCTTGCCGCCGGCATCGATCTCGCAGCGCGCGTACGCGATCGCGTCCCGGTCGAGCTGCGCCTGCGCGCTCCTGCAGTCGGCGAGCGGCCAGCGGCTGGCGATCACGTACTGGCCAACGTTCCACACCTCGGGCAGGCCGAACATGGGGCCCGGGCGCGCCGGGTCGCGGCCGCGCATGAGCGGGCTGGCGTCCTGCATGACGACGATGTCGGCGCGGTGGCGCTCGATCTCGCCGGCGAGTTGCGCGAGCCCGCCCGGTCGCTCGATCGCGAGCAGCGCCTTGACGTTGTACGTCATGAGACGGAGGTCGGCGCGCGCATCGCCCGGATCCGCGTTCCACACCAGCCCCATCGCGAAGGTCGCGAAGAGCGCGACCGTCAGCACGCCGGCAGCGACCCAGCGCCAGCCGAGCGCGAGCGCGAGCAGCAGGCCGACCACGGCCGGAAAGACGAGCAGCGGATACGGCAGGTAGCGCGACAGCTCGAGCCACCACGGCCCGTCGCTCACCGCCTGCTGCAGCGCGGTCAGCGCGAGCACCGACAGCAGCAGCACGGCGACGACGACGCGCAGCAGCACGCGCCGCGGCGCTGCCAAGGTCGAAGTCCGGGTGATGGCGCTCAGGCCTCGACGCCGAGCTCGACCAGCACGAAGACGTCGTCCTCGGCGATCTCGCGCAGGCTGTCGAAGCGGCCCGACGCGCCGCCGTGGCCGACCTCGAGATTGATCTTCAGGAGCAGCGGCCGATCGTCGGTCTTCAGCGTGCGCAGCCTGGCGACGTACTTCGCCGGCTCCCAGTAGGCGACCTGGGTGTCGTTGAGCCCGGTGCGCACGAGCATGGCCGGATAGGCGCCCGGCTTCAGGTTGTCGTACGGGCTGTAGGCGCGCATCCACGCGTACTGCTCGGCGATCTTCGGATTGCCCCACTCGATGAACTCGCCGACGGTGAGCGGCATCGTCTCGTCGAGCATCGTCGTGACGACGTCGACGAAGGGAACCTGCGCGACGGTCGCGCGAAAGAGCTCGGGGCGCTGGTTGACGACCGCGCCCATGAGCAGCCCGCCGGCGCTGCCGCCCTCGATCGCCAGCAGCGAAGGCGTGGTGCGGCCGCCGTCGATCAGCGCCTCGGCGCAGGCGATGAAGTCGTCGAAGGTGGTCTGCTTGTTCGCCATCTTGCCGGCCTCGTACCACGTGCGGCCGAGGTCGCCACCGCCGCGGATGTGCGCGATCGCGAAGACGACGCCGCGGTCGAGCAGCGACACGCGCGTCTGCGAGAACGCCGGGTCGATCGGAATGCCGTAGCTGCCGTAGCCGTAGAGGAGGAGCGGCTGCGGCGCGGCGGCCTTGCGGTCCTTGCGGTAGACGAGCGAGATCGGCACCAGCGTGCCGTCGCGCGCGGTCGCGAAGCTGCGCTCGCTGGCGTAGAGCGAAGCGTCGTAGTTGGGCACCGGCTGGCGTTTCCTCAGCACGCGCGAACGCGTCTTCAGGTCGTAGTCGAAGGTCGACACCGGCGTCGTCATCGACGTGTAGACGAAGCGCAGCGCCGCCGTCTCGAACTCGGCGTTGCCGCTCGTGTGCACGCTGCACGCCGGCTCGTCGAAGGCGATCGTGTGCGCCTCGCCCGACGCCAGCTCGACGATCCGCAGCTGCAGGCTGCCGGCGACGCGCTCGGTGACGGCGAGGTGCTCGGCGAACACGTCGACCGCGTCGAGCATGACGTCGTCGCGCGCCGCGATCAGCTCCTCGGCGCGCGCCAGGTCCGGCGCCGCAGCGTCCACGGTCACCAGGCGGAAGTTGCGGCCGGTGTCGTTGATGCGCACGTAGAAGCGGCCGGCGCGGTGCTCGAGGTCGTATTCGATGTCGGCGCGGCGCGCGAAGACCGTGCGCATCGCGAAGGGCGCGTCGCCGCTGGCATCCGCGTCGGCGACACGCCACTCGGTCGAATCCTTGCTCTCGCTGCCGACGAGGACGAAGCGCTCGTCGAGCGTCTTGCCGACGCCGATGTCGAACAGCTCGTCGCGCTCCTCGAACAACAGCTCGTCGGCACTGCTGCCGTCGACGACGTGACGCCAGAGCCGGCTCGCCCGCTTCGTCTCGTCCATCGTCACGTAGTAGAGCGTGCGGCTGTCGTTCGCCCAGGCCGCCGAAGCGACCTGCTCGACCGACCACGCGTCGACGGCTCCGGTCGCCAGGTCCTTGACGTGCAGCGTGTAGTCGCGCCCGCCGGTGTGGTCGACGGTGTAGGCCAGCCGGGTCGCGTCGCGCGTCACCGCCGTCACGCCGAGACGCAGGAACGCCTTTCCGGCTGCCATCGCGTTCAGGTCGAGCAGCGTCTCGTCGGCGCCGTCCGGGTCCCAGCGCCGCTCGGCGCCGACCGCGCGACGGCGCAGATAGTGCGGGTATTGCTCGCCGTGGCGCGTGCGGGTCGAGTACCACCAGTCGCCCTTTCGCATCGGCACGGAATCGTCGTCCTGCTGGATGCGCGAGAGCATCTCCTGGTAGATCTGTTCCGTCAGCCGTGCGTGCGGCGCGAACCAGGCGTCGGCGTAGGCGTTTTCCGCGCGCAGGTAGGCAAGCGTGCGCGGATCGTCGCGCTCGCGCAGCCAGTGGTACTCGTCGATCCGCGGATCGCCGTGCACGCTCACGTCGCGCGCTTCGCGCGGCGCGCGCGGCGCTTCGAGCAGGGGCGATGGTGCGGTCGGGCGGCGACGGTTCATGCGAATGGCGGCGGCTGGGTGGCGCGCATTGTCGGTCTTCGAGACGCTCGGCTCGCCGGCCGCGCCGTCAAGAGCGCTTGAGCGCCCCTGCGGTCGCGCCGAGCGGCGGGATCGGGCACAGTCGAGGGGTTCACCGTCGGCGAGACCCGCATGGACCGCTCGAGCATCGACACCGTCTTCCCCGCGCTGCCCGTCTGGGACGGGCCGGGGACGAGCCGCATTCCCTTTCTCGCCTACACGAGCGACGAGCTGCACCGGCGCGAGCTCGAGCGCTTCTTCTACCGGGGGCACTGGTGCTACGTCGGCCTCGAGGCGGAGATCCCCGCTCCAGGCGACTTCAAGCGAACGGTCGTCGGCGAGCGCTCGGTGATCCTCGTGCGCGCGCAGGACGGCACGATCCACGTCGTCGAGAACGTGTGCGCGCACCGCGGCATGAGCTTCTGTCGCGAGCGAAGCGGCAATCGCAAGGACTTCACGTGTCCGTACCACCAGTGGAACTATTCGCTGAAGGGCGACCTGCAGGGCGTGCCGTTCCGCCGCGGCGTCAAGCAGGGCGGGGTCGTGCAGGGCGGCATGCCGGCCGACTTCCAGCCTGCCGACCACGGCCTCACCAAGCTGGCCGTGGCGACGCGCGGCGGCGTCGTCTTCGCGTCGTTCGACCACGACGTCGAGCCGCTCGAGGAGTTCCTCGGCCCGGCGATCCTGCGCTGGTTCGACCGCCTGTTCGACGGCCGTGCGCTGCGGCTTCTCGGCTACAACCGCCAGCGCATCCCGGGCAACTGGAAGCTGATGCAGGAAAACATCAAGGACCCGTACCACCCGGGGCTCCTGCACACCTGGTTCGTCACCTTCGGCCTCTGGCGCGCCGACAACCGCTCGCAGCTGGTCATGGATTCGCGCTTCCGTCACGCGGCGATGATCTCGACGCGCGGCTCGGCGGCCGCCGGCAGCGACGCGAAGCAGGTGACGCAGGTGGCGAGCTTCAAGCAGAACATGCAGCTGGAGGATCCGCGCTTCCTCGACATCGTCGCCGAGCCGTGGTGGGGCGGCCCGACGGCGGTGATGACGACGATCTTTCCGAGCGTCATCCTGCAGCAGCAGGTGAATTCGGTGTCGACGCGGCACATCCAGCCCGACGGCCACGGCGCGTTCGACTTCGTCTGGACCCACTTCGGCTTCGCCGACGACAGCGAGGAGATGACCGAGCGGCGGCTGCGCCAGGCCAACCTGTTCGGCCCGGCCGGCTTCGTTTCGGCCGACGACGGCGAGGTGATCGAGCTCTCGCAGCAGGGCTTCGAGCAGAAGCCGTTTCACCGCACGGTTGCCGAGCTCGGCGGCACCGACGTCGCCGACAGCGACCACATGGTCACCGAGACGCTGATCCGCGGCATGTACCGCTACTGGCGCGAGGTGATGGAGGCGTGATCCCTGTCGACTTCGCGACCTACCAGGCGCTCGTCCAGCTCTACGCCGACTACGCCGCCGCCGTCGATTCCGGCAAATGGGATCTCTGGCCGGAATTCTTCGTCGACGCCTGCAGCTACCGGCTCGTGCCGCGCGAGAACCACGAGCGCGGTCTGCCGCTCGCGACCCTGTCGTTCGAGAGCAAGGGCATGCTGAAGGACCGCGTCTACGGCATTCGCGAGACGCTGTTCCACGATCCGTACTACCAGCGCCATGTCGTCGGCGCGCCGGTCGTGCGCGCCGCCGCGCCGGGCCGGATCGAGAGCGAGGCGAACTACGCCGTCTTTCGCACGAAGCTGAACGAGCTGAGCAGCGTCTTCAACGTCGGCCGCACGCTCGACGTCGTCGTCGAGACGCCGGCCGGGCTCAGGTTCGAGAGCCGCACGCTCGTCTACGACAGCGAGATGATCCCCAACTCGATCATCTATCCGCTCTGACCATGGCCGCCTGGACGCCCGTCGCCACGCTCGACGACTTCGCCGCGAGCGACGTGATCCTCGTTCGCGTCGGCGCCGAGGAGGTTGCCGTGTATCTCGTCGGCGGCAACGTGTACGCGACAGCCAACCGATGCACGCACGGCGACGCGAATCTCAGCGAGGGGTTTCTCGAGGGACACGAGATCGAGTGCCCGTTCCACCAGGGCCGCTTCGACGTGCGCACCGGCGTTGCGACCGCTGCCCCCGCCGAGATCGCGCTCGCGACCTGGCCGGCGCGCGTCGTCGCCGGCGCGGTCGAGCTGCTCGTCGGATGAGCGCCATGGAACCGGTCATCACCAGCCTGCTCGACACCGACCTCTACAAGTTCACGATGTGGCAGGCGATGCTGCATCGCCATCCGGAGACGCAGGCCGAGTACACGTTCCTCTGCCGCAACGAGCCGGCGTTCCCGCTCGCCGACCTCGTGCCCGAGGTGAACCGCGAGCTCGACGCGCTCTGCGCTCTCCACTTCCGCAGCGACGAGCTCGCGTATCTGCGAAGCCTGCGCTTCATCCGCTCGGACTTCGTCGACTTCCTGCGCATCTTCCATTTCCAGCGCGACTTCATCACCGCGCACGCAGGGCCCGACGGCAAGACGCTCGAGATCGTCGCCATGGGCCCGCAGGTGCACGTGATGGCGTTCGAGATCTTCGTCCTCGCGATCGTCAACGAGCTCTACTTCCGCCGCTTCGACGCCGTCGCCGCGCTCGCCGAAGGGCGCCGGCGGCTCGCCGCCAAGATCGATCGCCTGCGCGAGTTCGCCAAGGAGCCCAAGCGCGCGACGCCGTTCGAGTTCTTCGACTTCGGCGTGCGACGGCGCTTCTCGGGCGCCTGGCACCGCGACGTGCTGGTGACGCTCAAGCGCGAGGTGCCCGAGTTCTTCAAGGGCGCCTCCGACGTGCTGTTCGCGCGCGACCTCGGCCTGGTGCCGATCGGCACGATGGCGCACGAGTACCTGCAGACGTTCCAGACGCTCGGCGTGCGGCTGCGCGATTTCCAGCGCGCCGCGCTCGAGGCGTGGGTGCAGGAATACCGCGGCGACCTCGGCACGGCGCTCACCGATGTCGTCGGCATGGACGCGTTCCTGGCCGACTTCGACATGTACTTCGCCAAGCTGTTCGACGGCCTGCGTCACGATTCGGGCGACCCGTACGTCTGGGGCGAGAAGGCGCTCGCCCACTACGAGAAGCTGCGCATCGATTCGCGCACCAAGCGGCTGGTCTTCTCCGACGGGCTCGACCTCGACAAGTCGTTCGCGCTCTACCGGCACTTCGCGGACCGTGCGCCGTGCGGCTTCGGCATCGGCACCAACCTCACCAACGACATGGGCCTGCGCACGCTGCACATCGTCATGAAGCTCACGTCGGCGAACGGTCAGCCGGTCGCCAAGCTCTCCGACAGCCCGGGCAAGCTGCTCTGCGACGACGAGACCTTTCTCGCCTATCTGCGCCAGGTGTTCCACGTGCCTGCGTGATGTCCTGGCGTCGCGCGCGACACGCGGGCGCGACGATTGCCGCGACTTCGACATCACAGCCGAAGGAGACGGGCATGAACGAACCGAAGCGCACGTCGACGCCGAAAAACGACCAGGAGCCCGGCCACTACGGCGCCGGCTACGGCGAGCAGGTGCCGGAGGACGCGCCGCCGCAGCTCGGCCCGGCCACCGACGGCGACCGGCCGCCGGGCACGGGCGAGGGCACGGAGCGTCCGGTCGGCGAAACGCCGGCGACGAGCGAAGGAGACGACGGCGAGCCGGTCGTCTTCACGCCCGACGACGTGCACGCGCGACCGCCCGACCAGACGCCCACCGAAGCCGCGCCCGAAAGCGAAAAGGTCGGGCTGATCTTCGAGCGCTCCTAGCCGGCGCCGCACGCGCGCGTCGTCGGCAAGTCCCGTCACAGGGCTGTATATTCATACAGCCTTGCCTCCCTTGGGCGAGGCGCCCCCTGCCGCCATGCGCCTCGACCAGAAGCTCTCGATCCTCGCCGACGCCGCCAAGTACGACGCCTCGTGCGCATCAAGCGGCACCGACAGGCGCAACTCGGCCGGCGGCAAGGGCATCGGCTCGACCGAGGGCTCCGGGATCTGCCACAGCTACGCGCCCGACGGCCGCTGCATCTCGCTGCTGAAGATCCTGCTCACCAACTGGTGCACGTACGACTGCCTGTACTGCGTCAACCGGGTGACGAGCAACGTGCCGCGGGCGCGCTTCAGCGTCGCCGAGGTCGTGCAGTTGACGCTCGACTTCTATCGGCGCAACTGCATCGAGGGCCTGTTCCTCAGCTCCGGGATCATCCGCTCGCCCGACTACACCATGGAGCAGGTGGTCGAGGTCGCGCGCGTGCTGCGCGAGGAGCACGACTTTCGCGGCTACATCCACCTGAAGACGATTCCCGAGGCGAGCGCCGATCTGCTCGCCCGCGCCGGGCGCTACGCCGACCGCCTCAGCATCAACGTCGAGCTGCCGACCGTGCAGTCGCTCGCTGCGCTCGCGCCCGAGAAGGACGGCGCGGCGATCCGTCGCTCGATGGCGCGCCTGCGCGTCCACATCGACGAGGCGAAGGAGGCGTCTTTACCGGCGCCGGTCGCCGCCCAGCCGATGCTGCCGCCGCGGCGCGCGCGCCCACCGCGCTTCGCGCCGGCGGGCCAGAGCACGCAGATGATCGTCGGCGCCGACGCGACCAGCGACGACCTGATCCTCGCCGCGAGCGCCGCGCTCTACGGCGCCTACCGCTTGCGGCGCGTCTACTACTCGGCGTTCAGCCCGATTCCCGACGCAGCGCGTGCACTGCCGCTGCGGCCGCCGCCGCTCGTTCGCGAGCACCGTCTCTACCAGGCCGACTGGCTGATGCGCTTCTACGGCTTCGCGCACGAGGAGATCGTCGCCCCCGGCGGCATGCTGTCGCTCGACATCGATCCGAAGCTCGCCTGGGCGCTCGCGCACCGCGAGCGCTTCCCGGTCGACGTGAACCGGGCGCCCAAGGAGCTGCTGCTGCGCGTCCCGGGGCTCGGCGCGCGCTCGGTCGCGCGCATGCTGCAGGCGCGGCGTGTGCGCCGCCTGCGCAGCGCCGATCTCGCGCGAATGCACGTGCCGCTCGCGAAGGTGCTGCCCTTCGTCGAGCTCGCCGACCACCGCCCGGGCAAGACGCTCGACGCGAGCGACCTGCAGCGCCGCATCGCGCACGCACCGGCAGCGGCGGCGGCCCGGCAGGCGTCGCTGTTCGACGAAGCTTCGACGGCTGCGCCCGACGCGCGCTAAGCTCGTCGCCATGGCGGCCGACGAGCGCGCTGCGTTGCTGGCGACGGGCCCGCTGGGCTCGGCCACCGACGTGCGCACGGTCCGCCTCGCGAGCGCGGTCGATTTCGCCGGCTTTCGTCGCGCCTGCCGGCGACTCTGGGCCGACCAGATCGCGCCCGAGCACGTCGTCTGGCACGCGGCCGACGACCCGGAGAGCGATCTCTTCGAGAGCGACGGCGACATCGCCAGCGAGACGGGGAGCGACGCAGGCGCCGAGGCGGAAAACGAGCCCGCGGAGGCGACGTCTGGCGCGGCCGCGGTGCATGTGCCCGCAGCGTTCCTGCCGCTCGCCGCGAGCGCGATCCTGCACCGCGACGCCGACCGCTTCGGCGTGCTCTACCGGCTGCTCTGGCGGCTCCAGGTCGAGCCGGGGCTGCGCAGCGATCCGCTCGACGCAGACTGGCTTCGCGCCGACGGGATGGCGCAGGCCGTGCGGCGCGACATGCACAAGATGAAGGCGTTCGTCCGCTTCCGCACGATCGCCGAGACGGACCAGGACGGCGCCGACGGGAAACTCGATCCGCCGCTGCACGTCGCCTGGTTCGAGCCCGAGCACCACATCGTCGAGGCGACCGCGCCGTTCTTCGCGCGCCGCTTCACCGCGATGCGCTGGGCGATCCTCACGCCGCAACGCAGCGTGCGATGGGACGGCGCCGCGCTCGTCTTCGGCCCCGGCGCGCGACGCGACCAGGCGCCCGGCGCCGATGCCGGCGAGGAACTCTGGCTGACGTACTACCGGAGCATCTTCAATCCGGCGCGCCTGAAGCTCGCGACCATGGCGCGCGAGATGCCCAGGCGCTATTGGAAGAACCTTCCGGAGGCGGCGCTGATCGAGCCGCTGGCCAGCACGGCGGGCGAACGGAGCACGACCATGATCGCGAAAGGACCCACCGACCCGAAGCGCCGCCCGGCGACCGAGCCGCGGCCGACGCCCGGCCACGCACCGACACCGGGCGGAGATGCCCCACGCAGCCTCGGCGCGCTGAACGAGGCGCTGCAGCGCTGCCGCGAGTGCCCGATCGGCGAGCACGCGACGCAGGCGGTCGGCGGCGAAGGCGGCAAGCGGGCGCGCCTGATGTTCGTCGGCGAGCAACCGGGCGACCAGGAGGATCTGCAAGGCCGCCCGTTCGTCGGGCCCGCGGGCCAGATGCTCGCGCGCGCGCTCGAGGCGCTGGCCATCCCGCGCGATCAGGTCTACATCACCAATGCCGTCAAGCACTTCAAGTTCGAGCTGCGCGGCAAGCGACGCATCCACAAGACGCCGGCACAGCAGGAGGCGGCGGCGTGCCTGCACTGGCTCGAAAGCGAGATCGAGCTCGTCGATCCGGCGGCGCTGGTGGCGCTCGGCGCCACCGCCGCACGCCAGCTTCTCGGCCGCACGGTCCCGGTGCTGCGCGAGCGCGGCCACTGGCTCGAGCGCAGCGACGGCAGGCGGGTGCTGATCACGCTGCATCCATCGGCGCTGCTGCGCATGGATCCCGCCGACAAGGCCGCAGGGTACGCCGCGTGGCTGGCGGACCTGCGTCGCGCGGCGGAGCACTTCGCCGGCGACCCACCGCGCTGATCGATCCTCGAGCATCGCGGCTCGCCCGGGCTCGTCCTACAGGCCGGACGGGCACAGCCTGACCGGTCGGACCTGTGGCCGATGCTGAAATCCACCGATCGCGGCCTTGGCCGCATCCACCACGGGCAACCATGAACGACACCGACGACGCATCGCGCGACAAGCTCTGGAAGATGATCAAGGACATCCGCTTCGCGATGTTCACCACCCGTCACGAGAACGGCCACCTGCACGCACGCCCGATGACGACGCAGAACAAGACCCTCGGCGCCGACGGCAGCCTCTGGTTCTTCATGTCGAGGAAGGGCGACCCGGTCGACGACCTCGAGCGCGAGCCGATGGTCGGCGTGTCCTATGCAGACACGTCCTCCGACACCTACGTCTCGGTCGCCGGCAGCGCTGCCGTCGTCGATGACATGGCGAAAAAGCGCGAGCTCTGGAACAAATTCGCCCAGGCATGGTTCCCGGGCGGCGCAAACGACCCCGATCTGGCGCTCGTGCAGGTGCAGATCCAGCACGCCAACTACTGGGACGTGAAGGAAAGCAAGCTCGTCCAGCTCTACGCGATGGCGAAGGCAGCGGTCACCGGCAAGCCGCCGACGCAGCTCGGCGACCACGGCGAAGTGCGCATGCGCTGATCGCGCGAAAGATCACGAGCGCGCGCCGGCGCGCGGATCTGGCCGTGGACGGTGGCGCTGTTCGGCGCTTCGGACGGCGCAGCGCGGCCTATCGTCACGGCAGTCCATCCTCCGGGAGACCACGATGCGCCACGCTCCTTCCACGCTCCATTTCACGCACGCCTTCCGGGCCGCGCCGGCCGGATCGATCGAGTGGGAAGAGCTCCCTTCGCTGGCGCAGCGCGTGCGGCCGAGCACGGCCGTGCACACCGGCGTGCCGTGGGACGCGACGCTTCCCGCCGAGCTCGAGCGGCCGGCGCCGGCATCGCAGCCGTTTCGCGAGCCGCTGCACGGCGTCGCGATCCGTGAGGTGCTCGAGCCCGACGTCTTTCGCCACTTCTTCGGCCGCTAGGTCGACAGCGCCGGCGCGCTGCGGCGCGCGCACGGCGCGGCTCGGGTCGCTATGCTGAAGGCTGCCTCACCGCCGCAGCCGCGCCGTGTCTTCTTCTCTCCAACCATCGATCGCAACGCGCACGCCGCGCCTCTTCTGGGAGGACTTCCCGGTCGGCCAGGTGCGCGAGTTCGGCGCCTATCCCGTGACACGCGACGCGGTGCTCGCATTCGCGCGCGAGTTCGACCCGCAGCCCTTTCACCTCGACGACGCGGCGGCCGAAGCATCGCTGTTCGGCCGTCTCGCGGCGAGCGGCTGGCACACC
>Ga0070679_100003824_pt1 | contig 13823 bp, 12 predicted proteins | sample KBSC63BmetaG_FD_65652 | JGI IMG/M metagenome (GOLD analysis project Ga0070679, IMG submission 65652) | Corn rhizosphere microbial communities from Kellogg Biological Station, Michigan, USA - KBS C6-3B metaG | ecosystem: Host-associated > Plants > Roots > Rhizosphere | place: USA: Michigan... | reverse complement strand
GGATCCGTTTCGAAGCGCGCCAGCATGTCCACGAACGAGCTGCCATTGATCGGATCGCCGCCAATGCCGACGCTCGTGCTCACGCCCAGCCCCACCGCCTGCATCTGCGAGGCCGCCTCGTAGCCAAGGGTGCCCGAGCGCGACACCACACCAATGCGGCCACGCGTGTAGATGTGGCCCGGCATGATGCCCACCATGGCCTTGCCCGCGCTGATGATGCCCGCGCAGTTGGGACCAATGAGCACGGGTTTGCGCTCGCGTGAGTAGCGCCGCATGTAGCGCTTGACGCGAATCATGTCCTGCGCGGGAATGCCATCGGTAATGCAGACGATGAGGCGAACGCCCGCGTCCGCCGCCTCCATGATCGCGTCCGCGCAGAAGGGCGCGGGTACGAAGATGCCGCTGGCCGTCGCGCCGGTGGCGCGCACCGCGGCCTTCACGGTGTCGAACACCGGCAGCCCGAGATGCGTCGTGCCACCCTTGCCCGGCGTGACGCCGCCCACCAGGCGAGTGCCATATGCCAGCGCTTCGCGCGCGTGAAAGCTGGCCTTGTCGCCCGTGAAGCCCTGGAAGATCACGCGCGTGCTTTCATCAAGCAGAATGCTCATCAGGCTGCTCCTCTCGTCGCGGCGGTCACCAGAGCCGGTGCGTCCGCGTTGTGCTGGTTCAGGGCGGCAACGGCCTTGCCGGCCGCATCGGCGAGCGTGTCCGCGGTGATGATGTGCAGTCCGCTCTCGCGCAGAATCGCCCGTCCTTCCTGCATGTTGGTGCCCGCCAGTCGCGCGACCACGGGCACCGGCACGCCGACATCGGTGGCGGCCTTCACGATGCCCTGCGCCACCCAGTCGCAGCGATTGATGCCCGCGAAGATGTTCACGAGCACCACGCGCACGCGGGGATCGGACAGGACGAGCTGGAAGGCGGCGGCCACGCGCTCGGGCGACGCCCCGCCGCCAATGTCCAGGAAATTCGCCGGCTCGCCACCAGCCTGCTTGATCATGTCCATGGTGGCCATGGCGAGACCGGCGCCATTCACGATGCAGCCGATGGACCCGTCGAGCGCGATGTAGCTGAGGCCGTACTTGCTGGCCTCCGCGTCGCGCGGATCCTCCTCCGCATAATCCCGCAGCTCGCTCACGCCCGGGCGCCGGAAGAGCGCGTTGTCATCGAACGTCATCTTGGCATCGAGCGCGAGCACCTTGCCGGTGGAGGTGATGGCCAGCGGATTGATCTCCACCATCGTCGCATCCAGGTCGCGAAACGCCTTGTACGCGCCGAGCAGCGCCTTCACCGCCTGATTCACCTCGGACGGTTTGAGTCCCAGCCCGTACGCGATCTCGCGCGCCTGGAACGGCTGCATGCCCACGGCCGGCTCGATCACTTCACGCAAAATGGTGTCGGGCGAGCGCTGCGCGATCTCCTCGATCTCCATGCCGCCCTGCGGCGCCGCGACCACGCAGATGCGCTCCTCGCGCCGGTCCAGCACGAATCCCAGATAGACCTCACGCTCAATGGTCGCCGCTTCCTCCACGTAGATGCGGTGCACGACCTTTCCCGCGGGGCCGGTCTGGTGCGTGACGAGACGGCGGCCCAGCAGTTCTCCCGCGGCCATGCGCACTTCGTGTTCGCTGGCGCACAGCTTCACGCCGCCGGCCTTGCCGCGGGCGCCCGAGTGGATCTGCGCCTTCACGACCCACCGGGAGCCACCGATCTCCTCGGCGCGAAACATGGCCTGTTCCGCCGTGTAGGCGACGCCGCCCCGCGCCACGGGAACGCCGAAGTTCGCGAGCAGCTCCTTGGCCTGATATTCATGGATATCCATGCAATCCTCGTTGAGAGTGACGCGTGAGAATGGGGCGGCGGCCCGACCGGCCTATCGCGCGCCGATGGCGTCCGCCAGTTCGACGATATTCGCCGCCATGCGCGCCGACGCGGCGTCGATCATGCGGCCATCGAGCTGCGCCGCGCCCCGGCCATGCGCCTCCGCTTCGCGCATGGCGACCTGGATGCGGCGCGCCCGCTCCACCTCCGCTCCGGAGGGCGTGAACAGCTCGTTGGCGATGTCGATCTGCGTGGGATGAATGGCCCACTTCCCCTCGCAGCCCAGCGCGGCCGCGCGCCGGCACGCCGCCGCGTAGCCGTCGGCATCCCGGAAGTCGCCGAACGGTCCGTCGATGGCGCGCAGTCCGTACGCGCGGCAGGCGACCACCATGCGCGCGATGGCGAAGTGCCACTGATCGCCCGGGTAATCCGGGTTCAATCCGCCAATGGATGTCGTGCGCGCGCGCACGCTGGCCGAATAGTCCGCCACACCAAAGTGCATGGCCTCGAGACGGGGGCTGGACTGTGCAATCGCCTCGACGTTCGCCATGCCGAGCGCGGTCTCGATGAGCACCTCGATGCCGATGCGCGCGCGGTAGCCGCGCGCCGTCTCGATCTGCGTGAGCAGCGCGTCCACGAGATAGACATCCGCGCTCACGCCGACCTTCGGGATGAGCACGGTGTCCAGCCGATCGCCGGCCTGTTCGATCACATCCACCACGTCGCGATACATGTAGTGCGTATCGATGCCATTGATGCGCACGCTGACGGTCTTGCCACGGCCGCGCCAGTCCACGTCGTGCAGTGCCGCGATCACGTTGCGGCGCGCCTGCTCCTTGTCGGGCGGCGCCACGGCATCCTCGAGGTCGAGAAAGACGTAGTCGGCCGAACCGTCCGCCGCCTTGGCGAACAGCTCGGCACGCGAGCCCGGCACGGCGAGCTCGCTGCGCTGCAACCGCACGCGCGCCGGATCGTGGCGGGTGTGGCTCATCGCGCGGCGCCCACGGGTTCACGCTTCGGCGCCGCCGGCTTCGCCTGTGCATCGGGCGAACCGGCGGCCGTCGATTTCGCGAGGGGAGCGGCCGTACGGCGAAAATATTCCTGGGCGGCGGCCACACCGCTGCCCGCGCTGACGTCGATGCCCACGTCGCCCATGGCCATCTCCACGCCCGCGAGCGCGCCCAGCAGCATCAGCTCGTTCAGGTCGCCGAGATGTCCAATGCGGAAGAGCTTCCCCGCCATCTTGCCCAGGCCGGCGCCCAGCGCGAGGTCATAGCGACGATACGCCACGTCGATCACCTCGGCGGCGTTGATGCCGGGCGGAACCATCACGGCGCTCACGGTATCGGAATACCATTGCGGAGCCCGGGCACAGAGCGACAGCCCCCAGGCCTTGACCGCCGCGCGGCATCCGTCGGCGAGCCGGTGATGACGCGCATGGATGCGGTCGAGCCCCTCCTCGAAGATCATGTCGAGCGACTCGCGCAGGCCGTAGAGCAGCGAGAGCGCGGGTGTGTACGGGAAGTATCCGGAGGCGTTCGCCGCGATCATGTCGCCCAGGTCGAAGAAGACGCGCGGGCACTTCGCGCTCTCGCGGCGCGAGAGCGCCTTGCGGCTCATGCCGAGAATGCCGAGTCCGGCTGGGAGCATGAATCCCTTCTGCGAGCCGGTGATCGCGGCATCGACGCCCCAGGCATCCATCTCGAACGGGAGACTCACCAGGCCGCTCACCGTGTCCACATAGAGCAGCGCCGGGTGACCGGCATCGTCGATCGCCTTGCGTACGGCGGCGACATCGCTCGTCACACCGGTTGCCGTTTCGTTGTGGACGATGAGCACGCCCTGGATCGTGTGCCTGGTGTCGGCCTTGAGCGCGTCGCGGATGCGATCCGGTGGCGCGCCCTCGCCCCATTCGACCTCCATGATGTCCACGTCGAGTCCGAGGCGCTGCGCGGTGTCAATGAAGAGATGGCTGAACTGCCCGTAGCGCGTCGCGAGCACGCGGTCGCCGGGCGAGAGCGTGTTGACGAGCGCGGCTTCCCACATGCCCGTCCCCGTTGCCGGAAAGACGAAGGCCTGTCCCGTCTCCGTGCGGAACACCTTTCCGAGGTCGGCAAGGATCGAGCGGGACAGCGCGGGGAACGAGGACGAGCGATGATCCTCCATCGCGTGATGCATGGCGCGAAGGATCCGGTCCGGCGTGTTGGTGGGACCGGGCACGAACAGGAAATTACGGCCGGGCATGATGGGCTCCTTGATATGCGATCAGATGGACACACGCGGCACCGCGCCGCTCGCGAAAGTCGCCCCGATGGACGATCATTCGGTCCATGCGAATGACAGGCCAACACACGCGCGCGATCGGTTCCACCAGCGAACCCGATCCCCGCGACGTGCTCACACAGTTGTACTGGGCCGGTGTCCAGGCGGTTGCGCCCGGGCCGGCACTCGAACAGGCGCTGCAGGAAATTCCCGCAGCCACGCGCGGTCGCCGCGTCTGGGTCATCGCGATCGGCAAGGCGTCGTCCGCCATGGCGCTGGCCGCGGTGAAGACGCTGAATGCCTGGGGCAGCGAGATCGCCGGCGGCATCGTCGTATCACAATCGGCCGAGCGCGCGCCGCATCCCGCGATCGTGTGCGTGACCGGTGACCACCCGGCGCCGGGACGGAATTCCCTGGCCGCCGCATCGCGACTGGAAGAGGTCGTGGCGCGTGTGGCCGGAACCGACGAAGCGTGGGTCCTGCTCTCCGGCGGCGCCACGAGTCTCATTGCTGCACCCGATGGTCCCGTGCGCCCGGAGGAGCTCACGCAGCTCTTCGACCTGCTGCTCGGCTCCGGGCTCGACATCGACGCCATGAATCTCATCCGCAAACGCTTCACCCGCTGGGGCGCCGGACGGCTCGCGCTGGCGCTCGCACCCGCTCGAGTTCGCAACTTCATCATCTCCGACGTCATTGGTGACAAGATCAGTGTCATCGGATCGGGCCCGTGCGTGCCGGACCAGTCCAATGCGGAATACGTGCACGGCCTGCTCACATCCGCCAGACTCTGGGACCGGCTGCCGCTCATGATCCGGCGCCGGCTGCTCGCCGCGGAGACGGACCCGTCGCTCGAGACGCCCAAGCCCGGTGACGCGGCGTTCCGCAAGGTGGAACGCCGCATCATCGCCAGCAATCGCATGGCGCTCGACGCGATTGCCGCCAGGGCCCGCGCACTGGGAATGGAGCCACGCCTCGTGAGCGACGCCTTGAGCGGAGAGGCGTCGGCCGCCGGTGATGCACTGGCCACGACATCGCTAAGCTATTGCCAGACGGACGTTTCCTCCCTATCCGGAAGGTCGGGACTGCCCTGCCTCATCTGGGGGGGAGAAACCACCGTAACACTCGGGGAGACCACCGGCGGACGCGGCGGGCGTTGCCAGGAGCTGACGCTTGCCGCCGCGCGCACGCTCGCCGCGCAGCGCGCCGGAAGTCGCGTCACGCTCCTCGCCGCCGGCACGGATGGCCGCGATGGACCCACCGACGCGGCGGGCGCCATCGTGGATGGCACTACATGGGAATCAATACAACGGGCCGGGCGCGATCCGGCCCGCGACCTCGGCGCACACGACGCCTACGCCGCGCTCGACGCCGCAGGTGCGCTCCTGCGCACGGGACTGACGGGGACGAATGTGATGGACGTGGTGGTAGCTGTCTGCGGCTGACGCGGCGCGCTCCGCTTCGCGTCGCTGCGCCGCGGGGAAGCGCCGCGCGAAGCGCGGCTGCGGGAAGCGGTCGCCGAAGGCGACCTGCGGGAACCGGCGACTGAGCCTTCGGCTCAGCGCCTGCGGGAAGCGCCGCGCAATGCACGGCTGCGGCACGCTCTACTGCCCATGCCCGCCGTCCCCATTCTCCATTCCCGATTGCCGATTCCCAATGGTGGGGCGGTGGGGCGGCGCAAGTTCCACGCAGGCGGCCGGCCTGCGGCCGGCCGCCGCTTCCCGCATCCTCAGAACCGCGGACCCTCATCGGCCGAGGGACCGTAGATCGCCGGCACCGGAACATCGAGCAGCCGCAGATACACCGTGAGCTGGCCGCGGTGATGGACCAGGTGGTTGATCGTTTGGCGCACGACGTCGCCGCGCCGCGACGTGAAGAACACCTGCTCGCCGCGCGCCAGCGACCACGATTCGTCCAGTGCCGCGTCGGGTGTCGACTCGAGCGCGGCGCGCGCGGCGCGAACGTTCGCGTCGAACTGCCCAAGCAGCGTCTCCGTAGTTTCGAAGCTGTAGCCCGGATACGCGGCCATATCGAGACGCGGCGACTGCAGGATCGTCGAGAGCCATCCCGGCATCCCGGCGACGAGCTGCGCAAGATGCCCGAGCGGGAACGACTTCGCGTGCGGCTTCCAGGGCCCCTTGTCGCTCGGCACGCGTTCGATCACGCGCCGCGTGGATGCCATTTCCTGATCGAATTCGGGGAGCAGTGCCTGGCCGATGGTCATGGGCGAATCTCCGGTGCAGGGCTGGTGAGCGCGGTCCGTCAATCTATGAGGCATCGCGGAATCCGCCAGCGATCAGGCGGTTTGCGCACTGCGCGTCGTGCACCTCAACATGCACCTCACCGTGCACCTCGACATGCACCTCACCGTGCACCTCGACATGCACCGGTCGCCGCGCACCTCGTAGACGCGCAGCGGAATGCCGTGTAGACTCTCCGGCACCATGCCCAGCGCACCCTTCACCGTCGGCCTGATTCAGGCCGCTGTCAGTGACAGCGCCGCCGCCACGCTCGATCACACCGAACGCGGCATTCGCGAACTCGCGGGCCGCGGCGCGCAGATCATCTGCCTGCAGGAGCTTTTCAACGCGCCGTACTTCTGCAAGGTGACCGACGCCGAGCGCTTCGACCTCGCCGAACCCATTCCGGGTCCCGCCGTGGAACGGATGCAGCGCATCGCGACGGAACTCGCGGTGGTCATCGTGGTGCCGATCTTCGAGAAGCGCGGGCCCGGGGTCTATCACAACTCCGCCGCGGTGGTGGACGCCGACGGCACGCTGCTCGGCGTCTATCGCAAGATGCACATTCCCGACGATCCACTCTACCATGAGAAGTACTACTTCACGCCCGGCGAGATCTATCAGCACGACGAATCGCGGCCGCCGTCGGGCTTTCGTGTGTTCCGGACGCGTTATGCCACGATCGGTGTGCTGATCTGCTGGGACCAGTGGTACCCCGAGGCGGCGCGCATCACGAGTCTCATGGGCGCGGAGATCCTGCTCTACCCCACCGCGATCGGCTGGCACCCCGCGGAGCGAGCCGAGTGGGGCGCTGCGCAGGCCGACGCGTGGCGCACCGCGCAGCGCGCGCATGCCATCGCGAATGGCGTGTTCGTGGCCGCCGCGAATCGCGTGGGCTTCGAGCCCGAGCCCGGCACGGACGGGATCGAGTTCTTCGGCCACTCTTTCGTCGCCGACCCGTTCGGCCGCATCATTGCCGAAGCGAGCACCGAGCCGGCGCTGCTCACGGCCACCTGCGATCCCGCGCTCATTGAATACACGCGCCGCAACTGGCCCTTCCTGCGCGACCGGCGCATTGATGCGTACGGGCCAATTTTGAGCCGATATCTGGGAACGGGAAGTGAGGAATAGGCGGCGGCCCACCACCCCTCCCCGCCCCTGGGAATGGGCAATCGGAAATGGGGAATCGGTGAGGCAATCCGCCCCCTCCCGCCCCACCCCTATTTCATCAAAACCAGGGAATCGGTCTCCCCATTCCCCATTCCCACGATTCCCCATTCCCGATTGCCGATTCCCAAGGGTGGGGTGGCCAGAGGTGGCGGGGTGATGCCCATTTTCCCCCCCGAATTCTCCCCCCACGCCGCGACGTGGCTTGCCTGGCCGCACCATGAGCCGGACTGGCCGGGCAAGTTCGCGCCCATTCCCTGGGTGTACGCGGAGATCGTGCGCGCGCTGCACGTCCACGAGCGCGTGGAGATTCTCTGTCAGGACGAGACCGTGCGCGCGAGCGCGGAGCGCATGCTCGGCGCGCACAATGTGGAGCTGTCGCACGTCCGCCTGCACATGGTTCCCACCGACCGCGTCTGGCTCCGCGACTCGGGGCCGACTGCCGTGATGGCGCCCGACGGCACGCTGTCGTGGGTTGCGTGGGCGTTCAACGGCTGGGCGAAGTACGAGAATCACATGCTCGACCGCAAGGTCGGACACATCGTGGCCGAATTGAGCGGACTTCCCCACGTGCATGCGGTGCGACCCGACACCGGAGCGCCGCTCGTGCTCGAAGGCGGCGGGCTCGAGACCGATGGCGCAGGCACGTTGCTCGTGACCGAGGAGTGGCTCCTCTCGGATACGCAGGTTCGCAATCCGGGCCTCGATCGCGCGGGCTACGAGGCAGTGTTCCAGCAGTACCTCGGCATCGAGCGCACCATCTGGCTGGGCGAAGGGTGCGTGGGTGACGATACGCACGGACACATCGACGACGTGGCGCGCTTCACCGACGCGCACACTATTGCGCTCGCGTACGAGCCCGATCCCGCCGACGCGAATCATGCCCGCTCGGCGGACAATCTGCGGCGGCTCGAGCTAGCGGCGCGAAATTTCCCCGGCGGTTTGCGCGTGGTGCAGCTTCCCTTTCCGCGGCCAGTGATGATGGACGGCCAGCGGCTGCCGGCGAGCTACGCGAACTTCTACGTCGCCAACGAGGCGGTGCTCGTGCCCACGTTCAACGATCGCAATGACCGCGTGGCGCTCGACACGCTGGCCGCGTGCTTTCCGTCACGCGAGATCATCGGCATCCACGCGGTGGATCTGGTGTGGGGGCTCGGCACCCTGCACTGCCTCACGCAACAGCAGCCGCTGCCATGGGCGCGATAGCCAACCGGCGCGCGTGTGCGCGCGCCGGCGCGTCCGCTTGGGTGATTGCGCGCACTAGCCCGCCCACTCACGCGCTCGCGCGCAGCGCCGCGATCACCTCGGCGTCCGTGGTCTGCTCGAATTCCGTGTACCACTCGCCCACGCCGCGGAAGTCCAGCGGCATCGCGACGCAGATGACATCGTCCGCGTCCTGTCCGATCAGGACGCGACCCTCGCGCGAGCAGACCGGCGCGGCGAAGATGAGCAGCGTGGGCCGCTCGTGGCGCAGCGTGGCGAGCGCCGCCCGTGCGGTGACGCCGGTCGCGAGGCCATCATCCACCAGCACCACCGCGCGATGCGCCACCACGACCGGCGGGCGCGAGCCGCGAAAGACGCGCATCCGTCGCTGCGCCTCCTGCACTTCGCGCTCGGTCACCAGCTCGAGATACTCGTCCGGCACGCCCAGTGCGGCGATGATGTCCTCGTCGAGTACGCGGGTTCCATCCGGGGTCACCGCGCCAATGCCCAGCTCTTCCTGTCGCGGCGCGCCCAGCTTGCGCGCCACGATCACATCCAGCGGCGCGTGCAGGGCGCGGGCGACCTCGCGCCCCACCATCACACCGCCGCGCGGGATGCCGAGCACGAGTGGATCGTGCGCGCGGATGTCGGGGTGGCGAGCCAGAATGTCCCGGGCCAGTTGACGCCCTGCGTCCGTACGATCCTGGAAATACATGCGCGATGGGTCATCCCGGCGGCGGCACGTACCGCGTGAACCAGTCCGCGGCCAGCCGCGCGACCTCGTCGAGTGCACCCGGCTCCTCGAACAGATGCGTGGCGCCGGGAATGATGACCAGCTCCTTTTCGCACGACAGCATGTCGCTCGCTTCCACGTTGAGCGGAATGCAGGGAACATCCGCACCGCCCACGATGAGACGCGTGGGCACACGCACCCGTGCGAGCGCATCGCGCGCCAGATCGGGACGGCCGCCGCGTGAGACAATGGCGAACACGCCGGCGTCGAGCGACGCAAGCAGCGCGGCCGCCGCACCGGTGCTCGCGCCGAAGTACGCGATCGGGAGTCCCGGCGTGCCCCGGTCGCTGGCCAGCCACTGCGTGGCCTGCAGCACGCGCTGCGACAGCAGCTCGATGTTGAATCGCAGCCGCCCGGTTCGCTCATCCTGCTCGTCTTCTTCCGGCGTGAGCAGATCGAGCAGGAGTGTCCCGAAGCCGGCCGCGTGGAGCGCCTGCGCCACGCGCGAGTTGCGCGTGCTGAACCGGCTGCTCCCGGTGCCGTGCGCGAACAGCACAATGCCACGAGGCTGCGCGGGAAGCGTCAGGAATGCGTGGAGTGTGGCGTTCTCCACGGGTATGGTCACATCCCGGGTGGGCGGCTCGCTCTCGACTGGCACGTGATGGTTCCCCCCGGTCGCACCGACCGATCAGATGTGGATGTAGGCCCCCAGCCGCAAGGCGGTGCGATTCACATTGTCGACGAGAATGCGCCGCACTTCGAGATAGCCGAAAAAGCGCTGCTGGCGAAGGATTGCGACATCCGTGCCGCCGAAGTATTCCCAGCCCACTTTCGTGCCCTGATACAGTTGGTGCGCCGCCTCGGATGCGGGGATGCTGCTCCCCAGAAAGTGGGGCCCCACCGCGCCGCCAAAGAATGGCGACACGCGGCCGAACTGCACCACCCGGTAGCGCAACTCGCCCTTGAAGCTCAGATCATGGAAGGCGCCGGGCACCGGATTCCCCAGCGCATCGGTGCGATCCACCTGCGCATGCAGGTAGTTGCCGCCCAGCACCACACGCAAGCGCGGCGTGATCACCGAGCCGACGTCCAGGTCGGCGCCCAGATCCCAGCCGTTCCGGGCATGGTCCACCCAGGTGTAGCTGATGTACGAGCCAACGCGGTCCACGCCCAGGTGCGCCTGCTCCTCGGTCTGCTCCTGTGCGAGGGCCGTTCGCGCCGCCGCCGGCAGTGCGGCAAGCGCGAACAGCGCGTACGCCGCCCCTCTCCATATCCCACGCATGCAGATGCTCACCATTCCTCCGTGGTCCGGGTTCGTGCGCGCGGCCGCGCGCGTCAGCGTGTGACCTTCTGCGGCACCGCACGCCCAACCAGCTCCTGCACGAGTCGCGGCGCGTGATACACCATGCCCAGTGCCTCGATGATCGCGCGCGAATCCACGCTCACGGACCGCGCAGCTTCGTCGGTGAAGATAAACCGGTTGGGCAGCGATTCGATGTTCTCATCGAAGATGAGCCCGACCAGTTCGCCGTTCCGGTTCACGACGGGACTGCCGGAGTTGCCGCCGATGATGTCGTTCGTGCTCACGAAGTCCAGCGGCGCGGCCAGGTCCAGGCTGTCGCGCGCCTGCATCCAGCGCTCGGGCAAATGGAACGGCGGCTTGTCGCCGAAGTCCGCCGAATGGCCGAACATGCCGTAGAACGACGTCCTGTATGGCGCGATGGTTCCATTGTATGGGTAACCTTTGACGGTGCCATCGGAGATGCGCAGTGTGAACGTGGCATCGGGTGGCAGCTTCGTCCCATAGACCGCGAACAGCGCCTGCCCGACCTTCGCGGCGTTCGCGGACATGACGTCATCCAGCCGGCGAACACGCGCGCCCGCGGCGCGATCGAGCGGGTCGATGTGACGCGCGAGCACGATCAGTGGGTCGGTCGATGCCGCGACCGCCTTCGCACCACCCTCGACGAGCGCCGTGCGGGCGTCCACCGAACCGAGATGCGATCCGTTGATCAACGCTTCGGCCGCGACCTCCGGACTGCGCCCCGCGAGCGCGGCGCGCATCACCGGATCGTTGGCGGGCAGCGCGCGCCTGGCATCGGTGAGATACGCCGCGAGTGCGAGCTTTTCCTCCTCCGGATTCACCGGACTGTCCGATTCCAGACCCGTGCGTACCTGCGCGAGCCCCTTGCCCCGATAGCGGGGCAGCCGCGCGCTGTCGGGCTTCGCGCTCTCCGCGGGGAGCTGCACGATCTCGCCCGCCCAGTTGAGCAGTTGCGAGCCAAACGGCGGAGCGGGGCTGAAGCCGTGATACGCCGCTACCGCGGCCATCGCGGTGCGCTCGCGCTCGGCGGTTGCAATGGCGTCCCAGGCGCCGCCGTATTTGGCGCGGAGCGCCGGGTCCGCGTTCACGCGCGCGCGGAGGTCATGCTCGAACGCCGCCTTGCGCGCCATGATCACGGAGTCGAGCAGCCCGGAGCGATAGCCCGTCACGGCCTTGATCGAGTTCTCGATGCCGAAAATCAGGTTTTCGTTTTCGCGCTGCGCTTCGCTCGACTGCGCCGAGAGCTCCCTGGCGACCGAGCGGCCGCGCGCGTACGCGGCCAGCGTGAGCGGATACTGCACGTCGCGCAGGAACTGCATTTGCGCGAGCGTGAGCAGGCGCCCGGTGGAGCCTGGATTGCCCACGACGAAGACCAGGTCGCTGTCCTTCGGGCCGGTCATGCTGACATGCAGATAGTCCTTCACCTTCATGGGCGCGTCGTTCTCGTACACGCGCAGCAAGGCCATGTCGAGGTCGTAGCGTGGGAAGGTGAAGTTGTCCGGATCGCCGCCAAAGAATGCGGCTTCCTCCTCGGGCACCATCACGAGCCGCACGTCGCTGAAGCGCCTGTAGCGATAGAGCGAGTACATCCCGCCCTGATACAGTGTCACGACCTGGCAGATGAGTCCCGTGTGCTCCTTGCAGTCGCTCTCGATGCTGTCGATTGCGGCGTCACGTTGCACCACCTGCGCATCGGTCGCCTTCGCGGTCACGGCACCGCGCACGCGACTGGTGACATCCTGGATGGACTCGAGCTGATCCACATAGAGTGTGGCGCACTTCCGTTCGTCGGCCAGCGATGCGGCAATGAAGCCGGTGGCGCTGTAGTCCGTATCGCGCGGCGAGGCGGAGGCCACGCAGGCGCGCGCACAGTGATGATTGGTGAGCACCAGTCCATCCGCCGACACGAAGGACGAGGAGCAGCCGGGCAGCCGCACCGATGCGAGGCGCACGTGGTCGAGCCATCCGGAGTCGGGCGTGAAGTTGTAGGTCTTCTTCCAGTACTCGAGCGGCGGCGCGTCGAAGGTCCACATGGTGCCGGCTTCCTTGTGGTAGGTCGCCGGGCCCAGCGGTGCTGCCCTGGCAGCGCTCCTGGGCGCTGCAGTCCGCTGCGCGAGCACCGGCGCGGACAGACACGCGCAGAGCAGCGTGGTCAGCGTGGTCAGCGTGGTCAGCGTGGTCAGCGTGGTCAGCGTGGTGTCGCGATCGAGGAGATTCGCCGGGCGTTGCTCTTGCATGACACGATTTCCAGTAGGTGTGAAGGCAGCGTGACCTGTGCCAACTTCGGCATGCGTCGTCCGAAGCGGAAGGAGCGGGATCGGCGGCTGGCGCGGGCCCCGGGAGCGCTCCGCTTCACGGCCAGTGTCCCGTCATCGAATCCCATTCCCTTTGACGCCGCGATGGATTAGGATGGGGCGAATTGCCGCCAGTTGGCCAGATCAGCCGCACGGAATTTCGGAAGCCCGTATATGACACGTACGCCAGACGCATGCAGCGCGTGATGCGATCGGCCCTCGCGCGACTCTTCGCGGTGGGCATGTTCGCCGTCCTGCTGCCGGCGAGGGCGCGGGCGCAGTTCGCCCCGGCGGACACCGTTGCCGTCGACAGCACAAAACCCTTCGCCGCCTTCAGCCGGTCCGCGCTCTCACTGGGCGACTCCATCGTCGCCGTGGCGCGCACCCAGATCGGCAAGCGCTACGTCACTGGTGGCAAGTCTCCGTCGCGCGGCTTCGACTGCAGCGGTCTCGTACAGTACGTGGCCGCCGCTCTGCATATCGCGCTGCCGCGTACGGCGCATGAGCAGGCGCATGTGGGCGAGGCGCTCCCCAGGGATACGTCGGAAATGCGTCCCGGCGACCTGGTCACCTTCGGCAAGGGCAAGGCCGGCATCTCGCACATTGGCATTTACGCGGGCAACGGCCGGTTCATTCACGCCAGCGTCGCGGCCGGACGAATCATCGAAACCAACCTCCTGCGCCCGTGGGCCGCCGGCAAGAAGCGCTGGCGCGGCGTGAGGCGCCTCGTCTTCAGCGACAGCCTGGCGAGCGCGCGCAGCGACTCGACGAACTGAATTCGG
>Ga0070679_100003823_pt1 | contig 13828 bp, 7 predicted proteins | sample KBSC63BmetaG_FD_65652 | JGI IMG/M metagenome (GOLD analysis project Ga0070679, IMG submission 65652) | Corn rhizosphere microbial communities from Kellogg Biological Station, Michigan, USA - KBS C6-3B metaG | ecosystem: Host-associated > Plants > Roots > Rhizosphere | place: USA: Michigan... | reverse complement strand
GATGCGTGCAGGTGGTTGTGACCAGGCCAGGGGTTGTCACAAACGGCGTGGTGATCTCCTGGTGCGGGGTTAGCCATTCGGGCTGGGTGGGGCCACCAGCGTCGTTGAGAAAACCCTTCGTCATGAAATAACTCTTGGGTTCCCCTTTGCCTGAGGCCAGGTTAGCGGGATTGGTGCACGCGACCACCAACCCGTCACGTGACTTTCCGAACAAAGCATCCGGCGACGGCGGATGAGTGTCGCGGTAGGTCGAATAGGCAATGACGCAGCCGATCTGACCGTCCCTGCGGCAAAGCGGGATTGTCTTAAAGCTCCCGCCGACATCGGCGCCGTCCGGCACCAGCACCTGCCCGCCGATGACGAGCGCAGACACCAATTGTTTCTGCACCGGCTTGCCGTCAATCTCGTTCGCGAGCAGCCGGGTCACCATGGCCGCGCCCTGGCTGTGGCCGATGACGACGACTCCCCTGCCCTTGTTTTCGTGGCTCAAATAATAATTCCACGCGTCAAGGACATCGTTGTAACCACCGATCCCCGGCACCGGACGTTCGCCGACAGGCTGCCGGCCGCCAGCGGACGCGCGCAGCGCTGTCAGCGTGGTCTGACGGTATATGGGTGCGAACTGACGGCAAACCGCGCCGAAGCGTGCGAACTGATCCCTGATGTCGTCGATTTCTTCGTGCGCCGCCGGTACGAAATCGCTTTGGTATCCGGGATCGAGCGAAACGGTGGGATAGACGAAGAAACAGTCGATCCTGGGGTCTTTGGCCGGAGCGAACTTCTCGATTGAAATCTTGCCGTCGCCCGGGATCACCGTGGCGGTGAGATCGACCCTGCATTTGTTGTCCTTGAGGTCAGGACGGCAAAGCCATAGAGCCGGATTGGCATAGTCGGCATGCGGAACTTTCGCATCAGGCACTTGGGCCGGTACTCTCCCGCCGACTACTGCTCCAAACAAAAGAGTTGCCATCAGAAATTTCATAACGGATGATTCTCCTGTTACGCGGGTTTCTTTGCTGGATCACTAAGTCCGCGGCCGTAGATCATTCGTCGCCAGTCGATCGAGACCGGGACCACGCGTTGTGGCAGTTGCGTGTGGATGTCCTACGAGTTACTTTGCCTTCGCATTGGTCCCGCTGAGTGATCGCTGCTCGAACCGGATCATGATAAGAAGCATCAGAAACTATGCGACAGGTTGACAGAGGACATTCTCGTGTCGCTTTTGGACATCGGTCTTAACGGTAGTCCCCATTAAAAGAGAGCAGCGCATCGCAGGCAGCTACGGCAATTCACCTCAAGCCATCCAACTTGTACAACGGTGCAGCAGATCGCCGCATGCTGCGACGAGATCAGCGATAGGTGTGGGCTGTGATGGACGATACGGTCGCGAGAGCCAGGTCTGCTCCCAAATCTCGGTGGAGAAGCTCTCGCCTCGTATGCGTGCCTCGAGCCACTGACTCCAGCGCGGCAGGTAGTAGTCGCGGATAAGGCCTGACCACTCGCGGCAGGCATAGTCGGAAAGCTCCGGCCAGCCCCAGAACGTGATGAGCAGACGCGCATTCGAGTCCAGAAATGCCGCTTCGGAGGGACTGGTGCCAAACTTGCGCGCCTGCTCGACCCAGGTTTCCAGCCTGCGATCTGTGCGTGTCGCCAGCAGTCCGTCCATAGCAATGAGCCATGACTTCGCGAGTCCCAGATACATACGCGCCGCTTCGATATCTTTCGCGTCGGCCGCTTGGACCCCAAGCGCCAGCGCCTGATCCACATGTCCGCCGGCGGCCTGCACAGTCATCTCGATAAGATCGTGGCCATACAACACGCTCTGCGAAAGCTGTGGAGCGCAGGAAAGAAAAAGTCTGACCGCTTCATTGAAGCGCGCACCAGACTCCACACCGCGTGCGGCAGGGCTCGCAGTTGGCTCACGCTGCCATGTCTGATGCACGCCCCAGATGTGAGCGCTGTAAGCGCTTTGCCGTAGCAGCGCCCACGCCTTCACCACGGGTTCGGGTGCGGAACCGTAGCGGGCCTTGCAATAGGCTGGCAACCAGTCGTCGAGCTTCACCGCTGCGGAGTTCCACCCCATATCCGTCATCAGTTCGTAAGCAACTTCATTCTGTTGCGTTCCCTCAGGACACATGCCCCAGCCAACCAGTTCGCCCTTCTTTTCTGAACGCAGTGCCTCAACAGGCTGCGTCGCCATCAACTCCAGATTGCCGCGCAGGTTGGTGTTACCCCCAAAAGCGTGAGCCATGCCATTGATCCATTGTTTGCCGAAGAAAGCATCAAGGTTCCTCCAGCGCTCGACCCCGTAGCCATAGCTGCCTGCCCACTCCGGCCGCAGGTCATTGGCGTAGTCGATAACGATCATGCGGTCGTTCGGCACCGCTTTCAGAAACGAGGAAACTGCCTCCGGCGTCCATACCTTTGGCAGGTGCGTGAAGAACCACCCCTGCATCACCCATGTACCGTTCGCGTCGCCTGCGCGAATACCCTCGTAGAGGGTCTTTCCGAAGGCCTCGAGCTCCTCGTCCATGTGCTCCGGCGTCACCGGCGGCATCAGTTCGTTGAACGCATCCACAAGGTAGAAGCTGACCTCGCCGTACCCCGCTTTATATTCCTGGATGAACCGGCGGCCGATTTCCTGATAGAGCGCTGTTTCGCCGGGATGCAGGATGAACGTACAGGTGTCGCGAGGCATGCTGCGGTAGTGTTCCGGTGTCCAGAGCAGCGTAAAGGTACGTGCCTCGGGCCGAACGCGCAGGAAGCCTTCCGGCACAAAGCCCGAAAATCCTGGTGCGATGGGGTGCATGCCGAGGTCGCGCATGCGGTCGAGAATCTTTCGCTGCAGAACACGCTTTGCTTCCACAAAGCTTTGCGGATCAGGCCCCGCGAAGTGATTGATGTTGCCCATCCAGTGCCACGGCTGATGCGCGGGACCTACGGAAAAGTGCGCGATCTCTTCCGCGGACAACCCCATCGCCGTCCAGACGCGCTGCCAGATCGCCTCCTGTCCATCGAGCGCAAGCGGCATGTTGATGCCGTGCAGGGCCATCCAGTCCAACTCGCGCTCCCACCGTTCCCAGTCCCAGAAAGGCATGGTGTACCCAAAGGTGCAGGGGTTGAAATACTGGACGTAACGGTAGGGGCACTCGACCCTGCGATGCTCCAAAGGCGGCAACGCAGCCGGCAGTTCGATGCGTGAGCCGCTCCAGGTGATCATGCCGCAGCCGCTTTCGCGAAGATAGGTGTACGCACCCCGACAAAGAGCGACGGCGGTGTTCCCCGACACCACCACGCTCCCACCTCGAACCTCGAACTCGAAGACCGGTTTTCCGTTAGCCACGACCGGCAATGCACGTAGCTCGAAACGCGAAGCGGCAGGGCCAAGTTGGCGCTCGAGGACACCTCGTGCTGTTTCGATCATCCCTTTCGGCTGATACGGCTTTGCGGGTTGAGCAACGGCCTGCCGTGATCCAATGACCGTAGCCGCCGCCGCCCCGCCGCTCCATTCCAGAAACTGCCTGCGTGTCACATCCATACTGCCCACCCTTTGCTCTTCAACTGACCCCGGCTAGCTGACCCGCGGTTCATCGCAGCCCGACTTCGATCGGCGAAGCAGTCATTCGGTCCGTCATCACTTCCACATCGGCGTGGTCCTGCACGAGAGTGCTCGGATAAAACGCCGTCTGTTCCCCTGCAACCGTGATGCGAAAAATAGCTTTATGCCGGTCGCCTGCCGCGCAATAAAGACGAATTTTGCGCGATGCCAGAATATCCCGCATCCCCAGCGTTACCGCCATGGGGGGTATCGCGGACGAGTCTCCTCCCGAGGAGTGAATACTCTGAACGACGATGGAGTCATCCCCCAGCATCACCACCCTGGTCAATGAGTTGCGAAGATCATCGGTCGAAACGATCGCCCATCGCGAAAGCGGCGGCTCATTGAACGCCACGTGGCCGTGATATCCGATCCCGCCATAGCAACAATCGATACCACCGACAGAGGCGATCGCTTCGCTGATGGCATCGATACGAAACGGATGCGGAAAGAAAATATTGCTTTCGGGAATCCGCAAATCTTCATCCAGACGCTCGAAGACTTCGCGGCGCATATAACCCTCAAAGCTCAGCGGGTGGCTCAACGGCAACGGTCTTCCTTGCCAATCGAGGAACTCGTCCATGTTGAAGATAAAAACGTTCTTCCAGGAAATCCTGTCCCGATTGCAAAGCGCTACCAGCCTGGGATACTGCGCGACCGGGCCGACCGGCAGAATCAGACGCGTCGGCAAGCCCTGCTCGTTGCGTGAACGGATCTCGCCGGCGATGGACTGAGCGAAATCCTCCATCAACGCCTCGCGATCCTCAAGCAGGCGAAATGGCACTTTACGCCGTTCCTCAAGCTCCTGTACCGAAAAGCTCATCAACGACGAGTTGGGATTCTTGTGCGTCACCGGGATCCTCTTCTAAAAGATAATTCTCAACGCTGTGATGATCGCGCGCTGTGCATTGGATTCACTTGTGGGCAGGGTGCCAAATCCGGTCCAGCTTGTGGCGTCCGTATATTTGGGCGGCGTACTCAGCGTCTCGTTGGGACCGCCGAAGTTTGGATGGTTTGCACCATTCACGGCCTCCATTCTGAATTGCACAAACATACCTTCGCGCGGCAGCGCGAACTGCTTATGGAAGGCCGGGTTCCAGAAAAACTGTTTTGGATTGCGCAGGTAGCCAATATAGAGAGGTGCGGTCCTCGGCTGCCAGGTAGACAGTGTCTGATAGCAGCTCACATCATTGTTGAACCAGTGCGCGCGAGTTTGACCGCCCTGTGGGACATAGCTGGTGCAGCCGGCAGTACCGGAAAGATTGGCAGATGGAATTGCCAGTGGAGTTCCAGTCTGCCATATGATCGTAGAATCGACGAGCCAGTGATTGGCAAGCGCTCCCACAAACCCTTTCCGCTTCGTGTTCGGCAATGGATACACCACGTTGGCGTCGACATAGTGTCGAACGTCGTTCGGATCGAGCCCAGCCCAGAGGTTTGCATCACGGAAGTTACCGTTGTTCAGATAGCTCGCCTGGTCGATCCAGTTGGAGTAGGAATAATTGAAGATAAAGTCGAGCGTTTTTACCTGCCGCTCTAACCGCACATCCAACCCGTTGTAGTGAGAGGTGCCGGTAGGCGCCTGGGTTTCAACGACTCCGTTGAATAGTGGGTAGCTCCGCATAAGTTCCCAGGCAGGAATCGTGGCCGATGCTCCCAGCGTCGTGTTGCTTGGCAGCACACCACGGAACGGATTTGCAACGTTGGTGTTGCAGATTGCACCGTTTTGCAGACACGCCTGCTGCTGTGTCTGCGAGATGACGCCCAGGGAAGTCGATACAGGAATGCCCGCCGTGTGAGAACCGATGTACTCAACATCCAACAGCACCGCGCCCGGCAACTCCCGCTGGATCCCGAAGGACCAATGGAGCGTATCGCGGATCTTGCGATCGGTATTGGCGTAGCTTATAGCTTGTCCGGCCTGCGTTTCCAAGCCAAGAGAAGAACCGCTGGGAGCAATCGCCCCTGCCGGGTAGGGGGTTCCTGAAAGCAGGTTCGCGGTTGGAGTCAGGTTTCCGTCGAGCGAGCTGATGTACGACGTCGTTTGACTGAAACCATTGGAAGTAATGTTCAGAAACGGCCAGGTATAGAAAACTCCAAAGCCGGATCTCACCACTGTCTTTGGCGTGACGGCCCAACTGATCCCGACACGCGGCTGCCAGTCGTTCCAATGAACATGGAACGGCGCCGTCGGCTCGCCGCCGACTCCTGGGAAGAGCCAACCGCCCACTAGCGGATTCTGCAGAGTAGGGCTTGCTGCATAGTTGATCTGGCTCGTGTACGGGTTCGAGCAGGTGAGGCAGAAATCGGCGTTCATCCTGTTGTGGCGTTCGCTCGGCGATTTATTCACGTCCCACCGAAGTCCGGCGCTCAGCGTAATATTCGATCGAATCTTGAAGTTGTCTTGAACAAAAGCGCCATAGTAGTGGTATGTCACGAAGGTATTACTGTTCCACATCACGCTTCCGGACGAAGGGTATCCAAGCAGAATATCGGCAATGGCATTGCCCTGCGTTGGGTTTGCTTTCATCGGATCGCCTTGGGTAAAAGAGGGGTCGAAGCCGAAGGTCCCGTTCGGATTTCCTGGAATTCCTATCGTCGCAGACTGAACATCCATCATTTCAAAGCCGTAATGCAAAGTATGGCGACCACGAACTTGCGTCACGCTTCCACCGAAATCGGCGTCGGCGTCGGCTGATCCATTGCTCGTATTTCCAAACAACGTTGTGTAATTTGTTGCCGTAATTTGCGGAACGACATTTTGGTGCGATGTGCTTCCGACAGCAGGCATGTTGAAGCCTAACGTGCTTGCCAGGTAGTTTTCGTCAAGCGCCTTACCGGTGACCGTCGACGACGTGTAGTGGCCGAAAGATGCCTTGAGGTCCAGCACCAGCGAAGGAGAAAACACGTGTGTGACATCGGTAATGATGTTGTAATCCCATCCGGTTGGAACGCTCGATGTCGTGGCGACATTGGTGAAGCCGTTTCCGGGGTTCTGGGCTCCGTTCCTTTGCGCGGTAAACAGACCATACAGTCGGGTCGCCTGAGTAAAAGTTTGATCAACCCGGCCCACGTATTGGTCGTAGAGGAATGTCCGCGCGCCCGGGATGGCATAGTTGTTTATAGCTCCCGATGCCGTGGGATTGGGATAGAGTGCCAGAATCGCCTTCCCAATCGCACTGAGACGATTTTGCGGAATGATGTTATTCGGGAAGGGGTCGCGGGCATACTGTGTGCAGCCCTGCGCATTCGAAGCGACGCAATGAGTGCTTAGCGGATCATAGATCGTATAGCCGGAGGTGGAAAAGTCTCCGTTCCGCCAGGCCAGCGGAGGCACGCTGTCGACGGCAGGTATCGGATAGTTTTGCCGAAACCCTTCATAACCCGCAAAGAAAAATGTCTTTTCATGGCGTATGGGGCCACCAACCGTTCCGCCAAATGTGTTGCGAATATCAAGACCATTGGGCAGGTGATTTAAGTCTCCGCTCCACGAGTTGGCGTTCAGAGCTTCATTGCCATAAAAATCGTAGATTGACCCGTGAAGGCGACCCGTCCCCGCTTTGATGTTTGCGTTGAAAGCCCCACCTGCGGTCCTGCCGTACTGCGCGTCGTAAGGGTTCACGCTCCCCTGAATTTCCTGCACCGCATCCTGCTCTGGGGCGTAGTACCACTTGCCCTGGTCACTTACCGGAGCGCCGTTCGCAAAATACGCATTCGCATCCGATGGCACGCCGGAAACTGTATAGGCGTTGCCGTTGTTGCGCGGCGTGATGTCGAACGGGTCCGCCGACACAGTACGTATTCCCTGCGTCAATGCGACATCGTCCCATACTTCCCTGCCAGTGGAGGGCATGTTTTCCACCTTCACCTGGTCGATGACGCCGCCAGTCGACGCCGTCACGGTATCGAGCAACCCTGACGTGGTTGTCACCACGATCTGATCGGTCACGGTGCCAGGACTGAGGACGACGTTGAGCCCCCTCTGCTGCGCCGACTCAAGCACCACACCCTCGTAAACCTTTGCCTGAAAACTCGGCGCCTTCACCGTCACGGTGTAGCGGCCCGGCAGCACGTAAAGCAGGGTGTAATCCCCTTGCCCATCGGTGGTGGTCGAATATGTCTGGCCTGTCCCTGTCTCCACTGCCGTGACAGTGGCGCCAGGGATTAGGGCTCCCGTGGTTTCGGTCACCTGTCCCGTGACGGTTGCACGAAACTCCTGCGCGAGAAGACCCCCCTCCAACGCACCCGAAAATAGAACAAGGATAGTTACGGCGGACAGTAGCAGATAGTGCTGAAAACGCATCATGGACTTGTCTCCTCGGGGGTCTGATCGCGGCCCGCGGTCTTGCAACTTGATGAATCGATTCATAACTTGCCGCTCTGCATTACGTTTTCGGCATATTGGCACAGCCCAAAACAGCTTGTCAAGCGATTGGCATCTTATGCTATAGATTGCAACACGTTGCGAGATACGATGTGCAGAGCTTTAAACCGAGAGATCCGAGCTTTAAGTGAGGGAGGTTCGAGGGGCAATAACGACGGGGCGTACTTTGCGGACAAGCACGAAGAATGCGCTCAAAGCCAGGAACGGCAGCAGTCCAACCGCTATAAAGACCGGAACGTAGGAGAAGTGGTCCACAACGATGCCGGTCAAGAGCATTGCGGTCATGCTCATCAGACCATCACCAATACCTGTCAGACTTGTAATGCGACCCAGCATCTGGTGAGGAAAAAGATCTGTGAGTAACCCGATAAGGTTCGCCGCATAAGCATTGATGCCCAGGGACGCAACGCTGATCAGGCCAAGGGCAACCGCGTCATTCTTCGCCAGCGGGACGAGGACAGCCAGCGCGGATAACCCGATCGACCCGCTCAACAGCGCTCTTCTTGACGTATGCAGGGAGTGACCCCTTCTCACCATCCAGCGCGACAGCCAGCCACCACCAAGATTGCCCACGCCTCCTGCGAGAAACGGAAGCCACGCCAGCAGACCAACCATCTGGAGCGACATACCACGCTGCGACTTGAGATATTCAGGCAGCCAGTACCAGTAGAAATTCGTAACCGGCGACGCGAACGCCCTCATCATGATCACGCCCCAAACCGCCGGGATGGTCAGCAAATAGAGCATGGAGGGGTCGGTCCGGCTGGCCGTCGATTGCACAGGAGACTGCTCTATCACTTCGGCTTGCAACCGTGGATGGCGCCAGGGCTCCCAATAGGTTCGTAGCCACGGAATGATCCATAAGAGTCCTGCAGCGCTGGGCACGAGAAATGCCGCACGCCATCCGAAGTGAAGGGTGAGATAGACAATCAGAGGCGGGGCCACCACGGCGCCGGCAAGTGAGCCGCTGTTAAAGATTCCCGCGGCAAAGGCGCGGTCTTCCGGCGGAAACCATTGTGCGATCACCTTTGTGCCGCCCGAATATGCGCCGCACTCTGCGAGTCCAAGAAAAAATCGCAGGATGCAGAACTGCGCAACCGACCGCATAAACGCGTGTCCAAAGCTCGCCAGCGACCAGACGCAGAGGATCACGATAAAGCCGACCCTCGCTCCGATGCGATCGATCATCATACCGACCGGAATCTGCCCAAGCGTCATCCCTGCCAGGAACCAGAAGAGAATCGTTCCGTAGGCGGTGTTCGAAAGGTTCAGCGTGACCTTCAACACGGGCGCCACAACGGAAAGTATCTGGCGATCAAGAATGCAGATGGCGATCAGGAGGAACAGGAGAAAGATAATTTTCCGGCGCATGCCATGCAGGGCGCTTGGCGCTATACCGGATTCGAGTTCGGGTGTCGTCATCGCTGAATTCCTGTTTCAACTTTGCAGCTACAGCCTGGAGCATGGCGGATGAAAGGATTCAGCCGTTCTCAACAACCTACCTATGGGACACGACCGTCTTGAAGAATGACACCGTCAGCCGAATCTGTCTGAATGATTTTCTTCCGCGCTGCGAGCAGGTTTTCGAGCGCGGGCAGGTGCCCGCGTCCTGACGATTGCGTATCCATCAAAAGAGTAAGCCGAAGCTCCATTTCGTTCTGTACATACTCACGTTGATGTTCGAGTTTGGCTACCAGGATTTGGATCGCCGGGGCCTGTGCTGCGTCTGCTTTCGCTTCACGCAGCAGCGCTTCCGCAGGCTCGAAGTCATGCATCATCATGCGCTGTTTGTCGAGCGTCAGTTGCGTACCTGGAATACCCACAGCGTGAGGGACTGTTTCTTCCACCAATTGCAGGTAAGCAAGCACGGGCGACCCTGCGGGTCCGTAACGTTGCGACGCGTAATCCGCCAGTTCCTTGTCGGCGTGCAGATCGGGGTTCCATAAAGCGCGCGCCGTGATGTAGTGGTCCAGTTCGAAGGTAGCCCAATTTCCCGGCTCACTGTATGTTGCCAAACCGCCGATCCCCATACTGTGGAACCGCCGCGCCTCGTCGACGATGATATGCGGGATCAGGATCGGCAGCGACCTCCACGCATACTTCGTAATGTACGAGTAGATGCTGATGTTCGACGCATCCATAACTCCACGCGGCCAGCCGAGAAGGTTATGAAAATATTCTTCATTCTTCGCATAGTCGCTGGCATACAGCGGACTTTCGAAGCTGCGATCGATGGGGCAATAATCCATGAATACGCCGGGGCCGGGCTTATGAACGGAGGGCGGCACCGTGTAGGTCTCGTATGCAATAAATTGAAGCTGAAGGTGAGGAAAGTCTGGCTTGAGGTCGCCGGCGAGCCGGTTCAACAAGAGCATCTGCCGTTCAGACGGAGTGCCGAGTGCGACGTCTTCCGGAGCATCGGACCATATCGCTCCATCCGGCGGCCAGACATCCAGAATGTCGATCTCGGGATGCGCTGAGAGATAGCTCTTCACGTTGCCGACGAACGTCTGTACGGCGTCTTTATTCGCGGTAGAAAACACAACGCGCGGGTCGGTGGTCCTCTTTCCGTCTTTCATGCCGAACCATTCGGGATGCTGCGCAAAGTATTCTTCGGTCGACAGGAAGTTTGGATAGCCGTGGCCACCAACCTCAATCAAAATACCCCTTTTGCGTAGTTCTGGAATGAGTGCGAGGCGCCAGTTGTCCCACTTTGTGTGATGCAGATGCTGATAGTCAATGGGACAGTCGAGTACGTTCATCCGCGCCTTGGCCATCCAGTCGACCATTTGTTTCAAATTTTCAGCGGTGTGACTCTTCCCTTCCTCAACAAATAGCTTTCGCCATTTGAATGCCGGCCGTTCGACAATGTTCCAGTCACCCACCGTGGGGTCCGAAAGATGCGGCACCACTTCGCCGGTAGCGGCGCCATAGTAATCAAAGTTCGGAGCGAGCCAACGGCACCCCAGCTTTTCAAGAAATGCATAAACGCCGTAGAGTGTTCCGCGATCGCTGGCTCCGGCAATGAAGACGCGCCCGCCGGCTCTGCGAATCACAAACCCATCATCCCCCAGTGCGAGCCGCGAGAATGTTGGATCGGCTGATCCGACTGCCCCGCGCCCGACGATCAACCCGGCACCGGGAATGCGAGCGGATGTCTTCACCTTGAAATCCGCCCCCGTCATCTGCTTCAGATACCGCGCCAACTCGGCAGCGGCAAACTGGTCAGTGGCAGAAGGCGCAGAGGCCGTCACAATCGGCATTCCAGCATCGCCCGCTCGGAGCGACAGCGACTGTTGCGCCAGAATGCCTGCCGTGGAACCTGAGAGCAACATTGCGGCAATAACATTTCGCATTACAGAGCGCTTTGAGATACAGCAGGAAAACGCAGTGGTTTGGGAAGCGGGCCGAAACATCATCGAACAGTTGACCTCCATGGTCCTGCAATCCACAAATGCCGGGATATCACATCATCGCTGCTTGTCCGTTCGCTCATTGCGAGGCACGGTTACCTCGCCCAGGAAGCTTCGTTTTCCTGTTTCGACGCAAGAAAACTAAGCAGTTCTGTCTCGCTCGCCAGCGACGGCTGGGCGCCTTTGCGTGTCACGGAAATCGCCGCGGCAGCCGCGGCATAAGAGGCACACTCTTCCATAGATTTCCCGAGCATGCTCGCCACGGCGAACGCTCCGTTGAAAGCGTCTCCTGCCGCGGTCGTATCGATGGCGTTGACGGAGAAAGCATCCACCCAATGGCGTGTTCCGTCCGCCTTGGCAATCAAAGCCCCCTCAGAACCCCGTTTCAAAATGACGTTGCACATACCGGCTTCAAAAAGCTCCTTCAGTATTTCTTCCGAAGCATCCGTGGCCTTCACATAAAACTGTGTCTCACTTTGATTGGGCGTAAACCAGGTGATCCGTGACAGCGTTGCTGCGTCCAGCATCTGCGCAGGCGCTGGATCGAGCATCAGCGGAACCTGGAACTCCTCGGCAATTTCGGCAAGGCGGCGAATCGTCTCGATGGGGATTTCCAATTGAGTCAGGATCATGCCCGCTCCCCGCAGCACGTCTCGCTTACTCTCCAGGTAGTCTGGAGTTACCTTCAGGTTCGCTCCAGGCGTCACGATAATACTGTTTTCACCTTCACGATTGACAACGATGCTCGCAGTCCCTGAAGAACCGTCTACTCTTTCGATCTCGCCCGTATCGACGCCGTATTTTGCCAGCGTCTCCAACAACTCGGTACCGAACGCATCGCTTCCAATTTTGCCCAGCAGTATCGATGGATAAGCCAGCTTCGCCACAGCAACAGCCTGGTTCGCACCTTTCCCCCCGGAGTGCAGTTGGAATTCCTTGCCAAGCACGGTCTCTCCCGGAAGGGGGATACGATCTGTAATAGATACAAGATCCATATTGATACTGCCGACGACAACAATGGGCTTCATTCCGAAATCCTTCAGAGGCTACTTTGTGAAAATTGGTGCCACGGCAATGGCCGTCAGCCCTGCTGCAAAACTGACGAACATCCAGGTCAGCAGAGTGCGAACTCGTGGCGTCGGCGAACGGAATTCATGCCAGATAAAAACACCCCAGACAGCGGAGACCATCGTTGCTCCCTGTCCTATCGAATACGAGATGGCAGGACCGACGAAATGCACGCGCGAAGCAACGAAGTTCAAAATGGCGCCGGAAACCCAGAGAATGCCTCCAAGAATTCCCGCCATATGCCACCGGCTGCCGGCACGCCAGTATTGGCTCATCGCGGTGCGAGCCCCACCGTCGATGGGATATCGCATCAGGAAATAATTCACCGGAATTGCGCAGAGGGCCACACCGCACACGAAAGGAAGCGCCGTCGCATAAGGGCCAAGTGCGGCCTCTCCGGTCATGGCCTTGCTTACCAGCGGAAAAAACGTTCCCATCAGCACACCCGATACCAGGCTCAGCACGATGCCGCGGCGGTTCCCGCTCTTGCGCTCGCTTTCTCGCTCACGATAAGCAAGCGAGTCGCACACGATTGCCACCATCACCAATGCGATGCCGCCGAAAAGCAGCCAGGGATTTCCTTGTGGCGCAAAGATATAGCTGCTTACGGCCCCTACAATCAATGCGAGACCAATGCCGACAGGGAATGCAACAGCCATACCGGCAACTTCAATCGCAGCGACAAGAAGGATATTTGCAAGGTTGAATATCACGCCGCCGGCCAGCGCAGCCACGAAGGAAGATCGGCCCGCGCTCGAAAGATCGCTGAGAAACGAAGGTCCATTCGAACCTAGCGTGCCAACGGAAAGGCCCCAGATTGCAACGCCGGCAAACAGGCCAATCACGTAGTCCCAATAGAAAAGCTGAAACCGGTAGCCCGGACATAGCTTCATGGTGTTGGCCCACGATCCCCAGCACAACATGCTGCCGATCATGAAGAGGAGCGCGACAACGTAACTTTGCGGAAGATACATGATGCATTCTCCTCGGATTGGGACGCCCAAAAAAACCAATGGATGAAACGATTCATCTAGGAAAATACCTTCACATTTGTAAGGATGTCAAGAGAAGATATCATCGGCTCGCTCTTCAAATGCGGGCAGCGATAAACCATATAGAATTAGATACCTGAACGATACATGGCAACCGTAAAGCAAATCGCAAAGTTGGCAAAGGTCTCCATTGGGACAGTCTCCAACGTACTCAACGGCTTGCCAAGCGTTCGAGAGCCCGCACGCAAGAGTGTTCTTGCTGCCATCGATCAGCTCAACTATCAGCCTTCCTTGCTGGGGCGGGCGTTGCGCAAAGACAAAACCAACATGATTGTGATGATCGTGCCGGACATCACTAACCCATTTTTCTCGG
>Ga0070679_100003819_pt1 | contig 13831 bp, 10 predicted proteins | sample KBSC63BmetaG_FD_65652 | JGI IMG/M metagenome (GOLD analysis project Ga0070679, IMG submission 65652) | Corn rhizosphere microbial communities from Kellogg Biological Station, Michigan, USA - KBS C6-3B metaG | ecosystem: Host-associated > Plants > Roots > Rhizosphere | place: USA: Michigan... | reverse complement strand
GTCGTGTGGCCAGACACTGCCGTTGTGATAGCTGATCGGGTTAAACGGCTTCATTTTCGTCGACATCGTGCGAATGCCCCAGCCCGAGAAGAGTTCAGGAGCGATCAGTCGCTCCACGACCTGACTCGCCTTTTCAGGATCCGGAAGGCCAGACCAGAGCAGATGACCCGGATTGGAGGTGATCCCGTCCACCTGTCGTTTCTGCCCATCAAGCGCCATGGCAAAGTAACCTTCATCGCTCATCCAGAACGCATCCTGGACTGCGTCCTTCAGCTTGGCTGCCCTGGCTCTTAGCTCGGATGCCTCGTTGGAACGTCCGATTCTGTCGTAGATGCCTGCCATGGCCAAGCGCGCAGCGTAGACATAGCCCTGAACTTCGACCAGGGCGATCGGACCTTCAGCGAACCGGCCATCGGCGAACCGAACGCTGTCGTAGGAGTCTTTCCAACCTTGATTCTCAAGGCCGCTCTTCGAGCGACGCGAATATTCAATAAAGCCATCGCCATCGAGATCTCCAGAGTGGTCAATCCATGCCAGCGCACGTTCCGCGGTTGGGAGAAGGTCGTTCAAAAGCGTCGGGTCATCGGCCCATCGCAGATATTCACCAAACAGGATGAGCCAGAGCGGCGTCGAGTCAACTGAGCCGTAATAGCGCGAATGCGGGAGTGCCTGAGACAGCGCAAGCTCACCGAATCGGATCTCGTGCGCGATTTTGCCCGGCTCGGCATCTCGGAATGGATCATCTTTGAGCGCCTGGTAGGCAGCAAGCGTCCTCAACGTTCCACGAGCATGCCGTTGATTGAGGATGAGCGTCTGCAGGCTGGTAATGATGGAATCACGACCGAATATGGCGAGATACCAGGGGAGCCCGGCGGCTGGAATTGGATAACCGGAGTTGAGGGCAATCTCCAGGGCACCGAGATCATGGATCGAGCGCTGGTATCCGCGTTCCAGATCCACATCTTCCGTTTGGATTTGAGGCGTATGTTGGATCCATTGCAGCACTGATTGATGGCCAATGTCCTCGGCGATCGGCACTGGACTCTGGGAATCAGTCGCTGGGATCTTCCATTGAATATCGACCTCAACGGACCATCGTTGTCGTGACTCAAGTGTTCGCTTGAACACTACGGTGCCGCCGTCATACGTGTCCGGCGGGATCGAGAAATGAACGCGTGTCTGGCGCTGATTCTCACGTAGCGTGTCGATGAAGATGAGATCGCCGCTATCGATCTGTAAGCGGGTATGGGTCGCTCGGTGAACGTGAGCAACTGAACGTACCTCGAAAATATCCGCAAAATCGGCGTCAAAACGAAGCTGGAGTGGAAACTCGACCGAACCCTGACCATAATTCGTGATCGTGATTGACTCTGTCAAACCAGTGCGCCGCAATTGGCGGCGCCGAACCAGCTCGAGATCGTGAGCCAGAACATCGTCGTTACCGAGGTTGGTGAGATAGACCTGACTCTCGGCAAAACCTACCGGTCCCGAGCGGAGCAGAATGATATCCAGGCCTCCAAGCGTGAGCTCGAATCGGGAAAGGAATCTGGTGTCCGCAGCGAAGACACCTTGTTCTTCCGCCGCATCGATGTTTCCCAGTTCATCAGAGACGACGAACTTGTTACCGGCGACAGCCGTCAGGCCCTCGGCTCCCATTTCGTTTCAACCTCACTCCCGCACCAGATTGCGCCGCTCTCGAACCAAACCTTCAAGTGCGAGTACTGGAGCACTGCCACGCACGCAGCGGGCCGCGAATAGTTCCGCGCCGTTGAACCCGGCAACGGGCGCCACCTTCCCCTAAGGACGACTCCGGCCTAGCTCGTAGGCAGGCCGGAGACAACTGAACCGGAAACGCGCAGCGTCACCATGTCCTCGATCGCATACGGTTGCAGGATTTCGCAAACTTTTTGATCGAATGCCATCGCGGCTTCGACGGTCATCCGCTCGCGCGAAAAGCCGTTGCGCGAGTGGATCGACTCGATGTAGTCGTCGATTGACTGAGTAAAGGGCTTGAATGCGGTGCGTTCTGACCCCATGACCTGCAACAACCCGCGTTGTATCAGCTCCTGAATCAAGTCGTACGGCTGATAGTCGCGGTTCGTCGAATACTGGTTGAAGAGTTGTTGCAAATCAGCGGCCCACGGATTTCGCTCCTCGATGCGTTCGACGATCGCCAGCCGGCCGCCCGGTGCCAGCAGTTCGCGAAAGCGCTGCATGACGACCGGCCAATCCATCCAGTGCAGGCTCTCGCCGGTGGTGATGAGCGCATACGGTCCATCGAGCGGCACATCTTCCATAGCGCCCGCGATCCAGTTCAAACGCGGATCGTCGCCGCTCGGCCGCGCCCGGCCGGCGGTCAGCATCGCCAACGACGGATCGACCGCATCGACACGCTCGGCGATCCCGAGCAACCCCAGCGCCAGATCGCCACTCCCACACCCGGCATCGAGCACGATCCGCGGCCCAGGGGCGAGCAAGCGTCTAAGAATCTCGAAGACTTCAGCCGGATAGGGCGGCCGGAAGCGATAGGCGTCCACGACGCTCGCATCGCCAAATTGTGCGCCATATTCAGGACCGAGGTGGGCAGGCTTTTGCACGGGAGTGCGGATCCTTTCGGACGCCAGTCTACAGCGTCCCTGCCGTCAATACCTCGCACAGATGTCGATGTCTCCCCTGATCGCGCTGGCGGAGCTTGCTTAATAACGAAAAAGTCGTTAGTATGTGTCGCATGGAAGAAGAAATGAACCCCGCCGAGCGGATCATCAGGCGCTTCGGTGGCCAGAGCGCGCTGGCCGCCCTGCTCGGTAAGCGGCAGAGCACGATCGAACACTGGGCGAAGACCGGGTGGGTGCCCGCGCAGTGGCAGAGGCCACTCATGTCGCTCGCCCGTCAGAGAGGTGTGATCTTGGAAGCAAAAGACTTCGTCGAACACACGCCCGACCCGATCCAACCGGCGGAGGGCCGCCTCGGCATCTTGCTCGTCGGCCTTGGCGCCGTCGCCACAACGTTCATCGCCGGCGTCGAGCACGCTCGTCGCGGCAGCGGCCGGCCCATTGGTTCGCTCACCCAGATGGGCACCATCCGCCTCGGCAAGCGCACCGAAAACCGTTCGCCCCTCATCCGCGACTTCGTCCCGCTCGCGAACCTCGACGACATCGTCTTCGGCGCCTGGGATCCCTTCCCCGATAACGCCTATGAAGCGGCGGTGAAGTGCGGCGTCCTCGACCGCCACGAACATATCGAGCCGATCGCCGATTTCCTGAAGTCGATCAAGCCGATGCCGGCCGCCTTCGACCAGTACTACGTCAAGCGCCTCGACGGGCCCAATGTCAAGAGCGGCCCGAAGCTGGAACTGGCCGAGCAGATTCGCGCGGACATTCGCGACTTCAAGTCCGCCAACAAGTGCGACCGCCTGGTCATGATGTGGTGTGCCTCGACCGAGATCTTCATGGAGGCGGGCCCGGACCACGCCGACCTCGAAAGCTTCCAGGGGGCGCTCAGCGACAATGACGCGACGATCGCTCCCTCGATGCTCTATGCCTACGCCGCCCTGCTGGAAGGGGTTCCCTTCGCCAACGGTGCTCCCAACCTGACGGCCGACATTCCGGCGCTGGTTGAGCTCGCGCTTGAGCAGGACGTTCCGATCTGCGGCAAGGATTTTAAGACCGGCCAGACGATGATCAAGACGGTGCTCGCGCCGATGCTGAAGGCGCGCATGCTCGGTCTCAACGGCTGGTACTCGACGAACATCCTCGGCAACCGTGACGGCGAGGTGCTCGACGACCCGGAGAGCTTCAAGACCAAGGAGGAGTCGAAGCTCGGCGTCCTCGAGTACATCCTGCAGCCGCAGCTCTACCCCGAACTTTATGGCGACGTCTATCACAAGGTGCGGATCAACTACTACCCACCCCGCGGCGACAACAAAGAGGGCTGGGATAATATCGACATCTTCGGCTGGCTCGGTTACCCGATGCAGATCAAGGTCGATTTCCTCTGCCGCGATTCGATTCTCGCCGCGCCCCTGCTGCTTGACCTGGCGCTCTTCCTCGACCTCGCCAAACGCGCCGGCATGTCGGGCATCCAGGAATGGCTGTCCTTCTACTTCAAGAGTCCCCAGCACGCGCCGGCAGTCTACCCGGAGCACGACATCTTTATCCAGCTGACGAAACTCAAGAACACCCTGCGCTGGCTGCTGGGCGAAGAACAGATCACGCACCTGGGCCGGGAGTACTACCAGGAGGATTAAGCAGCAGGGGCGTCAGCCGCACCATGTGCGTCCCCGCTCCCTGGAGCGGGGACGCACATCGCCCCCAGACCAGGCGAGGACTTGCGCAATCCGACCGTGTCTCAAAAGCCGTGCACACGCTCAGCACGTTAGACGCCGTCAACCGCGTGGACCGCTCAGGAATGCGGAACCGCATCCCCTCGCCGCGGCAAGCAAGCTGGATCACTCGGACCGTGGCACTACACGAGTACCTTCCAGTAATAAGTAGAGGTCGCAATGTCTCAGAGAGGTCACATGCATAAGACCTCTCCATCCCGCAAAACGGAGCCGTTCAGCGCGTTACCGCACGGATTTCGGGCTAAGGGGTTTCATAGCGCCACTGATAATAGTGCTGCCCGATATTGCCGAACTCGACTTGCCAGCCCGTTGGGTTATCCGGTGTGTACGTCAAACAGCGACGCTCGAAGCACTGCACCAATACATCACGCTCAACACCGGCGACCTTCGTCGTTGTCCAATAGGCCTCGGTAATCGGATACCCGGTTGCGTAGAATGGATTCGGGAAGAGACGATCGACGTGATGCTCGTTCGTGTGAATGTCATAAACGACTCCGCGACTGGTCATGAATTCCCAGAACGTCGACGCCACCGTGTGGTCGGTCGGTGAGCCGACATCAACCGCCGTGACGCCGTACGCGGTGAGGCGGAGATCGACCGCAACCGACCCGCTGGCGTCCACGGTCTGGATGATGGTCCAACCATTGGGAATCGGCTGATAGGTGGTGAGCGGGTTCAGAGCCGCGTAGGTTGGGGTGCTCCGACTGTCCGGATCTCCTGCAACCGGAAGCGTCGCGGGATTCCGTTGCACAAAGGTGTCGTTGCCAATTTGCATGCGACCGGTGATCAGTTCCTCGGCAAGCAGGCCCGTCGTCACGCTCCAGATCGAATCCCCAGGCACGCCAAGCTCCATGCGCGCTTTGTCGAAATACTGCACCGAGCGAACGCCTCCCGGGGCCTCTGCGTAGGATTCGTCCACTACCGAGGTCAGTCGAGATCCCCAGACCCAGCTTCGCCCAACGAGACCGGTGGCGACGGGTTCATCCGTCCGGGTAGATACCTGATCGAAACTCATCTCGGCTGTTCCGAGTGCCGCCGATCCTGATGTCACGGGCAGCAGCATGGCCAGCACGGCAATGAGCGCAAAGCACCGTCTCATGCGTCGACGTCCTTTCTTGACAAACCCGTGGTATCGCTCCTCGACCGGCCATTGCCGGATCGGCCAGCAAGGGCTACCGCTCGTCATGAGCCACTCCGCCTGTTTCAAGTATCACGAGGAACCTCTACGCGCTGCTGGCAGACGTTTGGATGTGTGGACCCTCCCTGGTTACCACGATCCAACAGAGGACCCCGTGGACCACCAGTGACACTCCGGAAACGACCTTAGAGGTGATATGTTCTCCGGAGGCTATCCCACCAGAGCACAAGCCGGTTATCGGCGAAGTGTAGCCAACATGCCGTGGTTTTGAAGATGGACAATCTAGATGATTTCCAGTGCATCACTCACTGGTCGATCTCCGTTCCGGACGATGGGCCTTGAGCAACCGATACAGCGTCGCCCGCGCGGCTCATCACGCAATCTGACCGACGTAGAGCAGATGATTGCCCATGCCGAGGATGCTTGGATCAGCGGCGACACGGACGATAGCATCGACTGCTGCGTGGTAAACGAGAGGATCCTCGGCCGACAGGCGCGCCACATGATTTTGGAGATCTGGGACAACGCTTTCAGAAGAGAGCAGGGTCAACGTGGTGAAGCCGTGGTGTTCGAAGAATGGCGCGATCTCTTCAGTCAGAGCACCGTATCCGGCCGTGAAGGCGCCGGGTCGATCGTTGATGAAGATGCCATCACCGAGCAGTCGCTCAAGGAAGTCAGGTTGTCGGAGGAGATGATGCTCCACCGGGTTCGCTAAGATGCGACGAAGGAATGCATAGCGCGGCATTAGCGCGACGAACGCAATCCCTCCGTGAGAGAGCACCCGAGCGAGTTCGCTCGCAGCGCGGTCACGGTCAGTGGTCTCAGGCAGGTAGTAGAACGGGCCGAGAGACAGCACGGCGTCAAAGGACCCATCTGGCCAGCGTGATAGGTTGCAGGCGTCGGCCTCAACGATCTCTTCAACCCGGTTCGAGTGCGGCGAGTCTCTGACATGATCGCGGGCGATGGCGAGGAGTTCGGACGACAAGTCGGCCAGGACCACACGGTGACCCTGTTCCGCAAGCCACAGGCTGTAACGACCTGGACCGCCACCGATGTCGAGTATGCGCATACCGGGTCGGAGGTACGTGGCGATGGTGCGGCAGTTTATCGCGTACTCAACCATCCCATCGTCTTGCCGCGTGAGCCGGGCCCATTCCCGTTCGCCGAGGCCGTCATAATAGGTGCGCACGTCTTCATGCCACATGTTGTATTCCACTCCAGCAGTTGCGCCTCATCTTCACCGCGATCGATCCTTCTCAGCAAACGGTCGAGTTCGTCCGCCTGCTGGTCTCGACTTTCCAGCCGAGAGGCACGGGAATGCCTTCATTTTGCATGAAATCCTCCATCTGAGGTACAGTCAACTTGTCAGCTTGGACCTGGATGGAACGATACAAGGTTGCCCGCGAGACGCCGAGCGTCTGACAGATGTCAGCTATCGAGTAGGTGCCTTCCTTATCAACGAATGGGTCTCCGCGGCGCTCACCGAGGCGATACCCACATCGGAACCGTCGCCTTGGTCACGTCTTTGCCGTAGTTGCTGTGCCGACATTGCGGAACAGTTCGATGCCATACCAGGCCAGAGCCACCATATAGGCGATCACGCCAAACGTCCCGGTCGTCGCCCACCACCACGACATGTGGATCCCACCGCCCCCGGGAAGGCTCAGGAAGCCGAGGATGGAACTGGCCACCGCGAGGAGGATCAGGCCGATCCCAACCTGGCGCGAGAAGACTCGAGCCCGAATGGTGGCGACGCCGAAGAGGACGCCGCCGAGCGAGACGGCAGCGCTTGAGACCGCGAAGAAGACGTTGAACGCCATCGGCCCGTCATTGAGCGTTTTGTTGGAGATGTTCAGGGTGACGATCCAGGGGTACATCAGGAGCTGGATCAGCGGGAAGGCCACCGACAGGAGTAACCCTGACGCGAGCACAACCACCATGCCCGCAAAGCCGAGGACGCCGCTCTCAGCGCGCTGTCGGAGGTAGACGGCCGGCCAGCCGGCCATGACGAGGAGTCCGCCCAGCAGAACGGTCAGCGTGATCGGGTAGTACCACCCGCTGGCGACCGCCGCTCTGGCGCCACCCTGCGGAGCCAACAGGTTGCCGGCCGCCGTCAGCACCGCCCCGACGACCAGCACCGCAGCCGCAGTTTGGTAGAGCGCCGTTCGCGACATCGTGATTCCTCTTCCTCATGTCCGACCAGTTTCACCGCTCACGACCAGTTTACCGGTTAGGCATTCTGTGAACAGGTCCACCTTACGGGCAAACGTACCAGCCACTTGCCAGTCCATCCCGGACGTGTTCGGAACCCAGGTTCAAAGTATTGGGTGAAGATGCGTTGCCGGAAAGCCGCCGAAGTGTCTCGAACATCGACCGCCTCCGCGCCAGTACCAATGGCGTTCGCTTGCGGTACCAATGTCCATTGAGGAGGGATCAGCGTCCTAGTACCTTTGTGCTAGAGATCAGGCACGTATCGGTACCATCGTCATGGCCGCGGCCGATCTGTCGGCGTTGCACGCGACGATCGCGCTCATCATGCGGCGCACGAAGACTCACTCCCGAGATCGGGAATAAACACGCGGCTCAGGCGGCAGCGCGCTGTTTGGAAGGGACGCCGACCGATGCGCATCGTCATTGTCAATCACGTCGGCATCATGGGCAAGCTCATGCGCTTTGTCTTGACCGAAGCCGGTCACGAAGCGGTTCTCACTCGCTCTGCCGACGAGGCGTTACAAGCGATTATCGGTCGAGAGACCGATGGGGTTGTGCTTGACATCGATCTCCCGGACGTAAGCGGACACGAACTCTTCGCCGAGCTTCGCGCGAAGCAGTATGTCGGACCGGTGATATTCGTCAGCGAACGGCGTGACATCCAGGACAAGCTTCGCGCCTTTGACCATGGCGCCGATGACTACATCGTCGAACCGTTTGATCCTCAAGAACTGGTGGCTCGGGTCGAAGTGGTCGCGCGTCGCCGCAAGCAAGCGGATCGCCAATCACTGGGCACGGTTCTCAAGGCCGGCGACGCGGAACTCCGGATCCGTGAACTCGTGTTTCAAATTGCAGGCCGACCTCGGGTGCTGCTGACCCCGACCGAGATGCGGATCCTTGAATGCTTGATGCGAAATGTCGGGACCACGATCGGACGCGAGCGCCTGATCGAGCGCACCTGGGGCTACGACTACTTGGGTGACAGTAATCGGGTCGACGTTTACATACGGCGGTTGCGAAAGAAGATCGAACGAAACCCAAGTCAGCCTGAGTATCTGCTCACCATCCGCGATCGTGGGTATATGTTCCGCGTTCCGACGGGATCGACGGAACGGTCCCATCGTCCGACTCCTCCTCAATCTGAAGGCCCTGGACATTCGGGTTAGAGACGAAGATCGTAACGGCTACTCGAATCCGTGTTCCCTTTGTGGTGAAGAGCCGACTCCGCCAACGGAACGGGATCGGCTCTCGCTTTGCTGGCCAACCCCTACGGAGAGATCGTTTCCGAGGCGGTCGCCCGCGCGAAATTGGGATGCGTTCGGTGCAGAACACGGTCCGGAATCGGCCGTGTTGTCGCTGAGGTGGTCCGCTCTGTGCGGAGAGCCAATGCGGGGCCGTTCGTTCGCGTACTGTGGTGTTGGGACCGGTACTACGATGGACAATAATCCGTATCAGCCTGGCGACTTTCACCACCTGCGAACGCATCTGACGCTGATTAAAGGCAATACGCAACTCGCGCACCGCGCGGCACGCCGCGTTGAGGACCCACCCCCAGCTCTTGTGGCATCCCTTGAAATCGTGTTAACACACATCGACCAACTGATCATGCTGCTCACCGAGATTGAAGCGCGCGTGCCACCATTCGATACGAAAGAGGGCGAATGAACGGGAACAACCGTGAAGATCAAGCCCGGAACAAACGCGTTTTCGTCATCAATGAGTCGGTCGAGGTCCTCAGACTGATCCGTGATCTCCTGCAAAGCGAGGGCTACCGCGTCACCATGGCCACCGTCGAATCACTGAACTGGGAGGATATTCCCGACCTTCACCCCGATCTCGTGATGATCGATCTCGTGCCAGGACATCAGAAGGGATGGGATCTGCTTGAGCGACTCCGACAGGAGGTGGGCACGCAGCGTATTCCGATCATCATCTCCTCGACCGATCCCCGACTGGTCGGACGCGCGCAGCAGTATGCCGAGCGATACGGCGGAGAGCGATACATCGCCAAGCCGTTTGAGATCGATGAACTCTTCCAGGACGTGGATGATCTGATCGGGACCGCGGAGCGGTAAGCGGCGGAGCAGTTCTGCGGAATCGAGCGGAACGTCCTAACGCAGGACGTAAAAGCCCGCCCAGCCGAAGCCGAGCGGGCAGCGCCCGCTCTTCCGATCTGTTGGACCCACGATCACGACGCGCTGTTCGCCGATACCTGCTCCGTGTCGTACCGGGCGCGCAGTTCCCCAATCGCGGCGGCGTCCGGCGCGCCTGGCGTCGCCAGGATGGCGGCCAACTCGCGGAAATACGCTTCATGCACGCCCGCCGGCGAGATGAGCAACAGCAGCGTCGCGGGCGCGCTCCCCGGGTTACCGAAGCTGTGCACCAGTCCGGGTGGCACCCGTACCACGCCGCCCGGTCCCACCCGTTCAGTCCGTTCGCCCGCGTGGATGGCGAACTCGCCATCGACCACACAGAAGATCTCCTCGATCGTGCGGTGCACATGGTCGCCCGTCGCGAACCCCGGCGCCGTGATGAACTCGAGCACCGTCGGTCCACCGCCGGCGCGTTTCCCGGCCGCCTTGAACACCACCTCGGTGCCACCCAGGGACACCCGTTCGCCCTCGCCCGGTGCGAGATACGATTGCTCTATCGCCATGTCGGGCCTCCTTCTTCACCATCGACCCGCTTGTGCCACTCCAAACGCGTATCCTCCAAGAACGGGTAGCCAATGAGTGAATCGCCGGGCGATTGTACGGCGTCTAAGCAGGATGAAAAGGCTCGACAACCGGTGTCGAGCGTGCGGGCGGTTCGTTGATCGTGTGGCGAGCTCGATGTTTCGCTGTACGGTATCGATGAATTAATAACATTGGGCCATGAGTTCACACCTGTGTTGGACGAGGCGTGCGGTAGCTTCTGCTTGCACGGAGAGACGCTCCGTCAGATCGCGATGTTTGCTGATCAGTTCGGCTCACCGATCGCCCATCGATGCGTCGCCGAACCCTGGTAGACGCATCGATCCAGCACGCTCGAAGCCCTTAAGTCGTCCATCGCTGCAATTGCGCGATCGCAAAAAGCCCGCCCAGCCGAAGCTAAGCGGACGCACGCTTATCGGCTACTCGAAATCGGCACGCGTAGCAGATTCGCGTTCAGTCGGCAAGCGAAAAACGACCACGCGAACTCACGACTCGGCGGATCAGCAAGGTCCTCAAATTGGTTCCGGTGGGGTTGAGGTTTCTTCGTAGTAGCAGCGAAAGTCATGCTAAGTGGTCGATCACCTTTGTTGCGCCCTAGCAGATCCGAGAATGGGCATTTTGGGATCTGCATATCATGAGGCAGGACACGCAACCGCGTTCTAGGAATTAGGTTATCGCCTTCGCTACCTGACGATTCTCCCTGAACGCGATGGATCGGTTGGTCATGTAATGCCGGCAGAGCAACGTATCAGCATCGTCGACCATGCAGTCATCATCGTGAGCGGCGTGATTGCGGAGTCACGTGCCTTCGGACCGCCGTTATAGACCTGTGGCAAATCGACCTATCTTCGAGAAGGGTCTCGTCTTGATAATCAGCAACTCGCGAACTCATGTGCCCGGTTGAGCCGTGCCGAGTTGGCAGACCTATTTGAGTTTGAGCAAGACACGGCAGCGAAATACCGTGAACTCGGCCGGCACCGAATGCTTTCACCGGAACGGGCGAAGGTGCTCATGGTCCATGCCTCTGCAAATGAGCGAGCGCGTGCGCTGCTCGAATCCCGTCACGTACGCTCCGGACTGGATGCACTGGCGATCGCCCTACTCAGGAAACAGTGGCTCTCTTCCCAACACGCCGAGCGGGTCTACTCGGAAGCTCGGAAGGAGGATCGATATTCTGCATGACGAAACAGACGCAAGGAATGGAACAAGATGACCCCAACCTTGACCCCAACCCACGCGAACGCCACTTGACGACGTTGGACACTATACGTCGAAAACCGTGTCCGTACGCGGATTCCTGAACGACTATGAACGCCCACGGATGCACTTCGCCAGACTTTAATCCGCGGGTCCAGGGTTCGAGTCCCTGCGGGCTCACCAGAGAAAACCGCATGTAGACGCGGAAAACAATAGCCCGCTCGCAACCGAGCGGGCTTCTTCTTGCCAAATGTAGCCTAGTATGTAGCCCAAGTGCCGCGAAAGCGCCTAGCCAAAGCTCAAAACGGCGTCGATTTTGTCCGCTGCGTTGCGCGCCAATTCCGATGCGACGTGGCTGTAAGTCCCAAGTGTCAGGCTGATTTGCGAGTGCCCAAGAATCTCCATCACGACGCGCGGGTTGACGCCTTGCGCCATAAGCAACGATGCGCAGCCATGCCGCACATCATGGAAGCGTAACTACCCAAACCCGCGTTTCGGCAATTACGTGCACGGACGTATATCGTGCGTTTGATGGGGTCCGCCACCGACTGGCGGGCACGGACACGGTACCAGGCGACCATCGTGCTCGTTCCTGAGCGATGATAGAGCGCCTCCGTTCGTCTGGGACGTACCATCCCGGCGCAGTTCAGGGAGTCGGTCACGACACGGTCGCAGTCAACGGCGATCGGCGCTTGGCGCGAGCGACAGCGATACTGGTCGTCGGAGAGAGTGACTAGAAATCCGCCTCCTGACAGGCGTTGTCGTGTTCGGCGCTCTCTGTTGGTGTTCGTGAGTGAAAGACTAATCCCGCGAGTTCAAAAACACGGTCGTTTTCGAGATAGCTCGTGACGCCAAGCGCACACCTATGAGCGGCCCTCAGACCCCTAGATGCAGGCTGAGGGCTGCTCAGTTCGAAGAATGCGTCACTCGGTGTCAATAACAGTGAAAAACCTAGCCACGTCGTAGTTGGCAACCATCCTTGCCACGCCAACTGCCGTATTGCCCGCATTGTTGACGTGCCATGGATCCGCGCCACGACTCCGGAGAAACATGATGAGATCGCCGTTCCCACGATAATTGAACACCGCGACCCACAGCGGCGTGTTCCCGTAGACGTTGACGGAATCAACCAGCGCACCACCATCGAGCAGGGCGCGAGCAGCGTCGAGTGCTCCTTCCTGTGCCGCAAGGTGCAGCGGAGTAAATCCCTTCCGATCGCCAGCGTTGGGATCACTCGCCGATCGCAGTAATTCCTCGACTTGAGCGACGTCGTTGGCAAACGCCGCATGGTGCAGGGCTGTCCGCCCATCCCGATCACGTTGCTCACTCATCGTGGTGACTCAAATTCGTGGCTCCGATTCGCTCTCGGATCTTCGATCTGATAGTGAATTGGGTCATTTACATATTCGATGACGTCCTGTCGACTCCAACCTTCGGCACGTGCACGCTGTTGAGTGCGCCACCATTCATAGTCGGTCTTATGCCCATAGTCAAACGGGCCGTTTTTCGGGATTACTTTACCCGTATTCGAGTCGAGATAGTCACCGTTTGAGTTCTTGAATGCGGCGTCCTGAATCGCTTGCTTTGTCCCTTGACGGAGTGTAACTCGGCGAGCAGCCGGATCTGTTGTGCCCGCATTATTTGCAGTTGCAGGGGGGCCTTCCGTCTCCGGGCAGTACATGCCGCCTTCACCCGCAGGCCCGAACGCTCCAGCTCCGGCCGGCAACTCGGCCGGCATCGGCGGTCCATAGATCGGCTCCACTGCGGCTTCGGCCTCTGCTTCGGCCTCAATTCGATACCCTTCTTGCCAATCCCAGGGGATGAGCTCTGGCGGAGCATTTCCATACGTGATGCCTTCAAGCAACCAAGACAGGGTGGCCTCGTTATATGCGCCGTTCGGGTCTTCGCCATTCCATCCACTCGGATCAGTCAGGGTGGCCGGGCTGTTCCCGACATAGGCGTACAGGTTGACGCCACTGCCCACGGCTCCCAGCCGATCCGGCGTCAGGAAGCGGCTGGTGGTCGGATCGTAGAAGCGGTTGCGCAGGTAGACGAAGCCCGACTCCGGGTCGACTTGTTCCCCGGTGAAGCCGAAGCCGCCGAGGGTACCCGAGCCGCTGTCCGGCACGCCCAACGGGCGGTAACTGCCACTCCCGACCACGTTGCCCGCGCCGTCGGTGATCAGGCAGATGGTGCCCAGCGCGTCGGCACTGGCGAACTGGGAGGTCTGACTGCTGTCGTTGACCTGCT
>Ga0070679_100003814_pt1 | contig 13840 bp, 10 predicted proteins | sample KBSC63BmetaG_FD_65652 | JGI IMG/M metagenome (GOLD analysis project Ga0070679, IMG submission 65652) | Corn rhizosphere microbial communities from Kellogg Biological Station, Michigan, USA - KBS C6-3B metaG | ecosystem: Host-associated > Plants > Roots > Rhizosphere | place: USA: Michigan... | reverse complement strand
TGGCGCGCAACTGGGCGATGATCCCGCACGTCACCCAGCACGAAGACGCCGACATTACCGAGCTCGAGGCGTTCCGCAAGCAGCTTGGCGCCGAGCACAAGGAGCTGAAAATCAGCCCGCTGGTGTTTCAGATCAAGGCCGTCGTGGCGGCGCTGAAGGCATTTCCCCAATTCAACGCCTCACTGGATGGCAGCGGCGAAAAGCTGATCCTGAAAAAGTATTTCCATATTGGCATTGCGGTGGATACGCCGGACGGACTGGTGGTTCCGGTGATCCGCGATGCGGACCAGAAAGGCCTGCTCGATCTGGCGCGCGAGCTTGGTGAAATATCCGGGAAAGCGCGTGACAAGAAACTCGGTCCGGCGGAAATGTCCGGCGGGTGTTTCTCGATCAGCTCGCTGGGCGGTATCGGCGGGACGTATTTCACGCCCATCGTCAATGCGCCGGAGGTGGCGATTCTCGGTGTCTCCAAAGCGGCGATGAAGCCGGTGTGGAACGGCAAGGAATTTGCGCCGCGCTTGCTCCTGCCGCTCTCGCTGTCATACGACCACCGCGTCATCGATGGCGCGCTGGCCGCACGCTTTGCCGTATTCCTGGCCAAGGCGCTCGGCGATATCCGTCGACTGCTGCTGTAGCGCCGGCGCGCCGGTGGCATCGCTGGCGGGCGTGTGGGTGGCGCGCCCGGGCGTCGGCCGCCGTTGCTGCGCTGCCGGCCGCGGCAGCTGCGGTCTTCTGACTCATGGCCAGCCGCCGCCTGCGGCGCTGGCTCGCAACCCAAGGAACAACCATGGCCGATAAGATCGAAATCAAGGTTCCCGACATTGGCGGTCACGGCAAGGTGCCGGTCATCGAGGTGTTGGTGCAGGCCGGCGACAAGGTCGAGAAGGAGCAGGGCCTGGCGACGCTGGAGTCGGACAAGGCCACCATGGAGATTCCCGCCAGCGCCGCCGGCGTGATCAGCGAAGTGCGCGTCAAGGTCGGTGACGAAGTAGAGGAAGGTGCGGTAATTGCGGTGCTGGAAGTGTCCGGCGCGGCTGAGGCGCCGACCAATGTCGCATCGTCGGCGGTGACTGCGCCCGCCGCTGCCTCGGCACCGGTGCCGAGCGCTCCGGTGCCGCCCACACCCGCCCGACCTGCTGCCTCGGACAAGCGCGGGAATACGCCCGTACCGCAAGCCGCCACCGCCTCCGGTCGCCAGCCCGACCTCGAGTGCCAGCTCGTCGTGCTGGGCTCCGGTCCGGGTGGTTACAGCGCCGCATTTCGCGCGGCAGACCTGGGGGTCGATACCGTGCTGATCGAGCGCTACGGCACGCTTGGCGGCGTATGCCTCAACGTGGGCTGCATTCCGTCCAAGGCGCTATTGCATGCCGCCGCGGTGATCGATGAAGCGGCGGCCATGGCTGCGCATGGGGTCAGCTTCGGCAAGCCGAAGATTGCGCTGGACAAGCTGCGCCAGTTCAAGGACAGCGTGGTCGGCAAGCTCACCGGTGGCCTGGCGACGATGGGGAAGCAGCGCAAGGTGCGCACGCTCGAAGGCGATGGCAAGTTTGTCTCGCCGCATGAAATGGAAGTCCGGACCAAAGACGGCACGAAGCTGCTTCGCTTTGACCACGCGATCATCGCCGCCGGTTCACAGTCGGTGAAGTTGCCCGCATTTCCGTGGGACGATCCACGTGTGGTCGATTCCACCGGCGCGCTGGAGCTGCCGGATGTGCCCAAGCAACTGCTGGTCGTTGGCGGCGGCATCATCGGCCTGGAGATGGCGACGGTCTACGCTGCGCTGGGCAGCGCCGTGACCGTGGTCGAGTTCATGGATCAACTCATTCCCGCCGCTGACGCCGACCTGATCAGGCCACTGGCGCAGCGCCTCGGCAAGCGCCTCAAGGGCGTTCATCTGCAAACCAGGGTGACTACCGCCAAGGCTACCAAGCAAGGCATCGAGGTGGCTTACGAAGGCGCCAGCATTCCCGAGACTACGGTGTTCGACCGCGTGCTGGTCAGTGTCGGCCGTTCGCCCAACGGCAACCGGATTGGCGCGGACCGGGCCGGCGTGGCCGTGACCGAGCGCGGCTTCATCAACGTCGATACCCAGATGCGCACCAACGTGGCGCACATTTTTGCCATCGGCGATCTGGTCGGTCAGCCGATGCTGGCGCACAAGGCGACGCACGAGGCCCATGTGGCCGCCGAAGCGGTGGCCGGCCTGAAGAGTCACTTTGACGCACGCGTCATTCCGTCAGTCGCGTTCACTGACCCGGAGATTGCCTGGGTTGGCGTGACCGAGCGCGAGGCAAAAGAGAAAGGACTGGAAGTCGGCGTCGGCAAGTTCCCCTGGGCGGCCAGCGGTCGCGCCATTGGCATGGATCGCACCGAGGGTTTTACCAAGTTGATCTTTGACGGCGCAACCCACCGCATCGTCGGCGCCGGCATCGTCGGCGTACATGCTGGCGACCTGATTTCCGAGCTCGCACTGGCCATCGAGATGGGCAGCGAAGCGGCTGACATTGCGCTCACCGTGCATCCGCATCCGACGCTGGGCGAGTCGGTCGGCATGGCGGCGGAAGTCTACGAAGGCACGATTACCGATCTATACGCGCCGAAGAAAAAATAGTCAGCGGCGTGAACGGCACAGGGTTCGCAGCTGTCCAGGCTGCATGCGCGGCGCTTCTCGGTTTTTCCGCCGAGCGGACTCCGCCAAGTCGATGGCGAATGACAGCGTAGGCGTGGCGTTTGGGCGACGGGCCGTGCCTACCTGCGGAGTGTCCGGTTGGCGTAGGGCGGGCACTGCCCGCCCCATGAACAGAGTGTAGCGATTGATCTGCGCGGCTACGTCCGGCCACGAGTGCGCGCGACACACTCACTTGCCCAGCATGTGCAATTGCCACAGGTCGCGACGACTGGTATGCATCAACGGTTGCAACGTCATCAGGCCGGCGCGGCCGACGCTGCGTTCGAGGTATTCCATTTCCCGCAACTTAGCCCGGGTTTCGTCGTCGACGGGTACCTCGATACCGTTCTCGCGCAACATCAGCGTGCCTTTCGCGTACAGCGCCAGCTCGACATACAGCTGCAGATAGCAGAGCAGGTCGGCGACCACCTGGCCGGGGAAGCGCTCGCGCAACTTGTACAGGTAGGTCCCGGCGTGCGATTGCGAAAACGTGTCGGAGCCGAGCAAGCCGAGTAATTCCTGGTCGGCGTCGAAACCGCTGCCGAGCCAGCCCCGCAACACGTGCTCACTGTGCGCGAAGACCCATGCCAGCAGTGGCGGGATGCTGATCAGCACCAGCACGGTCTCGACAATCGGCGACAGCATGAACTGGTTGAAGGCCGCATGCACCAGAATGATCAGGATGAGTGGCGGCAACACGGCGCGTAGCCCGAGCTTGCCCTGCGCGTCGACATTGGTGAGTACCAGCGCCGCAAAAATCGCCTGGATGCCGCCATGCAGGATCGCGGTGCCGAAGCCGCGCACGATCCAGGTGGCTACTTGTGGATCAACCAGTTGGCCGAGGTAGTACAAGTTTTCGATCGTCGCAAAACCGGCACCAACGGCAAAGCCGAGTACCGAAGCATCCACCAGAAAGCCGATGCGGCGCGTGCGGATCAGCACGATGATCACGGCTGCTTTCAGTGATTCCTCGACGGCCGCCGCCACATAACGCGAGTAGGTGTCGAACGCCAGCCCGGTGGTGTCCATGAGCACGGCGTTGAGCACATAGCAGATGCCGGCCACCACGCCGCCGACGCCGAGCACGGTCAACACCATGCGCAAACGCACCAGCTTGTAGCTGTCCAGCAGCAGCAACGCGGCGAGGAAGCACAGCGCAGGCAGCAAGCCGACCGCCGCGTGGACCAGCCAGGAAGCGTCAATCATCGTGCCAACTCTTCCTTACGCCGCGGATGTCGCCAGCCTACTGCAGCACATTCAATGAAACCATCCATTCGCTGCTGCGCGATTTGTCGGCGCCGAAGCCAAGCGCGGAACCCACGGACAAGGTCATGGTCTGGTCGTTCATGACGGTGAACTGGAAGTCCACCTGGAACCCGACATCCTGCACGGTGCGCGCACCGGTGTTGCCCTGTGCGCCGGTGGCCAATATGCCGGCAAACAGTGCGGGCCGCGCCCAGCTCAGGAAGTTGCCGGCGGTGCCGACATTGCTGAAGCGCACCGGCGGCAGATTCCACTCCAGCATCGAGTGCACGAAGCGACGACCGGCGAGTTCATCGATACCGAAGCCGGGGAAACTCTGGTAATCCCGATAGCGTTTGATGGTGCCGTTGTCCACCCAGTTGTTGCCGAAACTGCCGAAGAAGAAGTTCGCGTACGGATTGTTGGCGTTGCCGCCCGCCATGCCGGCGGAGGTGCGCAGCCAGAGTGAGGAGTGATCGAACAGAAACGGCACGCCCACGTCCACGCCGCCGTACAGTGCGGGCACCGTGATGCCATTGGCGTGGTTGGCCAACAGATTGAGGTTCCAGCGAATCCCTTTTTCATCGTCGACGTGGCCCAGCGAATTGAGCACGTAGCCGTAGTCGAGTCTCGCCGCCGCAGTCACCAGCTTGCTGCCGGGCGAGGAGACATTCTGGAAACCGGGCAAGGTATCCAGGCCGTTGAACGCGTTCAGCGACAGATCCAGATCCAGCGTGCGTGGCAGATCGAAAATCAACGCCTTCTTGTAACCGGTCAGCCACTCGTTGCCGCGCAGGCTGACCTTGGTCGGGCCAAACAAATCATAGAAACTCGCGCCGTTGTGCTTGTAGCCGAAGCGCATGCCAAGGTTCTCCCACAACGCATCAAAATGAATGCGCTCGTACTTCGGCAGGCTGCCGTCCGGGCTGTAGGCGGCGTTGACGTTGAGGTGCGCCAGCCCGATCGGGTCGGCCCAGGTGCCATGCATGCCCAACGCCCAGCTGTCCTTGTAACCCTGCACGATCGGATACAGCGCCTGCTGGCGGACTTCGTGCACCGGACGGTACGGGCCCTGGCTCACGATCAGCCGATCCAGATCGATTTGCGACGGTGGCCCGACATTCCACGTTTTCACGACGGGATAGTGGTCGGCGATCTGTGCCCCGAGGAAGGTGATGGCGGCCAGATCCTCGCGCGGTTTCGCGTCGATGAAGCCCGGGATGAAACCTTGCCCGGAATAGTCGAAGGCCAGCATGCGCCCGTCCGGCAGTGGCAGCGGGCGGACAAAGCCGGTTTCCGCGTTGGACAATGCCGCGATCTGGTGACTGGCAATGTCGTAGCGATAGATGTTGGAGACGCCGGTGTAATACGAACTGCCATACAGCGAGCGTCCGTCCGGGGCAAACACGAAGCCGTCCGGCACCGCCGTGCCGAAGCTGTAGCTCGCTGCCGGCTTGGCGTCGCCGGCAAGCAGGGCGTTGCGTTGGACCAGGTACAGCGCCTGATCGCCATTGACCGCCGTGTGCGAGAAGCTGAGCAGCTTGCCGTCGGGCGAAACGTCCAGACCGTAGGCAATCTCGCCGTACGGCCAGGTGTAGACCTGATGGTAGGTGTCGTACGGGTAGGGCATGTTCACCAGCGTGACCAAGCCATTGAGGTGACGAATGCCCCACAACGAGCGGTTGCTGCGATCGAACACCAGATCACCGATGCGGGCATCCTTCAGCAGCATGTGCGCATGACCGGTGACCGTATCCAGCGCCATCACGTCGCGGTAGCCGCTGTTGTTGTCGGTGGTGTAGAACGCCGTTTTCGTCGCCGGATCCCAGGCCAGCGAGGTGACCGTGTATTCCATCGGGCCCTTCACGTCGACCAGCGGTTTGATGCTGCCGTCCTTGAGTGACATCAGGCCGATATACGCGGCCACGCCGGGATAACGGAAGCCGGCGAGCATGACGTCGCGGCTCGGGTCGTAAAACGCGCGCGAGATCGAACCCAGCGCACGCTGCGACAAGGGTTGCAGATGGGTCACCGGGTATTGGGCGATGGCGGCGAGGTTTTTTCGCTGGAAGTCGTGCTCCCAAGCAATCCAGTCGTTCCACACGTCATTCAACGAACGGCCGAACACCTGGCGGAACTGGTCCGCGTAGTAACGTTGGCTGCCTTCGTGGCGCGCGGCCCATTCCACGACGTCCTGCGGCGAATACTTCAGCGCCAGAAAGGACACGAAGCGCGTCCCGTACAGGTAATTGTTGACGCCGACCTGGAAATCGACCTTGGTGCCCTTCGCGGCCAAGCCTTCCGGGTCGTAGAAGTGGGCGTTGTCGCGCACCATGGCGCGAAACACCATTTCGTCGTAGGCGCCTTGGGCGCGACCGCGACCACCGCCCATCCACGTTTCGAAGAACACGGCTACCCCTTCCAGGTACCAGCGCGGCACCACCGTACGCGGTGCCGTCAGGAAGCGATAAAGCAACGTTTCCGGATGCTGCGCGTCCACCTGTACCTTGCCCCCGAGCGCACGTCGCCAACGCGTGTCCGCCCGGGTTCGCTGGTCCATGTTGGCCACGTGCACCAACTCGTGGTTCATCAGCGAGAAAATGCGCTCACTGGAAACAAAGGTCTCGAACGAATACGAGAACGGCGCGATGTCGATGATCAGTGCGTTGTTTGGCGTGGAGCGGGCTCCAGCGTTGCCGAAATCGTTGAAGTCCTTGATCAGCACGTTGGTCTTGCCGTCGGGCGTCCAGCCCCAGGTACGCTGCTGCCACTGCATCGAGTTTTCGAAAGCCCGCGCCACGTAGGGGGCGAGATAGTCCTCCTGCGGGCGAAACCAGACCAGTTGCAGGTCTTTGGTTTGCAATTGCTGCAAGGGCGGCGCGGCTGGCGCGGCTGTCGGCAACATGCATGCCACTGCGCAAGCGATTGCCGCAGCACCGAACGTGATCCGCATGACCCCTTCCCCTGTTCCCAAGGTGCAGACGATAGTGTAATTGCCGCTGCACGCTTGATGCCGCACGAATGAAAAAGCCGGCAACCTGTCCGTGGCTGCCGGCCTTGGTCAAGACCTGGAGATGATTCGCGAAATCAATGCCGCGGCGGGCGATCACCCTCGAGTGCAGTTGCCTGCGCCTGGAACGATGCGTTCGTCAGCATGGCCGAGAACGCGGCGTTGGACGCCAGTGCCTGGAAGTCTGCGCTCTTTGCCAACGCCGCGAAGTTAGCATTGCGCGCCAGCGCCATGAAGTCAGCATTGGCAGCAAGTGCGGCAAACGCCTGCGGGTCTTTTGCCATCGCCGAGAACGCAGCGGAGTTGCGTGCCAACGCCATGAAGTCGGCGTTCCTGGCCAATGCCATGAAGTCGGCGTTCTTCGCCAGCGCTGCAAAGTTGGCATCCTGTGCCATGGCCATCACCTGCTGGAAGTTGGCATCCTGGGCGAGCGCCTGGAAGTTGGCATCCTGCGCCAACGCCATGAAGTCCGCATTCTTCGCCAGCGCCGCGAAGTTGGCATCCTTGGACATGGCCAGCGTCTGCCGGAAGTTGGCGTCCTTGGCCATCGCCATCACCTGGCGGAAATTGGCATCCTTGGCCATGAGCAGCCGGAAATTGGCATCGTTGGCGAGCGCCTGGAACTGCGCATTGTTTGCCAGGGCAGCGAAGTTGGCGTCCTTGGCCATGAGCAGCCGGAAATTGGCATCCTTGGCCAGCGCCTGGAACTGGGCGCTCTTGGCCAGTGCATTGAAGTCAGCGCTCTTGGCCAGGGCCTGGAACTGGGCATTGCTGGCCAGGGCGGCAAACGCCGGGCTGCGCGCCAGTGCGATGAACTGCGGGTTGGTGGCAAACGCCCGGAAATTGGCGTCGTTCACCAGGCGGGTGTACGTGTCGGTCTGCATCAGCTTCACGACGCTCTGGTCACCGGTTTGTACATCGGCCGAGTTGACCGTATCTGCCTGGTAACGTTGTGCCGGGGCAATGGTCCCGACCACATCGCTGCTTGACGGTGGATAACGCAGGCCGAAATACACCACTGCCGCGATCGCCACTGCCAGACTGCCAGTCAATGCGACGACTCTTTGAGTTTTCATGTGTGCCTTTCCCCATGCGTGGTTTTGCGATCCGGACACCGTGCTGGTTACCGGAATGGTTATGCCTGATGTACGGCGCCTGAAGTTGCGTACGTGATGCAAATACGACCGGACGCGAAAAAGGTTGGAAGACGCCGTGGTCGGACCATCCCCGGCATCGGCAACACGCTCGCGAACGGGATGAGTGATGTCCAATGCTGACGCCTGCACGGCCGCGTCCACCGCCATGACCAGTCGCTGATCGAGGTCCCTCGGTGTCACCACCGGTGGCAGCTTTTGCAACACCGTGACCATGTCGACGAGGTCGGCGTGCAGGGCGCTGGCCCCGGCGTCGGCGCGCAAGGCACGTGCAAGTTCGGCCTTGCCGGCGGCATCCAGCTCGCCATCGATATCGGCGTTGATCAATTCAACGGTGCCCACGTCGATCATGTCAGCCCCGCCCCCCGGGTACGAGGACGGCGCGCAGCGCCTGGCGCGCGGTGAACAGACGCGACTTCACCGTCTTGAGCGGGCACTCGAGAATCTGCGCCAGCTCCTCGTAGCTGCAGCCCTGCAGGTGCTTGAGCACGATGATGACCCGATAGTCGGCAGGCAGTTGCATCAACGCATGCTGCAAAGCCACCTCATCCTGCTCGCGGATGGCCAGATCGACCGGGCCGACGTGGCCATCGACGATGGCCTCATCCAGTGCCTGCGTGGCGTGCTGGGCGCGCATCCGGTCCAGCGCCTCGTTGACCGCGATGCGACACAGCCACGGGCTGAACGACTGGGTCACGTCGTACTGCCCAAGGTGCTGGTAGGCCTTCAGGAAGGCGGTCTGCGTCACGTCGAATGCATCCTCACGATTGTTCAAGACCCGGAACGCTACTGAAAAAACCCGCTTGGAGTGGCGCACCATCAGGGCGTCAAACGCGTGGCGGTCACCCCTGCGGTAGCGAAGGACCAACTCGGCATCCGTGTCGTCAAGCATGAATACGGGTCGCGCGGGAAAAGGTTGGCGCGGGCGTAGCCATCAGGCCAGCGGCTCCACCACAAACACCCGATCGAATCCGGAAAACCGGAAGATGTCGTGGATGTGCCGGTTGACGTGGATCAGCCGCAAGCCGCCGCCGGCGGCAAGCAGGCGCTTGTGCAACGCAAGCAGTACGCCGAGGCCGGCGCTGGAAATGTATTCGAGATCCTGAAAGTCCAGCGCCGTGGGCGCGGCGGCCGCAGCAAGAAATTGCTGGGCCTTGTCCGCTTGCGCGGCGTCGAGCCGCCCTGCCAGGGTGATCACCCCGTCGTTGCCGTAACCAATCTCGAACATGACGCCTTCCCCCAATGCCCCGCAGGTATCTTGCTGGTTATTGTCGGTGTATCTCGTCCACTCGCGTCGGGCCGGCAAGTTTCCTGACGAAGCTCACGCGGCTGCAGCGTCCGACGTAGTCATACTCGATCGAATCGACCAGTCGACGAATCAGGTGGATCCCGAGGCCGCCGGGATGGCGCTGTTCGACGGGCTGTTGGATATCGACGTCAGGCAGGCGGGTCATGTCGAAGCACTCACTGTCCGGATCGCTCAGCTCACAGGTTACCGCGTCTGCAGTGCAGATGACCTCCAGGCCGATCGGTCCCCGGCCTGTCGGGTTGTATTTGACCATGTTGGTAAACAACTCCTCGATGGTCATGATAATCGCGAAATTCGCCGCTTCGCCGATGCGCCGCTCGGCGAAAATCGGCTCCACAAAGGCGTAGACATCCTCGAGCGCAGCAAAACTGCGCGCGAAGTCGCGGCGCTCCCGCCATGCCTGAGCGGGGCCATCAGCAGCGTTGAAACCCGACTGTTCAGTCATCGTGGTGCCCCAAAGCTGTGGTCGCCGGGCAGTGGCAGGGCGCCACATGGGTGCCGACTGACCGTGCCGCGGTGGCTGGCGCCGGGCAGCGCGTTCACGTCTGTCGTCTCACCAGGACCATGGTGACGTCGTCGGTCTGCACGGCGTCACCGGCGAAGGCACGCACGGCGTGCAGCAGTTCCTCCGTCAATTCTGCCAGAGGCAGTGCATGGCAACGCGCAAACACCTGCGCCACCCGGGCGTTGCCAAACAACTCGCCCTGCGCGTTGGCATATTCATAGACACCATCGGAGATCAGTGCCAGCAAGTCGCCGCGGGCCAGCGACAGTTCGCCTGCCATGCCGGCGCGGTCCACCTGCATGGCCCCGAACGGAAACGTGGTTGGCGCCTGCCAGTGCGCCATGTTGCCTGCCGCCTGCCAGTGCAGGATGGGGCCTTGCCCGCCGGAGTGAAATCGTACCTGGTGACTGACCGGGTCAAGGAAGCCCATGAACGCGGTGATGAAACGGTCGTTGGGCAGATCTTCGCTGAGTTGATTGTTGATGTGCACATAAGCCTGGTCCAGGTCGGCGCCGCAGCGGAAGGCGACGCGCAACATGGCCTGCATCTGCGTTGCCGACAGCGCGGGGCCGAAGCCGTGTCCGGTGGCATCGCCCAGCAGGATGAACAGTTGGCCATCCAGCACCACCAGATCAAACAGATCGCCGCCGGCCTCTTCGGCCGGCTGGAAATGGCCGTGCACTTCATAACCCGGCACCTGCGGCATGGTCTCCGGCAAGGTGGCGAGCTGGATCGCGCGCGCCAGTTCCACTTCCTGCTGCAGGCGCTGGTAGCTCATCTGTTCCAGATAGACGCGTACCGCCTGCAGCGCGACGGCGATCAACGCGGCCAGCAAGCGAGCCATCGCCTCGGCCTGGGCAGCAAACGGCAAGCCGTCTTCATCCAGCAGTTGCAGGACGCCAATCAGGCGATCAGCGGAGTCGATCACCGGCACGCTCAGCATGGAGCCGTGATCGATCAGTGCGCCGCCGTCCAGGGTCTGCATGAAGCGCGGTTCAACGGTGACATCCGGCACGTTGATCGCAGCACGGTTCGCTGCACAGGCGCCGACCAGCCCGACGCCCGCGGTGGTTGTCAGCGGTGCGTCCGCGCGTGGGATGACGCACGTCAGCTGCGCGTCATCGGGTCCGGCCGTCCACAGCGTGACCAGTTCCGCGCCAAACAAGGTCTGCGTCGTGTTGACGATCTCGGCCAGGACGGAATCCAGATCGAGATGCGCCATCAACTTCTGCATCAGCGCCACGACGCGCTCAAGCGGCAATTCGCCATGCTCGTCAAGCGCGCGGGCAAACATTGCGTGGCTGGGTCCGGGCTGCAACTCTGGCATGTTGACTCCGCAACCGGGCCAGCAGCGGTCCGTCGCCGCAAAGATGGCGCGACGGGTCGCGAGACGCAAGGGACTGGTGGCGCGTTTTTCGCGATCTCGCCGCGGATCGGCTAGATTCAGCAGCGGGAGTCCGCCGGCTGATCGGCGCACGCGGAGTGGGCCGACGGCATGCACGAGCGGTGGTTGTTCGACCTGGTTGACCTGGCCGGCACATTCGCGTTTGCGATCAGCGGCGCGACGGCGGCGCGGCGTTGCCACCTGGATTTGTTCGGCATCCTCGCCATCGCGTTCATCACCGCCTGCGGCGGCGGCATTGTGCGCGATCTGTGCATTGGCGCGATCCCGCCGGCCGGCCTGACCGATTGGCGCTACCTGTTCACCGCGATGGTCGCCGCGCTGCTGACCATGCTGGCCTATCCGTGGGTGGAGCGGCTGACCTATCCGGTGCGGTTGTTTGACGCGATGGGCATGGGCCTGTTTGCGGTGTACGGCGCGCACAAGGCGCTGGCGTTCGGCAACAATGCCGAGGTGGCGATTTTGCTGGGCGTGGTCACGGCCATTGGTGGTGGCATGGCGCGCGATGTGTTGCTGGCGCGCGTGTCGATCGTATTGCAGGAGGAAATCTACGCCAGCGCCGCACTGGTTGGCGCCGCGCTGGCGGTGCTTGGCGAGTATCTGCACTGGTCGGCGATGTGGGCAACCTGGCCGCCGATTCTGGTGGCCTTCGGCCTACGCTTTTTGTCGTTGCGCTATCACTGGAACTTGCCGCGTTTCGGACGCGGCACGAGGTCTTGAGCAAGGTAACCGGCCCGTGTTGGTTGCGCTGCGTTGGCTTGCCGTTGACCGCCGGGCAGGTCGGGCCATTGGTCAGCTTCGCTGCTGGCGGGGTGCATGCTATTTTCCGGTGTGATGTACCACTTGAGTGCGCCTTCAGCCGGAGGGATCCATGACATCACCCAGTGTGCGTATCACCACAGTCACCAAACGATTTTCCGGACATGTTGCGGTCAATCGACTTTCACTGGAGGTCTTCGCTGGCGGCATCTTCGGCCTGCTTGGGCCGAACGGCGCGGGCAAGTCCACCACCATTCGCCTGATCATGGGCATCCTCGAACCCGACGAAGGTTCGATTTCGTTGTTTGGCCTGCCCGATGGCAGTCGCAAGTTGTCGGCCCGCATCGGCTATCTGCCGGAAGAGCGCGGGCTGTACAAGAAAATGCAGGTACTCGATCACCTGGTTTTTCTGGGTGAAACCAAGGGCATTTCGCGGCACGACGCCCGGATCCGCGCACGGGCGTGGCTGGAGCGGCTGGGCATTGCCGATTGGGCGCAGAAGAAAGTCGAGGACCTGTCCAAGGGCATGCAGCAGAAGGTGCAGTTTGCCGGCGCACTGTTGCATGAGCCGGAACTGGTGATTCTGGACGAGCCATTCTCCGGACTGGATCCGGTCAATGCGCAGGTGATGAAGGACATCGTGGTGGCGATCGCGGCCGAGGGACGCACCGTGCTGTTTTCCACCCACGTGATGGAGCAGGCCGAACGCATGTGCGATCACATCGCGATCATCGCGCGCGGGGCCACGGTGGTCAGCGGCGCGGTGGCGCAGGTCAAGGCGGATTTTGGTGGACGCCACGTGGCACTGGGCTTCACGCATGACAAGGAACGCGCGACGGCGATCCTCGCTGATCGCACATTGGTGGCCAGCATTGACGACTATGGCGCCAGCGCCCAGTTGCAACTGGCCGAGGGCGCGGATCCGCAGGCCCTGCTGGCCGCGCTGGTGCACGAGCGCGTCGGCCTGCGCCATTTCGAACTGGTCGAGCCGTCGCTGCAATCCATCTTCATCGCCAAGGTCGGCGCCGATGCGGCCGTGGCGCGCGCCGAGGTGTCCGCATGAAAAAGATCTTCTCCGTCGTGCGCCGCGAGTTTGTCGAGCGCGTGCGTACCCGGGCATTCCTGATCTCCACCTTGCTGCTGCCAGTGTTCATGGTGGCGGTGTTTTTGCTGCCGATCCTGATGAGCGGCACCAGCCGCACGAGCCGGGTGGCGATTGTGGACGGTTCATCCGCCGCAGTCGGCGCACAGATTGCCGGGATGTTGCAGCAGGAAAGGCTGGGTGACAAACCTGCCGCCGAACCGCGTTACAGCGTGCAAGTGTTCCCCGCCACGGAAGGTCAGTTGGCTGCCGTGCGTGATGGCCTGGTGGCAAAGACGGGCTTTGGCCGCGGACACCAGGCTGAGCAGTGGACCGGGGTGCTGGTGCTGACGGACGCGACACTGGCCAGCGGCAAGCTGGCGTATTACGGCGGCAACGTGGGTGGCCTGGAAGCGATGAGCAAATTGCAGCGCACGCTGTCCCGGGCGCTGGCCACGTGGCGGTTGGGCAAGTCCGGCGTGGACCCGCAGCTGGTGGCTCTGGCTACGGCACCGGCGGATTTGCAAACGATCAAGGTCGAGGATGGCAAGTTGGCCGGGCAAAGTGGCGAGCAGTCCTTCATGCTGGCGTATGCCATGGGTTTCATCCTGTACCTCGCGGTGCTGATTTACGGCCAGCAGACGATGACTTCGGTGGTCGAAGAAAAGAACTCGCGCATCATGGAGGTATTGGCATCGTCGCTGACGCCG
>Ga0070679_100003813_pt1 | contig 13840 bp, 11 predicted proteins | sample KBSC63BmetaG_FD_65652 | JGI IMG/M metagenome (GOLD analysis project Ga0070679, IMG submission 65652) | Corn rhizosphere microbial communities from Kellogg Biological Station, Michigan, USA - KBS C6-3B metaG | ecosystem: Host-associated > Plants > Roots > Rhizosphere | place: USA: Michigan... | reverse complement strand
GCGCCCACCTCGCGGTTGAGCACGATCACGGCATCGGCCGAGCGCACCGCAAGCTTTCCTACGCTGCCGATCGCCATCCGCTCGACGTGGTCGAGCAGGCTGGAGTCGTACGGCACGTGCCCCACGTGCTCGGTCAGTACCAGCGCGGGTCCCCCGGGACCGCGGCGGCGCATGCGCGCCCAGAGGAGCGCGAGCACAGAGCTCTGGTAGAGGAAGCCGTGCGCGTGCACGACGTCGGCCTGGGCGATCTCGCGGGCCAGCACTGGCGCCAGCCGCGGCGAGAAGATCGGATAGGGCACGCCCAGCCTGTTCTCGAGCACGTTGAGCGCGCCGACCCGGATCACGCCCTCGTCGTCGTAGCCCAGCTTCTCGCTCTTCAGGTGGCTCGCGTTGGATGCCACGTGGCGGACGTCGTGCCCACGCCGGCGCAGCTCGCGTCGCAGCGACCTGATGACCGTCTCGACGCCGCCGATGTGCGGAGTCGCGTAGTGGGAAACGAACAGAATTCGCATGGTCCTCAGATCAGAATGCGGCCTCTTGCCTCCAAAATCCAATGCTGGACGCGTAAAACTGCGAGCGCATCCTGTCCAGAAATGCCATCGGGCGGCTTCCCAGTGAGGATTCCAGCGTGAAACCTCTTGAAAACCTCATCGTTCCCGTACCGCAGTCTGCCAAGCACGTGTCCTGGGCCTGACCGCAAATAGCCGAGCCAGTGGTGCCACGACGCCGAAGCTGAGGTGCGGATCACCTCGGGCGCGCGGTGGTCACCGTCGTTGGGGGTGAACACGGCAATGTCACGGAACAGGTCGACCACGCCGAGTCCCCGCTCGCCCATCACCGCCACGTGCCACTCGGACACCGGCGCCTCGAAGTTCATCTGGATCGACACAGGCACCTCCCCCGCTCTCATCTGGGCATCGACCTGAGCGGGCGTGTTCTGGAGGCCGCGCGTGCTCGGGTGGACGGTCACGCTCACCGGCTCGAGGTCGGCGCCCGCCAGCGCGCGGGCCGTGTAGATCAGATGCGGCGACTCGTCGTAGAAGAGCCCGCCCGGGAGCTCGTCGAACCAGGTGGGGAGGCGGCGCGCAGGGTTCGATAGCTGCGTGGCCCAGACGGCGCGCACGCGGCCGATCTTGCCGCTGTCGAGCCAGCGCCGCAGCCGCCGGACCGACGGCGCGAACTGGAAGTTGTGGACGATCGCGAGCACGAGCCCGCGCTCCTGCGCCAGCGCGACCAGCTCCTCGCCCTCCTGCACGGTCATCGTGAACGGCTTCTCCGTGAGCACGTGCTTGCCGGCCTCGAGCGCGCTGCGGATCACGCGCTCGTGGGCGAACGGCGCCGTGCCACACGTGATCGCCTGCACGTCGTCGCGCACCGACAGCTCGTCCACGCCGGCGGCCTGCTCGTGGTGCGGGATCTTCAGCCGCTCCGCAGCTTCGCGCGCGCGCTCACCGCGGCGATCGGCCAGGCAGACCACATCAAAGCCGCCATGGCGGCGCATGGTCGGGATGTGCCGGTGCGTGGTCACCCAGCCTGCGCCGAAGCAGGCGACGCCGATCCGCTGTCCGGAGGCGCGAGTCACCTGCGCAGCCTAACGGCCCAGCCGCATGGCTACGAGTCGGTTGCTGACGAAGAACGGCGTGCCCTGTTGAGGCGGTCGCGCGCGCCGGCCGTCCTGGCTCACGCACTGCGGATTGACGAGGATGAAGCGCACGTGGAGCTTCCTGGCGAGCGCCCGGCCGCGCGGGCCGCCGGCGATGATCTGGCGCGCGGCGGCGGCCGGCCCCACCTCGGCCTTGGGCAGGATGTCCGCGGGGTCGAGCGCGGGGAACGTGTTCGCCTGCAGCAGCCATGCCGAGAGGAAGCTCCAGCAGCGGTCGGCCACCACACTGTCGCCGGGCCTGAGATCGGCCGAGATCGCGCGCATGCCGCTGAGGGTGCTCGCGTCCGCAAAGTCGTAGAAGCGGTGCACGTTCCGCGCCGCGCCCCAGGCCGGCACCGCGATCGCCAGCGTGAGGGCCAGCGCGGCGAGCGCCGCCAGCCGCGGGCGCAGCAGCTTCGTGATCCCGAAGGCCACGAGCGGGACCAGCGCGAGCGGCACGTAGTACGCCATGCGCACATAGGCGAGCGGCAGGTGGATGATCCACGAGTAGGCGAGCCCGACCACCACCACGAGCATCGCCACGAACGGCAGCAGCGTGCGCTGGCGGCGCAGCCACCAGAGCGCCAGCACGAACGCGACGATCCCCACGATCGAGAAGACCCAGCTCAGGTCCTGCACCACCAGGTCCAGGCGAACCTTGGTGGACAGGTAGGCGCGGTAGCCCTGCGTGCCGCCGAACTTGTGATCGGTCTGGATGACCGTGTACGCGACGCCCGGGCAGACCACCAGCGCCGCCACCGCGGAGCGGACGCTGCCGCGCACCAGCTCGCCCCGCTCGCGCGTGAAGACGAGAGCGCCGAGCACCGCCAGCCCCACCGCGCCCGCGCCCACGAAGAACGACAGCCGGTGAGCCGCGCACAGTGCCACCATCGACAGGCCGAAGCCGAATGCCTCGAGCCAGCCGAGACCCGTGCTCATGAGGCTCGCCACGTACAGGAGCGACAGGAGCATCAGCGCGAGCGCGGCGTTGTTCGCCAGACCGTGCCAGCCGAGCAGGTCCTGCGCGATCGGCAGCACGGTCCAGAGGGCGGCTGCAACCACCCCGGTGAGCACGCCCCAGAGCGTGCGCGCGAGCGCGAACACCGCGGCGATACTCATCAGCGCGAACACCCAGATGCCGTGCATCAGCACGCTGGCGGGCTGGCCGCCCATCACGAGATACGAGGCGAACACCGCCGGCACGCCCGGGTCCTGCCGGAACGGCGTGCCGCCCATCCAGAACGGGTTCTGGATCAGGAGCGTGCCGTGCTGGCGGATCTGGTCCGCGTACAGCACGTACTGGCCCCAGTCGTTTCCCGGGACCGGCGTGTGGCCGATCACCCGGGCCTGGAACAGGATCCCCACGAGCAGCGCGCCGAGCAGCCCGGCGATGCCCCACGCATCCTCGTACGACAGCGGCCGGCTCGGCTCGCGCGCGGGCAGCAGCAGGGCGCCCACGCCGATCAGGAGGCCGAGCGCCGCGCGGGTGGAGAAGCCGGTCAGGGGAATCCCCAGCGCCGGAACGGTCACGAGCAGGACGCACGACGCCGCGAAGCCCAACACCGGCACGGCGGCCAGCACCGCGGCCCAGCTCTCGCGCGCGCGGGCGGGCAGCAGCGGCACCAGCGCGAGACCGGGCGCGACGATCAGCACCAGGCCGGACAGCACGGGGAAGCTGCCGCCGAGCAGCGCGATCAGGAACTCGAGGACCGTGAGGGCCAGCGCGATGAGCGCGAGCGGCCGCCCGCGTCCCCACGCGATGGCGGGCACACGCCGGGTTGCCGCGGGAGCGGCTTGTATCGTCAGCAGGGCCAAGTGAAGCTCTTGCCTATCTCTCTGGCGAGCCTCGCCGCGTGCGCCGTCCTCGCCGCGCCGGCACACGCCGAAACCGGAAACGGATTGTATGAGCCGTTCCCGTCGCCAACCTCCGGCGCGGTCGCCCAGGAGTTCCTCGGCTCGCTTCCGCACGGTCTGGGGCTACTCGAGCTGAACGGCTTCGACATCGAGCGCGGGGTGTTGGTGGGCGCGCAGACCGAGCGCGCCTACAAGGTCGGAACCGCGCCAATGGCCCGCGCGAGCGCGAGCTCCGGCTTCGCGCCCTCCTTCGGCTGGCCGCTCGCCGTCGTACTGCTCGCCGTGGCCCTCGGCGGCGCCGGACTCGTAGCCGTGCGCCGACGGTGAAGCGCCCGTCCCCGCTCGCGATCGTGCTCGCCGCGCTGGTCCTGTTCGGCGCTGGTCTCGGCATATTCGTGGCCGTCGACAGCGGCGGCAAGGCCGCGCCCGGGCCGGTCGTGGCGAACATCTCCCCGACGCTCTCCCTGCCTGCGGACAGCAAGCTGCCGGGCGACTTCTTCGGCATCGTCAGCGAGGACGCGTTCGCCAACCCGGGCGCGTACCGCACGGCCACCCTCAACCGCCTCGCCCGCATCGGCGTGGGCATCGTGCGCCAGACCTTCGACTGGGCCGCGATCGAACGCGCTCCGGACCAGTACGACTTCACGACCTACGACTCGTTCGTCGGCTCGCTCGCGATCCGGCGGATGACCGTGCTCCCCGTGCTGCTCGACCCGCCGCCGTTTCGCTCGAGCAAGCCGAAGACGGGCGCGGCGGCGGGCACCTACCCCCCGGCCGACTACGCGGACATGGGCCGGTTCGCCGCGACCCTCGTGCGCCGCTACGGGCCGCGCGGCCGCTTCTGGAAGCTGCACCCCGAGCTGCCCAAGGTGCCGATCCGCGCCTGGCAGGTGTGGAACGAGCCGAGCCTGCCCGCCTACTGGCCGGCCGGGCCGGACCCCGCGCAGTACACGCGCCTGCTCGAGGTGGTGGGCCACCAGATCAAGCGCTTCGACCATCGCGCCGAGGTGGTCACCGCCGGGATCCCGGACAGCCGCCTAGGCATCCCGTTCAGCGACTTCGTGAAGGGCATGTACAGAGCGGGCGCGCGCGGCAGCTTCGACTCCCTGGCCATCCACCCCTACTCCCGCGACGCGACCGGCGTGGCCGCAGCCGTGGAGGACGCGCGCCAGATCATGGACGCGAACGGCGACCGCCGCTCGGACATCTGGGTGACCGAGCTGGGCTGGGCCGACGCCGGCCCCGCGAGCTCGTTCACGGTGGGCGCGAGCGGCCAGGCGGAGCGCATCTCGAGCGTCTTCAGGACCCTCGTCCGGCTGCGCCACCAGGCGCGCCTGCGCGGCGTCGTCTACTTCGGCTGGCGCGACGGCGCTCCCTACGCACCCGCCTTCAAGGACTTCTGGGGGCTGCACACCGGACTCGTCGACATCAAGGGCAACCCCAAGCCGGCCCTCAGCGCCTTCGCCGGGGCGGTGGCTACACTCCGCCGCCAGGGGTGACCAAACGTAAGCCGATCATTCTGATCCTGGCCTGCGCGCTTCTTGCTGTAGCCGCACCAGCCAGGGCCGCTGTGCCGAGCGATTTCTTCGGCCTCGTCAGCGAGGACGTGTTCGCGAACGCCGGCGCGTATCGCGACGCCACGCTGGCGCGGCAGCAGTCGATCGGCATCGGCCTGATCCGCCAGACGTTCCACTGGAACCAGATCGAGACGGCGCGCGGCCGGTACGACTTCAGCTACTACGACGCCTACATCGCCTCCACGGCCTCGCACGGCATCCGCGTGCTGCCGATCCTGTTCGACCCGCCGCGCTTCCGTGCGAAGGTGTCGCGACGGACCAGCGCCACCTACCCGCCGCGCCACTACGCCGACCTCGGCGCCTTCGGCGCGGCCATCGCCCGCCGCTATGGGCCGAACGGGAGCTTCTGGGCGCAGAACCCTGGCGTGCCCAAGCTGCCGATCACCTCGTACCAGATCTGGAACGAGCCCAACATCCCCGCCTACTGGCCGACCGGCCCGAACCCTCACCAGTACGCGAGGCTCCTGAGGGCGGCGGCGAAGGGCATCCACGCCGCTGATCCGCAGGCCAAGATCGTCACCGCGGGCATGCCGGACAGCCACCTGTCCAGGCCGGGCAACGTCTACTCGTACGTGCGCACGCTCCTGCACTCGCGCGGCGGCCGCAGCTTCGACACGCTCGCGGTCAACCCGTACGGCAAGAACTCGGCCGACGTGGTTCGCAAGGTGCGTCGCTTTCGCTCGATCCTCAACCGCGCGCACGACCGCGGCGCCGGCCTCTGGGTCACCGAGTTCGGCTGGTCCGACAGGGGACCCCGCAGCTCGTTCCGCGCCGGGTCCTCGGGTCAGGCCAGGCAGATCCGCCGGGTGATTCCCGCTCTCGTCAAGCGCCGCGGCAGCCTCAAGCTGCGCGGCTTCGTCTACTACGCGTGGCGGGACGGCGCCCCCTACGCCCCTCTTTACAAAGACTTCTGGGGACTGCACACTGGACTTCTGCGCCGGAATGGCGCGGCAAAGCCGGCGCTCTCGGCGTTCAAGTCGACAGTCGCGCGGTACCGCTGAGCGCGCTCCGATCGCGCGCGTGCGGTGTTTGAGCAAGGACGCGTGCGACGGGCAGGCAACATCCGCAGCCGGCTGACGGCGCTTCTGGTGACCGCGACGGTCGCCGCCGCGCTGGCCGCCCCGGGCAGCGCGAGCGCCCGCGTGCACGGCCTCCAGCTCGGCTTCACGGACCCGGACAGCTTCCAGTTCGCCGCCCCCGCCGACCGCCAGGTCGCGTTCGGCCAGGCCAAGGCGGCCGGCACGTCGCTCATTCGCATTTCGATCGGCTGGGACCAGCTCTCGCCGAACGCGCCGCCCAACGTCGCCACCGCGGCCAACCCGGACTGGTCGGGCTACGACTGGAGCTCCCTGGACACGCCCGTCCGGGAGACCGTGGCGGCCGGATTCACCCCGGTCGTGGTCGTGCTCACCGCGCCCAGGTGGGCCGAGGGGCCGAACCGCCCGTCCGAGTCCGTCGCCCCGGGCGGCAGCTGGCGTCCCTCCACGCGGGCCTTCCAGGCGCTTGCCACGGCCCTCGCCAAGCGCTACTCCGGCAGCTTCGCGGATCCGCAGAACCCCGGCCAGTCGCTGCCGCGCGTGCGCTACTGGCAGGGCTGGAACGAGCCGAACCTGTCGACCTACCTGAATCCGCAGTGGTCACGCTCGAAGGGGCGCTACCGGCTCGCGAGCCCCGGTATCTACCGCGGGCTCCTGAACGCCTGGTACAAGGGCATCAAGTCGGTGTCCGCGAGCGACCAGGTGGTCACCGCCGGCACCGCGCCCTTCGGCGACCAGCCGGGCGGCAAGCGCGTCCAGCCCGCCCTGTTCTGGCGCGAGCTGTTCTGCCTGCGCGGCCGCAAGGCACTGCGGCGCGTGCGCTGCTCAGGCGCGCCGGTGCGCTTCGACATCCTGGCCCACCACCCGTATCCCGTCGGGCCGCCGCGCCGCCACGCCCCAATCCCCGATGACGTGACGATCGCGGACTGGAACCGCATCAAGCGACCCCTCAAGGTGGCTCTCAGGAAACACACGGTCGCCCCCCACAAGTCCAAGCGGCTGTGGGCCACCGAGCTGTCCTGGGACAGCAAGCCGCCGGATCCCGACGGCATCCCAGCGCATCTGCAGGCCACCTACATGGAGGGCGCGTTCTCAACGATGTGGAGCGAGGGCGTGAGCGGGATCGTGTGGTTCCTCATGCGCGACCAGGCGCCGCAGCCCGACTTCGCCTCCACGCTCCAGTCGGGCATATACACGCGCGGCGACACGTTCGCCCAGGACGCGCCCAAGCCGTCCTTCACTTCCTTCAGCTTCCCGTTCACGGGCTACATCCACAAGGGCAAGGTGCAGCTCTGGGGCCTCGCCCCCGCGCCGGGCCCGGTCACCGTCCAGCGCCAGACCCGCTCCGGCGCCTGGACCACCCTCGCGCGCCTGACCGCGCGCAGCGACCGGCTCTTCCTCGGCAGCGCGCGGCTGCGGCCGGGCACCCAGCTGCGGGCCGTGCAGGGCACGCGCGTCAGCCTCGGCTGGAAGGTCTTCTCGCCGCGCTGACCGGTGATCTAGCGGGGCTGAGGCTCGCCGCGATCGCGCCGGCTGAGCCAGGCCAGGAAGCCGAACAGCCCGGCGATCACGATCAGCAACACGAGGAAGCCGGCGCCCAGGGATCCAGACAGCGTGTCCCCCACCCCGAACGAAGTCTTGGCCGCCGGTGTGGTGTCCTGAGGAGCCGCGGGCCGGCTCGGAGTCGGCGCCGAGCTCTCGTGCTTGGCCTTGTGGTGGCGCTTGGCGAGCTGCTTCTTCGCGGGCGTCGCGGTGTCGCCCGAGGCGGGCGTGCCGGCCGTGCCGTTCGTCAGCGCCAGCACCGCGGCACCGGCGGCGCCGCTCTGCTGAAGCTTCTGCGTCGTGCTGGGCGAGAGCTTGTGGACGTCCGGGCCGCCGCCCTTGTGGTGCTTGCCGCCACCAGTCCCGCCCGGCGCGGGGATCGACTCGCAATACTGGTCGATGCCTGAGGTGCCGGGAGGGGCGTTGCAGTTGTCGGCCATCGCCGACGGGGCGACGAAAGCAAGCAGGGCAAGGACGGCCAAGGCAGGCAAGGCCGTCATTCGCGTGTGGCTAAATACCTTCACTTGACGCAGGAATTCTGGCAACGGGGCCGGCGACCCCCTGCATCCAGCGTAGTCGCTTTCGTGCTTCCGGCAAGCCTGCTGGTCTATTACGGGCTGCGCGGGGGCTCCTACGACGTCATCCCCCGCCAGCAGGAGGCGCTCGCGCTCTGGTGGATCCTGGGGCTTGGATTCGCGTTCGGCCTGCTGCCGCGCTCGCGCCCGTCGCGCAGCGTGCTCGTGCCGCTGGGAGCGCTGCTCCTGCTCGCCGTCTGGACGGCCATTCAGCTCACCTGGACGCAGAGCGACGAGCGCACGTTCGCGGAGATCGCGCGCTTCCTGCACTACAGCGGACTGCTCCTCCTGATCTGGGCGGTGATCGACTGGCGCACCTGGCGGCCGGCCGCCGCGGGGCTGCTGGTGGGAGCGGTGATCATCTGCGGGATCGGGCTGGCAAGCCGCCTCTTCCCGAGCATCTTCCCCACGGACTACGTGGTCACCACCTACCGGGTCAACCGGCTCAGCTACCCGTTCAACTACTGGAACGCGGTGGGCGCGTTCACGGTCATGACCACCGGTATGGCGCTCACCTGGAGCGCCCACGCGCGAACCGTGTGGCTGCGCTCGGCGGCGATCGCCTGCGTGCCGATCTGCGCCGCGGCCGGCTACCTCACCTACTCGCGTGCCGCCGTGATCGGCGCGGCGCTGTCCATCGTGCTGATCCTTCTCTTCAGCCGCAACCGCTGGGTGGCGGCAGTGCACGTGCTGGGCGGGGCGGCCGGCGCGACGCTGCCAATCCTCGCGATCCGCTCACACAAGGAGATCGCCGACGCCACGGGCAATGCCGGCGCCGGCGTCGTTCTACTGGCGCTGATAGCGGGCTGCGTAGTGGCGGCCCTCTTCCCGGTTGCCACCTGGGCGCTGCGCGGGGACCAGCGCTGGCGGGTGTCGCGCCGTCTCGCGTGGATCGCCGTCGTGATCGCCGTGATCGCGGTCCCGGTGGCCGGGCACGCGGAGATCTCGAAGGGCTGGAACCAGTTCAAGACTCAGCCGTCGGCGCCGCCCGGGGCGGACCCGGCCTCGCGCCTGTCCAACCTCAACGGCAACCGCTACTTCATCTGGCGCTCCGCGTACCGCGCGTTCAAGAAGCACCCGGTCAAGGGCACCGGTGCGGGCACGTTCGAGTTCTGGTGGTCCAGCACCGGCGGTGACGAATTCCTGCGCGACGCCCACTCGCTCTACTTCGAGCAGTTCGCGGAGCAGGGGCTGCTCGGAGGGATCCTGATCCTGGTGTTCATCCTCGGGCTCGCCTTCGCGGCGGTCCGCGCGCGCTGGCGATTGCCCACCGAGGACGTCGGCTTGCACGGCGCGATGCTCGTGGCTTTCTTCGTCTACCTGTTCCACGCCGGGGTGGACTGGATGTGGGAGTCCACCACCGTCACGGTGCTGGCCCTCGGCTCGATCGCGGTGGCCGCGGCCTCCGTCTCGCAGCCCGTCGAGCGCCGTGCCGGCGTGCCGCTGCGCGTGGCCGTGGGCGCGCTGGCGGTGGTCGCCTTCCTGGTCCAGATACCGGGCCTCGCCTCGGTCAGCAACACCCGCGCGAGCCAGACCGCGTTCAAGGACGGCGATACCGCCGGCGCGCTCAAGAAGGCCACCGCCGCCATCGCCGCCGAGCCCTGGGCGGCGAGCCCGTACGCGCAGCGGGCGCTCGTGGAGGAGGCGCAGGGGCATCTGCTGGCAGCGCGCACGGACCTGCTCCGCGCCCAGCGGCGCGAGCCCACCAACTACCAGCACCCGCTCGTGCTCGCCCGCGTGCAGGCCGAGCTGGGCAACACCGCCGCGGCGCTCGCCAACGTGCGCCGGGCCAAGGAGCTGCGGCCCAAGTCGCCCTTCCTGGGCGTTGAGAAGTAGGCCCGCTAGCTTTCCCGCTCATGCCGGTACCTCTTTTCGCATCCAACCACGACCGCTACACCCAGACGCTCCAGCAGCGGGTGTCCGAGGTGATCGCGAGCGGTCGCTACATCCTGGGCCCGGAGGTGCGCGCCTTCGAGGAGGAGTTCGCCTCCTACCTCGGCGCTCGCCACTGCGTCGGCGTGGCCAACGGTACGGACGCCATCACGCTGGCCCTGCGCGCCCTCGGCGTCAAGCCGGGCGACGAGGTGGTGCTGCCGTCGTTCACCTTCTACGCAACGGCCGAGGCGGCGGTGAACGCTGGGGCTGTGCCCGTGTTCTGCGACATCGACCCGGACACGTTCTGCGTCACACGGGAGACGGTGGAGCGGGCCATCACGCCAAAGACGACGGCGATCGTGGCGGTTCATCTGTTCGGCAACGTCGCGCCAATGGCGGACCTTATGGAGCTCGGCCTGCCCGTGCTCGAGGACGCCGCGCAGGCCGCGGGGGCCACCTCGGGCGCAGGCAAGGCAGGCGCCCTCGGCAGCGCGGCCACGTTCTCCTTCTTCCCGTCGAAGAACCTCTTCTGCCTGGGCGACGGCGGCGCCGTGATCACGAACGACGACGAGGTGGCGGCCCGGCTGCGGCGACTGCGCTTCCACGGCTCCGAGGACAAGCAGTCGTTCGTGGACGTGGGCTACAACTCGCGCCTCGACGAGCTGCAGGCCGCGGCGTTGCGAGTGCTCCTACCTGAACTCGACGGCTGGAACGCGGCCCGGCGGGCGGTGGCCAGGGGCTACGAGGAGCAGGGCCTGGGCGACGTGGTAGCGCTCCCGCAGCCGGTGGACGGCGCCGATCCCGTGTACCACCTCTACGTGGTGCGCTCCGAGCGTGCCGACGAGCTGGCCGCCGCGCTCCAGGAGGCCGGCGTGGAGTCGCGCTCGTACTACCGCGTGCCGGTCCACCTGCAGCAGGCGATGGCGCCCTGGGGCGGCGACGGGCTCGACCTGCCGGGCACCCAGACGGCCTCGTCCCAGAATCTCGCGCTGCCTATGGGATCCGACCTGACCGCGGAGGCCGTAGCCGAGGTCGTGGCCGCCTGCAAGGACGCGCTGGGCTGAACCTGGCAATGCTCACGGGGTCTTGCGGATCGCCGATACCTAGGCTCTAATGGTGCTAACGACTGGCCCGGCCCCGTCCGATTAGCTGAGCAGCCGCGACCCCGTTCTGACAGATAACAAATGAAGCGTGCCGTGATACTCGCGGGAGGCCAGGGCATGCGCCTCCGCCCCTATACCGCCGTTATCCCCAAGCCGCTGATGCCGGTTGGCGACCGCCCGGTGCTCGACATCGTGGTCCGGCAGCTCAAGCACGCCGGTTTCGAGCGCATCACGATCGCCACCGGCTACCTGGCCGAGCTGATCGAGGCGTTCTTCGGGGACGGCTCGAACTACGGGATCCCGATCGACTACTACCGCGAGACCGAGCCGCTCGGCACGGTTGGCGCGCTGGCGTTGATCGACGGCCTGGACCACGACTTCCTCGTGATGAACGGCGACACCCTGACCGACATGGACTACACCGGCCTGCTGGATCGCCACAGCCGTAGCGGCGCCGCCGCCACCATCGCGACCACCGAGCGCGAGGTGCAGATCTCGCTGGGAGTGCTCCACTTCGACGACTCGAACGGGAGCGACGAGAGCCACCGGCTCACCGGTTACACGGAAAAGCCGCAGATCAAGTATCAGGCCAGCATGGGCGTGTACTGCTTCTCGCCGGACGCGATCGGGCACATCGAAGCCGGCGAGCGGCTCGACTTCCCCGATCTGATCCTGCGGCTCCTGGCACAGGGCAAGGAGGTCCGCGCGTGGATGTGCAAGGACTACTGGCTCGACATCGGCCGGCACGACGACTACGAGCAGGCACAGTCGGAGTTCGACCGCATGCGCGACCGGTTGATCCCGCAGGAGTGAGGCTTCGCGGGCGAGACATCGTCTGCGTCGGCTTCGCGGACTGGGACACGGAGCTGCGCACCAACCAGCACCACCTGATGTCGCGGCTGGCGCGCGACAACCGCGTGCTGTTCGTCGAGTCGCTTGGGCTGCGCCGGCCCGGCCTCTCCTCGCGGGACCTCAGCCGCATCGTCAGGCGCGTCGTGAACGGCCTCAAGCCCCCGCGCGCGGCCGATGGCCTGCACGTGCTCTCGCCGCTAGTGATCCCGCTCCACCGCTACGGCTTCGTGCGCGCGGTCAACCGCCGGCTCCTGCCGTTCCTGGTGCGCCGCGCGGTCAGGCGCCTCGGCATGAACGCGCCGATCCTGTGGGCGTACGTGCCGCAGGCGGAGGTGCTGGTGGAGAGCCTGCGTCCTAGCCAGATCGTCTACCACTGCGTGGACGACATGGCGGCGCAAAAGGGCATCGACGGCCCGAGCTTCCGCGCCGCAGAGGCGCGCTTCGCGGCCTCTGCCGACCTGGTGTTCGCGTCGTCGGCCCCGCTCGCGGAGCGTCTGGCCGAGGTGTCGGACCACGTCGTGGCGATGACCAACGTGGCGGACACCGAGCGCTTCGCCGGTGCGCTCGAGAATGGTCCGGTCGATCCGGCTATCGCCGCTCTTCCTCGCCCGCGCATCGTGTTCACGGGGGCGATCGTGCGAACCAAGCTCAACTTCGAGCTGCTGGTGGCGCTGGCGCGCGCCAGGCCGGACTGGAGCATCGCGCTCGTCGGCCCGATCGGACCCGGCGACCCGAGCACGGACGTGTCCGCGCTCAGACGCGAGCCGAACGTGCACCTGCTCGGCAAGCGCCGCTACGAGGAGCTCCCCGACGTCCTGCGGGGCGCCGACGCCGCGCTCATCCCGTACGACATCAACGAGCTCACGGCGTCGATCTTCCCGATGAAGGTCTACGAGTACCTGGCCGCCGGACTGCCTGTGGCGACCACCCCGCTGCCCTCGCTTGCCGGGGTGGAAGGAATAGTCACGGCAGCGGATGCGGAAGCCACCGTCGCCGCCCTCGAGGAGCTGCTCCAGGCCGACGGGCCGGAGGCGCGCGCCGATCGCTCGAGGCTCGCCGAAAGCCACTCCTGGGAGAACCGGCTGGACGAAATCGCCGAAGCGCTTGGTGCCCATGGTTGACCACGCCGAAGCGTCTATCCTCGCGCCGGTGGCAGATGCGGGGGGCGACAAGCTGAAGATCGTCACAGTGATGACGACGACCGCCGACGGTGGCGCCGAGTTCGCGGCAATGGAGATGCTCTGGGCGCTCGAGCAGCGCGGCCACGACACGGTGATGATCACCGACCGGCCGTCGATCGCTCGCGACACCGGCGTGCGCGTCGAGGAGATCGACATCGGGCCGAAGCTTTCGCGCCGCGATTGGCCGAGGATCGCCGCGTCGTGGCCCCTGTACCTTCGCCGCCTGCGCAATGCGCTCGAGCGCGAGATGCCCTACGACGTGCTGCTCGTCCACTACAAGAAGGAGCAGCTCATGGCGCGCCAGCTGCCGCGCCGGCTGCGCTCCACGCTCGTGTGGGCCGAATGGGGCCCCGTGCCGTTCCAGATGCGCAAGGGAGTAGGCGGCTGGGCGTACCGGGACGCGGCGGACAAGGCCGGCGCGATCATGGCGATCTCACGGGGCACGCTCGAGTCCGTGGCCGAGGTGGGCGTTCCCGCGGGCAAGATCGAGGTCGTGCCGAACGTGATGCGTGGCGACGACCTCCGCTTCACGGCCGAGGGCCGCGCGCGCGTGCGCCGCGAGCTCGGCATCCCCGACGACGCCTTCGTGGTCGGCTGCATCT
>Ga0070679_100003812_pt1 | contig 13840 bp, 14 predicted proteins | sample KBSC63BmetaG_FD_65652 | JGI IMG/M metagenome (GOLD analysis project Ga0070679, IMG submission 65652) | Corn rhizosphere microbial communities from Kellogg Biological Station, Michigan, USA - KBS C6-3B metaG | ecosystem: Host-associated > Plants > Roots > Rhizosphere | place: USA: Michigan... | reverse complement strand
GTGGCGCCGTCCACAACCTGCTCAAGCTCCACCGGTTCGCCACCGCCACCGGATAACACCGGCGGCATCACCAGCCACCAACCGCGGGAAGGTCCACAGAAAGCGCAACAGGCTGTCTATGGACACTGACGCGCAATTAACTATTGGAGGTAGCCCTCGACTTCGCCTACCGGGCGGGCCTGGGCCTGGTCCGGGTCGCCGCCGGCGTCGCGGATCGCCTGCCGCTGCCGCAACAGGTCCCAGCACTGGTCGAGCTGCTCCTCGAGGTGACGCCGGCGACCCTGCCGTTCCTCTGCCGCCTCGTTGTCGCCCGCGAGCGCACGCTCCTCGGCGACGAGACCCTTGATGCGCTGGAAGATGTCCTCGTCCATGGGGAGCAGTATCTCCCCGTCCGGTAACTCTTGGTGGCCCTCTAGGCAGTCGAGAATTGACCGTGCACGTCTCCCGTCGAATCGCCGGCCTCGCTGCCATTGGGCTCACCGCGCTGGCTGCCGCCTGTGGTTCGAGCCCTGCCGGTGCCAGCGGCGCGGGCGACCCGTTCGCGGGACAGAAGCTGTATGTCGATCGGGACTCGCCGGCCGCCCAAGCCGCGGCGCAGGCAGGTGCTTCGAGTTCGCAGAACGCCCGTGAGCTCGACAAGATCGCGAGCCAGTCGCAGGCCGATTGGTTCGGCGACTGGAACTCGGTCGACACGGTCCAGCGGACTGTTGCGGATCGGCGACGGACCATCCAGGCCGCGGGTGCGATGCCGGTCTTCGTCGTCTACGACATCCCACAGCGTGACTGCAACAGCTACTCCCGTGGCGGCGCGCCGTCGCCGGCGGCATACCGGACCTGGATCAGCCGCTTCACTGCCGGCGTCGGCGCGGGTCGGGTCGCGGTCGTGCTCGAGCCCGACGCGCTCGCCCAGCTCGACTGCCTGCCTGCCGCCGGCCAGCAGACGCGGCTGTCGCTGTTGCGGTTCGCAGTGTCGACCCTGACGGCGCACGCGCGGACCGCGGTCTACCTCGACGCCGGACACTCGAGCTGGATCGCGGCCGATCAGATGGCGCAGCGACTGCGTGCAGCCGATGTGGCAGACGCGCGCGGCTTCTCGCTCAACGTCAGCAACTTCGACGCGACAGGTGTCGAGCGTTCATACGGCCACTCGATCGCCGCAGCGATCGGCGGCAAGCACTTCGTCATCGACACGTCGCGTAACGGGCTCGGATCCACCGGCGACTGGTGCAACCCTGCCGGGCGCGCACTCGGCCATCGCCCGACCGCTCGCACCGGCGACACCGCCATCGATGCGTTCCTCTGGATCAAGCGGCCGGGCGAGTCCGACGGCACGTGCAACGGCGGGCCGCCGGCCGGCCAGTTCTGGACTGACTACGCAGTCGGTCTCGCGCAACGCGCGGCCTACTAGCTGGGACTCGGCGTCGGCGTGGCAGTCGGTGCCGCCGATGTCGTCGGCGACGGGGTAGGCGATGGCGTTGATGACGGTGTCGACGACGGCGAAGCCGACGGTGACGTCGACTGCGTCGGACTGACCGACGGCGACGGCGCCTGACTCGGCGCCTGACTCGGCGCCTGACTGGGCGCCTGACCGGGGCTCTGGCTCGGTGCTGATGCCTTCGGCGCCGGAGTGCCACGTGCCGGCCCGATGATGGACGGCGAGTGCACATTGACGTTGCCCGGTGCGATCAGGGCAAGCACGGCAGCAACGGCAACGCCGGCGAAAGCGAGGCCGCCGGCCGCGGCCGTCAACGCCTTTGCGTTGCCGCTGCGGAGGAATTCGGTACGACGACGCTCGCGCAGGTCGGCCGGCAACGCGGCGCGGTTCGCGGCAAGTGAGTTCAGCGGCGCACTGAGATAGGCAAGTGTCGGCCAGGCGAGCAGCACAGCCGTGAGCGGTCCGGCGTAGCCAAGCGGATGCATCAGCGAGACGACGATGCCGCTGATGCCGAGCACCGCAAGTAGCGTCTCGCCGCGGTTGCCACGGATGGCATCCCAAACGTTGGCGTCCTCATGCGTCTTCGGCGTGCGTAGGAACTCGGCTTCCTTCGCGTACAACGCTTGGACCGATGCACGTGCCGTGACGAGCGATGTCGCCTGCCAGATGAGGAACGCGCCGAGTGCGTCCCGCCAGGACGCCCTCGTGCTACGCCGCAGCAGGGCAACTGCGCGGACCAGACCGATGACGACGAGCAGCGGGATGGTCGCGATGAGGAAACCCGACAGCTTGCGGAAGAGCAGTCCGCCGCCGGTGGCGATGTTGCCGGCGCCGGCCAGCAGGAACAGGAAGAACAGCAACGCCAGCAGGTCGCCATACCACTGCAGCGCGCCGGAGAAATATGCCCAGCGCTGCCCGATGGACATCCGGTTGTCGCGCGTTCTTGCGAAGGGCAGCATCGAGCGCCAGTGCATCCGCAGGATCTGGATACCGCCGAAGCACCAACGGAATCGCTGTCCCTTGAGCGCCTCGAAGGTCAGCGGCATGACGCCCTTGCCGAATGACTTGTCCACGTGCAGCCCGGACCAGCCGGCGCGCATCAGTCGCATGGAGAGCTCGGCGTCCTCGGTGATGCACCACTCGTCCCAACCGCCGACGTCTTCAAGTGCCTGGCGGCGGATCAGCCCCATCGTCCCGGCGAAGATCGCGCCATCGCGCTCGTTGCGCGACGGTTGCGAGACTTGCGAAGAAGTAGGCGTAGGAGTAATAGAGGCGGCGGTAGTACGGCGCGCTCTGCCAGCCGCGATAGTCCTGCGGTGCCTGGATGAAGCCGACGCTGTCATCGGCGAACAGCGGCGCGCAGCGGCGCAGGAAGTCCGGCTCCATCTGGTAGTCGGAGTCGACGACGCCGATGAGCTCCGTGCGTGGATCGGTCATGTTGCGCAACGCGTAGTTGAGCGCACCGGACTTGTAGCCGGGCCAGTCATCGAGGTGCTGGAACTTCACGTCGTGAGCGGCGCACCACTCCTGAACCGACCGCCAGAGTGCCTCGTCCTCGGTGTTGTCGTCGATGGCGATGATCTCGTATGACGGATAGTCGAGCTGCCGCAAGCGTTCCAATGTCTCGATGACCATGTCCGGCGGCTCGTTGTGCGCAGGAACGTGCAGGCTGACGAAGGGCGTTGCGACATGCAGCTCTTGCGTCTCGGCACCACGTTCGATGCGGCGGCGCCAGTGCTCCGTGCCCAACGCATCGCACAGCTCCCACAAGTACGCCGTACCGAGGAAGGCCGCGAAAAGTTCGAGCGCCCAGAGGAACAGGCCGCCGATCTCGGTGCCGAGTGGCAGTCCGCTGCTGAACGTCCAATTGAGCATGAACGCGAGATAGGCGACGAACAAGAAGACCGTCGCCGACCAGCACACGTGTCCGCGCGCGGTCCATCGTCGGGTGAACGGCAGCCAGACAAGACTCGCGACGGTGATCGCAGCCACGGAGACCAGCAGGTTGCGATGGGTGGCGCCGAGTCCGGAAAGCACGCCCGCGACCGCGCCGTCGATCACCGCCGTCGCGACCAGCGCCAGCAGCAACCGGCGCGACCATGGCCACCAGCCATAGGCACGCGAGTTGCCCGGAGCCGGAAGAGCCAGCAGGGCAAGGGTCGAAAGGACGCCGGCAACAAGGCCGGCGACCAAAAAGGCAGCGAGCATCGAGTAAGGGCTACCCCCGCGGAGGGGGTGAGCACACCCTCAGGTGACGCTCGTCACTATCCAGGCGGCGGGGCGGGCTAGCCTTTCGCCAAGGATGCGCTATAGCAGATCTGCTATCCATCGATATAGCAGAAGTGCTATGCTCGACCCATGATCGGTGGCGAGCTCGTCCGGGAGGCGCGGCGGCGTGCAGGACTGACCCAGGGCGAGCTGGCCGAGCGCGCCGAGACGACGCAGTCCGCGATCGCCCGGCTGGAGTCCGGCCGGACCAGCCCGTCGTTCGAACAGGTCGAGCGACTGATCAAGCTCTGTGGGTTTTCGATGATTGTCGAGCTGGCTACCTACGACGACTCTGACCTCGTCCAGGCAAAGGCGAATCTGCATCGCGGCGACCCGGCAGCACGTCTCGAACACATGGCCAACGTCACGAACAAGTGGCGCGCACTCCAGCGGGAAGTTCGCGGTGCCTGACTTCGACCCCGCCAAGATCATGGCGGTGCTCGCAAAGCACAAGGTGCAGTGCGTCTACATCGGTGGATCAGCGGCCGCACTGCAAGGTTCGCCTATTCCGACCGAGGACGTCGACATCGTGCCGGCGGCCGACAAGGACAACTGGGTGCGTCTCTCCGCGGCACTCAAAGAACTGGATGCGAAAGTGCGGGCCGTTGAACTGGACGAGCCGCTTCCGTTTGACCACGATGCCGACTCGCTCGCGCTGTCGCGGATCTGGAACCTGACAACAAGGTTCGGTGATCTCGACATCACGCAGGTGCCGGCAGGTACGCAGGGCTACGACGATCTCAAGCGTGATGCGCTTGACATGGAAGTCGCCGGAGTGCGCATCTGCGTCGCGTCACTCGCCGACATCGTGCGCAGCAAGGAAGCCGCAGGTCGCGACAAGGACCGACGAGCCTTGCCGGTCTTACGTGAACTGCTGGCGATGCAGCTGCGGGAGAAGACCGGACGTCCGCCCGCCGGGCCTCGCCCCAGCAGGAAGAAGAGCGACTAGGCCAGCGCGGCGTAGGCCGCGTCCTGGATCTCCGTGTGCACCGCAGGCGGCAGCGCCATCTCCCACATGCGTTGCGTCAGCACGATGACGACGAGGTCTTGTTTCGGGTCGACGAGCCACGACGTACCGAGGCCGCCGTCCCAACCGAACGCACCTTCGCGCGGCCCACTAACAGCAACCGCCTGTCCGAAGCCCCAGCTTCGATCGCCGAGAAATGCCTCGCAACCGGCTCGCTGCGACGGCGTCAGCTGATCGCTCGTCATCTGCCGTGCCAGGTCTGCACTCATCACCCGCTCGCCGCCGCCTAACAGCATGCGCGCGAATGCCAACAGATCGTCGACGGTCGACACCAGACCCCCCGCACCGTCAGCGAACATCGGCGGTTGACTCCACGCGCCGTCCGGCGGGTCATTGGCGACGAGGCCCTCCGGCGTGGACTGGTAGGCGGTCGCGAGTCGTTCTGTGTTGCGAGTGAAGAAAGCGGTGTCGCGCATGCCGATTGGCTCTGTGATCCGTGTGCGCACGACCTCGTCGTACGACGTTCCTGCCGCGCGCGCACACAGCACGCCGAGCACCTGCGCGGCAGCGTTGTAGAGCCAGCGTTCGCCGGGCTGGGTGACGAGCGGCAGTGCGCCCATCCGCTTCATCCACTCGTCGGCATCGGGCTGCTTGCCGGGCGCCGGCGGGCCGAATGTGCCGAGCTCGGCGTCGTTTGCTGCGGCGACGATGGGCCACGGTTCGGGTGACATGAACATGTCGAGGACCATGCCGAAGCCATAGGTGAACGTCAGCAGGTCGCGCACGGTGATGGCCCGATCGACCGGCACGGTCTCGTCGAGGGGACCGTTCACCTGCGCGAGCACACGCGGTTGCGCGAACTCCGGCAGCAAGCGCTCGACCGGTTCGTCGAGTGACAGCAATCCTTCGTGGACAATTGCGAGTGTTGTTGCCGCCGTTATCGGTTTCGTCGTCGACGCGATACGAAACAGCGAGTCGCGCTCGACCGGTTTGCCGCCGATCGACAGCGTGCCGATGGGAGCGACGTACACCTCGGGACCGCGAGCGACGAGTGTGACGAGTCCGGGAACTTTGTCGTCACTGACATGTGACTCCGCGACATCGCGCCATTGGCGCAGCCCGTCGGACGTGAAGCCACTAGCCATCAGCCGGGGTCCAGGCCGAATCGCGGCCGGTCAGGCCGAGGAGCTGCTCGAAAGCGGGCGCGTCGCCCGGCACCTTGACAGCGGGGCCGAACAGGCCGGGGATCCCGTTCGGGTTCTGCTCAACCAGCGGCTGAACGAACCCGACTGCTTCGCGCACCAAATCGTCGGCGGCGTCGTAGCCCTGACCGGTGGCGGTGGCGAGGTCCCAGCCGTGCCAGGCTGCCGGGTCCCGCCACGCCGCCGCCAGCGCCTCGAGGCGGGCTGGGACGCGTTCCCGCCAGTCGGTGCCGAGGCGCGACCCGTCGGCTTGCGGCGCATTGTCGCCGGGCAGCTGCGTCTTGGTCGCCGCGGCGCTGAACGCCTGCGCGAAGCCGTCGACATGGTCGATGACGTCACGGACGCGCATGTCGACGCACGGGGTCGGGTCGTCGAGCTGGTCGTCACGCACGTTCGTGACGATGCGTGCGAGCTGCGCGGTCGCGGGGCTGAGGTCGAGCATGCCCGGTTCCCTTCGCGGATCGGTCACGAAGTATGACGATCCGCGACAAGGGAACTCATCGGCCCGTTGGCGCGGCGCCTAGTGGCGACGGCGCCGCTTCGGGTTACGTGGGGTGGCGCACTCGGCGCTGCGGCGGAGCCGCTCTTGCTCGATGCGCTGACGGTCCAGGGCGAGCGGGTCGTACATCATGGCGGTCTCCCTTCCGGAGATCTCTTTCTGCGTATCTCTTGACATCGAAATACTCTAGCAGAGATCTCTTCATGTCAAGAGATTTGACATGGAGGTTTATGCTTGGTACATGGCGGAGCGGAGCAAGCGGCAGGCGGCGGAGGTGGACGACTCCGTCGACTACTGCATCGCCGATATCGCGTCCAAGTACGACGTCATCAACTCGGAGGTCGAGGGGATCGTCGACCGGGTGAGCGCGATCAACAAGCACCTCGGCCGCGGCTTCGAGGAAACGCTCGCCGACCACGGGCTGAACTACGGCGAATACAAGCTGCTGCTTCGGCTCGTCACGCGCACTGAGGACAACCGCATGTCTGCCGGTGAGCTGTCCCGGCTACTGCTGCTGTCGTCTGGCGCGATGACCAACCGGCTGGACCAGCTCGAGAAGGCCGAGATGATCTGCCGGCTGCGGGACCCGCGCGACCGTCGGGGCGTTCATGTCGAGCTCACCGACAAGGGCAGGGCGACGATCGATGCCGCCGTTTCCGAACAGGCGAAGAAAGAGATCGACGTGCTCAGCGTCCTGACCTCGCAAGAGGTCACGACACTCAACCAGCTGCTGCGCAAGGTGCTCGGCTCATTGGAGTCAGCCGCCGACGCTGAAGCTGCGTCTTAGGGAACAGCCGCCTGCTTCGCCGGGCACCCGGCAAGCATGTCTGTGCAGGTGCGCAGCTGTCCGGACTTCGGGTCAGTGAGCCGGAACTGCGAGTAGAAGTAGAACGACAGCGAGTTCGGGATCGGGATGCCCTTGATCGTGTAGGGCACGTTCCCACTCATCGGATCCGTCGGGTCGAGCGCGGTCGGGTCGTAGACCCCTGCACCGATCGCCAACCGGCCACGCGAGTTCGTGTCGGCACTGTCGTCATACTCACTGACACTGGTGAGGCGTTGCAGTGCGGGTTGCGACGTGTAGGGGTCTTTGCCGCCGCGTAGGTATTGGTCGAACCAGGCGAGCGTGTAATAGAAGGCGAAGCGCTCGCTCAGCTCGTTCGATGGCAGCACCAGGTCGATGTAGGTGTAGGTGAGGTGCGTGCCGTTGCGGAATGACACCAGTTCTGAGTCGACGCCGGACTTAGCCAGCTGCTGGTAGCCGGAGTCGCCGGCGAGGCCGCCGGTGTTGTTCCCGCCATGCGGGTCCGGTGGCGCGGTCTGCGACTGCACGTTGAACTCGTAGTCGTTGGTCGTGCCGAGCGCGGGTGTGTCCAGCGCACTCGCGCGATAGGGCTTCGGGATGGAGACGTTCTGCGCGCACTGCTTGAAGTCGATGGGCACGAGGTCGTCCCACGCGACGATCGTCTTGACGCGGTTGTCGCACTGTCCGACCCAGCTCACCGCGGAGGCACCGAGCGAATGCCCGGCAATCCCGACATCGGACTTGTTGAGCTCGTGCTGTGCCGGGTTGGCCTTCGACAGGAACCAGGACAGTGAGTCTTCGGCGCCTTGGTAGAAGTTGTAGTTCTGCTGGTAGGGCACGCCCGGGCAAGCGCTCGGGCTGCAGTTCGCCGGCACCAGGTCGGAGTGGCCTTGGCCTTGTACGTCGTAGGTCATGACCACGTAGCCGTATTGCGCGAGCCCTTCGGCGGCCCAGAAGTAGAGGTTCTCGTAGGCCTGGATCGAGCCGTCGGTGATGACGACGCCGGGATACCCGCCGGGAGGGGCCGGCTCGGACTTGGGCGGCAGCCAGATGTGTCCGCGCAGCTGAGCGCCGTCGCTGGAGGGGAACTTCACCTCGATGGCTTGGCCGCCGGTGAGCTTCTGCCAGCGGTCGATGGTGCGGAACGGGTCGGCGCCGAGCGCGCCCGGGACCTGCGTGGTGAGACCGCCGTGCACGTGCTGCGGGCCGTCAGCGAGCTGCTCCTGCCACTGGGCGGCATAGAGCTGGGCGCCTTCGGTGAGGTTGCCGGAGCCGAACGCGGGGTTGCTGAGCTGGTCGCGGATGCGCTCGGTGGCGCACAGCTGGTTGATCTGGTCGCGGGCGATCCACGCGGGGTTCGTGGCGACACCGGCTGAGTTGAGCTGCGGGTCGATCGGCTCGGCCTTGGCGAAGCATTCCTGGTCGACGCCGAGAACCGGGGCGGCGGACGCGCCGATCGCGAGAGGTGTTGCGACGGCGGCAGCCAGGGCCAGGGCCAGACAACTACGCAGGGGCAGGCGCATAGGGATGAGGCTTCGACGCCAACCACGCGCGCTCCTCCTGTGCTCACCGCAACGTCGCATCTGGCTCACCTGTGCGTCACACAAGCTGCCCGACCGGTTCGTCATTTCCTGACGTCGGGTAACGACCCGAACAACACATTTGTCCGTCCATCGTTGGAGGGTTCGTGACCGAGATCGCACGGGTATCCAGGGAAGAGCTCGCCGCCGAAGGCGCGACAGCGCTGCCGGACAAAGAGGTCCTGTCGCTGTTGGACCTCAACGCCAATCTCGACCTTGCGCTCGATGCCGCGGCACCCATCGATCTCGCCGTCGGCGCCAACGCCAATATCGCTGCACCCATCGATGCGGCGGTCAGCGCCAACGTGCTCTCGCCATTGGCGGTCTCTGAAGCCGGCGGCACTCAGGCTGCCGAGATTCACCAGGGCATCGTCGGTAACGCGACTGCAACAGCGCCGCAGGACAGCTCGATTGCACAGGGCGACCCCGGCGCTGGCACCGCTACTGCGGAACCTGCTGCGACAACCGGCGATGCCGCAACTGCCGGTGCCGCCTCAACGCTGCCGAGCACTGGCGACGTGACCGGTACGACGAGTGACGCGGTCGGCAGTCTGTCCGATGGCAACCTGCTCAACGTCAACGTCAACCTGAACGGCGACCTGCACCTCGCCGCGCCGATTGACGGAGCAGTCGCGGCGAACGCCAATGCGGCGGCACCGATCGACGCGTCGGTCTCGGCCAACATCGGTTCGCCGGGCGCCGAGTCGGTGGCCATCGCCAACCAGGAGGCGCTCATCGACCAGAGCATCACCGGCGACGCGTCTGCGACCGCCAACCAGGTGAGTGGCATCGATCAAGGTCCGACAACCACCAGCGGCTGACCTCTGACCGATGGAAACCCTTGTCCGTCCGGCGTGTGCGCCGACGCGGGATGTCCCTGTACTCGCTAGCGGCACCGAGCTACTCGGTGTGCAGCCAGGATCCGGGTACGTCGTGCGCCCCGCGTTGGTGCGCCGCAGTGACGGGCAGGTGCTGGCGCTCACCCCGCTGCTCTACTCCGTTCTTGACGCGGTCAACGGTGAGCGCGACGTCGACCAGATCGCGGCAGCGGTTACGGCGGCGACTGGCCGGGGTCTGATCGGCGAGGACGTCTGCACCCTGCTTGAGGGACGGCTGCGGCCGCTCGGTCTCGTGCTCATGTCCGACGGCACGCAGCAGGAACTCCGCAAGGCGAATCCGTTGCTCGCCTTGCGGCCGCGCTTCGTCATCTCGCGACCGGAGTGGACCAGGCGCGTCACCGCGCCGTTCGCACTCCTGTTCAACCCGATCCTCGTCGTCGTCGCGACATTGTTGTTCGCCGGCATCGCCTATTGGGTGCTCTTCGACAAGGGGCTCGCGTCCGCGGCGTACGACGCCTTCAACAAGCCAGGCCTGCTGCTCGCCGTCTTCGCCATCACGATCGTGTCGGCCGGCTTTCACGAGTTCGGTCACGCCGCCGCGCTCCGTCGTGGCGGGGGCACTCCTGGCGCTATAGGCGCAGGGCTCTATCTCATCTGGCCGGCCTTCTTCACCGACGTGACGGACGGCTATCGGCTTAGCCGGCGTGACCGCATCCGCACAGACCTGGGCGGCCTCTACTTCAACGCGCTCGTCTCTCTTGTCATGTTCGGGGTATGGCTGGCGGTTCGCTGGGACGGTCTGCTGCTCGTCATTGCCGCGCAGATCCTGCAGATGGTTCGTCAACTGCCACCACTCGTGCGGTTCGATGGTTATCACCTGCTCGCGGATGTGACGGGTGTCCCGGACCTCTTTCACCGGATCGGTCCCACCCTGCGCAGCTTCCTGCCAAAGCGCTGGCGGCACCCGCAGTCGCGGGCGTTGCGTCCCTGGGTGCGGATTGTGGTCACGCTCTGGGTCGTGCTCGTCGTTCCGCTCCTGCTCGTCACTGTCGTCGTGACCGTGCTCGCGTTGCCTCGCATCCTCGGCAGCACCGCGCACTCGGTGCATGAGCAATGGAACCTGCTGACCACGGCTGCCGGGCATGGCGACGACGGCGGCGCAGCCGTAAAGGCTCTGGCCATCATCGCGTTGGTGATTCCGGCCGGTGGCATCGTGCTGATGCTGCTCCGAACTGGACGCCGTTTGGTCACCGGCACGTGGCGTCGGACGGCGGGCAAGCCGGCGAAGCGTGGCGTCGCCGCCATCGCGATGTTCGCCGCCGTTGCCGGGCTGGCATATGCGTGGATGCCGCACGGAGGCAACTACCGCCCGATCCAGTCTTATGAGCGCGGCACGGTCCAGGATGCGCTGCCCTCTCGCGTGGCTGCGCCGATGAGCAGCGGCGTTCAGGTGGGGCGCGAGTATTCCGCCGACACGGTCTGGGTCAACGATCCGCAGTCGCCGTTGCCTACTGCGGATCAGCCCGTCGTTGCCACGGTGCTCACCCCACATTCCGGCAATGGACCGACGTGGGTGTTCCCGTTCAATCGGCCGCCGGCGCCGGGCCCCGGGGGCAACCAGGCCATGGCGATCGCCACTCAAGACGGCGGGACGTTGTACGACGTGGCGTTCGCGCTGGTCTGGGCCCGCGGCGACACCGTGCTCAACCGCAACGAGGCCTATGCGTTTGCGTCATGCATCGAGTGCCGCGCAATAGCGGTGAGCTTTCAGGTCGTCCTGATCGTCGGTCACGCTGATGTCGTCGCACCGCAGAACATCTCCGCGGCGGTTTCGTCGAACTGCCTGCGCTGTGTGACGCAGGCGCTTGCCGTGCAGCTCGCGATCACCGTGCCCCCCGACTTCACGCCCGCGGCGAAGGCTCAGTTGCACAAGTTGTGGGTGGGCATCATGCAGTTCAGTCGGCAATTGAAGGGGATGTCGTTCGCGGACATCCAGGCTCAGCTGGCCGACTACGAGGATCAGATCCTCGCCATCGTCAAGCCCGCTCTGCCGCCGGTGTCGTCGCTCAGCACCATGACGAGCACCACGCCGACGCCCTCGACATCGTCGCTCACACCTGCGTTGATCGCGGTGAGCCCGTCCGCGACGGCCAGCGAGGTCGCGAGCGCCGCCGCGACGGATTCGGCGACTAACTCGGCTCCGGCGAGCGACTCTGCTAGCGCGTCCGCGACGGACTCTCAGTCGGCGTCCTCATCGCCGACTGCGTCGTCGTCAGCCGATCCGTCGACGTCGCAGTCCCCGACGTCGAGCTCCTCGCCCTCGGATTCGCCGTCGCCGTCCCCCTCGCCGTCGCCGAGCTGACGGTTAACCGACCGTCTTGGCTGCCGCGCGGCCGGCGGTGCGGCCGGAGAAGAGGCAACCGCCGAGGAAGGTGCCCTCGAGGGCGCGATATCCGTGCATCCCGCCGCCGCCGAATCCGGCTGACTCACCTGCGGCGTAGAGCCCCGGCACCGGTGAACCGGAGGCATCGAGCACCCGTGCGTCGAGGTCGGTCGCGAGGCCGCCGAGCGTCTTGCGCGTGAGGACAACCAGGCGTACGGCGATCAGCGGGCCGGCGTTTGGGTCAAGCAGGCGATGCGGACGGGCGACACGGATGAGCTTGTCGCCGAGATAGGTGCGGGCGTTACGCATGGCGGCGATCTGCAGGTCCTTGGTGAACGTGTTGGTGATCTCCGCGTCGCGCGCGAGGACTTCGCGCGCGACGACGTCATACTCGATCTTTGGTTCGCCGCCCGTAACGCCGTTCATCTTGTCGACGAGCGCGCGCAGATCAGTGGCCTGAACGAAGTCCTCGCCGTTGTCGAGGAAGGCCTGCACGGGTTTCGGCGTGCCTTCGCGTGCGCGGCCGAGGACGTCGCGCCATGACTTGCCGGTGAGGTCGGGGTTCTGCTCCGAGCCGGAGAGCGCGAACTCCTTCTCGATGATCTTTCGGGTCAACACGAACCAGGAGTGGTCGTAGCCAGTCGCGCGCAGATGATCGAGCGTGCCGAGCGTGTCGAAGCCGGGGAACAGTGGCACCGGTAGCCGACGTCCCGTTGCGTCGAGCCACAACGATGACGGGCCGGGCAGGATGCGAATGCCGTGCATCGGCCAGATCGGGTTCCAGTTGTGGATGCCTTCGACGTAGTGCCACATCCGGTCCGGGTTGATGAGGTGCCCGCCGGCGTCTTGCGTGATCTGCATCATCCGGCCGTCGACGTGTGCGGGAACGCCGGAGATCATGTGCTGCGGGGGCGAGCCGAGCCGCTCGGGCCATGCTTTGCGGACGAGTTCGTGGTTGCCGCCGATGCCGCCGGCACTGACGATGACGGCCTGTGCGGAGTAGTGGAACTCGCCGATGACGGCGCGGCTCGACGACTCCCCGCGTGCGACGTTGCTCGGCTCGAGGGTCGAGCCTCGTACGCCCGTCACTGCGCCGTCGCTTGTCAGGATCTCGTCGACCTGATGCCGGGTGGCGATGCTGACAAGTCCGCGAGCGGCGGCGGCGCGAACGCGGCGCTCGAACGGCTCGACGATTCCTGGTCCGGTGCCCCACGTGATGTGGAAGCGCGGGACAGAGTTGCCGTGACCGGTTGCTGTGTAGCCGCCGCGCTCAGCCCAGCCGACAACCGGAAAGACACGGTGGCCCATGGCACGCAGCCACGCGCGCTTCTCGCCGCACGCGAAGTCGACATAGGCCTCGGCCCACTTGCGCGGCCAGTAGTCCTCTTCGCGATCGAAGCCGGCCGTGCCGAGCCAGTCCTGCCAGGCAAGCTCGTGGCTGTCCTTGATCCGCAGCCGGCGTTGCTCGGGTGAGTCGACGAAGAACAGACCGCCGAACGACCAGAACGCCTGGCCGCCGAGTGACTGCTCGCCCTCTTGGTCGAGCAACAACACCTTGCGGCCTGCATCGGCAAGCTCGGCAGTTGCGGCAAGGCCGGCAAGGCCGGCTCCGACGACGATGACGTCCGCATCCACGCCGGACAGTCTCCACCCCGTCGGGCTTTGGCTGATGGGCATGGCGATGTGCCCGGCGGCCAGTGGTCCGACGGGTTGTGGAGGCCGCGCGGAGCTACGGGCCGAGTCGGTAGTCGAAGGGTTCGATGAGGTACTTGCGGCCGGTGGGGCTGGTCCAGTGCCAGCCGTCGGGTTTTTGTTCGACGGTCCAGCCGGTGAAGGTTTTGCCGCGGTGCCAGTGGCGGGTG
>Ga0070679_100003811_pt1 | contig 13841 bp, 14 predicted proteins | sample KBSC63BmetaG_FD_65652 | JGI IMG/M metagenome (GOLD analysis project Ga0070679, IMG submission 65652) | Corn rhizosphere microbial communities from Kellogg Biological Station, Michigan, USA - KBS C6-3B metaG | ecosystem: Host-associated > Plants > Roots > Rhizosphere | place: USA: Michigan... | reverse complement strand
CGTGCTGTGCGGCATGGCCCAGTCGCTGTCGCAGATCGTGGCGTTCCGGCTGCTGCAGGGCTTCTTCGGCGCCGCCCTGGTGCCGATCGCCCAGTCGATCCTGCTCGACATCTACACACCGCAGGAGCGCGGCTCGGCGATGGCGCTGTTCGGCGTATCGGTGATGGTGGGCCCGGTGCTGGGTCCGGTGATCGGCGGCTGGCTGACCGATCATTTCAGCTGGCGCTGGATTTTCTACATCAACGTGCCGCTGGGAGCGATCGCCTTCACCGGCATCTGGTTCTTCCTGCGGGAGACCAAGGTCAGCGCCGCCGCGAAGCTCGATTGGCTGGGCTTCGGCAGCCTGAGCGTGGCGATCGCGGCCATGCAGATGTTCCTCGACCGCGGCGCGCAGCTCGACTGGTTCTCTTCCCTCGAGATCCTGGTCGAGGCGGTCGTCGCCGTCTCGGCGTTCTACGTCTTCCTGGTCCACACCTTCACGACCAGGAATTCCTTCGTGAATCCCGCACTGTTCCTCGACCGCAATTTCTCGGTCGGCATGCTGTTCATCTTCATCGTCGGCGTCACCTACCTGGCTTCCATGGCGCTGATGACGCCCTATCTGCAGACCCTGATGGGCTATCCGGTGGTGACCGCGGGCATCGTCATGGGGCCGCGCGGTCTCGGCACCATGGTCTGCATGTTCGTGGTCGGCCGGCTCATGGGACGGATCGACGTCCGGCTCCTGCTCATGGCCGGCCTGCTGCTGACGGCCTGGGCGATGTACGACATGACCGGCTGGACCCCGGATGTCTCGCAGTGGACGATCGCATCGACCGGCTTCATCCAGGGTGCGGGGCTGGGCTTCCTGTTCGTGCCGCTGACGACCGTCACTTTCGCCACGCTGCCGACCCGGCTGCGCCCCGACGGGACGGGCCTCTACAACCTGTCGCGCAACATCGGCTCCAGCGTGGGCATTTCGGTGGTGTCCTACCTGCTGGTCAGGAACAACCAGATCAACCACGCCGAGATCGGCAGCCACGTCACGGCGGTCAACCGCGCCTTCGACAACCACGTCGTGCAGCACACCCTCAATCCCCTGACGGCGGCCGGCCGCGCCGCGCTCGACCTGGTCATCCAGAAGCAGGCCGCGATCATCAGCTACAGCGACGACTTCAAGCTGATGATGATCCTGTCGCTGGCCGCGGTGCCCCTGGTCCTGCTGCTGCGTCGGGCGATGGCGTCCCCCGGAGCCGACCACGCGGTCGTCATGGAATGAGTCGTCACGCCACAGCTTCCGCAGGCGCGCACGAGTGCTAACGTCGGCCGCATGGGCCGACTCTTCATCGTCTTCCTCCTGGTCTTCGCCGTCGCGGGCTCCGTCTCGGCGCAACAGAGGGTGGAGGGGCTCGACCACATCCCCGTGGTGGTCAAGGATCTGGCGCGCGCCACGGCGGACTTCGAGAGACTGGGCTTCGTGCTGAAGCCCGGACGGCCGCACGACAACGGCCTGCGCAACGCGCATGTGAAGTTCGCCGACGGCACCGAGATCGAGCTGATCAGCCCGACGGCGGCCATCGATGCGCTATCGGTGGAGTACATCGAGTGGCTGCGCGACGGCGACGGTCCTTTTTCGCTCGGCCTCTACCGGCCCGGCTCGAAGAACACGCCGCCGCCCGGCGTGTTCTTCGACGCACGGCAGCACTCGCCGACCGACGGCCCCGAGCATTTCGAGCACCCCAACAGCGCCGTCGCCCTGTCCGGAGTCTGGCTGGCCGGCAGCCCGGCCGAGCGGCAGCTCGAGAAGCTGCCCGGCGCCAAGGTGGTCGGAGGCGCTTTCTGCGCCCCCTTCGGCTATGGCATCCGGGCCGTTCATTTCAAGGATGCGGAGCTCGTCCTTCTTCCGGAGCGCATGCGGATCGTCCGCGGCCGGCCGATCGTGGCGGCGACGGTCACGGTCAAGCACCTCCTCACCGCGCAAGGCTTCCTGGACGCCATGCGCGTGAGGTACCGGCGGGAACCCGGCTGCGGGCGCAACAGCCTCTGGGTCGAGGCCCACGGCCTGTGGCTGGAGCTCCTCGAGCGTTGAGCGATGAGCGAGCGCAGCTCGCGAAGGCGGGCGGCAGCGCTTTGCGCAGCAAAGCGCGAGAGCCCGCGCCGTGCCGATAGAGAATCGCTGTTTCAACAACGACTACAAGCGGCACCCAATGACAATGACGCTTCGCGTCATTGTCATTGCGGCTCGATCTTCGCGATCTTCACGTACTGCGCCCACTTGGCGCGCTCCTCGCGATCCTGCGCCGCGCATTGCGCGAGGTCGAGCCGGAGCGGCTTCAGGGCGAATTCCTCGGTGAGCCGCTTGTGGATGGCCTCCGAGAAGACGGCCTCGTTGATCAGTCCGTTCAGCCGCTGCTTGATCGCGTCGGGCACTGCCTTGGGCACGGCGACGGCGAGGAAGCCGGTGCTGACGAAGCCGGGGAAGGTCTCGCCGAGCGTCGGCACGTCGGGATAGAGCGGGCTGCGCTCGGCCAGCGAGATCGCCAGCGCGCGCGCCTTGTTGGCGACGACCTGGCCGCGCGCCGCCGTCAGGTCGACGAACATGAACTGGATGGCGCCGGCGTAGAGGTCGTTCCAGGCATTGCCGATCGCCTTGTAGGCCACGCCCTGCCATTCGACCGTGGCGGTCTTGCCCAGCACTTCCGACGGCACCTGCGAGCTTGCGTTGAAGTAGCCGAAGTTCAGCTTGCCGGGATTGGCCCTGGCATAGGCCACGAGGTCGGCCATCGACTTGTGCGGGCTGTCGGCCGGCACCACGAGGAAGGCGCCCGACGAGCCGATGATGCCGACGACGGTGAAGTCCTTCTCCGGGTCGTAGCCCGGGTTCTTGTACATGTGGATGTTGGCGGCGTTGGTCGAGGTCGTGGCCAGCATCAGCGTGTAGCCGTCGGGCGCGGCGCTCTTCACCGACAGCACGCCGACGATGCCGTTGGCGCCGGGCTTGTTCTCGATGACGAACGGCTGGCCGGTCTTGTCCTCCATGTACTTGCCGACCAGGCGCGCGGTGATGTCGCCCGAGCCGCCGGGCGCGAACGGCACGACGATGTGCACGGCCTTGTTCGGCCAGGCGTCGGCGCGGGCGGGACCGGCGGCGAGAGCGGGGAGCGCGAGGCCCGAGAGCTTCAGGGTCGTGCGGCGAGATAGCGACATGCGAAATGGAGACATGGCGCGGCAGTGTAATGGAAACGCACCGCATGGACAGCGCGTGTGCCGCAGCCCTACCTTGCGTGCATGTCACAATCGAAATCAGGCCACTCCGAATCGGGCAAGCCGCCGCTGACCGGCGTTCGCATCGTGGACTTCTCCCGCGTCATCGCCGGTCCGCTGTGCACCCAGATCCTCTCCGACATGGGCGCCGAGGTCATCAAGATCGAGAACCCCGACGGCGGCGACGACACGCGCAAGGGCGCGGGGCCACGGGCGGGTGCGAAGGAGGGCGGAGACAAGGGCGAGAGTCACTTCTTCATGACCTACAACCGCGGCAAGAAGAGCGTCGCGCTCGACTTCACCAAGCCCGAGGGCCAGGCGGTCGTGCACAGGCTGCTCGCGGACGCCGACGTGATGGTCGAGAACTTCCGGCCGGGCGTGCTGAAGAAGTACGGGCTCGACTATCCCAGCATCCACAAGAAGTACCCGAAGCTGATCTTCCTCTCGATCTCGGCCTACGGCCAGACCGGGCCGCTGTCGGACCGTCCGGGCTACGATCCCGTGCTGCAGGCCGAGTCGGGGATGATGAGCGTCAACGGCGAGGCCGACGGCGAGGGCCTGCGCCACGCCATCGCCATCGTCGACACGATGACGGCGATCCACTCGTCATCGGCGATCAACGCGGCGCTCTACGCGCGCACCTCGACCGGCAAGGGCCAGCACATCGACCTCGCGCTCTACGACACCGCGCTCGCCTGCCTCGGCAACATGGGCTCGTACTACCTGATCGGCGGCGACCAGCCCCGCCGCGCCGGCAACGGCCACTTCGCCTCGGCGCCGAACAGCTCGTTCGACACCGCGAACGGCAAGATCTACATGGCCGTCGCCAACCAGAAACTGTTCGTCGACACCTGCAAGGCGATGGGCCACCCCGAATGGGCGACCGATCCGCGCTTCGCGACGGTGGCCGACCGCGTGGCCAGCAAGCCCGCGCTCACCCGGCTGATGGAAGACGTGCTGAAGACCGACACCAAGGAGAACTGGGCGCTGAAACTGCGCCACCTGCCGGCCGGTCCGATCCGCACCATGAAGGAGGCGCTCGACGAGCCCGAGGTCAAGCGCCGCGGCATGCTCAAGACCTACAAGCACGGCCGCGTCGGCGACGTGCCGCTGATCGGCTCGAACTACCATTTCTCCGACACGCCGGTCGACGACACGCGCCCGCCGCCGTCGCTCGGCGAGCACACCGACGCCGTGCTCTCCGGCATCGCCGGCTTCTCGGCCGACGAGGTGAAGGCGCTGCGCGAGAAGAAGGTTATCTCATAGGAGCGCTCCTATGAAAGCCACTTCCTCAGGATCGCATTCGTCTCGTCGGGCCTTTCCATCGTGATGAGGTGGCCGCACTTCTCGATGACGATCAGTTCGCTGCCCTTGATCGCCGCCGCCATCTCCTCCGACAGGAAGAGCGGCGTGGCGGTGTCGTCGCGGCCGCAGACGACGATGGTCGGGCACGCGATCTTCGGCAGGTCGCCGCGGCGGTCGACGCGGACGCACGCCATCGCCTCCTGCCGCTTGTAGGTCTCCACGCCGATCTCGCCGCACATCTTCATCACCTCGTCGACCAGCGCCTTGTCGGGCAGGCGATAGGCCGGGATGAAGCGCGACATCTGCAGCCCCAGCACCAGTTCGAAATGCCCTTCGTTGGCCAGCCGGATGCGGCCGCGGCGGATCGACTGCTCGGTCTCGTTCTGGCTGCGCACGCCGGTGTCGAGCAGCGCCAGCCGGGTCACGCGCTCGGCGGCGATCTGCATGATCTCGACGGCGATCATGCCGCCCAGCGACAGTCCCGCGAGCGCGAATTTCTCGGCCGGCGCCTGGCCCAGCACCCAGCGCGCGGTGGCATCCCACGAGTCCCAGATCGCCGGCGGCGCCTGGCGCCAGTCGGGCACGACGACGTCGGCCACGTCCTTCAGGGCGGCCAGTTGAGGCGCGTACAGACGCGGTGAACAGAGCAATCCCGGCACCAGCAGCAGGGGGATCTTGGCCATTTTGTCACCTCCGGCCGCCAGCGTAGCGCGGACCCCTGCGCTGCGATACCAATGCGGCACATGAAGCCCCTCGCCCTTCCGTCGACGCGAGACCTCCGCCTCGATCTGTTTCGAGGCCTGGCGCTATGGTTCATCTTCCTCGACCACGTGCCGGACAACATCGTGAGCTGGCTCACGGTGCGCAACTATGGCTTCAGCGACGCCACCGAGATCTTCGTCTTCATCTCGGGCTACACCGCCGTCATCGCCTACAGCCGCATGATGGTGCGCGAGGGCTGGCTGAAGGCCGCGGCGCGCATCTACCGCCGCGTGTGGCAGCTCTACGTCGCCCACATCCTGCTGTTCGTGGCCTTCACCGCCCAGATCGCCTGGGTCTCGATCGCCAGCAGCACGACGGCGCTGATCGAGGAGATGGAGCTGCTCGGCCTCGGCCAGGATCCGTACCGCGCCATGCTCGAGGCCGCGCTGCTGAAATTCCGCCCGGCCAACCTCGACGTGCTGCCGCTCTACATCGTCCTGCTGGCCAGCTTCCCGCTGGTCCTGCCGGTCGTCGTGCGCTGGCCGCGCGCGGTCGTCGGGGCGTCGCTCGCCCTCTATGCCGCGACGCTCCATTTCGGCTGGAACCTGCCGGGCTACCCCGACGAGAAGGTCTGGATGTTCAATCCGATGGCCTGGCAGGTCGTCTTCCACACCGGCGCCGCCATGGCCGTCCTGGGCGGACGGCTGGGCACGCTCGACCGCTTCCGCCTGCCAATATCCGTCTTGTCGGGGCTTTTCCTGTGCTTTGCCGGGCTGATCGTGGCCTCCTGGCACTATAACTGGCTGGAAGCCATGATCCCGGAGTGGCTGTCCCGGCAAATCTACCCGATCGACAAGACCAACGTGGATATCCTCAGGTTTTTGCACTTCCTGGCCATCGCCTGGTTCGTCCGGCTGCTCGTGCCGCCGGGGGCCCCGTGGCTCAAATGGCGTATCTTCGTGCCAGTTCGCAGGTGCGGGGAGCACTCTCTGCAGATATTCTGTCTTGGGACTTTCCTGTCGCTCACCGCCCAGATCGTCTCGGCCAATTTCGATGGATCGCTCGTGTCTCAGATCGTCGTCAGTTTCTCGGGGATCGCCGTCATGACCGCCGTGGCCTACACGGCGACGTGGTTCAAGGGTGCCGCCACGGTCAAGGGCGCACCCGATGCGAAGGCCGCTTCATGAGCGTGCGCTCGAGCCTGCGCTTCTGTCTCGGCTTCCTGGTCGCGCTCGTTCTTCCCGCCAGCATCGCCTGCGCCGAGCCGCAGTGCCGCGCCTCGCGCAAGATGCTCGAGCTCGGCCAGCCGCTCGACGTCGCGCGCGCTTCGGTGGCCGACAACAAGGAACTGCGCATCGTCGCCATGGGCTCGTCGTCGACCCAGGGCTACGGCGCCACCAATCCGATGTTCTACTATCCCGCCCAGCTCAAGATGCGGCTCGACAAGGCGCTGCCCGGCGTCGAGGTGCACGTCTTCAACAAGGGCATCGGCGGCCAGGACGCCGCGGAAGAAGCCGAGCGCATGCGCGCCGACGTCAAGCCGCAGCGCGCGCAGATCGTGGTCTGGCAGATCGGCACCAATTCGGCGATCCGGCGCACGCCGCTCGACAAGTTCGCCGACAAGATCCGCGCCGGCATCGACATCGGCCGCGCGCTCGGCGCCGAATTCATCCTGATGAACCTGCAGTACGTTCCCGCCGTCGTGGCGCTGCCCGACGAGGAGGACTACGCCCGCGTCACCGCCGAGGTCGCCAAGGAGAAGGGCGCCGGCCTGTTCCGCCGCTTCGAGATCATGCGCAGCTGGTACAACGACGGCATGCCGTACGCGCAGTTCGTGACCAACGACGGCCTGCACCTCAACGACTTCGGGCAGAAGTGCATCGGCAAGCTCTTGTCGCAGGCCATCCTGAACGGGGTGAAGCCGGCGCAATTGACGAGCGAGCCGAAACCTCGAAACTAGGCGGCGTCACTCCCCGGGAGCCGCCGCCATGAAGCGCCGTTTCGTCGACCTGTCGATCTACCTCGAAAACGACGTCATCTCCGATCCGCCGCCGTTCGGGCCGAAGATCCAGTACCACAAGCACGAGAACACGGCGGCGCAGATCGCGGGCTTCTTTCCCGGCCTCAAGAAGGAGGACCTGCCCGACGGCGCCGGCTGGGCGGTCGAGAACGTCAACCTGTCGACGCACAACGGCACGCACCTCGACGCGCCGTATCACTTCCATCCGACGATGAACAAGGGCGAGCGCGCCATCACCATCGACGAGGTGCCGCTCGAATGGTGCTTCCAGCCCGGCGTGAAGCTCGACTTCCGCGCCATGGCGGACGGCCACGTCATCACCGCCCGGGAAGTCGACGACGAGCTGAAGCGCATCGGCCACGAGCTGAAGCCGCTCGAGATCGTCGTGGTCAATACCCGCGCCGGTTCGCGCTACGGCAACAGCGACTACGTGAACTCGGGCTGCGGCATGGGCTACGACGCCACCATGTACCTGCTCGAGCGCGGCATCCGACTCACCGGCACCGACGCCTGGAGCTGGGACGCGCCGTTCTACTTCACCGCCCAGAAGTGGGCCAGGGACCACGACCCGTCGATCATCTGGGAAGGCCACAAGGCCGGCCGCGACATCGGCTACTGCCACATCGAGAAGCTGCACAATCTCGAATCGCTGCCCGGCGACGGCTTCACGATTTCCTGCTTCCCGCACAAGATCAGGGGCGCGAGCGCGGGATGGACGCGGGCGGTGGCAATCTTCGAGGAGTGAACGCGTGACGATCTTCGAGGATTGGATTTCCGACTAATGCCCTCATCCTTGAGGAGCCGCGCGAAGCGCGGCCTCTCGAAGGATAGGTTGCGGACAAGGTGCGCGTTCCCATCCTTCGAGACGCGATCCTGCGGACAGATCGTCAGGGTGAGGAGACGTGGGTTCGCTGAATGAGGAGACGCGTGGCTAGAGCGCGATGACATTGGATCGAATCCCGTCGTCCCTCCGCTGCGCGCCTTCGGCGCTCCGGTCGGGACGACGGGATAGTTCAACTCATCACGGTCTAGTCGCAGATCTTCGGGTCGCTGGTCGCCTTCTTCAGATACGCGATCAGGTCGGCGCGTTCCTGCGGGTCCTTGACGCCGGCGTAGCCCATCTTGGTGCCGGGCACGACCTTCATCGGGTTCTCGATGAAATGATCGATCGTGGCGTCGTCCCAGGTGACGCCGTACTTCTTCATCGCCGCCGAATACTGATAACCCTTCGCCGTGCCCGCCTTGCGGCCGAACAGGCCGCAGTGCTTGGGGCCGACCCGGTTGACGGCCAGCGCGTGGCACGCCAGGCACCGGTGGTAGATCTCCTCGCCGCGCCCGGCGTCGCCGCCGGCCGCCCGCGCTGCGGGAGCTGGCGCGAGCACGGCGACGGCCAGCGCGACGAGCAGTGTCGCGATGGACGTGGGCCCAATGGACATGGGCCCAATAGACATGGGGAAGGGCGCGGCAAGGAGAGTCATGGTCGTTACGACATGAACGCTTCGGGAACCGGGTTCTGACCCAGCGCCTGGCGCAGCACGGCCCAGTGCATGGCCTCGTCGCCCAGGATCGAGGCGGCGGCCTTGGCCAGTTCGCGGTCGGTGAGGATCGGCACGGCGCCGAGGTAGGCGCTGACGGCACCCTTCTCGAGCGAAGCGGCGAAGGCCAGCACGTCGGCCTGCGCCTTCAGCTTCGCCTTCGGGAACGCGTAGTCCTTCAGCGGCACGACCGGCTTGCCGCCCAGCTTGGCGACGGCCTTGGCCAGCACGTCGGCATGCTGCTTGTGGTGGCCCTGGAACTGCACGGCGAGGTCGAGCACCGGCTTCTGCAGCAGGCCCGACTCGGCGCCGAGCTGATAGGCCGCGATCGCCTGCTGTTCCGCGCCCAGCGCCGAGTTCAGGATGGTGACGTCGTTGTTGGCGGTCTGCGCCGACGCCGGGGTGATGAGCGCCAGCTTCTCGTTGCCGGCCAGCAAGGCGATCGCCGATGCCGAAAGCGTGAACTTGCCGAAGCCGGACAGGAAGCTGCGGCGCGGATTAAGGTCGAGGTCGGACATGGAGTTTCTCCCGAGGTTCGACGAACGACGAAGCGTCGGCCGTCAGAGGGGAGAACCCGGCGTCGGTCCGCGCGGATGCAGTGGGGAGCCAACGGTCAGCCATGCGCCGGACGCTGCATCCAAACCGGCCGCCGCGGGGTATTGGGCCTGAAGGAGAAGGTCTCATGGGCGAAATCCTCAATATGGGCAGGGGCATGACGCAGCTTCGCGCGGCCGCGGCCTCGTCGACCGATCCGCGCGCGCTGTCGCCGAGTGCCGGCTTCGATCCGCTGGCGCTGCTGCTGGCCGAGACGGCAGGCGGCCGCGAAGCCTCCTTCGCCCGTCTCTACGAACTCACGGCCGGACGCCTGCTGTCGATCGCGCGCGGCATCGTCGGTGGTCGCAGCGATGTCGCCGAAGAAGTGGTGCAGGAATCGTTCCTGCGCGTGTGGCGCTGGGCCCATCAGTACGATCCGGCCAAGGGCGCGGCCTATGCCTGGCTGGTGCGCATCGTGCGCAACCGCGCGCTGACGGCGCGCGAGCAGCTTCACCGTCGCGAGGATGGCCATGACGCGCTCGAGGACGATATCGTGGAGACGAATGTGAGCGATCCCGCCGACCAGGCGATGCGCAGCGAGGATGCGCGGCGGGTCAACGGCTGCCTGGCCAATCTGCCGGCCAACCATCGCCGCTCGCTGTCGCTGGTGTACTTCGAGGGCCTGACGCACCGCGAGCTGGCCGAGCGCCTGGGCGTGCAGCTCGGCACCGCCAAGAGCTGGGTGCGTCGCGGGCTCGAGCAGATGAACCGCTGCATGACCGGCGGCGCCGCCTCCGACTGGCGCGAGCTGGTCGCGGCCAAATATGCCGTGGGCGGCCTGCAGGGCGCGGTGCGCCGCGGCTTCGAGAAGCGGCGCGAGCGCGACGCGCGCTACTGCCGTGCCGTCGACCAGTGGGAAGACCGCTTCGCGCTGCTTACCGAGGTCCTGGCGCCGGCGCCGGTGCCCGCGCACGTGTGGAAGAACATCCAGCAGCAGATCGGCCGCGAGCGCGTCGCCTTCTCGCGCCCGCTGGTCTGGCAGGTCGCCAGCGGCGTGCTGGCGCTCGCGGTGCTGGCGCTGCTGGTCGTAGCGTTGCGCTGAGTGTCTTTTAGTTCCTCCCCCGTCTCGGGGGAGGTGGCGCCGTCATACGGCGACGGAGGGGGTGAGCCCCGTCCAACTGCCCACAAATTACAGATCATGATCGGAAATCAGAGAGAGAGCGACCGCGTGGCTCGCCCCCTCCGTCAGCGTAAGACGCTGCCACCTCCCCCGAGACGGGGGAGGGAGATGAAGAGACTAGGCGATCGGATCCGGTTCGCCCGGCGGCAGCGCCATCTCGAAGACGTTGAGGGTCATCGACACCAGCATGTAGTAGCCGCAGACGCCGACCAGATCGACCACGCCCTGCTCGCCGAAGGCATCGATGGCGCGCTTGTAGTTGGGCGCCGAGACGCGGTTGGTCGCGAGGTATTCGGTCACGAAGTCGTAGACGATGCGTTCGACGTCGCGCGTGAACGGCGGCGTCTGGCGCGTGCGGACGGCCTCGACGATCGCGGGAGCGAGGCCGGCTTCCTTGGCCAGGCGCGCGTGGGCGTAGAATTCGTACTGCGCCTTGAAGTGGCGGCCGACCAGGCAGATCGCCAGCTCGCTGAGGTCGCGCGGCATCGAGTTGTTGAAGCGGCAATATTCACCCAGCTTCTGGGCGCGGTCGGCCAGCACCGGGCTGCGCAGCCACGGCTCGAACGGCCCGCGCAGGCCGCCGCGCGGGCCGGACACGATGGCGTCAGCGACCTTCTTCTGTTCGGGATTGAGCTTGGCGAGGTCGAGCGGGGCGAGACGCGGCATGTGAAAGACTTTCCCTTGATGATGGTCTGTTAGAGCGGACAGTTGGCGTCGCCGGTGTTGTTCTTGTCGGCGGCGTCGAAGATGGCGTTGATCACGGCCTCGCCTGCCCGCGGGGCCATGCCGCCGACCGTCGAGCACGATCCCGAGGCCGACCACAGCACCTTGCCGCTGTCGATCGAATAGAGCGTGAACGAGAGCCGGAGCGTCGGCGGGCGCGATGGCGTGTTCGAAGACTCGCCGCGGCTGTTGCCGAGGTTGAAGACGTTGGGCCGCTGGTTGTCGCCCGGTGAGCCGTAGCTGGGCGGGGCCGAGCCCGCGCTGCCGCCACCGCCACCGCCGCCACCGAGGTTGAGGTCGAAGTAGGCCACGTCCATGCGCATCACGTTGCCGCCGGAGAAGCCCACTTCCATGCCGCGTTTGGCGAGCCGCTCCATCACCTTGCCGCGCAGGTGGCGGCCGAGCGCGGTGTCCTGCGTGAGCTGGACGGCGACCTTGGCCTTGGGAATCGCCTGGTAGGCCTTGACCTCGTATTGGCCGATGGCGAGCTGCGGCGGCAGCTGGGCGAGTGCCGGAGACGCTGCCAGCAGGGCGCTCAAGGCAGCACCCAGGGCAGCACTCGTCAGGACGGTTGCGATACGCATGGTGGTGGTCCCCCCGTGATTCTGGCCGTGTGGTCCTGGTCAGGCCGTGAGCTTGCGCCAGCCCGGTTCGTCGCGGTCGAGCAGGCGCTTCAGCGATTCGAAATGCAGGAACGCCTGTTGCGCCTCGCCGGAGATCTGGTTGGCCGTGTGCTGGGCGAGCTGGTCGGAGATGTTGAGCAGCGGCCGGCCGGTCTGCATGGCCAGCACCTGCACCATCGCCGCGCGCTCGAGGTAGTAGAGGTCGTCGTAGGTCTGGGCCACGGTCGGGCCGCTCACGATCACGCCGTGATTGCGCAGGAACAGGATCTCCTTGTCGCCCATCGCCCGGCACATGCGCTCGCCCTCGTCGTTGCTGAGCGCCACGCCGCCATAGGCGTCGTCGTAGGCGATGCGGTTCCAGTAGCGGAAGGCATTCTGCGTGCACATCTCGATGCGGCCGCCCTCGATCGAGGTCAACGCGGTGGCATAGGGCATGTGGGTGTGCAGCACGACCTGCGCCCTGGGATTGCCGGCGTGGATGCGCGCGTGGATGAAGAAGGCGGTCGGCTCGACCGGATGCTTGCCCTCGACGATGGTGCCCTCGCCGTCGGCCATGACGATGTCGGACGGCGTGATCTCCGACCAGTGCAGGCCCTGCGGATTGACCAGGAACAGGTCGGGCCGGCCGGGCACGGTCATGCTGAAGTGGTTGCAGACGCCTTCGTTCAGCCCGTGCCGCGCGGCGGCGCGCAGCGCGGTCGTGAGGTCGAGACGGGCCTGGGTGACGGGATCGTTGGCGAGCATGGCGCGATGATGCGGGTTCGGCCGCACCCGGGAAAGAAAAATCGCCAGGTTGCCGTCAGACGGCGACGGTTGCCGTCGGACGGCGACTAGGCCGGGACGGTCGTCGCGACGGTTTTCCGGCCGGAGATTTCGCGGATCAGCTTGGAGCGCACGGCGCGGCCGAAGTCCTCGAAGGTGCCGGCCGCGACCATGAACGCGCCCTGTCCGCCGATGACGTTCTCCTCGTAGTACTTGTCGAGGGTGTTGTCGGGCGGCCGGCCGAAGTTGGTGCGGTTCATCATCACCGGCAGGCCGTTGATGACGAAGCCGTCGGCCACCAGCTTGTCGCGCACCAGCTCGGCCGGCGGCCCGTCGTTGGTGCGGCCGTCGCCCGAGACGTCGATGACCCGGCGCCGGGCGGTGAACGGCGCGCGTTCGAACCGCTTGGCGGCGTAGGCCAGCGCGGCGCCGAGGGCGGTCCAGCTCTGCGACGCCCGCGGCGCCTCGGCCAGCCGGTCGGCGAAGCGGCGGGCGGCGGCGGCGCTGTCGACCAGCGTCCAGTCGATCACCGTCTCCTGATAGTGCGTGCCGGCCCACTCGACGTAGCAGAGGGCGATGCGCTTGTGCTCGCCCGACAGGATCGCGTCGATCACGCGGTCATTGGCCATGGCCTCGATGTAGCCGCGGCGCTGCAGCTCGGCCTCGACCTCGTCGATCGAGCGCGAGACGTCGACCGCCATCACGAGTTGCAGGTCGACAGCTGTGTCGGCGGCGTCGACGGTCTTGCGCGCCGCCAGCGTGCCGCTGCCGAGGGCCGCCAGGGAGCCGATAAGCGCCGTCCGCCGCCGCATGCTCGCCTCCGTCGAAGGTCGGCAAGCATACCATCGGCAAAAGAAAACGCCGGGGATTCCCCGGCGTTCGCAGTCAGTTGATGAGGAGCCGGTCGACGACCGGCCGACCTGGCCTACTGGTCGTCGTCGAAGCCGCGCTTGCGCGGCTCGTAATCGCGCTCGCGACGCGGCGGACCGGCGCCACGCTCGCGACGCGGCGGACGCCCGACGTCGCCGGCCGGGGGTTCGAAGCCAGTCGACGGAGGACCGCCGGAGAAATCGGCACGCCGGTCGCGCATCGGGCCGCCGTCGCTCGGCGGCGCACCGCGATAGCCACCGCCACCGCCACGATCGCCGCCGCCACCGCCGCCGTAACCACCACCGCCGCCACCGCCGCCGTAGCCGCCACCACCGCCGCCGCGA
>Ga0070679_100003810_pt1 | contig 13843 bp, 10 predicted proteins | sample KBSC63BmetaG_FD_65652 | JGI IMG/M metagenome (GOLD analysis project Ga0070679, IMG submission 65652) | Corn rhizosphere microbial communities from Kellogg Biological Station, Michigan, USA - KBS C6-3B metaG | ecosystem: Host-associated > Plants > Roots > Rhizosphere | place: USA: Michigan... | reverse complement strand
ACGCGCATTCCGAAGATCCAGGACATCGTCAAGAAGTTCTTCGGCAAGGATCCCAACAAGGGCGTGAACCCGGACGAAGTCGTGGCGATCGGCGCCGCCGTGCAGGGCGCGGTTCTGACCGGCGAGCAGAAGGATGTTCTTCTTCTCGACGTCACTCCGCTGTCACTCGGCATCGAGACGCTGGGCGGAGTCACTACGGTGCTCATCCCGCGCAACACTACAATCCCGACCAAGAAGAGCGAGACCTTCTCGACGGCTGACGACAATCAGACGACGGTGGAGATCCACGTCCTTCAGGGCGAGCGCGAGCTGGCGACGTACAACAAGACCATCGGCAAATTCCAGCTCACCGGAATTCCGCCCGCACCGCGCGGACTGCCGCAGGTTGAAGTGACCTTCGATATCGACGCGAATGGAATCCTGCATGTGACCGCGAAGGACAAGGCCACGGGCAAGGAGCAGAAGATCCGCATCGAAGCATCGAGCGGACTCTCCGAAGCCGAGATCGATCGCATGGTCAAGGACGCCGAGAAGAACGCGGCGGAGGACAAGAAGCAGCGCGAGGCCATCGACGCCCGGAATCGTCTCGACTCGATGACTTACGAAGTCGAGAAGAACGTGAAGGAATGGGGCGACAAGGTCTCAGCAGATACGAAGGCCAAGATCGACGCATCGATCGAGCGTGCGCGCAAGGCGCTCCGAGGCGACGACATGGCCGAGATCCGAGCTGCGCAGGAAGAGCTGACGAAGGTCTTCAGCGAGGCCGGTCAGGCATTCTACCAACAGCAGGGCGCGCAGCAGCAGCCCGAGGCCGGCCAGCCAGCCGGTGCGACGGCAGGTGCGGAAAGCGGCGCCAAGCCGGCCGATGACGTGGTCGAGGCCGACTACGAAATCGTGGACGACAAGAAGTAAATCGCTCGAATAGAAAAGGCCCGCCTGAACCAGGTGGGCCTTTTTTATTTGCCCCTCCGCCTTCCCGCCTTCCCGCCTTCCCGCTTCCCCGCTTCCCCGCTTCCCCGCTACTGCTTTACCGACCAGTCAGCAAGATCGGCCCACCACGCGTCGGCGCGAATACCAACAGGAGTGATCCTCGGCGACACGCCATGAACGTTGCGCAGCTCGTAGATCCACATTGCAGCCGCGTCGTCGGTGAGGATCCGATACGCTCGCTGGTATAGGGCGGCGCTCCGGGCCGGGTCCATCTCCCTGACCGCGCTGTCCACAACTGCGTCGAACCCCGGGTTGGAGTAGGAAGTCGCGTTGTATCCACCCTTCTTGATTTCCGAGCTCGCCCATTCTTCGCGCACCGACGATGGTGTCGGATCGATGTGCCAGGCGTTGAGAACAGCATCGAATTTTCTGTCGTCGAGGCGCTCGCCAAACGTGTTGGCCTCGATCGACTCAATGCGCATTGCGACGCCGGCGCGACGCCACTGCTCCTGGAGCAAGACGGACAGCTTCGATCGAATGGCGCTCGAGCTTGGCACCATCAGCGCGAACGCCAACGGGACTCCGCCCTTCCGGCGCATCCCATCCGGTCCGCGCTTCCATCCGATTGAATCCAGCATCGCTGCTGCTCGCGCCGTGTCGTACGGAAGCCCGATCGTTGTGTCGCTCGTCGTCAGCGCGCGCGTCGCGGGACCGTGGGCAACCAGCGCCAGCGTGTCGAAAACGCTCCGCACCACCGCGTTCCGATCGACCGCCATCACAAGCGCGCGCCTGACGTTCCGGTCGGCGAATATCGTGCGCTTCTTGCCCTTGGTCGCGTCACCCAGGTTGAACGCCGCGTAACCGTAGTCGAGGCTGCCGGAAGTCGTCACGATCTTGTCGCCCTTCGCCCGGAGCTGTGCGACGTACTCTGGCTTCACTACGTCCAGAAAATCGGCTTCGCCGCTCATGAGTCTGAGTGCAGCCGCGGCATATTCAGCCGAGATAAGCCATATCACGCGGTCTGCCTTTGGGCGTCCCCGATAGTTGGCGCTGTCCGCGGTGAGAACGATGCGCGCTCCCCGCACCCACTGCGAAAACCGGAATCGGCCGGAGCCGATGGGATGCTGCGCAAACTGTGACGCGCGAAGATCGGCCGGCTTGATCTTGTCGAGAAGGTGCGCGGGAAGGATCGCCACCGGCGTCGCCGCCTTGAAGAACTCATCGGGCGCGCGCCGGTGAAACCACACGCGCGCCGTCATGGAATCGGGTAGCGAAACCGAGTCGACATTGTCGAGGTTTCCCGAGAGCGGCGAACCCAGTGCGGGATCCTTGAGAAGCCCGAACGTGAACCGGACATCTGCCGCGCGAACAGGCGTGCCGTCGTGCCAGAGTGCCCGCGGATCGATCTTGAAGTCGACCGCGAGTGAATCCGCCGACCAGCGCCAGCTGCTCGCGAGACGAGGAGTGAATCCCGCGTCGCCGACGGTATTCAATTGCGGGCCGATGTCGGCCAGATTATCGAAAATCTGATCGGCGATCTGCTTGCCCTGCAGCGAGAGAATGAGCGGAGGCAAGAGAGCATCCGCATCCGCCGCGGCAGCTATCACGATAGTTCCGCCAACCGGCGCATTGCTGACGGACTTTGCGGCATCACTCCCCCGCCCGCAACCCGAAAGAACGACCAACAGTGCAAATGTCGCCCGCGTGCATCTTGCCGTCATGCCCTGAGTCCTGTCGTGAAAGCCGCCACGCGCTGCGGGGGAGTCCGGGCCGGAACGTCTTCAGTCGTCGCCCAATCGAGGAACATTTCCAGGAGTTTGGGATCGAACTGCCCCTTCGATGCGCGCATCACGTGCGCTGCCCTGGTGTGCGGCATGCTCTCTCGATACGACCGGCCTGTCGTGAGGGCGTCGTAAACGTCGGCGACGCAGAGGATTCGCGCCGCAAATGGAATCTCCTCCCCCGCCAGGCCATCGGGATATCCCGTTCCGTCCCACCGCTCGTGGTGGTTCCGGATTATCGCCCTCACGTCTCCCGGAAAATCGATGTCCGAGACGAGCTCGAGGCCGGCCTCGGGGTGACGCTTCATGATCTCCCATTCTTCGGCTGAGAGCTCACCCGCCTTATTCAGCACCTCGGTGGGCACGATGATCTTGCCGATGTCGTGAAGCAGCGCGCCGAGCCGGAACCAGAAGAGCGACCGCGAATCCATCCCGGCGGTGTCCGCGAGGATGCACGCGAAAAACGCGACGCGCTCGCAGTGCCCCTGCGTATAGTGGTCCTTGCTCTCGATCGAATCGCCCCAATGATGGGCCATCTCCAGGAAACGGGATTCGAGCGCGGCGTTGCGGCGCTCGACCTGCTCCACTCGATGCTGCGCCTTGAGTCGAGAGTACAGCGCGTGCGATTTATTGAGGTGCAGCAGCATGTCGCGATGGCGTTTTTGGGTCCAGTACAGCTCAGCGAGCTGCTCGGCGACATCCGCTTTCAGCAGCAGATCCTCGGCCTCCTCCGCGCATTCACCAGCGCGTCCGAGGTACTCGGCGGCCTTCACATAGTCTCCAGCTTCCCGGGCGATCACGCCGGCGTGTCGGAAGATCTCCCCTCGCCATGACGGCGCAACTTCGCCGCTCCGAGCGAGCAGTGGCTCAGCGCGATCCCGGGCTTCGTCGAAGCGTCCGGTAGCGATGCACAACTGAACCTGATTGAGCGCGACATTCAGCTCGTTGGTGTGATCCTGCTCCTCGCCGAACGCCCGGGCTGCTTCAGTGTACGCCTGGTGCGCGCGGTCGGGCTCGCCAAGGTCCGTGTAAGCGAGACCGATGTTATTGAGCACCTGCGCCGCTTCGTCGCGCCGGCCCAACGCAGTGTACCCCTGCAGGCTTCGCTCGAATGCTTCGAGTGCGCCGGTGATATCGCCGCGAATGCTGGCGACCGTCCCCAGGTTCTGATCGATCATCGCCATCGCCGCGGCATCGCCGATCGAAGCGGCGGTCTCGCGAGCTTCGCGGTACATCGTCTCGGCATGATCGAGATCACCGCCGGTCTGGTGCACGATCGCTACGACGTTGAGCGCTTGCGCGATTGCCGACCTTGATCCGGCCTGAGTTGCGGCGGCCACAGCGGCTTCGAGAACATCCATCGCCGCGCCGCGATTCCCCTGCTCGAGATACGCGCGTCCGAGCCACCGGAGTGCCGAAAGCCTCGTCTCTACCCCTGCCAGCGGGTTGCGAACGAGGCTTTCATACTGCGCAGAAGCTTCGGTCCACCGTCCATCTCGCTCCGCCGCCTTTGCGACGTCTATCAGCGCCCTTATTCCAGCGGGTTCCAGTCGCTCCGACGGCGGAGTCTTGCGGCGCTTCATGAGGACGCTAGGATCGTGCGCCTGACGCTGCCTTCGTCTCTCAGCTTCCGCATCAACGTCGGCCGCGAGATTCCCAGGATTCGCGCCGCGGCGCTGAGGTTGCCTCCAGTCAGTCCGATTGTCGTGTGAATTGCTTCATCCACAATCGCCTGGAGCGACTTTCCTTCCGCCGGAATGTGGATCGCGACACCAGCTGGCGTCTCGAGCAGCGGGACGAAAGAGCGCCGCTGAAGAGAGAGGTGGTGTGGCTGTATCACGTCGCCAGTGCACACGACGGCCGCCCGCTCAATGACGTTCTTAAGCTCGCGGATGTTCCCTGGCCACCGGTGCCTCTCGAGTGCGGCTACCGAATCCGGCGCAAGGTGAAGCTTCTCTCGACCTTCCGCTTCCGCGTGCCGTTGGACGAAGAAGTGCGCCAGGATCGGGATGTCGCCTTCGCGCTCGCGCAGCGGCGGCAACTCCAGTCGCGCCACGTTCAACCGATAGAAGAGATCCGCGCGAAACCGATTCTCCGCGACAGCAGTCTCGAGCAGCATGTTCGTGCCGGCGACGATTCTGGCGGCGAGCGTACGCTCTTCCGAGCCGCCCAGGCGACGGAAGCGCCTGTCTTCGACGACTCTCAGCAGCTTCGCTTGAAGCTTTAGCGGAAGCTCTCCGACTTCGTCGAGAAATATCGTCCCCGCGCCGGCGACTTCGAAGAGTCCGCGCTTGAGCGCTCTCGCGTCGGTAAAGGCGCCCGGCTCGTGGCCGAAGAGCTCACTCTCGAGCAGGGTCTCCGGAATCGCGGCGCAATTGATCGCCACGAACGGCTCGGCGGCGCGCGTACTTGCGGCGTGGAGACCGCGAGCAAAGAGCTCTTTTCCAGTACCCGTCTCGCCAACCAACAGAACCGTAACGCTGCGGCTGGTAGCAACCTGGGTAGCTAGGGCTAAAACTTCTCGGATTGCCTCACTCTCACCGATGACGTGAGAGTTCCAGCGGTCCGTCGAGGCCTGCTGAGATCGCGCTGAAATAATTACACCCGTTTCCTTGACGCGCGGACCTAGAGGCGGCCCGTGCGTGGAGTGTGAGTAGTCGATTGCCAGCCAGCGGCCCGAAGGTGAGCCGGCAGGTCTTAATAGCAGACGAGGAAACGGCGTGCTAAGTCACCCGTTTGCGAGGCTTTAACGGGCTTTGAGCAGGACTCAACCCTTGGGAGGCCTTCCGGGCCGCTCCAGCGACTAATTGGCGGGCAATGACCCAAGGAGAAGGGCGATCTCGGCGGCCTCGTGCCGGGCACCAACACCTTCGAACGATTCCGCGGCTTCGATCCACGCAAGACGGGCCTCGGCCGAATTACCCAGGGCCCTCGACGTTTGCCCGAATTCGCGCAGCATCTCCGCCTGAAGAAGGCGATCCTCGAGACCTTCAGCCTCGAAGATGGCGATCCGAAGCGTGGCGATGCTCTGGTCATAAGCCCCGCGCTCCCGCTCGATTCGCGCGCGGCACTTGAGCGCCCCTGCGACCGTGAGATGATCGTCGCGGGTTCGCGCCCCTTCGAGCGAATACCGACAGGCCGCCTCGGCTTCGTCCAGTTTGCCGATCGCGACCCACACCTCGGCCTGATTCAGCATCAGTATGCTCTCGACGAGTGAATCGTTGCGCTTTCTTGCGATCGAGAGGGCCCGCTCGAATATCTCGATGGCGCGCTGGTAGTGACCGAGCTTGGTGTACAGCATTCCCAGGTTGTTGAGGACCCAGGAAACCGCCTCATCGTCGTTGGCCCGCTCAAAAGCCGCGAGACTGTTGGAGTAGCGGGCTTCAGCGCCGACGAAATTTCCGCGCATGTTCATGAGGACGCCGCGATTCTGCTCGATCATGCCAAGCAGTCGCACCTCTCCTGCTTTCGAGGCAATGTTGGCGGCTTCGGTATACATCCGCTCACTCTCGGTCAGATTGCCGCGTCGCTGCGCAACGATCGCGAGGCAGTTGAATCCGTGAGCCTTGGCACCAAGCGATCCACAGCGATCGGCGTGCACGATGCTCTGTTTGTAGCAGCGATAGGCCGCTTCGGTCTCGCCTTGCTCGCGGTGCAGAGTTCCCTTCCATCGAAGCGTATCGGCGAGCATGGAGACATCCTCGTCACGCTCGAGAATGGCAATCGCATCGTCGTAAAGTCCGTGCGATCGGGCGCATTCTCCTCGCTGCTCTGCGGCGCGAGCTTTGTCAACGAGGCCGCGCGCGCGGCCTGGCTCAGTCAGTGACATACGATCTCAGACAATTTACCTCACTCATTTGCAACACCTCGGTTATTGGTGAACGGCACTGACTGGCGACAGCTCGAGCAGATCAGTCGTCCACCTGCACCCAGGCGCCTGAAATCAAAATGTACCTCGAGAAATGATTCAGAATCCACTCATGAGATTCGGCCACCGGCTTCGCCCCATGGAGAATTGTGGTGCTCGCCTCGACCTCGACCGGGCTCGCCACTCCGTCCGCGCCGATGCTTTCCCTTCCTTCGGGTAAGTAGGCGGAGCGAACCGAATTCCCGGCCTCGGTACCATAAGTCGCGGTGGTGCTCAGTCCCTGTACCGCGATCACGGGTTTCATGAATCGCAAACCATGGGGCTGCATCTCGTAGGCAACGTACGGCCCTGCCTTCGAGGTCACCGTGATCGCAGTCGGCCCGCTGAGCGCGCCGGCCGGGATCGTCAACGAGAAATCGGCCCCCGGAAGGAGAAGAGTAGCGCCGTCGACGTTCACCACCGCCGACACGCTTTGCTCCACTCTCGAGTGAGTTGCCGCCCACCTTACCGCATTGGCTCTTGTGCCCGTTCTTAGTGACGAAAAGGAAGCAGTCACCCGCGAAGCGGCGGGGACGAGTTGGACCGTCGAAAGTGGCGGACTGGTTACCTGACTAGGATCGCCGCAGGAGAGCGCCAGGAAGGCGCTCGAAGCCAGGGCGAAAGATCTTAGCGCGCGTGTGCCCAACATCGTGAAATCTCCGATAGGGGAATTGGCGCAATCAACTGGAGTGCGTGGCATAGGCCATGCCCTGTGCCAACCCCTTGTGCCTCAAGATCTTACGATTCTGGACGACCCTCGCTGGTCTATTCTGCTCTAACGTTCCGTTACGATTCGAAACGTTTTGGTATCGGGCTGAACCACCATCAGGATGCCGCGCCGGATGCGAAGATCGCCATCCGCTGCGGCGTCGGTCTGCCCGGAATGTCCGCCGTCTCGGCCCATTCGAGGAACGTCTCAAGCAGCTGCGGGTCGAATTGACCGGGAGAGGACCGCATGATCTCAGCCGCCCGGGCGTGAGTGAGGCCCGGGCGGTATGAGCGGGTGGTAGTCAGCGCGTCATATACATCGGCCACGCAAAGGATGCGGGCAGCGAGCGGAATGGCCTCTCCAGCGAGGCGATCCGGATATCCCGTTCCGTCCCATCGCTCGTGGTGATTCCTGATGATCGCCCGAATGTCACCGGGGAAATCGATGTCCGCCACGAGCTCGAGACCAGCCTCCGGATGGCGCTTCATGATTGCCCACTCTTCTTCGGTGAGCTTGCCAGGCTTGTTCAGTACTTCGGTCGGAACGATGATCTTGCCAATGTCGTGCAGCAGCGCTCCGATCCGGAACCAGAAGAGCGAGCGAGCCGTGAAGCCCGCACTGTCCGCCAGAACGCACGCGAAGAACGCCACCCTCTCGCAGTGTCCCTGCGTGTAGCGATCCTTGCTTTCGATCGAGTCGCCCCACTGGCTAGCCATCTCGAGAAAGCGCGACTCCAATGCGTCGTTTCTCCGCTCTATCTGGGCGACGCGATGCTGCGCCTTCACCTGGGAATAAAGCGCGTGCGCTTCGTTCAGACTCAGCAGCATCTCGCGGTGCCGCTTCTGCGCCCAGAAAAGCTCGGCCAGCTGCTCAGCGACGTCCGCTTTGAGAAGGAGGTCGCCAGTCTGCGAGGCGTGGAGATCCGCCTTGTTCAGATAGTCCGACGCCTCGACGAATTGGGCGCGCTCCCTCGAGATCACGCCCATATGGCGGAAGACTTCACCCCGCCACGAGGGCATTTCATCCGCATGATACGCGAGCAGCTCCCGACAATGTGACTCGGCGTCGTCGTAGCGGCGCCCCGCAATATAGAGTTGAATCTTGTTCACACTCAGGTCGAGCTGACGGGCATGATCTCCTTCTTCCTCGAACGCGCGCCCCGCATCAGCATAGGCGGCCTCTGCATCGGCGAGATTCCCGAGCTCCATGTAGGCGAGCCCGATGTTGTTCAGTACCTGCGCCTCGTGGTTCCGCATTCCCAGCGCCTGATATCCGAGGTGACTCAGCCTGAACGCTTCGAGGGCGGCGCGCAGATCTCCGCGGATCATCGCGACGGTGCCAAGATTTTGATCGAGCATCGCGATGAGAGCGCCATCGCCGGCGCTCTCCGCCTTGTCGCGTGCGGCTTCATAGATCGCGGCCGCCTGGTCGAGATCGCCGCTCGTCTGATAGACGATTCCCACGACGTTGAGTGCCTGAGCTACGGCAGGAGGAGAGCCGATGATATCGGCTGATGCGACCGCGGCCTCCAGAACATCCAATGCGGCGCCGCGATTCCCCTGCTCCATGTAGGCGCGTCCAAGCCACCGCAGAACCGCCAGCCGGGTGCTCGCGTGCGCATCCGGATTCCGGACGAGCTGTTCATACAGCGAGCAGGCGTCGGCCCAGCGTCCTTCGCGCTCTGCCTGCTTCGCGCGCTCGATGCTGTCTCTGACGACGGAGGATTCCGCCGCCTTCAATTCTATCGTGGGCCTGCGATTCATCATGACAACGCTACGGTGGGTCCCAGCGGCTTACACCGCTATCTGGTGAGGACTCCAGCTACGCTAGCAGACGAGGGAATGCTCTGCGGAGTCACCCCTTCCGGCGCTGAATCCAATGCGCTTGAACAGCGCGTCGCTCGCGAGCGGTGGCGCTAGTGGGCCGGCAGAGAACCGAGGCGCGCTTCGATTTCCTGGACATCGTAGATCGCGCCGGTAAGACGGAAGGCGTCGGCAGCTTCCCGCCATGCGGAGCGAGCGGCGCCGGCGTTGCCCACTGCTCGGGAAATCTCACCGAGCTCTCGCAGCATCTCGGCGTGCAGGAGGCGGTCCTCCGCTCCTTCCGCTTCATAGATGGCTATGCGCAGGGTGGCAATACTCTTGTCGAGTGCGCCGCGGCTTCGCTCGATGCTGGCACGCACCTTCAGAGCGCCGGCGGCAGTGAGATGGTCGCCGCGCCGCTGCGCATCCTCGAGCGCCTGCGCACACATCGTATCTGCCACCTCGAGACTGCCCAGGCCGACCCAAACCTCGGCGAGATTGAGCGTGACGACGCTCTTCACGATCGTGTCGCCCCGCTCCATGGCGATCAACAAGGCGCGATCGAAGAAATGCCGCGCCTCGCCAAAATTCCGGAGCCGGGTGTGGAGCATTCCAAGATTGTTCAGCACCCAGGACATGGGCTCGGTGTCGCCGGCCTTTTCGAATGCGCTGAGGCTGCTGGAGTACAGCGCCGTGGCCGCGGCGAAGTGGCCCTGCATGTTGGCGAGAACGCCACGATTCTGTTCGATCATGCCGAGGAGTCGGGAATCCCCTTCAGCCTGGGCCAGGTTTGCGGCCCGCGCGTATAAGCGCTCGGCTTCCTTGTTCTCGCCACGCCGCTGCGCGACAATCGCAAGGCAATTGAGTGCGTGCGCTTCATGGCCGTGGGAGCCAATGCGGAGGGAGTGTCTCAAGCTTTTCGTGTAGCAGCGAAACGCCGCTTCGGTCTCGCCCCGTTCCCTCAGGAGCGTTCCCTTCCAACGCAGCACGTCCGCGAGGAAGGGATCCGTGGATTTCTCGGCAAAGGTGCCGAGCGCGTCGTCGTAGAAACCGAGCGCCCGCGCGCTCTCACCGTTTTTTTCGGCGGAGCGCGCGTGCTCAACCAGCGCGGTCGCGGAGCGATTATCGGTCATCTCGTTCCGCCCCGTTCGTCAGTCAACCGATGCCGCCTCAGCCCGAGGCCAGCATGTATCGGGAGAAGTGGTTTAGCTGCCACGTTTCGACCTCGGCCTGTCCACTTGGGCCGGCGAAGATGGTTGTCGTCTCGATTTCGAGCGCCTTGAGCAGCCCGCTCAACAACGTCGGATCGGTGGCAAAATATGCACCGAATGCATTCAACGCCTTCGGCGTGCCATAGACCGAGGTGTTCGTAAGACGCTGCGTAACTATGACAGGCCTGGCGAACTTGATTCCGTGCGGCTGCATGTCGTACGACACATACCCGCTTCCGTCCGAGACGATCTTGATCTGGGTGGAGCTTGAAAGCGCGCCCTGGGGGAACGTGATGGTGAAATCAGAGCCCGGGATCGTGAGGGTACCACCGTAGTAGCCGATTGTCCCTGAGACCGAGCGAGTCTCGTTGACGTGGCTGGGACTCCATGCCACTGCGGTCACCGGGATACCGTTCGGATCGTATACGAAACCAATAACCCTGAGCACCGTCCCCAATAGGGTAGTTACGGTCCCGACGAGGCCGCCCAGAAGTCCGCCGAGGAGTGCGTCCTGTGGTTGTGCCTGCACTTTGGTCGCGACGAGTGGAGCGGGCGGCGACGTCGGCGAGTAGTCCGAGCACGAGACTACTGCAAACGTGCTCAATACGAGGACGGACGAACGGAGAAATCTGGAGCGAATCATCTTGGGCTCAGTGAAGGGTTAACGGCGCTCAGCCTGACGCGAGCATGTAGCGGGAGAAATGCCGGATCACCCAGATCTGGGCTTCCGGAAGTCCGGTGCGTGGCGACATCACGGTGGTCGACGGCTCGATCTCGAGCACCGGTACTTTTCCACTCAGTTTCAGGTGGTCATCGGCGATATAGGCCGCGAAGATCTGGTTGCGAAGCGGAGAACTATCGAGCTTGGTGAACCCCAGAAGCTGCGTAACGGTTACGTCCTTGAGGAACTTCGTTCCGGACGGCTCCATCTTGTAGGCGACGTACTTTTCGTCCGAGGTAACTGTGATCTTGATCGGGGCGCTAACGGCGCCCTGCGGAAAGACGATGGTCAGACCCGTGCCGGGCATGGAGATGACGCCGCCCGATGCATCGATGGTTTTGGAGACCTGGGTTCCGCCTTTGAGGTTTTTATCCCACCATAGCGCTGAGAGCTGGAGGCTGTTGTTGTTGCCCTTCAGCGAGGATACGGCAGCGGCGGTTACGGCCGCATCTGCCGGATCAGTGGGGGAACGAAAGGCTGAGTCGGTGCACGACGATAGGACCGCGGCGGCCAGGACGACGCTGAAGGAGCGAAGGAAGGTGGATCGGATCATCTGGCAGCCGGTTGAGGTGTGCGTCCGTTGACGGGCACCCCATAAGCAACGCCCATGCCTCAGAGTAACACCTTGCGGCGTAATGACTTACGAAAACGAGGGCGGATTAGCTCATCAATAACGGTGTAACGTCTTGTTACACCCGCATCGTTTCGTTACAGCTGAGCTTGGTATCATTTCTTTACAGCTGACGGGGAGTCTTACAATGGCTAGATCGGGCACAGCTCGACCATCGGAAGCGGAGCTGGATCGTCGCATCGGCGCGTTTCGTTCGGTCCTCTCGACGCTAGATTCCAATGGACCGTGAGCCGGACTTTGGCGTAATACAAAAGGAAGGGATTTCCCGCCAGGTTCCGTACTGCTCTACAGTGCAACAAAAACGGCGTGAAACCTGTAGACATCAGAACGTGTCTTACTAGTTACAACCTTTAGCCACATAGTCGCATGTCAATCGCATCTCAGAAGGCACGGCTCGTAGTAGCCGTTACTACCGCTTTTCTTGGCGGTTTAATCGTCGCTTCAGGAATGAACTGGACCAAACTCGGGTTCGCTCAGAGCCGACCGAGTGCGGCACAGGTTCAGCCGATTGCCGAAGCGAGCAACGCATTTGTAGCGATCGCGAACAACGTCACTCCGGCCGTCGTATCGATCGAAGTGTTCAGCGCGGCGCGATCCTCACCAACAAGCCAGCGCGGACGCGGCAGCGTACCCAATGCAGTTCCCCCCGGCATGGATGACTTCTTCCGCCAGTTCGACATCCCGCAGCAGCAACGTCCGATGCGTGGTCAGGGCTCGGGATTCATCGTGACGCCGAATGGATACATCCTCACCAACAACCACGTCGTCACGAACGCGGATCGCGAGACGATCGCCGACAAGGTGACTGTTCGCATGATGGATCATCGAGTGTTCACGGCGAAGGTCGTCGGTCACGACCGCACGACCGACGTCGCGGTGATCAAGATCGATGGCAACAACTTCCCGACTGTTTCCATGGGAAATGACGTTGCGTCCCGCATCGGTGAGTGGGTGCTCGCGATCGGCAATCCGCTCGGTCTCGAGAACACCGTCACGGCTGGAATCATCAGCGCGAAGGGCCGCAGCCTCAACGATCTGATCAACCCGAACGGCACGAATCAGTACGCAATCAGCGACCTGATTCAAACGGACGCCGCGATCAATCCCGGCAACTCGGGTGGCCCGCTGGTGAATTCGCGTGGCGAGGTGATCGGCATCAACAGCGCGATTGCCAGTCCAACCGGCTACAACGCGGGCTACGGTTTCGCGATTCCAATTACGCTCGCGAAGCGCGTGATGGACCAGATCATCGCACACGGTCGTGTGCGTGTGCCGGCCCTCGGAATCGGCATCGATGACGTCAGCCCTGAAGACGCGGCGGTCGCCGGCGTGAAGGACATTCGCGGCGTGCTCGTTCGGAATTTCCCAAGCGATGACACACCGGCGAAGAGAGCAGGCCTCCAGCCTGGCGATGTGATCATTACGGCAGATGGACAGCCGGTCGATCGTGTCAACACGCTGCAGCGAATCGTTCGCAATCATAATCCGGGCGAGACGATCGATGTCGAGGTGATGCGGTATGGGCAGCGGAAGAATTTCCGCGTGACGTTGATGGAAGCGCCGAGTGATCAGGAGGTTGCATCGACGGACGCGCGGCCTGAGCCGCTCACAGGCGGAAGCGTTCACCCGGCGCTCGGCATTTCCGTTGCTCCGGTCAGCACGGAGCTCGCCGCGCAGGCCAGAATGCCGGCGCCAGTGCGTGGAGTCGTGGTTACGGATGTCGTTCAGGGTGGCCCGGCTGATGACAAGCTCGTCAAGAATGACGTGATAACGCAGGTGCTCTATCCCGGCCAGCCGCGTGCGATCAACACGCCCGCCGACCTCCAGCAGGCGCTGTCATCGCTCAAGAACGGTGACTACGTCAGCCTGAAGGTTTTCAATCTGGCGGAAGCGACACACTCTCCGAGAATCGTGAACATGCAGGTGGAGAAGTAGGAGCCGCATTCCAGGCGGTACTCCCACGCGAAGCCCCCGCGCAGCACGCGCGGGGGCTTTTCTTTTGGCCGGCGGCCTTGCCGGCTTTCTTTGATGTGGCTCCAACCAATTGCTATCTTTGAATCGCGAGCGCGGAAGTGGCGGAATTTGGTAGACGCGCTGGACTTAGGATCCAGTGGAGCAATCCGTGGGGGTTCGAGTCCCCCCTTTCGCATG
>Ga0070679_100003809_pt1 | contig 13845 bp, 14 predicted proteins | sample KBSC63BmetaG_FD_65652 | JGI IMG/M metagenome (GOLD analysis project Ga0070679, IMG submission 65652) | Corn rhizosphere microbial communities from Kellogg Biological Station, Michigan, USA - KBS C6-3B metaG | ecosystem: Host-associated > Plants > Roots > Rhizosphere | place: USA: Michigan... | reverse complement strand
GGGGCACGTACCAGGGGCGAGAGACAGCTTCGGATCGCCGGCCCGTTGCATGCATCGAACCCGGCCCATCCGACGCTGGAAGCAAGGAGACCCACGCCATGTCCACCGCCTCCCCTGAATCCATCCCACGGACACCGCCGCTGCCTGGAACGTCGCCTGCTCCGGCGGCGATCGCCGGTCCGCGCAGCCTGGATGACCTGGCGGCGATGAAGCCGGACGCGCTGGCGGCGCTGTACCGGCGGGCCACGACGCCGCCGGTGCCGTCCCTGGACGGCGACCTGGTGGGGCGCATGCTGGCCGTGCCCGTGTTACCGCCCTGGATGTTCGGCCTGCTGCGGCGGTTCGCCGCCTGGACGCGGTTTCCCTGGCGGGGGAAGACCTTCCGCGCCCGTGACAGTCTCCACGGCGAGGGCATCAACCGGGTGTTCAGCGATCGGAACCCCCGTCGCTGGTTCCGCTTCGAGACGTCGCTGGGTCCGTCGCGCGCCGGGGCGTTCGACGCCTTCCAGCTGGACTACGACAACCCCCACAACCCACGCCTGGTGCGCGCCATCAAGGACGAGGTGCGCCAGGTGGCGCCGGGCCTGTACCTGGGGCTGGCCTATTTCATGCGCCGCGGGCAGCCGCGGCTGGTCCTGTACTTCGGGCTGGGGCGTCCGTGAGCGTGGCGGCGGCGATCCCCGCGCCGGCGAGCTGGGCGCGGCGCAACCTGTGGCTGGCGGGCCTGTTCGGGCCGCTGCTGGTGCTGACGGGCGTGGCGGGCCTGCTGCTGCCGGCGCGCCTGTCCCTGATGAGCAACGCCGTTCCTTACGACGGTTTCCACATCGCCTTCGGCATGCTGGGCATCGCGCTGGTCGTGGCCCGTTCGGCGCGCGGGGCCGCGCTGTTCAACGCCGGCTTCGGCGCCATCGACCTGTACCAGGCGCTGGCCGGGGTCACGGGCGTGTTCCCGGCGCGCCTGTTTCAGCTGAAGCCGGCCGATCACGTGGTGCACGTGCTGTTCGGCGCGGTGCTGGTGGTGGTCGGCGTTCGGTACTGGCTGTCGCCCCGGTCCTGACGTTTTCGGGCCCCGCGCCTTGCGTTCGCGCGGGCGGCACGACAGCATGCGCCAGCCGAAGGCGAGGACACAGCGTGCCGGATCCAAAGCTTGTCGTGCCCACGGGCGCGGCCACCCCACGGTGGTCGGCGCTGGCGGCGGGTAAAGCGGCCCTGCGGCGGTTCTGGCGCCCCTTCTTGCTGATCCAGGCGGCCGCGCTGGCGCTGGCGCTGGGCTACCGGTTCAGCGACGCGTTCCGCGCCGCCTGCGCCGTGGCCGCCGGCTGGAAGCAAGCCGGCGGCCTCTGGTTCTCGATGGGCTCGACGGCGCTGGCGGGCGGCATCATCCCCGAGCTGGCGCGGCTGCTGGCCGATCGCTCGCGCACGCGCTGGCAAGGGCGGGGCCGCGACATCGCCTTCAACGTCATCGTGTTCGCGCTGGACGGCCTGATCATCGACGGCCTGTACCGGGGCGAGGCGCGGCTGTTCGGGGCGGAGGCCTCGCCGGGGACCGTGGTGGCGAAGGTGGCGTTCGATCAGTTCGTGTTCACGCCGCCGTGGACGGTGCTGCTGACGCTGATCTACCTGTTACCGCAGCGGCGCTATCGCCCGGGGGCGACGCTGGCGGCCCTGGGACAGCCGTTCCTGTGGCGGCGCGTGCTGGCCATCCTGATTCCGAACTGGTCGTTCTGGATCCCGATGGTGTCGATCATCTACGCGCTGCCGGTGCCGCTGCAGTTCCTGATGTTCATCCCGGCGCTCGGCGCCTGGAGCCTGATCCTCGTCTTCATCGCCACCGAAAAGGAAGATCAGCCCTGAGCGCGATCACACGCACATCACGGTGATGTCGTGCGCGTGGCCGGCGTTCGTCGTCGACGTGGTGGTGGTGACCGTGCCGGTCTCCATCGCGGCGAACATCGCGGCGGTGATGGTGACGCTGTGGGTGTGCGACGCCGAGCCCATGATGTCGTAGGTCTTGTCGGCGCCCGCCGCCGCGTCGGCGGCCGTCACCGTCAACACGTGGCCGTGATTGGCGGCGATGGTGTCGGTGGGCGCGTGCGTGTCGCAGGCGTTCGTCAGCCCGCCCGTGGCGCCCCCGCTGCCCGACGGTTGACCGCCGCCGTAGCCGTTGTCGTTCGAGCAGGCGGCCATCCCCGCCGCCCCCGCGCCAGCCAGCGCGAGCGCGGTCCGCAGAAACTCCGTCCGGTTGATCTTCTTCATGGTCGGGACTCCCTTCGAACGCAGGCTGGGCCGCGCACACACGTGTCGCCCGGAGCACCCTCCGGCGCCGGCCCGATCGCTGTAGCCCCGGCGGGACCGTCCGGTTACAGCAGGGCCTTGCGAATGGCCGAGCCCAGCGGGGCGAAGCGCCATACCAATCCGAGATGGAGCGGTTGGCGTTGGTGACGATGGCCACGCCCGCGCCCGTCCTTCGATCGCCGTAGGCAACGACCGAGAAGCCGCCGGCGTGCCCGAAACAGTCCTGCGTGTTCCACCAGCCGAACGGGTGCGGCCAGCGCCACCCCGTGGCGAAGCCGCGGCCCAGCACGACGTAGGTACCCGTCACCTTGTCCCTGCCGCGCGTTTGCGCCTCGGTGTAGCGCCGCAGCACCGGGGAGTCCTCCTGTACCAGCCTGGCATAGAACGCGGCCAGCGCGCGCGCCGTCGTGTACATACCGGCCCCCGGAACCAGGGCCGTGCGCGCGGCGACGTGGTTGTTCGTCTCCTCGAAGTCTTGGGCCAGGTTGGCGCCGTTCAGCATGTATCGCCGCGCGCCCAGCCAGTAGGTCTCGGCGGCGTCGCCGCTGTACCGCCAGTGCAGCTCGGGTCCCACTTCGCGGGCCGAGAAGGCCTCCAGCGTCTCGCCGGTGATCCGTCGCAAGACTTCGCCCAGGATCCAGCCGAAAGCGATGGGCTGATAGGCCAGCGTGCCACGCGGAAATGTCGCGCCCTCTTCGCGAAGGGCGGCCAGGATGCGCGCGGGATCGGACCACCAGGTGGGGTGCTTGCTCAGCACGGGCAGCGTGACGCCCGAGCGGTGCGTGAGCACATCGAGGACAGTCACCTCCGCGGCGCCAAACTCGGGCACGTACCGCCGCACGGGAGCGAGCACATCTATCAACCCGCGCTCCTCGAGACGGGCGATGGCCACCGCCAGCACCGCCTTCGAAGCCGACATCACCTGAAAGGGCAATTCGGGCGTCACGGGAACTGGCGCGTCCGAAGAGCGCCACCCGCGGGCTACCCCCACGGACAGATCGATCAGGCGCTGGCCGCCGCGCTCGACAGCCAGCTGACCGCCCGGGAACCCGCCCCGCGCGCATTGCCTTTCGAACAGCGCCTTCACCGCGTCGACCGTCACGTTGACACTTTGCCTGCTGCCCGATGATGTCGAATCAAAGCGATTCGGGAAACAGCGCGTACAGCTGCGCGGGCGGGGTGGGGCGGGTGCCCGTCACCATCAGGTTGCCGAGGTGATCGACGCGGAACCCGCGCGCGAACGCCCGTTGCAAGACCAGCGGCGACGCGGCCGAAGCGCGCATGACGGCCGAACGGCCGGGCAGCGACAGGCTGGCCGCGTCGATCAGCGCCGCCAGTCCCTCCTCGGACGTGGCGACTGCCGGGCCCAGCACCGCGCGCGCGGGTAAGGCGCGCAGGAACAGAAACCCCTCCATCGTCCGCCGCCGTTCCAGCACCAGCACGGTGCCGGTCACGAACAGGAACTCGATGTCCCGGGTGCGATCGGCGCCGATCAGCCGGCGGTCCAGCTCGACGACGGCGTCCAGGTCATCGGCGCGCCCGGGGCGGATGTCGGGCCGGGCCTCGGCGGCTGGTTGCAGCTCGACGGCCAGCAGGTACGGCGCGACGTCGCGCACCGAGAACCCCAGCGACGTGTACAGGCCGAACGAGTCCGGGTTGAACCCGTCCTGGAACAGGCGCACGCTGCCGCACCCGCGCGCCAGGCCCGTCAGCTGGTTCATCAGCGCGCGACCGACCCCGCGCGGGCCGCCCGGGCGCGCCGCCACCGGGCCGATGCTGGCGGTCGGCCCGCGCAGGTGCAGGAAGCCGACCCCCACCAGGACGCCCCCCGTCTCGGCGACCAGGCAGCCGTCACGGTCCAGATCCAGGTACGACCGGCACAGCCAGGCGGCGCTCTCGACGTTGGGGAACGGGGGCGTGTGGCCGCGCTGGCGGTACACCTGCGCGAACGCGCCGACCAGGATCTGGGCGGCGTGCTCGACGTCGTGCTCGCCCATGGGGCGGACGCGAATGTCGCTCACGCGTGTGATCCTTTGTCCTTCGCCGCCGTCACCTGGTCCTCGTCACCCGTTCATACGAAGTCGCGCCGTCTGAAAATCAACATCGCGCAGGCCAGCACAACCGCCGAATAGCCTATCGCATACGCGGTGGTCCATCCCAGATAGCTGGCGCCCACGAACGCGCCGTGGACCGAGACGGTCTGGGCGCCAAGGGCCGACCCCGACGGCGTGAACAGGTGCAGGTTGGGCAACAGCGTGCACGCCCCGTTCAGAAGCTGCCCGCCGGCGCCGCCCATCCGCTGGGCCAGCGCCCGCACGTCCGGGATGGAGCGCCCCACCACGAACACGCCCAGCGCGAACAGGCCCGACAGGAAGGGGCTGGAGAACGACGAGAAGAACATCGCCACCGAGGTGACGATGGTGACGTTCATCAGCAGCAGCCACAACGCCTTCCCCAGTGCGGCGTCCACGGCGTCGGCGCCCCCCTGGGCCATCAACGTCAGCGCCAGCACCAGACCCATGATGGCGATCTGCGCGACCAGCGTCGCCATCACGCCCAGCCACTTGCCGAACACGAACTCCCAGCGGGCGATCGGCTTGGGCAAGATCGTGTAGACGGTCTTCAGCGCCAGCTCCTTGTACAGCAGGTTCACGCCCACGAAGATGGCGATCAGCACGCTGAACAGGTCGACGCCGAACAGCCCCACGTCGCGGATCATGCGCCGGTCCTCGTGCACCGACAGCTGCCCCAGCGCCAGCGCCGAGATGATCAGCCCCAGCGCGAAGAACAGCAGGCTGTAGAGGATCTTGTTCCGCGCCGCCTCGCGGAAGGTGTTCCTGGCCACCGCGGCGATGCGCCTCATGACGCCGGGCCCTCCGGCGCCGCCGCCTCACGAACGAACACGTCCTCCAGCGATTCGCGACGTGGGGTCACCGACACCACCGCCGCGCCTGTGTCCAGCGCGGCCCGCAGGTAGCCGTCCACGTCGGCGCCCGCCGGCAGCTCCACCGCCAGGGCGCCGTCGCTGGGCAACCGCCGCCCCCCGGCCGGCAGCGGCGGCGGGGTCGCGGACGGGCGCAGCACCACCTCGGTCGACAGCACGCGCGGCGACAGCAACGACGCCAGCGTGCCCACGCTGCGCAGCCGCCCCCCCGCCACGATGGCCACGCGATCACAGGTCATCTCGACGTCGGGCAGGATGTGCGTCGAGAACATCACGGTCTTCCCGGCGCGGCCCAGCTCCAGGATCAGGTCGCGGATGTCCTTGCGGCCCAGCGGATCCAGGCCCGTCATCGGCTCGTCGAGGACGATCACCTCGGGATCGCCCATCAGCGCCTGCGCGATCCCGATCCGCTGCAGCATCCCCTTCGAGAACTTGCGCAGCGGCCGCCCGCGCGCGTGCTCCAGGCCGACGCGCGCCAGCAGCGCATCGGCGCGCTTGCGGCGTTCGGCGGCCGGCAGATCACAGAGGGCACCGGCGAAGTCCAGGAACTCCTCGGGCGTCAGATACTCGTAGAAGTAGGGTGTCTCGGGCAGGTAACCGATGCGCCGCTTCGCCTGCCGGTCCGGCACCGGCCTGCCCAGGATCTGGGCGCGCCCGCGACTGGGGAAGATCAGCCCCATCAGCATCTTCAGCGTCGTGGTCTTCCCGGCGCCGTTCGGGCCCAGGAAGCCGAAGATCTCGCCGCGGTGGACCGAGAACGAAACGCCGCGGACCGCGTCCACCCGCTTGCGGAAGAACCCCAGGTGAAACGTCTTCGCCAGGTCATCGGCGCGCAGCACGACCTCGGGTTCGCTGGCGCCGCTGACGGCGCCGCCGGATTCGCCGTCGGTCATGGTCCCCGCCATGATAACCGGACTGGCCCTGGATCCGCGCGGGTCAGAACGCCGACAGCGACAGCGTGTTTCCGTCGGGGTCGTGGAACCAGGCGATGCGGGCGCCGCTGGGGGCGCGCCAGATGCCCCGGTCGTCCTGCTCCAGGCCGGGATAACGCCGCGTCGCCACACCGGCCGCGGACAGCCGATCGACGATGGCGTCGATGTCCGCCACCTGCCACCCCACGGCCGTGAACGGGTGCGGTGTGAAATCGGCGACCTTCTGGACGCGCAACATCGTCCCCCCGGCGTCCAGGGCCAGCGCGAAGTCGTCGTCCGACAGCACGCGTAGGCCCAGCGTCGTCTCGTAGAACGCGCGCGCCCGCTGCCCGTCGCGGGTCGCCAGAAAGCCGATCAACTTGCTCTGTCCCAGCATCGTCTCCCCCTTTGGATTGCTTAGCTCCAGACGCTGAAGAGCATCGATCCCACGACCTTCTCTCGACGCGTCGAATAGCTAGACCACCCGAAAAGATGGCAAACCGCGAGGCCGCGCTGCGCCGGTCCCAGAACTACACCGACCGCGGCCAGACCCCGCAGCGGCTCCAGACGCTTCCTTGAGGCCGACGACGGCGTCTTTCCTTCACGAATTCTGAGAAGCGTAGGACTCCCGTTGAGACCACCTGCGCCTGTGATTTCCGTCGTCGAAGTCCTGTGCATCACCCGAGTGCCTACCGGCTGAGTGTGGCGCGGAGTATGAGCGTCGCAGACATGCGGCACATCGAGATCCATCTAATTGGATGACACAGTCACAACCATCGAGAACGCGGTGATGTCCATCGAGGCAGCCACGTCATGAGTGCCACTCATCTCACTCACGCTGATATGATGGGTCATAGTCTCTCTGCTGACTTGCAGACCCAGTCCGGCTCGACCAACCCAACACCGCGGGCAGGGTTGCCAATCCGCGCGAAGTGTAACGTCTCCGCCGACGCCCCAGTTGGTGTCTGGAGGCGGGTTGTCAGTGTTCGCGTTCAGGAACCACATCTTCGAGACCAGGAACGTTGCAGAGACATGTAGATTGAATGGCAAACGATAGGAGATTCCCGGCCCCGTGCTGAATAGGTAAAGATCACGTCCAGTCTGCGGAGTTACCAAGAAATCGTCATAACGTTCACTCGCATTTATTACCCAAGTCATAAGGCACTTCGCGTAAAGAGATAGGTAATCGGTAATGGGCCCGCCAAGCGTGGCGCCGAGATGAGGGCCTACGCCATCAAATATGTGCGTAGGCATATTAGGAGCGGAGTCCGCCGACCTGAGATAACTCACCCCTGCTTCTAAGGTTAAATAGAGCCGCCGCCGGGTAGGAATCTGATGAGGTTGTCGAACGATCGGGTCCTCGACCGGGGAGACGCGCGACGCTTCTTCGGGATGCGCGCGCCCCTCGCTAAGGGTGAGGACGGACGCTTTTACAATCTGAGCGACGGTCTCGGCGGCGACGTCGTCAAGGCGTCCGGGACCGAGTGTTGGGTTCGCGACCGTCCTGAGTGTCATTCCGCCGTCGCCGGTGGGCCGCAAGGACAGGCGGACGTCGGTGATATCGGAGAGGTCGATCACGAGTCGTGGAGGGCCCGATACGCCTATCCCTGCAGCAGTGACCTCCGGAACACTGTCCATCTCTCGCCAACAAACGTTGGGTATCGGAGCCAGAAGCGGCCGAACCTGAGCCAAGATTTGACCGCGCGCTGCTTCGGGACCGGCAATCACGATGTCGACGACACAGTCGCTAGTTGTGCTGCTTCTCGGCGGTGCTATGGGGCTGCTGGCCGCACCGACGGCCGCCAGTACGTACCCAATGACATCCAAGTAGTTCAAGGGACCGTCCTTCTGGACGCAAGAGATCGCGTGAGGTAGTCCGAATCCGGAAAGCGACGGTTGAGATCTCGGCGAACGGCGGCTGCGTCGACCGCGCGGCCGAGGGAGTCCAGCGCACGCGCTTTTCCTGCGAGCGCCTCGGGTACGAGAGAACCCGACGGCGCTACGAGGAGGTACTGGTCCAGCGCCGCCAGCGCTATTTCAGCATTATCGCCGTCCAACGCTAGATCGGCGACTGATATCAGAGACAGGATGGCCTGCGGTGTCCCGGGAAATAGGCTTTGCAGTGATCGAAAGGTGCTGAGAGCGGCGAGTGGGCGGCCGTGGGAGCGTTCGCTCAGGGCGCGCGCGAAGAGAGTGGAGGCATCAGGGCCTAGCTCAGGAGCCGTGTGGTCATCGGCGGAAACCAAGTGGGGCGTCCGCCTATGTGAAAGCGGCAGGAGCTTATGCGTAAACGCTGAGGCGTCCGAAGACGGTGGTGGCCTTGCAGGTAAAAGCTCAGGCCCAGGCAGGTCCGCGGACGCCGCCGGCGCTGTGGATAGCGTGGCGGAAGAGCTCGCATCGGTCTTCCGAACTCTGGTACGAGGAGGAGCTATCGGAGCGGCCCGCTCGATAGACCCTGCAGGTTGGCGAACACGCAAAAGAGTGGCCGCGCTGGCAACCCCTGCGACCAAAATGAGCGCGGCCGCAGCAGCGCGGACGCGGGCCCGGAAGGTAGGACTGCGCTTATCGCGTGAGCCGATCAGAGCAAGCTGGCAGGCTCGCTTCAGGATACGCTCATCTCCGCACATAGGTGCTGCACTCTGCTGGAAGGCAATCATTACCTGCCAGGTGACGCGGCACTCTGCGCAAGTCGCGAGGTGGTGGGTGAAGCCTTCCCATTCGTTCGCCGTCAGCGCGCCTTGACGCGCGCGCGCCATGACGTCTTCGGAACACGCGTTTGAGAATGAGGCCCTCATATCCTAACCCTCCAGGAGCTCGCCGATTGATGAATCCCCTATCAACCGTTCCCGCAGTGCGGTCTTCGCGAGCCGTAGCCGGCTGCGCACCGTCTCTGCCGGGCAATGCACCGCAACTGAGATCTCCTCCACGGTCAGACCCGCTATACAGTGGAGGACTAGTGCCTCGGCTTGGGCAGTCGGTAGCGCATTGAGTAGGCGTCTTAGAATCTGACGCCGGTAGGATGCCAGTGCCCAGCCGTTCGCCGCTACCCCGGCCCAGCTTTCCCTGTCGCTTTCCCTGTCGAGCCGGGAAATCACGTCTTTGCCGCCTCGTCGGCGGGTCGCTTTGAGCGCGCTCAGCGTTGCGATCCTGCACGCGAAATGCCTCGTAGACGAATCGCCTCGAAAGGCTGGCAGCGAGCGTAGTAGGCCGACAAGGGAGTCCTGCAAGACATCCTCGACGTCTGGGTGGGACCGTCCCAATACCCTGCGAACCATTTGCAGCATGGACGGGCTCAAGGTCGCCAGCAGGGTCTTTATGGCCACTGCGTCACCTAGTCGGCATCGTGCGACTAACGGCGCCAGATCGTCCGTCTGCCGCGGGGGCGTTGTAGTGCCCTCTCCCGCACGGTCACGCGGATCCGGTATGAGCACTAGCACCCCTGCTAGTTCCCATGGCCCGCGGAAACGGGTCAACACAAATGGCGCGGGAAGACACTGGCACTCGGTCCCAAAAGAGAAGGCGCAGGCGGCACTCCTGGCGGGCCGTCCCGGCCGATCGCTCGCTCGGCCCGTTTAGCCTCGACCGGGTCAAAACCCCCGGGATCGGCCGGCCGTGTCATCGCCCGCTCAGGGCATCCGGGCCTGGACGCCGATGCCGCCGTCGACGGTGATGCTGAACCAGCGCACGAAGTCCAGCGTCTCGCCGAACTGGAAGTAGACGCCCAGGTTGCGCATGACCTCGATCATCAGGCCGTTCGCGTTGCGCGCGCCGAAGTCCGACCGGGTGTGCTTCGTCGTCGGCTGCTGCTGGGTCCCGTCGTAGACGAACTGCAGGGTGGTGAAGAACTTCACGTGGGTCTCGCTCTCCAGCCAGTAGCGAAACCCGGGCATCACGAAGAACGGCCGGAAGGTGTTGAAGTCCTTCTCCAGCCCCAGACGGAGGTCCACGATGATGTCCCACGAATCATCCACGCCGAAGGACGGCTGCAGATCCAGGAACATCGGCGCGCGGCTGCCGCATACGTGGCTGGCCATCTGCGCGTGGTCGCCGCAGTCGGTGACGTCGCGGCTGTAGGGGACGATCACCCGGTACCCGTCACCGGGCATCACGGCCAGGCCGAACTGCATGTCGTGCGACAGCGAGGGGACCAGCCGCTTGGGCGACAGGGCGATGATCGGCGGCGCCTGGGGCGCTGGTTCGGCGGCCGGCGCGGGCGCCGCGATGACGGGCGCGGGGACCGGTGCGGCAGGTGGCGCGGCAGCCGGGGCCGGCTGGATGACGCCAGGCTTCGGCTGCGGCGCGACGGGCGGCGGAAGTGACGCGGGCGGCGGCGCGGTGGCGGCCGGATCGTCCCCCGCCTGGGCGGCGCGCGCCGTCCCTGCCCCGAACATCACCGATACAGGGGCCATCGACGTGAACAAAAGCACGAGCGATGGCAAGATGACCAGGTGACTGGCCGGGCGACCGCCGCGCTTCCGCATGGCCGCGGAGTCTAGTGGAAACGCCAGGTCGCGCGGAAGAGGCAGCCTCAGACAGCCGTGCACCCGTGAAATTCGATCTCGCATCGCCCGAGGGGCACCCGCCCCCTCCGGGGGGCCGGCCGTCACGAAGAACCCTGCTGGCCGCCGCCGCGGGCGCCATGACGGCCGCCCTGTCGCGCCCCGCGCGCGCCATCGGCGACAAGTCCAACCTCGAGTTCGCGCGTCTGGTGCTGCCTGGTCTGCCTGATCCCCGACCCAGCGCCCTGCGCCGCCTGGCCTGGGAGGTGGTCCGTCGCACCAGCATCGTCACGTCCTCCGAGACGCCCGAGCTGCACCCGGGGGACCCGGCGCTGTTCCGCCATCCCTTCCTGGTGCTGGCGGGGGACCGCGCCTTCAACCTGCCGTCGGAGGGCGACCTGGGGCGCTTGCGCCGTTACCTGACCTACGGCGGCTTCCTGTTGATCGACTCGGCCGAGGGGCGCGCGGGCGGCGGGTTCGACGACAGCGTCCGCAAGATGCTGGCACAGCTGCTGCCCGGCGAGCTGCCGGCGCGCATCCCCGACGCTCACGTGCTGTGGAAGTCCTTCTACGTGCTGGGCGGCGCGCCCGGCCGCGTGCTGGCGGCGCCTTACGTCGAGGGGGTGGAGCGCGATCGGCGCCTGGCGGTCGTCTACTCGCAGAACGATCTGGAAGGGGCGTGGGCGCGCGACGGCTTCGGACACTGGGAGCACGAGGTCATCCCGGGCGGCGACGCGCAGCGCGAGGACGCCTTTCGCTTCGGCGTGAACCTGGTGATGTACGCGCTGTGCCTGGACTACAAGACCGAACAGGCGCACATCGACTACATCCTGAGGACGCGGCGGTTTCCCCGGTGAAGGCGCTGCTGAAGCTGCTGGGGTCGGGGAGCACGCCGTTCAACGACTGGCACGTCGTCACCGGCGCGCGCCTGCCGCGCGGCGCGCTGATCGCGATGGTGCTGGGCGCGATCGTGGCGCTGGCGCTGTCCGCGTTCACCGTCATCCGGGCCCGCCGCCCGCACGCGGCGGCGCTGATCGCGCTGCGGGCGCTGGCGCTGGCCGCTTGCCTGACCATCGCCCTGCAGCCGGCGCTGGAGCTGCGGCAGATCGTGCGCGTCCCCAACCGCGTGGCGGTGCTGGTCGACGGTTCCCGGTCGATGGAGGTGACGCCGCCCGAGGGGGGACCCTCCCGCGCCGGGCGCGCCGCCGCGCTGTTGACCGGCGACCAGTCGGCCCGCGCCCAGTGGGAGCGCGAAGGCCACCGCGTCGACGTCTACACGTTCGGCGAGGGGCTGATCCCCACCACCGTCGAAGGCCTGCGCGCCGCGCCCGCCGCCGACGCCACCCGCATCGGCGAGGCGCTGGGCGAGCTGGCCGCGCGCACGTCGGGGCACGACCTGGGCGCCGTGGTGATCATCTCGGACGGCGTCGACACCGGGCGCATCGGCAAGGGGCCCATCGACGCCGAGACCCGCGCCGCCATCGCCGCCTTCGACGCGCCCGTGCACACGGTGGGCGTCGGCGAGCCGGCGCTGCGCGACCTGTCGGTGGCGGCCGTGATGGCCGACGAGTTCGCGTTCGTGCGCACGCCGGTGACGATCGAGGCGGTGGTGCGGCAGAGCGGACTGCCGGATCGGTCGATCGACGTCACGCTGACGCGCGACGGTCGGGCGGTCGCCGCGCAGAACGTGGTGCTGACCGGTTCGGCTTCGGAGCACAAGGTGTCGTTCAACTGGGTGCCCGACCACCCCGGGACCTATGTCTTCAAGGTGTCGACGCCGGTGCTGGTGGGCGAGGCGCTGGCCAGCAACAACGCCCAGATCTTCACGGTGAAGGTGCTGCGCGATCGCGTGCGCGTGCTGCACGTGTGCGGCCGGCCGTCGTGGGACGAACGCTTCCTGCGGGCGATGCTGCGGCGCGATCCGAACGTCGATCTGGTGTCGTTCTTCATCCTGCGCACCGAGACCGACGAGCAGCCGTTCAACCGCAACGACATGTCGCTGATCCCGTTCCCCACCTACGAGATCTTCGAGGATCAGCTGCACTCGTTCGACCTGGTGATCTTCCAGAACTTCAACTACGCGCCCTACGGCGTCGAGCCTTTCCTGCCCGGCCTGCGCGACTACGTCGATCAGGGCGGCGCGCTGGCCATGATCGGCGGCGATCTGTCCTTCGCCAGCGGCCGCTACGGCGACACGCCCCTGCAGGACGTGCTGCCGGTCGAGCTGGGCCGCGGCGAGGCCGCGTACACCACCGACGCCTTCAAGCCCAAGCTGACGCCCGAAGGTCGCGCCCACCCCATCACGTCGCTGCTGCTGGACCAGCACGAGAACGAGCTGCGCTGGGCGAAGCTGCCTCCGCTGGAGGGGATCAATCAGGTGCTGCGGCTGCGCCCCGGCGCCGTGCCGCTGCTGGTGCACCCCACGCTGAAGGCCGACGGCAAGCCGGCCCCGGTGGTGGCCGTGGGCGAGCCGGGCAAGGGGCGCGTGCTGGCGCTGCTGACCGACACCGCCTGGCACTGGGGTTTTCTCGCCGCGGGGGAGGGGGATGACGGGCGCGCCTTCCAGCACTTCTGGGAGAACGCCATCCGCTGGCTGGTGCACGATCCGGCGCTGACGCTGCTGCGCGTGGAGTTCGACCGCGCCGAGTACCGCCGCCACCAGTCGCCAGCCGTGCGGGTGCGCGCCATGCACCCCGACTACTCCGCCGCGCCCGGCATGAAGGTCGAGGCGACCGTCACGGCGGCGGAGGCAGACGCCGCCGCTGCGCCGCTGCGTCGCTTCGAGGTCACGACCGACGGCGAGGGGGACGGTCACGTCGACGTGGGCCCGCTGCCTCCTGGTGCGTACCGTCTGAACGCGCGCGCCACGCTGGACGGCCGTCCCGTCAGCGAGTCGAAGACTTTCGTCGTGCGCGCCGAAGGGAAAGAGCTGGAGGACGTCGTCTTCCGCGACGACGTGCTGAAGGAGATCGCCGACGCGGGCGGTGGCAGCTACCGGTTCGCCTCGCTGGACGGCGTCACCATCCGCGACCCGCAGGAGGTCCGCGTGGGCGCGCGCCGCGAGATCGCCGTCTGGTCGAACCCGACGCTGCTGTTGCTGGCCGTCGGCCTGCTGGCGGTGGAGTGGGTGGTCCGCCGCCGCGCCGGCTATCGCTGAACGCGGCCGAGACCATCACGGACGCGCGTCCGTTCCGTC
>Ga0070679_100003806_pt1 | contig 13852 bp, 10 predicted proteins | sample KBSC63BmetaG_FD_65652 | JGI IMG/M metagenome (GOLD analysis project Ga0070679, IMG submission 65652) | Corn rhizosphere microbial communities from Kellogg Biological Station, Michigan, USA - KBS C6-3B metaG | ecosystem: Host-associated > Plants > Roots > Rhizosphere | place: USA: Michigan... | reverse complement strand
AACCAGCAGGGCCAGGTGCGGGTCGTTGAGACCGGAGCCGAGGCCCTGGACGATTCCCGCGGCCGTGACCGTGGCGACGGTCGCCGACCCCGTCGCGAGTCGGATGCCGACGGCGACGAGCCAGCCCAGGAACAGCACCGAGAGATGGGAGTCCTTGGCAGCGTCCGCGATCACGCCCGCGACCCCGGAGTCCGACAGCTCCTGCTTGAAGCCGCCGCCGGCAGCCACGATCAGCATGATCGACGCCACCGCGGGCAGCCCGGAGCCCAAGGACTCGTTGATGTGGCCCCGGTTCATGCCCGAGGCCCGTCCCACGCTCAGCATCGCGACCAGGACCCCCGCGGTCAGCGCGGTCACGGGGTCTCCGACGAAGTCCAGGACGTGCTGGGCCGTCGACCCGTCGTTGAGGGAGAGGTCGCCGACAGCACGGATCAGCATCAGCACCACCGGCAGCACGATGGTCAGCACGGCCAGCCCGAAGGACGGCGTACGGCGGGCGGCAGCGGGCCGACCGTCGCCCTCGTCGCTCGGGTGCTCGGTCTCGTCCGCGGCGGCCGACGCGCCGGTCTCCTGCCGCTCCTGCATGTCGCGCGCCGCAGCGCCCTGCGGGTGCGGCGAGTCGACCGGCACCCAGCGGTTGATCGCGATCGCCAGCAGAGGTCCGGCCACGACCAGGGTCGGGACGGCGACGATGAGTCCGAAGATCAGGGTCAGGCCCAGGGGCGCCTTCAGGGCGGCGATGGCGGTCAGGGGCCCCGGGTGCGGCGGCACGAGCCCGTGCAGGATCGACAGGCCGGCGAGCGCCGGGATGCCGACCAGCATCAGCGAGACCTTCGTCCGCAGGGCGACCAGCACCACGATCGGGACCAGGATCACCACCCCGATCTCGAAGAACATGGGCAGCCCGATGATGGCCGCGATCAGCGCCATCGCCCACGGCAGCCGTTTGGGTCCGACCCGGTCGACGATCGTGTCGACGATCCGGTTGGCTCCGCCCGAGTCGGCGAGCAGCTTGCCGAGCATCGCCCCCAGCGCGATCAGCAGGCCGACCGTGCCGAACGTGTCGCCGACGCCGGTCACGAAGCTGGTCAGCGCATCCTCGGGTGGCACGGCCGCCACGGCGGCCAGGACCGCGGTGCCGAGGATCAGCCCGAGAAGGGGGTGGAACTTCGCCCACACGATCAGCAGCACCACCGTGGCGATGCCGAGGAGGGCGGCGAGCAACAGCTGGGTGTGTCCGGCGTTGCTGAGCGGGGTGGTGAGGGGTGCCACGGTGATCACGACGGATCTCCTTCCGAGAGCCCGAGTGCGCGCAACGCGGCGATCTGGACGTCCGCGGGGTCGTTCTCGACCGAGACCGTGACGCCGGGCTCGTCGTCGTCGAGCGGCTCGAGAGTGGCCAGCTGGCTGGGCAGCAGCGATGCCGGCATGTAGTGCCCGCGTCGTCCCTCCAGGCGCCGTCGCAGCACGCCTTCGGGAGCGACAACGTGGCAGAACCGGACGCCGGGGCGGCCCTCGCGCAGTCGGTCGCGATAGACCCGACGCAGGGCCGAGCAGGTGAGCACGGCGCTCCGCCCCGCCTCGGCCTGCTCGTCGAGCCAGCGCCCGATCGCGTCGAGCCAGGGCCACCGGTCCTCGTCGGTCAACGGCTCCCCGCGCGACATCTTCTCCACGTTCGCACGCGGATGGAGCTCGTCGCCCTCCTGGAACGGCCAGTCCAGGCGGTCCGCGAGCCCCTCGGCCAGGGTGGTCTTCCCGCTGCCGGAGACGCCCATGACGATGACGAACATCGGGTCGGGCATGACGATCACGTACCCAGCGCGGCCCGTGACACTCGTCGTCGCGAGGTGCGCCGACGCTCGCGCGTCGGCCCGGTCATGACCGGCCCGGAAATGACAAGAGTCGAGCCGCTGGCGTCTCGGGTCACCAGCGGCTCGACATCCCGAACACTACCGACCGGAGCAGCCAGTTCCAACACCCGCCGGATCCTTCGGAAGAAATTAGTGCGGCTGGTCTAGGCCAGGTGGTGCAAGTGGGCCAGGTGCTCCCCCAGGTCGCGCGAGTCGGGCAGCTCGTGGTGCACCGACCAGCGCACGATCCCCTCACGGTCGACCACGAACGACGACCGCCGTGCCACCCCGAGCTCCGCGTCGAACACGCCGTACGCCGAGGCGACGGCTCCGTGCGGCCAGAAGTCGCTGAGCAGCGGGAAGTTGAGACCGTCGCGGTCGGCGAAGACACGCAGGGAGTACGTCGCGTCCGTCGACAGCGCCAGCACCTCGGTGTCGAAGGTCAAGAACTCGTCGAGCCGCTCGCGGATCCCGGTCAGCTCCCCGGTGCAGACGTTGGAGAACGCCCAGGGGAAGAAGACCAGCACGACCGCCTTCTGCCCTCGGAACGACGACAGCGTGACCTCCTGGCCGAACTGGTCGCGCAGGGTGAAGTCGGGCGCGGGGGTGCCGACGGGCAGCCCGGGCGCGGGTGCGTCAGTCGAGTTCGGCGAGCTCACGCTTGACAATCTTGCCAGTCGCGTTGCGTGGGAGCTCATCGAGGAACACGATCTCGCGCGGAACCTTGTAGCGGGCGAGGTGCTCCTTGACCCAGTCCTTGAGCTCGTCCTCGCTCGGCGCGCTCGGCCCGGCGACGACGAACGCCTTCAACCGCTTGCCGAACTGAGCGTCGTCGACGCCGAGCGCGGCCACCTCGACGACCCCCGCGTGGCGTGACAAGCAGTCCTCGACCTCCTGGGGGAACACGTTCTCGCCGCCGGAGACGATCATGTCGTCGTCGCGGCCCTCGACGTAGAGCCGACCGTCGTCGCCGATCCGTCCGACATCTCCGGACGACATGAGCCCGTCGACGACCTCCTTGCTCATCGACAGGGACTCGGTGCCGCTGCTGTAGCCCTCGAAGAGCATGCCGTTGCCCACGAAGATCCGGCCCGAGTCGCCCTGCGGAACCTCGTGGCCGTCGTGGTCGAGGATCTTCACGACCGTCGCCCAGGGCGGCCTGCCGGCCGAGGTCGGCGCCTCGCGCAGGTCGCGGGGTGTGGCGATCGAGGCGTAGGCGACCTCGGTCGAACCGTAGATGTTGTAGAGGTTGTCGCCGAAGGTGTCCATCCACTCCACGGCCAGGTCGCCGGGCAGCGCCGAGCCGGAGGCGGCCGTGACCTTCAGCGTGGGGAGCGAGCGCCGCTCGAGCGACGCCTGCGGCAGAGCCAGGATGCGCTGGAGCATCACCGGGATCACCACCAGTGAGTCGCAGCGCTCGTCGGCGACGGCGTCGAGACAGCCCTCGGGCTCGAACCGCCGCCGGAGCACGACGGTCGATCCGAGCAGCATCGACAGCGCGAGGTGGGCGAAGCCCCAGGTGTGGAACAGCGGGGCGGCGATGTGGGTCCGCCAGCCGTACCTCAGCGGCATCCGCGACAGCAGCGAGATCGCAGCCCCGATCCCGGCCTCGCTGCGCGGCGCGCCCTTGGGCGCCCCGGTGGTGCCGGAGGTGAGGATCACGATCCGGGCATGCCGCTGCGGCGCCGGCAGATCGCCGCCGTCGTACGCCGCGATCGCCGACTCGACCGTGTCCCGATCGTCGTCCTCCTCCTGGTCACCGTCGACCCAGCCGAGCAGGCGCGTCGGCGCGTCGGCCTTGTCGAGGAGCCGGGTGAACTCCTCGTCGTGAATGACGGCCTGCGGACGCTCCCGCTCGAGGACGCCCACCAGCTGGGGTCCGGCGAAGGCGGTGTTGAGCAGCAGGACGTCGGCGCCGCACTTCGCGGTCGCGACGACCGCGTCGACGAACCCGCGGTGGTTGCGGCACATCACCGCGACGCTGTCGCCCTCGGCGACGCCTCGCTCCTGCAGCGCCCGGGCAAGCGCGTTGGAGCGCGCGTGCATCTCGCCGAAGGTCAGCGAGCCGAGCTCGTCGATCAGGCCGACCCGGTCGGGCGCTCGGAGCGCCATCGCGGTGAAGCCCCCGGCCGGCCCGGTGCCCCACGCCTTGAGCGCGCGGGCGATACCGGCGAGCGCGGTGGGTGGCAGCGGGCGCACGACGCCGGACGCGCCGAGCACCCGGGCCGGAGTCCCGAGGTGACCCGCGAGCGTCAGGGCCCGGCCGACTGCCCGGCCGACAGCCCCGCCGACTGCCCCGCCGACTGCCCCGCCGACTGCTGGGTGTGCCCCGAGGATGCTGCTCGACGGGAGTGGGGTCACGCGCGCGTCTTCGGGGTCACCAGCCGGGTGGCGGCCCAGTCCTTGCTGACCGCCGCGGTCGTGGTGAGCGCGAGGCCGGCGATCGGAGCCGCCTCGGTGATGTCGGCGGGGTCGACCGCATTGGCACGCCCGACCTTGGGCGTGAGCAGCCAGATGGCGCCTCCACCGACCAGGTCGGTCAGTGAGTCCACGAGTCCGTCGACGAGATCGCCGTCCTCGTCACGCCACCACAGCAGTACGGCGTCGACGACGTTGCCGTAGTCGCCGTCGACCATGTCGGAGTCGAGCGCGTCCTCGATGGCGACGCGCAGGTCGTCGTCGGTGTCGGAGTCCCAGCCCAGCTCCTGGACGACCATCCCCTTGCTGAGTCCGAGGCGTGCGGCCGGACCAGCGGGGGCGTCGGTTGGGGTGGTACCGCCACCAGCGGTCGGGCTCAACGAATCCTCCAGACGATCTCGCCGGAGGACCCTGCGTTCCCCGGCTCGGTGGGCAGTAGTCCAGCGGACTACGTCTGCTTGCGCAAGCCTGCGCGACACCCTGCGCGACACGGAGCGTACGTGGCGGGCTACTGGCCGGTAGCGCGTACTCGGATTTCACACGGTGCGGGCGCGTGACACGATGAAGTGGTGAGTGAGTCGTCTGCCCCTACCCCAGCGGCCGGATCCACGTCCCCCAGTGAGGCCGCCCCGACCCGGGCCGTCATCCACGAGGGCCTGCCCACCCAGCTCCCGGACATCGACCCCGAGGAGACCCAGGAGTGGCTCGAGTCGTTCGACGACCTGGCCCGGGTCCACGGTCGTGACCGCGCGCGCTACATCATGCTGCGGCTGCTCGAGCGCGCCCGCGAGAAGCAGGTCGGAGTGCCGGCTCTGCGCAGCACCGACTTCATCAACACGATCCCGTCAGAGCGGGAGCCGTGGTTCCCCGGCGACGAGCAGATGGAGCGCCAGATCCGGCGCCTGATCCGGTGGAACGCCGCGGTGATGGTGTCGTCGGCCAACCGCAAGGGCCTCGAGGTCGGCGGCCACATCGCGACGTACGCCTCGGCGGCCAGCCTCTACGAGGTCGGCTACAACCACTTCTTCCGGGGCAAGGACCACCCCGGCGGCGGCGACCAGCTGTTCATCCAGGGCCACGCCTCCCCCGGCATCTACGCCCGCGCGTACCTGATGAAGCGGCTCACGGCCCAGCAGCTGCAGCGGTTCCGTCAGGAGGTCCAGCACGGCCCGGGACAGGGCCTCTCGTCGTACCCCCACCCCCGTCTGATGCCGCAGTTCTGGGAGTTCCCGACGGTCTCGATGGGGCTCGCCGCGCTGAACTCGATCTACCAGGCGCGGTTCAACCGCTACCTGCACAACCGGGGCATCAAGGACACCAGCCGGCAGCACGTGTGGGCGTTCCTCGGCGACGGCGAGATGGGCGAGCCGGAGTCGCTCGGTGCGATCGGGCTGGCCGCGCGCGAGGAGCTCGACAACCTCACCTTCGTCATCAACTGCAACCTGCAGCAGCTCGACGGGCCCGTCCGCGGTGACGGCAAGATCATCCAGGAGCTGGAGTCGTACTTCCGCGGCGCCGGGTGGAACGTGATCAAGGTCGTCTGGGGCCGCGAGTGGGACGCGCTGCTGGCCCAGGACGTCGACGGCGTGCTGGTCAACCAGATGAACAAGACCCCCGACGGCCAGTTCCAGACCTACTCCGTCGAGTCGGGCGCCTACATCCGCGAGCACTTCTTCGGCGGCGACGCGCGGCTGCGCAAGATGGTCGAGAACATGTCCGACCGCGACATCGAGCTGCTGCCGCGCGGCGGTCACGACTACCGCAAGGTGTACGCCGCCTTCGAGTCGGCCGCCCAGCACGTCGGCCAGCCGACCGTGATCCTGGCCCACACCATCAAGGGCTGGACGATCGAGGCGCTCGAGGGCAAGAACGCCACCCACCAGATGAAGAAGCTGAACGCCCCCACGCTGAAGGCGTTCCGCGACCGGCTGGAGCTGCCGATCTCCGACAAGGAGATCGACGAGCACTACGAGTTCGACGGCTCGGCGCCCTTCTACCACCCCGGCGAGGGCTCGCCCGAGCTCGAGTACCTCCGCGACCGCCGCCGCACCCTGGGCGGGGGGAACCCGATGCGACGGGTCCAGCCGCGCGCGATCACGCTGCCGGGCGACGCGGCGTACGACGAGCTCAAGGCCGGGTCGGGCAAGCAGAAGATCGCCACGACCATGGCCTTCGTCCGCCTGCTCAAGGACCTGATGAAGGACGACGAGATCGGCAAGCGGATCGTGCCGATCGCCCCCGACGAGTACCGCACCTTCGGCATGGACTCGATGTTCAGCTCGGCGAAGATCTACAACCCGGCCGGGATGCAGTACGAGTCGGTCGATCGCAAGCTGCTGCTGGCCTGGAAGGAGTCGCCGGAGGGCCAGATGCTCCACGAGGGCATCTCCGAGGCCGGCTGCATCGCGTCCGCCACGGCCGCGGGCTCGGCGTACGCCACGCACGGCGAGCCGATGATCCCGGTCTACATCTTCTACTCGATGTTCGGCTTCCAGCGCACCGGCGACGGCATCTGGGCGATGGCCGACCAGATGGCCCGTGGGTTCCTGATCGGCGCCACCGCCGGCCGCACCACGCTGACCGGCGAAGGCCTCCAGCACGCCGACGGCCACTCGCCCCTGCTCGCGCTGACCAACCCGGCGGTCGTGCACTACGACCCGGCGTTCGCCTACGAGATCTCCTACATCGTGCAGGACGGGCTGCGCCGGATGTACGGCACGAGCGACGAGCACCCGCACGGTGAGGACGTCATCTACTACCTCACCGTCTACAACGAGCCGATCAGCCACCCGGCCCAGCCGGAGGGCCTCGACGTCGAAGGACTGCTCACGGGCATGTACCACCTCGCCGGGCCGCTGGACGGGCACTCCGACGACGCGCCCCGGGTGCAGCTGCTCGCCAGCGGCGTGGGCCTGCCGTGGGTGCAGCGCGCGCAGACGCTGCTGCGCGACGACTGGGGCGTGGACGCCGACATCTGGTCGGTCACCTCGTGGAACGAGCTCTCCCGTGAGGCGCTGGCCACCGAGGAGTGGAACCTCATGCATCCGTTGGAGGAGCCGCGCACGGCGTACGTCACCGGCAAGCTCAAGGACGCACCCGGCCCGGTGATCGCGGTGAGCGACTACATGCGCGCCGTACCCCAGACGATCTCGCGCTGGGTCCCGCAGCGCTTCCACGCTCTGGGGGCCGACGGCTTCGGCTTCGCCGACACCCGGGCGGCCGCGCGGAGGTACTTCAAGATCGACGCCGAGTCGGTCGTCTGCCAGGCCCTGGCCGCGCTGGCCGAGGACGGAAGGATCGGCCGCGACACGGTGCAGAAGGCGCTCGACCACTACCGCATCGACGACCCGACCGCCGTGTCCGGGGTCAAGCAGGAGGGTGGCGACGCCTGATCCGGACCGAGCCCGGACAGGCCGTCGGAGGCCGGGCGCCCGGGACCTATGCTGAGCTCCTACCGGGGGGAGCACCTGCATGGCGCGGCCGACGATCCTGACCGTCGACGACGACCCACAGGTCTCGGCTGCGCTCACCCGCGACCTCAAGCGGAGGTACGGCTCGGAGTACCGGATCCTGTCCGCCACCTCCGCGGACCAGGCGCTCGACCTGCTCCGGTCGCTGGCGCTTCGGGCCGACCAGGTGGCGTTGATCGTCAGCGACCAGAAGATGCCCGGCAAGACCGGCATCGAGCTGCTGGGTGAGTCCGTCGAGCTGTCCCCGGAGTCGAAGCGGCTCCTGCTGACGGCGTACGCCGACACGGACGTCGCGATCGCGGCGATCAACGACATCGGCCTCGACTACTACCTCCTCAAGCCGTGGGATCCGCCCGAGGACCGGCTCTACCCGGTCGTGGACGACCTCCTCGGCGACTGGCGCCACGCGCATCCCGAGGTCACCGCCGACATCCAGGTCGTCGGCGACCGCTGGTCGGACCGCACCCACGAGCTCAAGACGTTCCTGGCCCGCAACCACGTGCCCTACCGGTGGTACGACGTGGAGCGCGACGAGGAGGGCGGCCGGCTGTTCGAGCTGGCCGGCGGCGAGCGCCGCGACCTGCCGCTCGTGCTGGTGCCCGACCGCGAGCCGTTGCGCTCCCCCGGGCTGCGTGACGCCGCGGCCGCGCTCGGCCTGCACGTCGAGGCCGAGCGTCCGCTGTACGACGTGTGCATCGTCGGCGGTGGTCCGGCAGGCCTGGCGGCCGGTGTGTACGCCGCGTCGGAGGGCCTCAGCACCGTGATCGTTGAGCGCGAGGCACCGGGCGGCCAGGCCGGCCAGAGCTCGGCGATCGAGAACTACCTGGGCTTCCCCAAGGGTCTCAGCGGCTCCGACCTGGCCCAACGTGCGCTGGCGCAGGTGTCGCGCTTCGGAGCCGAGCTCGTGCTCGCCCGCGAGGTCGTCGGGCTCGAGCAGCGCGGCACCGTGCGCGCCGTACTGCTCGAGGGCGGCGACGCCGTCGAGGCGCGTTCGGTCGTCGTCTCGACGGGCGTCTCCTACCGCCGTCTGGAGTCCGACGGCGTCGCCGACCTCACCGGCAAGGGCGTCTACTACGGCGCCACCGCGGCCGAGGCCCCGCAGACGGCCGGCGACCAGGTCTACATCGTCGGGGGCGCCAACTCCGCCGGGCAGGCGGCGCTCAACTTCGCCAAGCACGCCAAGCACGTGACCCTCGTGGTCCGGGGCCCCGACCTGCTGGCCACGATGTCGACGTACCTCGTCGACCGGATCCTGGCCTCCCCGACGATCACGGTCCGCACCGGCACCGAGGTGGGCGCGGCCGCGGGCGACGGACACCTGGAGCGGCTGACCCTCGTCGAGCGGGCGACCGGTGACCGCGAGGACGTCGAGGCGTCGTGGCTGTTCGTGTTCATCGGCGCCTCGCCGCGCACCGACTGGCTCGGCGAGGTGGCGCGCGACCGCCACGGCTTCGTGCTGACCGGGCCCGAGGTCGTCACCTCCGACGCACCCTGGAGCCTGGCCCGGGCGCCGTTCGCGCTCGAGACCAGCGTCCCCGGCGTGTTCGCGGCCGGCGACGTCCGGCTCGAGTCGATGAAGCGGGTCGCCTCCGCTGTCGGCGAGGGCGCCATGTCGATCTACCTGATCCACCGCTACCTGGCCACGGTCTGACCCGGACGACGAGCCGAGAGTCGCTGAAAGGACGGGCCCATGGACGTCGACGAGCTGCGCGGGATCGAGCTCTTCACCGGCCTCACCGACGACCAGCTCAGCGAGCTGGCCGCCGGAAGCTACGAGCTGGAGTTCGACCCGGGCGACGTGATCTTCGTCGAGGGCGAGCGCGCCGACGAGTGGTGGGTGCTGCTGGACGGCTCCCTGGACCTCGTCCGGAAGGTGGGGCGCGAGGACGTCGTGGTGGCACGCATGGACGTGCCCGGTCGCTGGGCGGGCGGCTTCCGAGCCTGGGACGACAACGGCATCTATCTGGCCACGGGTCGCGGCGCGACGCCCGGTCGCGTGCTGCGCCTGGACGCCCCCCGGCTGCGCGAGCTGGTCAACCACTGGTTCCCCCTGGCGGGGCACCTGATCGGTGGACTGCACCACACCGCGCGCTCCATCGAGTCCACGGTCCGTCAGCGCGACGCTCTGGTCACCCTCGGCACCCTGGCCGCCGGGCTCGCCCACGAGATCAACAACCCCGCAGCCGCGGCGACCCGGTCGGTCGACGCGATGGGCCAGGCCTGTGACGGGCTGTTGGCCGCCTTGTCGGCCCTCGCCCACGACGACATCACGGCCGCACAGTTCTCGGCCCTCGACGAGCTCCGCCGTGCCGCCGTCGCTCCGAGCGTGGTCGACGCGCTGGCGCTGTCGGACCGCGAGGACGAGGTCGCCGGCTGGCTCGACCGGCACGGCGTACCCGATGCGTGGGCGCTGGCCGAGCCCCTGGTGGCCGGCGGGATCGACGTCGCGTGGTGCGAGCGGGCCCACGCTGCCCTCGGCGACCGTGCCCTCGCGCCGGGGCTCGACTGGGTCGCCGCCACCGTGTCGGCCAAGAGCCTGCTGACCGAGCTCAAGGACGCCGTACGCCGGATCTCCGAGCTCGTCGGGGCCGTGCGGTCGTACTCCCAGATGGACCGCGCCTCGGCTCAGCGGATCGACATCCGCGACGGGCTCGAGAGCACGCTGACGATGCTCCATCACAAGCTCAAGGACGGGGTCGACGTCGTCCGCGACTATGCCGACCTGCCCCCGATCGAGGCCTTCGCCGGGGAGCTCAACCAGGTGTGGACCAACCTCATCGACAACGCCGTCGACGCGATGGACGGGTCGGGGACCCTCACCGTCCGCACACGCACCGACGGTGAATGGACGGTCGTCGAGATCACCGACACCGGCCCGGGGATGCGACCGGAGATCATCGCCCGCGCCTTCGAGCCCTTCTTCACCACCAAGGAGGTGGGCAAGGGAACCGGCCTCGGCCTCGACATCGCGCGCCGGATCGTCGTGGAGCGCCACGGCGGCCTGATGGAGATCGACTCCCCCGGCAGCGGCGGCACCACCATCCGCGTGTGCCTGCCCGCCCGTCCCGCACGCTGATCGGCGATGGACGGGGCCCCTTGCCCCGGCCCTCAGCGAAGCAGACCGTAGGCGCGCGTCGCGGTGAGCCGTACGGCGACCCGACCCTCGGCGACCATCGCCTGGCGGTACTCGTCCCAGTCGGAGTGCTCCCCGCTGACGGCCCGGAAGTAGTCGACGAGCTCCTCGACCGCGGCGTCGTCCGGCTCGGCGGCGACCTCGGAGAACGCCGCCTCGGCCTCGAGGACGGCGTAGGACCAGAAGTTGTCGCCGTCGACCTTGAGCGCTGCCCAGGGCTCCCGGCGCAGGTTGCGGTACTTGGCCGTCTTCGCCGTCGTACTGACGATGATCACGCCGTCGTCGCGCACGTAGTGCAGCACGTTGGACAGCTGGGGCCGCCCGTCGCCGCGGAGGGTGGTCAGGACCGACTGGTGGGTGGCGCGGGCCGTCGCCAGCGCCTGCTCGAGCTCCATGTGCCCACAAGGCGCGCGGACGGCCGGAGATTCCCGCCCGGCTCAGGCGCTCGGCGCGTCGACGGCGCGCAACGGCGGTGTCGCGTCCGCTCCCTGGCGCAGCAGCCGGCGCCAGCGCGCGCGGGAGTACGACGCCGGGCGGGTCGTGCGGATGAAGTCGTGCAGGATCCGGGCGAACCGCTGGGGGTGGTCCTTGTGCGGGAAGTGGCCGGAGTCGGGCAGGATCTCGACCCGGGCACCCGGCGCCAGCTCGGCGGCCCGGGCCGCGTGACTGACCGGGATCACGCGGTCCTCCGCGCCCCAGATCACGCACATCGGCATCGCCTCGGTGAGATAGGCCCGGTCGGCCATGGTCACGATCTGGCCCTGCCAGTCGACCACCGCCCGCACGACGTGCCGGATCGCCGCGCGAGCCGCGGGGTCGCGGAACGACTCGTAGATCTCGGCGACCTCGTCGAAGTCGCGGAACTCCTTCACCCCGGTGCGCGACAGCGCCCGCAGCCCGGCCGACCCGAGGTGGCGCACGCCGGGCAGGGTCAAGGCGCCCATCACCTGGGAGAAGCCGGTGGCGGTGATCGCCCGGATCGCGGCCGAGACCTCCGGCCCCAGCCCGCCCGACCCGACCAGCACCAGCCGCTCGGTCCGCTCGGGGAACTGGTAGGCGAACTGCATGGCCACCCCACCCCCGAAGCTGTGCCCGACCACCGTCACCGTGTCGATCCCGAGCACCGTGAGGAGGTCGCGCATGCCGTTCGCGAACGCCCCGATGCTGTAGTCGGCCCGCGGCTTGTCGGACTCGCCGTGGCCGAGCAGGTCGGGCGCGATCACGGTGTAGCGCTTCGCGAGCGCGTCGATGACCGGGTCCCAGGTGTGGTGGGTGCACCCCAGACCGTGCAGCAGGAGGAGCGCCGGCCCGCGGCCGACCTTCACGTACGCACGTCGATGCCCGTGGATGGTGACGTGCCGTACGCGGTGGTGACGCATGCGCGGGTGACTCCTCCAGGTCCGGGTCCGGCGAGATTCAACCAGACGTACCCCTGGCACGACAGGAGGAAACACCCGGGAGAAGTCGGGCAGGCGCCACCGGGAACCTGCGCGGCTAGGGTCGAGGTGTGAGCGTGCGCGCGGTCCCCGCAGCCGGGGACTCCTCCCCCGACGACGGCGCCTCACGCGAGCGCGCGGCCGCGGCGCTGCGTCGCGCCACCGGCGCGCTCAGCAGCGCGGCGATGTCTCGGATGCTGACCGACATGCCGTGGTTCGGCGAGCTGGACGCCGAGAGCCGGTCGTGGGTGGGGCAGATCCTCCAGGCCGGCATCCAGGGCTTCGTCGACTGGTTCCGGCTGGGCGACGACGAGGCCTTCCCCGGTGACACGGCGGCGGCGGTGTTCGGCGCGGCACCCCGCAGCATGACCGGCGTCATCACCCTCGGCCAGACCGTCGACCTGGTGCGCCTCGGCATCGAGGTGGTCGAGTCCCACGTCGACGAGGTGGTCGACGCAGCGGACGCCGCCGCCGTCCACGCCGCCGTCCTCCGCTACGCGCGTGAGGTCGCGTTCGCGACCGCGGAGGTCTACGCGCGGGCGGCCGAGGCCCGGGGCGCCTGGGACGCGCGCCTGGAGGCGCTGGTCGTCGACTCCGTGCTCCGCGCCGAGGCCGACGAGTCGGTGGCCTCGCGCGCCAGCGCGCTCGGCTGGGCGCACCGCGAGGGCGTCGTCGTGGTGCTCGGCGCGGCTCCCGCCGACCGCTCCGAGGATCTCTTCGACCAGGTACGGCGCGTGGCCAGGGCAGCGGGCATGGACGCGCTGTGCGCGGCCCAGGGCGACCGGCTCGTGGTGATCCTGGGGGGCGCCTCCGACGCCGACAGGGCGGCCCAGGCGGTTGTGCGGTTCTTCGGCGACGGCCCCGTCGTGTCCGGACCCCGCACCGACGACCTCGCCAGCGCCCATGCCTCGGCACGAGCTGCGTTGTCCGGTCTGCGGGCCGCGGTCGGCTGGCCCGAGGCGCCGCGCCCGGTGGCCAGCGGCGACCTGCTGCCCGAGCGCGTGCTCGCCGGCGACGGCCACGCCCGCCGCCATCTGGTCGAGGCCGTCTACCTGCCGCTCGCGGACGCCAAGGGCACCCTGATCGACACGCTCTCGGCGTACTTCGACCAGGGCCAGTCGCTCGAGGCGACCGCCCGCGCCTTGTTCGTCCACCCCAACACGGTGCGCTACCGCTTGCGCCAGGTCGCCGAGGTCACCGGGCTCGCCGCCACCCATCCGCGCGAGGCGCTCACGCTGCAGCTGTCCCTGGTCCTGGGACGGCAGGCGCATCGCCCCACGGCCGACGAGTCTTTGTAGGATCCCTACAAAGTTGGTCGGGTGAGTTTCGTGCGCGCCGCAGGCGCGCGCAGGCCCCGGGATTCGGAAGGCTGGAGCCGTGCTCGTCATCGTCGCCCCCGGCCAGGGAGCCCAGACTCCCGGCTTCCTGTCCCCCTGGCTCGAGGACCCCGTGTTCGCCTCGCGGTTCCGGTGGCTCTCCACCGTCGCGGGGATCGACCTGGCCCACTACGGCACGGAGGCCGACGCGGAGACCATCCGCGACACC
>Ga0070679_100003805_pt1 | contig 13853 bp, 15 predicted proteins | sample KBSC63BmetaG_FD_65652 | JGI IMG/M metagenome (GOLD analysis project Ga0070679, IMG submission 65652) | Corn rhizosphere microbial communities from Kellogg Biological Station, Michigan, USA - KBS C6-3B metaG | ecosystem: Host-associated > Plants > Roots > Rhizosphere | place: USA: Michigan... | reverse complement strand
CCTTCCTCGACCGCCGCGCGCGTCGCATGCAGCGCGTCCTCGACGCGAGCCTTCTTCTCCTTCATCTCGGTCTCGGTGGCCGCGCCGACCTTGATGACCGCGACGCCGCCGACCAGCTTCGCCAGACGCTCCTGGAGCTTCTCGCGATCGTAGTCGCTGGTGGTGTCCTCGATCTGCGCGCGGATCTGCTTCACGCGAGCCTCGATGTCCGCCTTCTTGCCGGCGCCCTCGACGATCGTCGTGTTGTCCTTGTCGACGGTGACGCGCTTGGCCTTGCCGAGATCCTTCAGCGTCACGCCCTCGAGCTTGAGCCCGAGATCTTCCGTGATCGCCTGGCCGCCGGTGAGACGCGCGATGTCCGTCAGCATCTCCTTACGGCGATCGCCGAAGCCCGGCGCCTTGACCGCGCACACGTGCAGCGTGCCACGGAGCTTGTTGACGACCAGCGTCGCCAGCGCCTCGCCGTCGACGTCCTCGGCGATGATGAGCAGCTGCGAGCCCGACTTGGCGGCCTGCTCCAGCACCGGCAACAGATCCTTCATGTTCGAGATCTTCTTCTCGTGGATGAGGATCAGGCAGTTCTCGAGCACCGCCTCCATGCGCTCGGCGTCCGTCACGAAGTAGGGCGACAGATAGCCGCGATCGAACTGCATACCCTCGACCACGTCGAGCGTCGTCTCCATCGACTTGGCTTCCTCGACGGTGATGACGCCTTCCTTGCCGACCTTCTCCATCGCCTCGGCGATCATGTTGCCGATCGTCTCGTCGCCGTTGGCGCTGATGGTGCCGACCTGGGCGATCTCGGTCTTGCCCTTGGTGGGCTTCGACAGCTCCTTGAGCGAAGCGGTGATCGCCTCGACCGACGCGTCGATGCCGCGCTTGATCTCCATCGGATTGGCGCCGGCAGCAACCAGCTTCGAGCCCTCGGCGTAGATCGCCTGCGCCAGCACGGTCGCCGTCGTCGTGCCGTCACCGGCGACATCCGACGTCTTGGACGCGACTTCCTTCACCATCTGCGCGCCCATGTTCTGGAAGCGGTCCTCGAGCTCGATCTCCTTGGCGACGGTGACGCCGTCCTTGGTGACCGTCGGAGCGCCCCACGACTTCTCGATGACGACGTTGCGTCCGCGCGGTCCGAGCGTGACCTTCACCGCGTTGGCGAGCGTATTGAGCCCCTGCGCGATCTGCGCGCGAGCCTTGGCGTCGAACAGAATTTCCTTGGCAGCCATGTTCGGGTCTCCTTACTTCTCGATGACGCCGAGGATGTCATCCTCGCGCAAAATGATGTGCTCCTCACCGTCGAGCTTCACTTCCGAGCCCGAGTACTTGCCGATGAGGACCTTGTCGCCCTTTTTGACTTCGAGCGGACGGACCTTGCCGTCTTCGAGAACCTTGCCGTGGCCGACGGCGATGATCTCGGCCTCGAGCGGCTTCTCCTTGGCGGTGTCCGGGATGAAGAGGCCGCCGGCCGTCTTCTCCTGCTCCTGAAGACGCTTGGCCAAAATGCGATCGTGAAGCGGGCGAATCGTCATGGTTCCCTCCGTTACGCAGCCTTGTCAGATTTCTTGTCCGGCGAGGATCCCGCCGGCTTGGACGACGAATACAGGTCCTTGTACCAACCGCCGCCCTTGAGCTGGAACGACGTGGCCGAGATCAGGCGCTCGAGCTTCGGCTCGCGGCACGCGGGGCAATCCTTGAGCGGAGCGTCCTTGATCGATTGGAACGCCTCCATCTCGTGCTCACAGGATTGGCAGCGATACTCGTACGTGGGCATCTCCGCACCTCGCGAGGCGCCAAGATAGCCATGTTCCGGGGATTGTCAATCCCTGGGGGCGAGTGCTAAAAAACGCGAAATTTCGATGTGATTACGATTTGATGTAATTACAGGGAGTATTCGGCGGAGCAGGTGCCCACGGGACCGGCGCCGTCGGCGACGCCGGATTCCCAGCCCGCGGCGCCGCACTGATACCAGACGCTGTCGGAGCGCGACTGCACGCAGGTGCGCGGCGCGACCGATTTGCCGAGCGTCGCCGATTGGCACCACGCGAACGAGGTCGTGCACGAGTGCTGGCCGGCGACCCAGGCGCCGCTTTCGCACGTGTACCAGGCGGCGTCAGATTGCGATTGCACGCAGGTGCCGGCAGCGACGGTCTTGTCGAGGGTCGCCGAGCTACAGCTCATCGGTGGCGGGGGAGTACCGCCGCCGCCGGTTCCGCCGCCGCCGCCGGTTCCGCCGCCGCCGCCGGTTCCGCCGCCGCCGCCGGATGACGAGCACGGCCCGAGCGGCGTCGACTTCGCGACCAGCGTGACGTGGATTGGAAACCGATCGCTCCAGCCCGCCGACTGCGTGCCGAACAGATGCTCGCTCACCAGCGGCGACGCATCGATGATCGGCTTGCCCGCCGCGTTCTCGACGCACACGTCCGGTCCGTAATCATCGGTCTCGGCGACGACGCACTTGCCGTTCGCCTCGATCTGTATATGCGCGCCGCAGCCGTAGCGCTGACGCGACGCCGCGTAATACCAGCTGCCGTGCAGCGTCTTCTCGCCGCACGACATGAGCCCGTCGTCCGACGGCGTGAAGCCGAAGCTCGTCAGATAATAGTTGCCGCTCGCCGGCACCGACGACGCCGCGGTGCCGTGACAGCCGGTGAGCCCTTCTTGCGTCTGTGACACCGAGACGCCGTTGTCGATCTCGCCGCCGCATCCGCTGAGCATCGCCACCGCCAGGAGAAGGCCACGGATCTTTCGCATGCGGGCGCACGTTTGCACGCAGTGGGCCGTTGTCGTACACGCGTCATTTCCAATGGTTGAACCATCCGAGGATGGGGTTTTGCCCCCCGTTGCTGCTGACAGTACGTTGCGCTCGTGCTACAGCCCAACCATGGCTGGTCCGCCGCTGACTGACTACGAAAAGTACATTCGCACCGAGGAGCTGCTCGCGCTGCAAAAGGGCGCGGACAATCTAAGCTGCCACGACGAGCTGCAGTTCCAGATCGTGCACCAGGTGGCCGAGCTGTGGATGAAGCTCATCGAGCACGAGATCCTGTTCGCCGCGGCGCAGCTGCGCGACGGACATACCGCGCGCGGGATGCGCGCGATGTCGCGCGTGCGCGGCATTCAGATCCTGCTCATGGATCAGCTGTCGCTGCTCGACACGATGGCGCCGCGCGACTACATGACGATTCGCAACGCGCTCGGCCGCGGCTCGGGCCAAGAGTCGCCGGGCTTCCGTCGCATGTTGCAGCTGCCCGACGAGATCTGGCCGGCGTTCGAAGCGCTGCTCGCGTCGCGCCAGGTGACTTTGCGTCAGATCTACGAAAAGCCCGACTCGCATCCGGAGCTGTTCAACGTCGCCGAGGCGCTCGTCGACTACGATCAGAACCTGCAGTCGTGGCGCATGCGCCATCTGTTGATCGTGTACCGGCAGATTGGCGTCGGAACGCCGTCGCTCAAGGGCAAGCCGTCGGACCTGCTCGCCGAGGGCATGAAGCATCGCTTCTTCGAGCCGCTGTGGAACGTGCGCGACGAGCTGTTCGCCGAGTGGACCCGCACGCATCCGTACGGCGCCGACAAGGGCTACCACGGCTGAAACGGTCGCTTGCTCGCAGCGTCGCTTGCGTGATAGCGATCGCGCCATGACCGACGAGCTGTTGCGTTGGCGTTCCGAGTTCCCTGCCCTCGAACGATCGGTCTACATGGTGTCGCACTCGCTCGGCGCCATGCCCAGGCGCACCTACGATCATCTGCGCGCCTACGCCGATCTGTGGGTCAACAAGGGCATCAACGCCTGGGAAGACTGGCTGCCCGAAGTCGATCGCGCCGCTGAGCGCATCGGCCGCATCATCAACGCGCCCGCCGGCTCGATGGTGATGGCGACGAACGTGTCGCAGATCCAGGCGATGATCGCCAGCTGCCTCGACTACACGCCGGCGCGCAACAAGGTCGTGTTCACCGCGCTCAATTTCCCGACGGTAAGCTACGTGTGGCACGAGGAGCGGCGGCGCGGTGCTGAGGTCGTCGTCGTGCCCGGTGGCGACGGCGTGCACGCGCCGATGGCGCAGCTCCTCGAAGCGATCGACGAGCGCACGCTCATCGTGCCCATCTCGCACGTTCTGTTCCGCAGCTCCGCCATCAAGGACGTCGCCGCCGTCGTGGCGCGCGCCAAGTCGGTCGGCGCCATGGTCCTGCTCGATTGCTATCAGTCGACGGGCACGGTTCCCGTCGACGTCACCGCGCTCGGCGTCGACTTCGCCTGCGGCGGCTCGGTCAAGTGGCTCTGCGGCGGCCCCGGCGCGGCGTACCTCTACGTGCGCCCCGACCGCATCGCGCAATTCCGACCGCGCACGACGGGCTGGTTCGGCCACGAGAAGCCGTTCGCCTTCACCATGCCGGAGCAGCGCTACGCGTCGTCGGTGTGGCGCTTCATGGCGGGCACGCCCGCCGTCGCTGCGCTCTATCAAGCGCGCGCCGGCGCCGAGATCGTCGCCGAGATCGGCATCGACAAGATCCGCGGCAAGTCGTTGCGTCAAACTGACAATATCATCGCGCGCTGCGACCGCGCCGGCTGGAAGATCAACACGCCGCGCCCGGCGGCGCAGCGCGGCGGCTCGGTCTGCTTCGACTTCGACGGCTCCGAGCGCGTCGCGCGCGCGCTCAACGCCACCGGCTTTTTGTGCGACTGGCGCCCGCAGTCGGGCATCCGCATGTCGCCGCACTTCTACACGACCGACGAAGAGGTCGAGCGCTTCCTCGACGAAGTCGAGCGGCTGAAGGGACAGGCATGAGCACTCCGATCAATCCGCGCGAGCTGGCGGCGCCGCGTGGCTACAACAACGGCATCCTCGCCAAGCCGGGGCGCCTGCTCGCCATCGCCGGGCAGATCGCCTGCGACGCCGACGGCAAGCTGGTCTCCGAAGAGTTCGCGGCACAGTTCCAGCGCACGCTCGCCAACGTCATCGCCGTTCTCCACGAAGCGGGCGGCGTCCCGAGCGATCTCATCTCGCTGCGCATCTACGTCACCGACAAGAAGCTGTATGTCGCGCGCACCAAGGAGCTCGGCGTCATCTACCGCGAGCTCATGGGCACGCACTATCCGGCGATGGCGCTTCTGCAGGTCGCCGATCTGCTCGAGGCGGGCGCGCTCGTCGAGATCGAGGGCCTCGCGGTGATTGCAACGTGATCGCGTTCAAGAGCTTTCGCTACGAGCTCGGCAGCGACGGCATCGCCACCATCACGCTCGATCGCCCCGATACGCTCAACTCGCTGACCTTCGAGGTCTACGCCGAGCTGCGCGACTGCTTCCGCGCGCTCGAGACCGAGAGCGGCGTCAAGGCGGTGGTCATCACCGGAGCCGGCCGCGGCTTCTGCTCGGGCGGGAGCGTGCACGAGATCATCGGGCCGCTCTTCGACATGACGCCCGCCGAGCGGCTCGTCTTCACGCGCATGACGGGCGCGCTCATCGGCGCCATCCGCCAGCTGCGCAAGCCCGTCGTCGCCGCGATCAACGGCATCGCCGCCGGCGCCGGCGCGGTGGTCGCGCTCGCCTGCGACTTCCGCGTCATGTCGGAGAAGGCGAAGATCGCGTTCCTCTTCGTCAAGGTCGGCCTCGCCGGCGCCGACATGGGCGCCGCCTGGCTGTTGCCGCAGCTCGTCGGCCTGGCGCGCGCCACCGAGATCTTGATGCTCGGCGAACCGATCGTCGCCGCCGAGGCGCACAAGATTGGTTTAACCAATTCTGTGGTCGCGCCCGAGGCGGTGTTGCCGACGGCGCGCGCGCTCGCCGAGAAGCTGGCGCGCGGTCCGCTGTTCGCGCTCGGCATGACCAAGGAGATGCTCAACCGCGAGCCCGGCATGTCGCTCGAGGAGGCGCTCGAGGCCGAAGCGCAGGCGCAACAGATCTGCATGGCGACGCGCGACTTCCGCGAGGCGTACGAGGCGTTCGTCGCCAAGCGCGAGCCGAAGTTCGAGGGGCGATGATCGGCTTTCTCGACGAGCGCCACATCACGCTCCGCTATCGCGCGCAAGCGTGGGTCGATGCGGCCGATCTCGAGAGCGATCACGATCCGCGTCGCGTCGTCGAGCGCATGGCGCGCCACGACCTGTTGAAGGCGTGCATCCCCGAGGCGTACGGCGGCCTGCGCGAGCGCGTCGAGCTGCGCGACTTGTGCGCGCTGCGCGCCGTGCTCGGCTACCGCTCGTCGTTCGCCGACACCATGTTTGCGATGCAGGGGCTCGGCAGCTATCCGGTGACGCTCGCCGGCAACGAAGCGCAGAAGCGCGCGCTCCTGCCGTCGGTGGCCGATGGTCAAACCATTTGCGCTTTCGCCATCACCGAGCCCGACGCCGGCAGCGACGTCAGCGCCATCGCGACGCGCGCCGTCCGCGACGGCGATCATTACGTCATCAGCGGCACCAAGTGCTTCATCTCCAACGCCGGCGTCGCCGACTCGTACGTGCTGTTCGCGCGCACCTCCGACGATCGCCACCGCGGCCTGAGCGCCTTTCTCCTCGACGGTGCGAGCAATGGTTTAACCATTACGCCGACCGAGCTCATCGCGCCGCATCCGATCGGCACCATGAAGCTCGAAGGCGTGCGCGTCCCGGCGTCGGCGCTTCTCGGCGGCGAAGGCGACGGCTTCGCGCTGGCGATGGCCACGCTCGACTTCTTCCGCACGTCGGTCGGCGCCGCCGCGCTCGGCATGGCGGCGCGCGCGCTCGACGAAGCGAAGGCGCGCGTCCTCGCCCGCAAGCAGTTCGGCCGGCCGCTCGCCGACTTTCAGGCGACGCAGATGGCGTTCGCCGACATGGCGGTCGACGTCGCGGCCGCTCGCCTCCTCGTCTTCTCGGCGGCGCATCGCATCGACACCAGCGACGGGCCCTGCACCGTCGACGCCGCGATGGCCAAGCTCTACGCGACCGAGGCGGCGCAGCGCGTGATCGATCGCGCCGTGCAGCTCTTCGGCGGCCAGGGCGTGGTCGCCGGCTGCATCGTCGAGCGGCTGTACCGCGAAGTGCGCGCGCTGCGCATCTACGAGGGTACGAGCGAGATTCAGAAGCTCGTCATCGGCAAAGCGCTGCTCAAGGCTTAGATTGGTTTAACCAATGCCGCACTACGAAAAGCACGTCTTCATCTGCACCAATCGTCGCGAGCCCGGCAACCCCAAGGGCGACTGCGCGAGCAAAGGATCGGAGGCGATCCGCGAGGCGTTCAAGAAGGGGCTGCACGAGCGCGGCCTCAAGGGGCGCATGCGCGCCAATGCCGCCGGCTGCCTCGATCAGTGCGCCTACGGCCCGACGGTGGTCGTGTATCCGGAGCAGGTCTGGTACACGTGCCCGACGCCGGCCGACGCCGAGGAGATCATCGAGAAGCATCTTGTCGGCGGCGTTCCCGTCGAGCGGCTGCTCATGCGCACCAAGGCGGACGCGAAGGCCGAAGCGAAGAAGGACGGCGACAAGTAGAATTGGTTTAACCAATGTGGACGCCGCCTGAACGGATCAAGCACGCGCTCCCCGAGGTGCGCTGGCCTTCGGCGGAGGAGGCGGCGCGCTCGCGTTGGTTCAGTCCCGTCCGCATCGGGCCGCTGCAAGCGCGGCAGCGAACCTGGGTGCCGGCGATGGTGCCTTGGCGCGCTACCGATGACGGCGAGGTGACGCGCGACGTCCTCGACTGGTACGGCCGCTTCGCCGACGGGCGTCCCGGCGTGATCGTCGTCGAGGCGACGGGAATTCGCGACGTGCCGTCGGGGCCGCTGTTGCGCGTCGGCCACGATCGCTTCCTCGACGGGCTCAAGCGCCTCGTCGACGTCGTCAAACAGCGCTCGCGCGGCGAGACGCTCCTCTTCCTACAGACGATCGATTTTCTGCGCATCACGCGGCGCCCGCCGCGCGAGAAGTTCTTCAGCCGCTATCTCCTGCTCGGCGAGACGCATCGCCAAGCGCTGGCGCGCATGCGCGACGACGAGCGCTGGCTGAGCGCGCCCGACGACGAGGTGCGCCGCGAGCTCGCCGCGCTCGATGACAACGAGCTGTCGGCGGTGCTCGACGCGCGCGAGCTCGAATCACTCGAGCGCGGCTATCGCGAGCGCGTCACCGATCTGCACCTGCCGCACATCCGCGAGCTGCCGCGGGTCCTGCCCGAGCTCTTCGCCGACGCCGCCGCGCGCGCGTTCGCCGCCGGCTTCGACGGCGTCGAGCTGCACTACGCGCACGCCTACACGATGGCGTCGTTCCTCTCGGCCAAGAACACACGCGACGACGGCTACGGCGGCACCCGCGAAGCGCGCGTCCGCCTGCCGCTCGAGGTCATCGCCGCCGTGCGCGCGCGCGTCGGCAGCCGCTGCGTCGGTGCTCGCTTCCTCGGCGACGAAGCGATCGCAGGCGGCTCGGGCGTCGACGACGCCGTCTGGTTCGCCGTCGAGCTCGCGCGCGCGGGGCTCGACTACTTGTCGTTGTCGAAGGGCGGCAAGTTCGACGACGCCGCGCAGCCGAAGGTAGGCGAGGCGGCTTATCCGTACACCGGCCCGAGCGGCTACGAGTGCATGCCGAGCTACATCTCCGACGAGCGCGGCCCCTTCGGTCGCCAGGTCCCGCTCGTCGCCGAGGTGCGGCGCGCCGTTCGCGCCGCCGGCTTCGAGACGCCGACCGTCGTCGCCGGCGGCATCTGCGGCTTCGATCAGGCCGAAGCGATCCTCGCCTCCGGCGAAGCCGACATCGTGGCCGCCGCTCGGCAATCGCTCGCCGATCCCGACTGGTTCTTGAAGGCTCGCCTCGGCCGCGGCGACGAAGTGCGCCGCTGCGAGTTCACCAACTACTGCGAGGCGCTCGATCAGCGCCACAAACAGGTCACCTGCAAGCTGTGGGATCGCGTCGCGCTCGACGAGCCCGACGTCACGCTCGACCCGACCGGCCGCCGCCGCCTGACGGCGCCGAAATGGTCAAACCAATAATCGGAATGGTCAAACCAATGAGCACGCCGCCGAATACGCCGCCGACGTTCCCCGAGCGCTTCAACATGGCCCACTACTTCCTCGACGCGCGCATCGAGGAGGGACGTGGCGACCACGTCGCGGTCATCGACGACGACGGCCGCTACAGCTACCGCCAGGTGCAGGCGCTGGCCAATCAAGTCGGCAACGCCCTGTCGGCGATGGGCGTCGGCGTCGAGGATCGCGTGCTCATCGGCCTGTCGGACGGCGTCGAGTTCGCCGCCGCCTTCTTCGGCATCCTCAAGATCGGCGCTGTCGTCGCGATGGTCAATCCGGAGCTGCCCGACGGCGACTACGAGCACTACCTCGACTACACGCGGGCGCGCGCCCTCATCGGCGACATTGGTTTGACCAATCGCATCGCACCGCTGCTGCGCGCTTCGAAGCTGCTACGCGGCGTCATCAGCGCCGGCGCCGGCAGCAACTGGAGCGAGACGGTCGGACGCGCCTCGGCGTCGCTCACCAACTTCGATACGTCGAAGGATGATCCGTCGGCGTGGCTCTTCACGTCGGGCTCCACGGGCAAGCCGAAGGGCGCAGTTCACCTGCACCACGACTTCCCCTACAACACCGAGTGCTACGCCAAGAGCGTCCTTGGGATGTGTCCGGACGACGTGACCATCGGCGTCCCCAAGCTCTTCTTCGGCTACGCGACCGGCACGAACCTGATGTTCCCTTTTGCCGTCGGTGCCACGACGGTGCTGTTCCGCGAGCGCGCCACGCCGGAGAAGCTCTTCGAGCTGTGCGCGCGCCACAAAGCGACGGTGCTCACGAGCGTGCCGACGATGATCAACAAGATGGTGCAGGCGGCGGGCGCAGCGCGCTCGCTGACGCCGATGCGCGCCTGCATCTCCGCCGGTGAAGCCTTGCCGCCCGAGCTCTACCATCGCTGGAAGGAGACCTTCGGCGTCGAGATCCTCGACGGCATCGGCTCGGCCGAGCTGTTTCACATCTACATCTCGAACCGCTTCGGCGACGTGCGGCCCGGCTCGCTCGGTCGGCTCGTGCCTGGCTATGAAGCCAAGGTCGTCGGCGCCGACGGCAACACCGTCCCCGACGGCGAGATCGGCACGCTCTGGGTCAAGGGCGACTCGGCCGCCATCTGCTACTGGCAGGCGCACGAGAAGTCGAAAGAGGTGCTGCGCGGCGACTGGGTCGTGTCCGGCGATCTCTGCCGCCGCGACGCCGACGGCTTCTTCTTCTACGCCGGGCGCGCCGACGACATGCTCAAGGTCGGCGGCATCTTCGTCTCGCCGATGGAGGTCGAGTCGTGCCTGTTGCGCCATCCGCACGTGCTCGAGACCGCTGTCATCGGCTACGAGGACGACGACGGATTGGTTAAACCATTGGCCTACGTCGTCGCCAAAGGCGTCGCGCCGTCGGAGACGCTGGCGCGCGAGATCATCGAGCACTGCAAGTCGCAGCTGGCGCACTACAAGGCGCCGCGCCGCGTGCAATTCGTCGAGGCGCTGCCGCGCAGCGATCGCGGCAAGATCCTGCGCCGCGAGCTGCGCTCGTGAGGCGGCTCGGCGAGCTGACGTGGCGTGAAGCGGAGGCGCTCAAAGCGCGTGCACCCGTGGTGCTCGTGCCGATTGGCTCGACCGAGGCGCACGGCCCGCACCTGCCGCTCGCCACCGACGCGATCTTGTCGGAGGAGCTGGCCGAGCGCGCGGCCGCCACGCTCGATGGCGCCGGCTACGCGACGCTGGTGGCACCGACGGTGGCGTACGCGATCACGCACTACGCATCGGAGTTCGCCGGCACCATCTCGATCGCGCCGTCGACCGCCACGGCGCTCGTCGCCGACGTCTGCTCGTCGTTGATCGCGCAAGGCTTCGCGCGTGTCTGTCTGGTCAACAGCCACCTCGAGCCCGCGCACGTGGCATCGCTCAAAGAGGCGTGCGCGCGCGTGCTCGCCGAGCGCGGAGTCGCCGTCGTCTTCGCCGATCAGCTCGAGAAGCGCTGGGCGCGCACGCTCACCGACGAGTTCAAGCGCGGCGCTTGCCACGCCGGCAGCTACGAGACTTCGCTCGTGCTCGCGGCGCGTCCCGAGCTCGTGCGCGACGAAGTGCGTCGCCAGTTAATGGTTAAACCAATCGACCTCGCGCGCGCGATGCGCGAGGGCAAGCGCACCTTCGGCGAAGCGGGCGCATCGGAGGCGTACTTCGGCGATCCCGCGGCGGCGTCCGTCGAGGAGGGCAACGACATCTACGCGCGTCTGGTGGCGATGGTCGTCGAGGAGGTACGGGCCGCGTGGCCGCTCGCTACTGGCGCTGCGCCATCTGCGTCGTCGTCGTGACCGCGCGGCGGTGCCAGTGCGGCACGTGGAACTGCCACGCCTTGCCGTCGAACTCGTAGCGCGCGCGCACGTACTCGTAGTCGGCCTTTCCCTGCAGCCAGCGACCGTCGCGCCACACGTGGTGGCCGCCGATGTAATCCCAGTAGCCGGCGACCCAGATGTGACCGGGCGAAGGACAGGGCGTCTTGACCTCGGGCTTCGGATCGGGCGGCGCGTTCGGAACCTCGACGACGAGCTGCTGCACGGTGGTCGACGTTTGCGACGTAGTCGCGCTCACCGTCGAGCAGCCGAACGAGAAGAGCGAAAGCGAAAGCACGATGGAGCGAGTGATGTTCATGGCGCGCTGCCAAGAGCACGGCGCATGCCACGCGCTCCACGTTCGGTGCGCGGCCGCAATCGGACGCTTGCGCGAAATGGTCAACCACGGACTGGCCAGTACACCCCCGCCTACAGGGTCAAGTAGTCACCATCATTGGGAAATCGATGTTGCAGTCCTTACGTTTGATACGTCCGAATGAGCGCTCATTCAGTGAAAGTAGCGCTGCTCGTTGTCGAGCAGCCAACGCCCGGTGCGTGTCGCGAGCGCCATGATCGTGATCTGCGGATTGACGCCGATGGGTCCGGGGAAGACGCTGGCGTCGGCGACGAAGAGGCCCGGCACGTCCCAGCTCTCGCCGTGCGAATCGACCACCGAAGAGCGTTTGTCGACGCCCATCTTGCAGGTGCCCATGGCGTGCACCGTCAGGCACTCGACCTCGTCCTTGGGAATCGGATGCGCGAACAGCTGCTTGATGTCGTCGGCCGATTCGAGCGTCGTCATGAAGTCGAACGGCAACAGCACGCGTCGCGCGCCCGACGCGAACAGGATCTCGGAGCTGAGCGCGACGCCGCGGATGAGGTTGGCGAAGTCGCGATCGTTGATGTCGTAGCGCATCTTGGCTTCGCCGAAGAGGTCGAGCCCGACGCGTCCCGTCCCGGTGTCCTCGACGAGGCAGCCGGCGGCGAGCATCTTGTCGTAGTCGCGCATCACTTCCCACGAGCGCGCGCCGAAGTACGGGAACGACATCGCGAGCAGGCCGGGCGGCACCATCGACGTCGTGATCATGATGCCTTCGTCGATGAACTCGCGGATCTGGTTGCCCTGGATCGTCCCCTTCCACGCGTGAATCGGCTTGTCGTAGACGCCGACGACCTTGGCGTTCGGATGGCACAAGAAGTTGCGGCCGACTTGACCGGACGAATTGGTTAAACCATTGCGCAAGAGCAGCGCGGGCGTCTGCACGGCGCCGCACGCGAGCACGACGATCTTGGCGCGCACCGTCAGCCTGGGTCCACGCGCGCCCGACTCGGGATGGCGAAAGCGGCCGACGATACCCGTGGCGCGCTGGCCGTCGGTGAGCACGCGCTCGACCTTGCAGCCGGAGAACAGTCGGCCGCCGGCGGCGAGGAGCCGCGGCACGTAGGTGACGAGCACCGACTGCTTGGCGTCGGTGGGACAGCCGAAGGCGCAGTTGTTGGCGCCGCAGCAGTGCTTCTGGCTGCGCATCGCCGGAACCCATGCGTACCCCAGCTTGTCGGCGCCGCGCTGCATGAGCCGCGCGTCCTCGCCGATCGATTCTGGATCTTGCGGTCCGACGCTGACTCGCTGTTCGACTTTGGTGAAGAATGGATCGAGCGCTTCGGGCGAGAGCTCTGCGAGACCGTGCTCCCACTGCCAACGCTTGAGCACCTTGTCGGGCGTGCGCCAGCTCATCGCGCCGTTGATCACCGTCGAGCCGCCGACGCAGCGCCCTTCGGAGAAGATGATGTTGGGGCGGCCGAGGATCGGCGCCGAGCCGGCGTTGCGATACAGCTTCTTGATCATCGTGGCCGCGTCGAGCGAGAAGTCCTTCGACGTGTAGTGGCCGCCCTCTTCGACGACGACGACGGAGCGGCCGCCCTCGGCGAGCTCGGCGGCGATGGCGCCGCCGCCGGCGCCGCTGCCGACGACGACGACGTCCGCGTCGACGGTGATGTCGCGGCCGCCGGCCGCGATTTCGTCAAATGTTTGCAGCATGACGGCGCAGCCGCTCCGCGCTGACGTCGGCGACGTGCGTCTCGACGGCGTAACCGAGGCGCGCGCGCACGCGCGCATCCGAGTAGTAGGCGAGCAGGCACAGCCCCTTGACCGCCTTGATGAGATCGCGCCGAATGCGCCAGCCGCCGTGGACCCAACCGTCGACGTAGCGGCGGCGGCGCGCCAGCGACATCGCGGAAAACGGCAGCAGCGACGGGCCGAGCACGAATGCGCCGAGCTCCAGCATCATGAGGCCGACGGGAAAGAGCAGGCGAAGCAGCGTCGGCAGGTGCGGCACGTAGCTGACGACGAAATCGACGATCTGGCTCGTCGGCACCGTCGGCGCATCGCCGCCATCGGGCAGGACCACCTCGGCGAGCGCGCGCACGACGCGCCGCGACCAGCCGCCGAGCGCCATCAGCGCTTTCTCCGCTTGGTCGCGGTCGACGCCGTCCGCCGGCCGCGCTCGCCTTCGCGCTTGCGGTCGCGCTCGCGGTCGCGGTCGCGCTCG
>Ga0070679_100003804_pt1 | contig 13853 bp, 11 predicted proteins | sample KBSC63BmetaG_FD_65652 | JGI IMG/M metagenome (GOLD analysis project Ga0070679, IMG submission 65652) | Corn rhizosphere microbial communities from Kellogg Biological Station, Michigan, USA - KBS C6-3B metaG | ecosystem: Host-associated > Plants > Roots > Rhizosphere | place: USA: Michigan... | reverse complement strand
CCCTTGCGGTGCTGGATGTTCGCCCACTTGGAATGACCGGCCATGGGTGCTCACAGCGGCCGCGGCCGCACGACGTCGTGATGGTTGCGCGGGATTCTAGGGTGCGCTCTCGCCGAGAGACGGCTGCGCCGGGCCTAGACTTGCCGCATCGAACACACGGAGGCAGCGATGGCCGAACCGATCCTGGTGGGACTGCACGGCGACGTCCGCTGCGAGCTCCTCCCCGCGATGGCCAACCGGCACGGGCTGATCACCGGGGCGACGGGGACGGGCAAGACGGTGACGCTGCAGACGATCGCCGAGAGCCTCAGCCGCCAGGGCGTGCCGGTCTTCCTCGCCGACGTGAAGGGCGATCTCACCGGCATCACCCAGCCGGGAAGCGTGAGCCCGAAGCTCGCCGCGCTGCTGAAGGAGCGCGGCATCGAGCCCAAGCCGCCGGCGGCGTGCCCGGCGACGCTCTGGGACGTGTTCGCCAACGACAAGTCGGCCGCCGGCCATCCGGTGCGCGCGACGGTGAGCGACATGGGGCCGCTCCTGCTCGGCCGCATGCTCGACCTCAACGAGACGCAAGCCGGCGTGCTGCAGCTCGTCTTCAAGATCGCCGACGACAACGGATTGCTGCTGCTCGACCTGAAGGACCTGCGCGCGATGCTGCAGCACGTCGGCGACAACGCGTCGCAGTTCCAGACCGGCTACGGCAACATCAGCGCGGCGAGCGTCGGCGCGATCCAGCGCGGCCTGATGCAGATCGAGGCGCAAGGCGGCGACCGCTTCTTCGGCGAGCCGATGCTCGACGTCTCCGACCTGCTGCAGACGGCGCCGGCGCCGGCCGGCCAGGCGGGCGCTTCGGCATCCGGCGGGCGCGCGCAGGGCGTCGTCAACATCCTCGTCGCCGACCGGCTGCTGACGAGCCCGCGCCTCTACGCGACGTTCCTCCTCTGGATGCTCTCCGAGCTCTACGAGAAGCTGCCCGAGGTGGGCGACCTCGACAAGCCCAAGCTCGTCTTCTTCTTCGACGAGGCGCACCTGCTCTTCGACGAGGCGCCGAAGGTGCTGCTCGAGCGCATCGAGCTGGTCGTGCGCCTGGTTCGCAGCAAGGGCGTCGGCGTCTTCTTCGTCACCCAGAACCCGCTCGACATCCCCGATTCCGTGCTCGCCCAGCTCGGCAACCGCGTGCAGCACGCGCTGCGCGCGTTCACGCCGCGCGACCAGAAGGCGGTCAAGGCGGCGGCGACGACGATGCGGCCGAACCCGAAGCTCGACATCGAGCAGGCGATCGGCGAGCTCGCCGTCGGCGAGGCGCTCGTCAGCCTGCTCGACGAGAAGGGGCGTCCCGGCGTGACCGAGCGCGTGTTCATCGTCCCGCCGGCGAGCCGGATCGGCCCGGTCACCGACGAAGAGCGCAAGGCGCTGATCGCCGGCTCGCTCGTCGCCGGCATCTACGAAAAGGCGGTCGACCGCGAGTCGGCGTACGAGAAGCTGAGCAGCCGCGTCGCCGCGGCGCCGGGAGTGCAGCCGTCCGCGTCGCCCGCGCCGGGCGGTGCAGCGACGGTCGGAACCGCGGCGCCGGGAGCTGCGGCCGACGGCGGCGTTCTCGGCGGATTGAAGGATGTCCTCTTCGGCTCGACCGGCCCGCGCGGCGGCAAGCACGAAGGGCTCGCCGAAGCGGCAGCGCGCTCGGCGGTCCGTTCGATCGGCTCGAGCGTCGGCCGCGAGATCATCCGCGGCGTCCTCGGCGGCATCCTCGGCGGCAGCACGCGGCGGCGCTGACGCACGCCCGCGTCGCTCAGTAGCGCGTCGTCAGCCGCGTCAGCCAGTCGGGCGAGCGCTCGAGCAGCCACGTCTCGACCGGCTTGTCGAGCCCGAGCGCGATCACGGCGCCGACGACGACGAGGCACACGCCGAGCACGCGGCGTGCTGCTTCGGCAGCGGCCACCCAGCGGCCCGGGCTCCGCGCACGGATCCGGCCCGCGAGCGTGCCGACGACGACGAGCGGCGTCGCCGCGCCGAGCCCGAAGACGAGCATCAGGAGCACGACTTCGCCGATCCGTCGGCCCTGCGACAGGAGCGTGCTCGCGGCGCCGAGCGTCGGCCCGACGCAAGGCGTCCAGACGACGCCGAGCAAGGCACCGACGGCCAGCTGGCCGCGCCAGCCCGTGCCTGCGGTGCGTGCGAGCGCAGCCTCGCCGGCGCCAGCGAGGCGCGCCGTCGCGCTGGCGAATCCCCGCTGCAGGCGCGGCAGCGCCATCGCCGCGCCGAACAGCGCGAGCACGACGCCGGCGAGGCGACGCAAGAGGTCGCCATCGACGCCGACCGAAAAGCCGAGCGTCGCGACGAACACGCCGACGATCGCGAACGAGATCGCGAGTCCGCCGGCGAGCGCCCACAGGCCCAGGCGATGCTCGGCGAGCGCGCTCGCGACCAGGATCGGCAGGAGCGGCAGCACGCACGGCGAAAGCGTCGACAGCGCGCCGGCCGCGTAGCCGAGAACGAGCGTCGCGGCGCCGGCGTCCACGCGAGCGCAGCCGCCGCGCTCGGCTCAGAGCGCCCGGTCGAACAGCGCGGCGATCGCGTCCTTGTTCGTCTCGCCGGTCGAGCGCGCGACTTCCTTGCCGTTCCTGAAGACGACGAAGGTGCTCTGCTGGGCGATGCGCAGGCGCTTCTTCAGCGCCGACTCGGTGTCGTAGTCGGCGGCGAGGACGAGCAGGTCCTTCCGCTTGGGCTCGCGCAGGAGCGCGTCGACGATCGGCTGCTGCGCCTTGCACGTCGGGCACCACGAGGCGCGGACATGGACGATCGTCGGCGTTCCCGCCGCGAGCGCGCGCTCGAGCGCAGCGGGCGTATACGGCGCCTCGCCGGCGACCGCGAGCGTCGCGACGGCGAGCAGCGCCGCGACGAACGCGCCGCGCGCCGCCGCGCCGATGCGCAGGCCGACGTGCAGTCGTTCAGATGCCGCCATACCACTCGTACCCTTCGTCTTCCCAGTAGCCGCCCTTGCCGCCGCGGATGTCGGCGAAGCTCGCGACCAGCTCGATCGAGCGAATGTATTTCGCCTGCTTGTAGCCGAGCTGTCGCTCGACGCGGCAGCGCAGCGGCGCGCCGTTCGTGATCGGCAGCGGCTTGTCGTTCAGCTCGTAGGCGAGGATCGTCTGCTCGTGGTGCGCCTCGTCGAGGTCGATGCTTTCGTAGTAGCGCGAATCGCGGCCGTCGAGCGACGGGCCTTCCATCGAGTCGAAGCAGCGAAAGACGACGAACTTCGCATCGGGCTTCGGCCCGGCGCGGTCGAGGATCGGCCCGAGCCGGGCGCCCTTCCACTTGCCGATGCAGCTCCAGCCCTCGACGCAGTCGTGGCGCGTGATCTGCGTGCGCGACGGCAGCGCGCGCAGCTCGGCGAGCGAGAGCTCGAGCGGCCGGGCGACCAGGCCGCCGACGGCGAGCCTGTAGTCGGCGAAGCCGGCGTCGCGCAATCGGACGTAGTCGGCGTCGCGCGGACTGAGCGTGCCGTTGCCGCGAAAGGTCTGCGCAACCATGTCCTCGCCGAACTCCTGCGCCAATGCCGTCCGCGGCGCGACCACCTTGTGCACGGCGTGGCTCAGGCGCTCGGCGCTCTGCAGCGTGCGGACGACCGATTCGTCCTGCGACAGCCGGTCGCAGCCGGCCAGGAGCGCCGAGCCGGCGGCGGCCATCGCGCCGCGCAGCACGTGTCGGCGCTCGCGCTCGCGCGCGCGCATCAGGATCCGCGGCTTGCCGTTCACGGCTGCTCCTTCCTGCCGGCGCGTTCTTCGGGAATCGCGTACCAGCCGGTGATCATCGATCGCATCTCGTTCCACACGCCGGCGATGAACACCTCGGCGACGTGCACGACGACGAAGAGCAGGAGGCCGAACGCGGCGAGGAAGTGCAGCGTGCGCGCCGACTGGCGGCCGCCGAGCAGCTCGACCCAGCCGGTGAAGACGGTGTCGAGGCGCGGCGACATCGCCAGCCCCGCGACGACGACCAGCGGCAGCAGCCCGAAGATGACGACCAGGTACGTGAGGCTTTGCAGCACGTTGTAGCGAGCGGCGGCGTCGCCGGTCGGGTGCTTGAACTTGATGTGCTCGACGATCGAGCGGCCGATGTTGCCGAGCTCGGCGCGCGTCGGCAGCAGGTCTCTCGTCAGATGCCGGCTGAAGATCGTGTAGAGCAGGTAAGCGGCGCCGTTGATGACGAACAGCCAGGCGAAGAAGAAGTGCCAGTGGCGCGCCATCGCCAGCCACTGCGGGCCGGGGATCGTCGCCCAGCCGGGAAACGCCCGCGCCGTCGGCGTGCCGCTGCCAGGCGCCGGCGACAGGCCGAACACGCCGGTGGTCGTGAACTCGGTGTCGCCGATCCGCGTGTAGCCGATCGGGCCGCTCGGCGTGTTGCGCGCGCCGAAGGAGATCCACGGCCGCGCGAACGTCGATTCCTGGCCCCAGTAGAGGGCCGGGTGGGCGTTGAAGATGTTGAGGCCGCTCATCAGCAGCACGGTCAGGCAGACGACGTTGATCCAGTGCATCACGCGCACCGGCAGGCGGTGCCGGTAGACCCGGCGCACGGCGCGCCTCGCGGGCACCGCGATGGTCGCTCGGGGCGCGGTCGCTTCCATGTCCATGCCGAAGTCTCCGTGGTTGCCTCTCGTGCTGTCGGCGCCGGCGCGGCGACCTTACAGCCGCAAGGTGCTCATGGAACGGCGGTCGTTCGCACCACCGGCCGCGTCAGCACGCGCGCCTCGTTCGCGACCGCCTCGATCACGCCGTTGGCGGCGAAGCTGGACGGTGCCTCGGGCTCGAGCGCGGCGACGGCGAGATTGGCGAGCGGCTGCTCGAGCGGGACGTAGTAGCTGCCGGCAGCGACGTCGAGCAGCGCCGGCAGCGTCTGCACCTTGAGCCGCGCCGGCGTGCCGGCGACCGGGCCGGTGCTCGCCACGCTCGCGACGCTCACCGGCTCGCGGTCGACTTCGCGATAGCCCTCGCCGCGCAGCTCGCCGGCCTCGTCGAGCTGCTGCACCTGGATGCCGAGCAGGCGCAGCCGCTTGACCGCGTCGCTCTCGCCCTGCGCGAGCCAGTAGCCGCAGGGGCGCGGCCGCTCCTTCAGCGTGCGCAGCTGGAGCGCCGACTGCCAGGCGACGGTGACGCGGCGGATCTCGCCGGTCGCCGGGTCGAGCAGCGAATACGCGTACTCGCTCGGCGTCGGCGCGGCGTCGACGACGACGTCGCCGCGGCACGCGAGCGAGGCGATCTCGCGCTCGACGAACTGGCGCAGCTTGACGAGATCGTCGGCGTGCCGCCCCGCGCTGACGAGCACGTTGCTCGCCGCCACCACCCCTGTCTGCACGCGCCGCTTGAGGTCGACGCGGCCCATGCCGCCGCCGCGCGTCTCGACGAGCAGGCTGACCGCATTGCGCAGGCCGCTCGCATTGCGCCCGACTTGCGCGCCGACGCTGCCCATCGTCATCGTCCGATCGGCCGGATCCGACGAGAAGGTCGAGTACCAGTCGACGCTCAGTCCGGCGCTGCGCAGCCCGGCGAAGAGCGGGATGCGGAACCACTCCTCGGCGGCCTTGGTCACGAACGGCGCGACGTTGGGCGTCGTCGCGTACTGGAACAGCGCATCGAAGCGCTGCACGCCGCCGAACTTCTCGACGAAGCCGTTGCCGACCGGATACTCGTGCAGGTCGAGGACGACGATCGGCGCCACCTCGACCATCAGCTGCGCGATCGCGCGCGCTTCCGGCGTCTGCAGGAGGATGTGATCGCGGTTGATGTCGGTGCCGTCGGCGGCGCCGCGCGTGAACGCCGCGGCGCCGTCGGGATTGGCACGCGGCAGGATGACGACGTCGACCTTGTCGAGAACGCTCGCCAGCCGCCCTGCCGCGAGCTCGCGAGCGACGACGATCAGCGCCTCGCTGCCGGCCGGCTCGTCGCCGTGCTGGCCGGCGAGCAGCACGACCGTCGGCCGGCGTCCCGGAACCGGCCCGGCCGCTCCGGGCGCCGGCGGCCGCGTGAAGGCGACCGCCTCGATCGGCTCGCCCGATTGCGAGCTGCCGAGCGAGAGCACCGCGACGTCTGCACCGCGCTCGCCGAGCGTGGCGCTGCGCTCGAGCTCGCGCAGGATGCCGCGCAGCTCGGCGTTGCTCGTGAAGGTGGTGCGACCGGGCTCGAAGGCCGGCGTCGCGAAGGTCTGCGTCGGCTCGGGGAAGCGCGCGGCGATCGCCGGCGAAACGCTCGGCGCTGGCAGCGGCGTGATGACGACCGACGCCGGCGGCGGCACGGGAATCGCGATCGCGGTCGGCGCCACCGGTGCGGACGCTGCGCTGGCCGGCGCCGAAGCGACGGCCGCCGCACGCGGCGGCGCGATCGGCGGCGCGGGGCGATTCGCCGTCACCGTCGTCGGCGAGCGCGCCGGCCCGGGCCACAAGCGCGGCGCCGAGCACGCCGCGAGCAACGCTGCGGCCAGCACGGCAACCATTCGGCAGCGTGCGAGCGAGCCATCGAACCGGGACATCTGGACTCCTGCGCACGCGCGTGCGGGTGCGGTGCGGCCAATATAGCTGCGCTCCTGCACCGGCACCGGTCGCGTGCGCCGCACGAGGACGACCACCGCGACCCGCGACCTAGAATCGCGCCTCCCGTCCAGGCCCGACGCATGAGCCAACCCAAGGGCACCGCCGCGCCCGCCAGCAACTTCCTGCGCTCGATCGTCGAGCGCGATCTCGCCGAAGGCACGTATGCCGGCCGGCGCTTCGCCGGCACTCCGGGCGACGCGGCCCACCAGGCAGCGGGCCCGCTCGATCCGGCGCGCATCCGCACGCGCTTTCCGCCCGAGCCGAACGGCTACCTGCACATCGGCCACGCGAAGAGCATCACGCTCAACTTCGGCCTGGCCGAGGAGTACGGCGGCATCTGCCACCTGCGCTTCGACGACACGAATCCGGAAAAGGAAGAGCAGGAGTACGTCGATGCGATCGTCGAGGCGGTGCACTGGCTCGGCTTCGACTGGCATGCGCCCGAGCCGGGCCGGCCGGGCGAGGCGACGACCAGTCATCTCTACTTCGCGAGCGACTATTTCGACTTCATGTACCGCGCCGCGGAGGCGCTCGTCGAAGCCGGGAAGGCCTACGTCGACGAGCAGAGCGTGGAGCAGATGCGCGCGTCGCGAGGCGACTTCGCGACGCCGGGCAAGAACAGCCCGTTTCGCGACCGCACTCCGGCAGAGAACCTCGCCCGCTTGCGCGAGATGAAGGACGGCAGGCTCGACGACGGCGCGGCGACGCTGCGCGCGAAGATCGACATGGCGAGCCCGAACATCAACCTGCGCGACCCGGCGCTCTACCGCATCAAGCGCGCGACGCACCACAACACGGGCGACCGCTGGTGCATCTACCCGATGTACACGTACGCGCATCCGATCGAGGACGCGCTCGAGAACATCACGCACTCGATCTGCACGCTCGAGTTCGAGGACCAGCGCCCGTTCTACGACTGGCTGCTCGACACCTTGTGCGAGCTCGGGCTGCTCGCCCAGCCGCGGCCGCACCAGTACGAATTCGCGCGCATGAACGTGACCTACGTGGTCACGAGCAAGCGCAAGCTGAAGCAGCTCGTCGACGAGCAGATCGTCGACGGCTGGGACGACCCGCGCATGCCGACCATCGCCGGCCTGCGGCGGCGCGGCTACACGCCGGAATCGATCCGCATGCTGTGCGAGCGCGCCGGCACCAGCAAGGCAGGCGGCTGGACCGACTACGCGAGCCTCGAGATCGCGTTGCGCGACGACCTCGATCCGAAGGCGCCGCGCGCGATGGCGGTGCTCGACCCGTTGCGGCTCGAGCTCACCAACTGGGCCGAGCTCTTCGGCGGCGACGGCGCGCACCGCGAGCCGTGCCACGCGCCGGTGCATCCGCAACGGCCCGAGCTCGGCACGCGAGACATCCGCATGGGCCCGCTGCTCTGGATCGAGCGGGACGACTACGCCGAGACGCCGCCGAAGGGGTTCTTCCGGCTGTTCCCGGGCAACCGGGTGCGCCTCAAGTACGGCTACGTCATCGAATGCACGGGCGCCGAGAAGGACGCTGGCGGCGCGATCACGAAAGTGCTCGCGACGGTCGTCCCCGACACCAAGAGCGGCACGCCCGGCGCCGACGCGGTGAAGGTGAAGGGGACGCTGACCTGGCTCGCGGTCGACGATGCGCTCGCCGCCGAGGTGCGTCTCTACGACCGCCTGTTCGTCGACGCCCATCCCGACGCCGGTGGCAAGGACTTCAAGGCGAGCCTGAACCCGGCGAGCCGACGCATCGTCGAGGGTTTCGTCGAGAGATCACTCGCCCAGGCGCGCCCGGGCGATCGCTTCCAGTTCGAGCGCCACGGCTACTTCGTCGCCGACGAGCGCGACCACCGCGCCGACCGGCCGGTCTTCAACCGCACGGCGACGTTGCGCGACACCTGGTCGCGCTAGCGGCGGTTCAGCGCCTCGGGGGCCGATCCGGTCAGCGGTACACGTGCTCGCCGCGGTTCGATCGCCAGGTGTTCTCGAAGAAGCTCGCATCCTCGTCGTTGCGCGGTCGGACGGCCATCAGGATGCCGCCGTCGCGAATGCCCTGGTCGTACTCCTTGACGCGCTCCTCCGGGATGCCCCAGCCGATCAGCGCGCCGACGATGCCGCCGGTCGCCGCGCCTGCGCCGGCGCCGGCGAGCGCCGCCGCGAGCGGGCCGGCGATGACGAGGCCGAGCCCCGGCAAGGCGATCGTCGTGCCGACCGCGGCGATGGCCGCGGCGATCGCGCCAAGGCTGCCGCCGATCGCGCCGCCGATGCCGGCGCCTTCTGCCGCCTTGCTGCCGAGCTCGGTCTCGCGGCCGTCGGCCGTCGTCGCGCCGAAGTGGCGCTTGCGGGTCTCGTCGGACATGACGACGTTGACGTCGTCGCGCGAGTAGCCGCGGTCCGAGATCGACTGGTAAGCGCGCTCGGCGCTGTCGCGATCGCGAAAGAGCCCCGTCAGCATCGGTTCGTTGGTGTCCATCAGCGCCACTCCTGGTTGGGTCGAGCCACAACGAACAGGATGGCGAGATGCACCGCACGCCCCAAGCGGCAGCGGCCCCGGTGTGCGGTCGTCTGGCGGGCGGCGGCCGGGTCGGTCGGCTCCTACAGCGAGCGCACGACCAGGCCGGGCGGCGCGCTCACTTCTTCGTTTGCGTCCAGTCCTTCAGGGCCGCGAGCGTCTTCTCGACGTGACGGCTCGGGTTGAGGCTCTGGTAGTTGTAGACCACCTTGCCGTTCGGCGCGATCAGGTAGGAAACGCGGTTGGCATAGTCCGGGCGCAGCTGCATCACCGCGTCGTACGACTTCATCACGTTCTGCGTGTTGTCGGAAGCCACCGGGAACTTCCCCTGGCACGCCTGGACGGAGAATTTGCCGAGCGTTTCGATGTCGTCGGACGACACGCCGATCACGGTCGCGCCAAGCGCCTCGAACCGAGTCATCGCCTCCGCGAACTCGTGCGCCTCGATCGAGCAGCCGACCGAGAACGCCGCCGGGAAGAAGTAGAGGACGACCGGCCCCTTGGCGAGCGACTCCGACAGATTGAACTTGAAGACCTTGCCGCCGAGCGCGGCCGGAACTGTAAAGTTTGGCGCTGCATCTCCGACGTCGAGTGCTGCGTATGCAGGTGTCGTCAACGAGAGCAGCAACACGATGGATGCGAGAGAACACTTCTTCATGGCCGGCTCCGGAGCGACGCTTTCGCGCCCTTCATCTTACGAGAACCACGCCCTGACGGCCGCGTGCGCGGCGGCGTCGCGCGCCCTGGCCCGGCTCTGCACCGGGGCGGTTTTCGCAGCGGCGCTGCTCCTCGGCGGCTGCGGCTCCTTGCCCACCAACGTCGGCAAGACCGACACCCTGGCGCTGGCGCCCGACCCGCAGAGCCCCCTGGTCAAGATCGCGGCGGTGTCGTCGCCGGCGCCGGAGCAGACCGGCATCCGCCTGCTGCCGCTCGGCGGCTACTCGCTCGACACGCGCATCCAGCTCGCGCAGCGCGCGACGACCTCGCTCGACGTGCAGTACTACGTGCTCGAGAACGACTCGACCGGCCGCCTCCTGATGGCGGCGCTGCGCGACGCGAGCCAGCGCGGCGTTCGCGTGCGCCTGCTGGTCGACGACCTCTACACCACGCACTCCGACCCGCTGCTGCGCGGGCTGGCGTCGTTCCCGAACGTCGAGGTGCGCCTGTTCAACCCGTTCTGCTGCAACCGCGGCGGCGGCGTCGCCGGGCGCTACGCCGCGTCGATCTTCGACTTCGGCCGCCTCAACCACCGCATGCACAACAAGCTCTTCATCGCCGACGGCGTGATGGCGGTCGCGGGCGGGCGAAACATCGCCGACGAGTACTTCCTGCGTGCGCACGACGCGAACTTCGTCGACATGGACGCGTTCGTCATGGGCGCGGTCGTGCGCTCGATGTCGGCCATCTTCGACCGCTACTGGAACAGCGAGGTCGTCTACCCGATCGGGGCGGTCGGCGAGCCGCTCGGCGACCGGTCGGCGCGCATGAAGGCGTTCGACGAGACGATGGCGGCGATGCCGTCGACCTCGCCCGAGCTGCCGCCGACCGACGTGCTCGGCTACGGCCCGCTCGCCGAGGAGCTCGACGGCGGCCAGCTCGGCCTGCGCTGGGGCATCGCGCGCGCGTTCGCCGATCCGCCCGAAAAGCTGCTGGCGATGACGCCCAAGATCGCCTTCGAGATGAGCGTCACCAACGACGTGATGATGCAGGTCTGGCAGGCGAAGGACGATCTCGTCGTCACCTCGCCGTACATGATCCCCGGCGAGAGCGGGATGCAGTCGATCACGAACCTGCGCAAGGCCAAGGTCCACGTCACGGTGATCACGAACTCGCTCGCGGCGACCGACGAGCCGCTCGTGCACACCGGCTACTCGCGCTACCGCGCGCGGATGCTGAAGGCGGGCGTCGATCTCTACGAGCTGAGCCCGACGCGCACGCAGCACACGAAGCGGCTCGGCATGTTCGGCTCGTCGCTCGGCCGGCTTCACGCCAAGACGGCGGTGATCGACAAGCGGATCATCTTCATCGGCTCGATGAACCTCGATCCGCGCTCGGCGAGCACGAACACCGAGTTCGGCATGTTCATCGACAACCCGGCCCTTGCCAGGGAGCTGCTGCGCGTCATCAACATCAGCAAGCTGGAGAGCGCGTACCGGCTGCGCCTCGATCCGAAGACGTCGCAGCTGCAATGGCTGACGGTGGAGGACGACAAGGAGACCGTGCTCGCCGTCGAGCCCGAGTCGACGTTCTGGCTGCGCGTGCACAACATGCTGCTCGGCTGGTTCGTGCCGGAAAAGCTCCTCTGAGGCGAGCGCCCCGCCGAGTCGGCGTTCGCCCGGCGGCACAATCCGCGCGATGCGGCCGTCGCTCGTTCTTTGCGCGTTGTTCGCCTGCGCCGCGCCGGCCGCGCTGGCGGTCCAGAGCTGCGAGCTGAACGGCGCCCACGTCAACCCGGACAACGGCAACACGACCGCCGGCAAGAGCGGACTGATGCGCTGTCGCGACGGCGACGGCGGGCCCCTGCTGCGCGAGCAGGAGCTGCAAGACGGCGTCTTCATGGGCGTCGCCCGGTTCTTCCGCGATGGCCAGCTCGAGCGCGAATACCACGTCAACGCGCGCGGCAACCGCGACGGCGTGGCGCGGGAATACGCGCCGGCAGCACCCGGCGCGAAGCCGGTCGTCGTGCGCGAGGAAAGCTACCGCGACGGGCGCACGGTCGGCATCGCGCGCAGCTGGTACGACAACGGGCGTCTGCGCCGCATCGCCTTCTTCGGCGACGACGGCCGCGAGCAGGCGTCGGCGGAATTCAACGCGCAGGGCCAGCTCGCCGAGCTGCGCTGCGGCAAGCGAGCGCTGCTCGGGCCCGACGCCGACGACGCGCACTGGTGCGGCCACGCCGGTGCGCCCTCACAGGTCGTGCTCTACAGCGGCAAGGGCGTCGCGAAGGCGCGCCTGCGCTACGAGGGCGGCGAAGCGCGAGGCGCGGAGCTGCTGGACGAGCGCGGCGTCGTTCGCGATCTGCGCGAGACGGGCGCGAGCGCTGGCAGCGAGAAGTCGTTCCACGCCGACGGCACGCTGCGCCGCGAGCTGCAGTGGGTCGCCGCCACCGGCGGGCGCGCTCGCGTGACGACGCTCGAGCGCGACTTCCACGAGAGCGGCAAGCTGGTCCGTGAGCGCCGCTATCGCGTTGCCGACGACGGCCGTTCGGGCGAGCTGGTGTCCGAGCAGACCTGGTACCTCAACGGCCAGCCGAAGGAACGCACCGAGCTCGCGCTCGGCGATGGCGTCCGGGTGCGCCGCGAAACGGCCTATCACGACAACGGACGCAAGGCCTTCGAGGGCACGTGGCGCACCGCCGGCGAGCGGGCATCGCGCGGCGGCGCGCCGACCGGCGTGCACCGCACGTGGGACGAGGAAGGCCACCTGCGCGGCGAGCGCTTCTACGACGAGCGCGGCCGCGTCACGCGCGAGCGCGAGCTGTCCGCTGACGGCAGCGTGCTGCGCGACGACGAGGTGTTCGAGGACGGCTCGCGCAAGGCGGTTGCCAAATGAGCGCGCCGGTGCGCGACGCCGATCCGGGCGAGTTCGATTACGTCATCGTCGGCGGTGGCTCGGCGGGCTGCGTCCTCGCCGCGCGCCTGAGCGAAAACCCGCTCGTGCGGGTGTGCCTCGTCGAGGCCGGGCCGGCGGACCGGAGCGCGCTCATCCACTGCCCGGGAGGCCTCGCGCTGCTCGCGAGGACCGGCAAGTTCAACTGGGATTTCGAGACCGTTCCGCAGCCCGGCCTCGGCGGCCGGCGCGGCTGGCAGCCGCGCGGCAAGGTGCTCGGCGGCTCGAGCTCGGTCAACGCGATGATCTACCTGCGCGGCGCGCGCGAGGATTACGACGGCTGGGCGGCCGAGGGCAACCCGGGCTGGTCGTGGCGCGACGTGCTGCCGTATTTCCGGCGCGCCGAGCACAACGAGCGCGGCGGCGACGCGTTCCATGGCACGGGCGGCCCGCTCAACGTCATGGACCTGCAGAGCCCGCATCGCTTCGGACCGATCTTCGTCGAGGCCGCGCTGCAGGCGGGGCACCCGGCCAATGCCGACTTCAACGGCGCCACGCAGGAAGGTTTCGGTCTGTACCAGGTGACGCACAAGCGCGGCGAGCGCTGCAGCGCCGCCAAGGCGTATCTCGTGCCGAACCTCGGGCGCGCCAACCTGCGCGTCCTCACCGATGCGCAGGCGACGCGTGTCGTGCTCGACGGTCGGCGCGCAGTCGGCGTCGAGCTGCGCATCGGCGGCGCGCTGCGCACGCTGCGCGCCCGGCGCGAGGTGCTGCTCGCCGCCGGTGCGCTGCAGTCGCCGCAGCTGCTGATGCTCTCGGGCATCGGTCCCGGCGCGCACCTGCAGGCGCTCGGGATCGCGGTCGTTCACGATCTGCCCGGAGTCGGCAAGGCGCTGCACGACCACGTCGACGTCGTGCAGGCGCTCGATGCGCCGCACCTGACCGACCTGTTCGGCATCTCGTTCGCGGGCGCGATCCGCGCCGCCCGGGCGATCGTCGAGTGGCGGCGCCACCGCAGCGGCATGCTGACGACCAACTACGCCGAGGCCGGCGGCTTCATCCGCAGCTCTTCCGACGTCGAGCGACCGGACCTGCAGCTGCACTTCCTCGTCGCCAAGCTGGTCGATCACGGCAGGAAGACGGTGCTCGGCCACGGCTACTCGTGCCACGTCTGCCTGCTGCGTCCGAAGAGCCGCGGCAGCGTCACGCTCGCCTCGGCCGATCCGTCGGC
>Ga0070679_100003802_pt1 | contig 13855 bp, 8 predicted proteins | sample KBSC63BmetaG_FD_65652 | JGI IMG/M metagenome (GOLD analysis project Ga0070679, IMG submission 65652) | Corn rhizosphere microbial communities from Kellogg Biological Station, Michigan, USA - KBS C6-3B metaG | ecosystem: Host-associated > Plants > Roots > Rhizosphere | place: USA: Michigan... | reverse complement strand
TCTACGAACATATACTCAGCGGCGATGCTGCCGGGCCTGTCTTCTCTGCGCTCGCAGGCATCGCTGTACGAGCGACTGCTGTGACGACGGCCGTTGCGCTGATCACCTATCCCTTGGCGTACGCGCGCAGAGTGCGCCAGGTCGTCGAAGGCATCGGAGTGCGAAGCCAGCGCGCGCGATGGAAGCCGCTGCAGGGGCTTGTGCACAGGACGCTGCTGCGCGAGCCTCGCCGGCGCGCCATTTTTCATCTGGTCAGCCAGACCGTTTGGCGCACGCAGCGTCTGCGCCTGTTGCTTGCGGTCTTTGGGGGTCTGGGGCTGGCGATGACAATTTCCTCTGTTCTTCTGGTCCGCATCGGCCATGGATCTCTGGGCTTTGAGTTGTCTCCATATGGCATACGGATGGCAATTCCGGTAATGGCCTTCTGGACAGTCGCCGGTCTTCGTGCGGCCTTTCGCACACCGGTTGCGGAGAAAGCGAGTTGGATGTTCCCGGTTATCCACGGGCGTCCGAAGACCGATCACCTGCGCGCAGCCGAAGTCTGGGTGGCAACCTGCACCTCGACCGTGACGCTGGCAACGGCAGCCGTGTTGCATATCTTCGCACCCGCCGGATGGCGCGGTACTGGCGTTCTTTTGTTCCAGATGTTTATCGCGGTCGCCGCGTCGATGCTGTTGACCGATCTGTTTTTTCTCCGCGAACGAGACATCCCGTTTACCAGCGCGCATCCCTACTCGGTCAGCAACCTTTCGTTCGTGGTCATCACCTACTTCGTCCTCTTCCCTGCCTTCGCGCTGGGCCTTGTAGCGGCGGAACCCTGGATGGAGGCCTCACCATTCCATCTGGCCGCAACAGTCGTTTGCGCCATCGCGATACACATTCTTCTTGCACGCATAAAGACGCGCGAGATCGACGAACGCGCCCGCGTACTGGAGATGGACGAGGTTATCCTCAAGCCGGGAGAGATGGGTTTGCGAAGCTAAAAAAGCTCTCTGCCGAAAGGGATTTCGGCAGTTGAATCGGCTGTAAAAGCCTTGACGCAAAGTTCGCGAAGTGAGCCAAGTTTCGCCAAGGGTTCCGTGGCGAAACTTGGCGCTTTTCTTTGCGGGCTTTGCGTCAAGGTACTTCCGGGTGCTTGCGTTCTCACTGGTCTAGACGGGGGCTTTGCCTTCAACGCTGCCGCCGTCAAAAAGCCGCTCAATTTCTTCCAGACTCTTACCCTTGGTTTCAGGCAGGAAGAATGACGCCGTCACAAAGTAGATGACCGTACAAGCCGCCAGGAACGCGAACATGGCGTAGTAACCGTAGTGTCCTACGATGGGCAGGAAGACGGCGGCCAGCGTGGAAGATACTCCCTGATTGAGCACCAGAGCGATGCCCATGCCGGCGGAGCGAATGCGCGTCGGCATCAGCTCAGACAGTGCCAGCCACACCACCACGCCGGGACCGGCAGCGTAGCACGCGATAAACAGCGCGAGACATGCGGTCACCAGCCATCCCGTCGTCTGCGGAGGAACACTGCCGTACGTCGCGCGCTTGATCGTCAGAGAAGCCGAGGGCGGAGTCGCGGCTTCCGGCTGAATCTTTAGAACGGGGTCTTTGTCGTCGGTAAGGACCGACACCACCTTGTCACCATCGCCGTAGGAGTACAGCACGGCCAGCACCGCAGGATGCGTGCTGTCAGGCAAAAGCCCGCCATGGATGGAAGCGATGGGAAGATTTACCTCGCGGCCGCTCACGCTCGCCTGCACCTGGTCCTTCACGTCGACGCGCTTCGATTCCAGGCCGTAGAAGACGATCGACGCCAGCAAGAGTGAAACAACAATGCCGCCGGTGCCGATGGTGAGCAGGAACTTCCTGCCGCGCCGGTCGACGAGCATCACAGCAACGACCGTCATGAGGCAGTTGAGAATCTTTACGGCAAGATCGCCTTGCGTAGCCTGCGCAACGCTCATGCCGGCCTGACGCAGAATCACCGCGAGGTACGCGAGCACCGAATTGATGCCAGTGGTCTGATTGCACGCCAGGATGACGCAGGCGAGCACAAAGGGCACAACATATTTGCGTTGCAGAAGAGATTCGGAAGAGCCGCGCACCTTCGCCTTCTGCTTATCTTCCGCGGCGAGTTCCACCATCTCGCGCATTTGGAGTTGGGCTTCGTCTTCAGACGAAGACCGCCGCAACACCGCCAGAGATTCCTCCATGCGCCCGCGACGGAACAGCCAGCGAGGGCTTTCGCTGAGGAATATTGTGCCGATAAAAAACAGGACTCCGGGATAGATGACCGAGAGGAACATGCCGCGCCACGCGTGGTCCTGCGCCGCGCGAATGAGGTTGGCATCGCCTGCAGCGGCCTGTATCGCGGCGTCGGCATGATGGATGAAGTAGAAGCCGGTGAGCGATGCGACCACGATGCCGACGGTCAGCATGAACTGAAATATCGCAGACCCCTTGCCCCGGTTCTCCGGCGCGAGGCACTCCGCGAGGTACAGCGGCACAACGACGGCGATCACTCCGCCGCTGATGCCCTGCAGCAGGCGGCCGGCCAACAGTCCAACAAAACCGTGCGACGTGATAATCATCAGCACGCTGACGATAAACAGCACGCCGCTGACGATCATCATCTTTTTGCGGCCAAGCCAATCGGCGAACAACCCGGCGACCAGCGATGCGGCGGTGCCTCCACCAAGCACAGCCGCGACGATCAGCGATGTCTGCGCCACCGTCAGGCTGATGGTTTTGTCGAGGTACAGCAGCGCATCCGTGATGATGCCGACATCAATGCCGTACAGAAGGCCTCCGAGGCCAGCAACAAATATCAGGAACCTGCCATAAAGCACCGGGTTGGGACGGCTTGCCGATTGGGTCAAAGAATTTCCTCGCTCACGTAGCGTTCGATGTCACCGCAATCTTATGACAATTGAGCGAGAGATGTTCAAACCTTCGCGTGTTCGGCGGAAGCGTGAGCAGCCGGAATGCCCTGCCGAAGCTCGAGAAGCTCATCGAGAATGCAGTCGGCCATCTCTCGTTTTGTGGATGGCGCCAGGGTCCTGGTGCGGTCCGCCGTGAGGAAGAGTCCGGCGTTGCGGCTGGAATCGAAACCGAACTCCGTTGACGAAATATCGTTCGCCACAATGGCATCCGCTCCCTTGCGCAGCAGCTTGGCGCGGGCGTTGGCTTCGAGGTCTTCCGACTCGGCAGCAAACGCGATGACGATTGTGCCGGGACGTTTTTGTGCGACGACCTTCGCCACGATATCTTCCGTCGGTTCAAGCTCGAGCGTCAGCGAGCCTGCTCGGCGCAGTTTGCCGGCAGCAACATCACGCACGCGAAAGTCCGCAACGGCCGCGGCTTTGATGATCACGGTCGCTTCGGGCAGCTCGCGCAATACTGCCCGTTCCATCTCGGCAGCCGTCGTAACGCGCACCATGTTGCAACCCGCGACATCCGGCAGGGCCGACGCTGTCACGAGTGTCACATTCGCGCCGCGCGCTATCGCCGCTTCCGCCAGCGCGTGACCCATTTTGCCGCTCGACCGATTGCCGATAAAACGCACCGGATCGATCGCCTCGCGCGTTCCGCCCGCAGTAATCAGAATCGTTTCTGCCGCAAGGTCGCTTCTGGCGGCGAGCGCGGACACCACCGCGTTGGTGATCGTCTCGATATCCGCTAAACGGCCGCTGCCGGTCATGCCGCACGCCAGGTACCCCGCACCCGGTTCAACGATGCGGACACCCCGTTGGCGAAGCGTTTCGAGGTTCGCCTGCGTCGCCGGATGCTGCCACATGTTGACGTTCATCGCCGGCGCGATGATGACCGGCTTCGTCGTCGCGAGATACAACGTCGAAAGAAAATCGTCGGCGATGCCGTTCGCGAACTTCGCAAGCGTGTTCGCGGTCGCCGGGGCGATGACCAATGCGTCGATGGCCTGCGCAACGGCGATGTGTTCGATCTCAAAGCTGGAAGCGGCCGCGTCCGCTTCTTCGCCAGACGGCTCCCACAGCGAGGTGTAGACGCGCTTGCCGGTAAGCGCGGCGAACGTCAGCGGCTTCACAAACTCCTGTGCCGATGCGGTCATCGTGACCTGCACATCGACCGCGCATTCCTGCAACCGGCGCGCCAACTCTGCGGCTTTGTACGCCGCAATGCCGCCACACACTCCCAGCAGGACCTTCATCGGCCGCTTCCCTCAATCGCCGGCGGAAGCAGAATGTTGTCGATCAGCCGTGTCGTTCCAACGTGCGCCGCGACCGCGACCAGGGCGCCTTCGCCGATGTGGTCGAGCGGCAGCAGCGTGTCGGGATGGACGATGTCCGCATACTCGACGCGCACGCCGGCGGAGGCTTCCAGCACACACAGCATCGCGTGGCGCAGAGCGTTCGTGTCAGATTTTCCAGCCTCGGCCAGTACGCGGACGGCGGTCAGCGAGCGCCAGAGCGCGAGAGCGTCAGAGCGCTGCTCGGCTGTCAGATAGCGGTTGCGCGAGCTGAGCGCAAGGCCGTCGGCCTCGCGCACCGTCGGACACACGCGCATCTGCAAGGGGAAATCGAGTTCGCGCACCATCGCCCGCAGCACCGCGACCTGCGCCGCGTCCTTCTGACCGAAGAATGCCAGGTCGGGACCAACAATGTGGAACAGCTTTGCCACCACCGTCGCTACACCGCGAAAATGTCCGGAGCGGAATTGCCCGTCGAGCCTTCCACCGATTTCAGGCAGATCGACGAACGCCTGCGGGGCGCCGTGCGGATACATCTCCCGGACCGAAGGAGCGAACAGAAGGTCGACTTCCTCGGCTTCCAGCAAGGCGCAATCCTGTTCCATCGGCCGCGGATAGCGCTCGAAATCTTCGCCTGGGGCGAACTGCGCGGGGTTGACGAAGATGGAAACGGCGACGACATCGCACTCGCGTTTTGCGGCGCGAATCAACGATAGATGGCCTTCATGCAGCGCACCCATCGTGGGCACAAGGCCCAGTTTGCACCGTCCACCGAATCTCTTGCGGGCATGCACACATGCCTTGCGCATGTCCTCGATGCTCGTCAGGATGTCCATGGTGGAGACTTCCGGCATGATCGTCATGGGCGGCCTGCTATGAGTGCCATATCGCTTTCAAACTGTGCGGCAACGTCGGCGGAGAGATGATAACTTTCCGCATCGGAAGGAAATGTCCTGTCGCCAACCGCCGCTCGATAACACTCAATTCCCTGCCGCAACAGGCTGTCCGCATCGGCGAAGCGGCGAACGAACTTCGCTCCGTCGGCAAATGTGAGCTGCATCAAGTCGTGAAGAACAAGGATCTGGCCATCGCAATCGGGGCCCGCGCCGATGCCGATGGTAGGGATGGACGCCGCTGCCGTGATGCGCGTGGCAACTTCACGCGGCACACCTTCAAGCACCAGCGCAATCGCTCCCGCGCCCTCCAGAGCTGCGGCGTCAGCCAGCAGAGTGTCAATCGCATCGAGCGAGCGGCCCTGAACCCGGTAGCCTCCCATGCGATGCAGCGACTGCGGCGTAAGGCCGATGTGGCCCACCACCGGCACTTCGGCCCGGGTCATCTGTTCGACGAGCGCGGCGCGATGGCTTCCACCTTCGATCTTCACAGCCTCAGCGCCGGCCTGCTTAATGAAGCGTATCGCATTGCGCACCGCCTGGTCGGCGCCGGCGTGGTAGCTGCCGTACGGCATATCGACGGCCAGCAACGCACTGCGAACCCCGCGCCGCACCGCACGAGCGTGATGCATCATTTCGCCCATCGTGAGTGGAAGGGTGCTGTCGTAACCGAGCACGGTCATGGCCAGCGAATCGCCTACGAGAATCAAGTCGATTCCGGCTTCATCGAGCAATCGGGCGGAAGGGTAATCGAAAGCGGTGAGCGCCGTGATCGGCTGCTGCTGGCGCTTCTTCTCAAGCAGGGTCTGCGCAGTCACCTTGCGCGCTCGCTGCTGCGGGGTGCGGATCTCTGTAAGGCTCATCTCTCTCCAGTGCCACTCCGCCAGGGTGCGCGGATGTCGCCCGAACAACTTAAGTATATGACGCGGTAGTTTGATGAGGAAAGGGCCGCCGTTGATCCACGTATGATGGATTGATTTTGATTCCGACCTAATGTTTGCACGAACCTTTTGGGGCTAAACACTATGACGTTTTCGCTGCTTCGCCGCACGTATGTCCATGCACTGTTGCTGGTTGCCATCGCCTCCACGGGTCTGGCACAGGTATCAGCCGCACGCTATGACGACTCAACCAAAGTGTTTCGCCTGGATGGCGGCGACGTTACTTATGCGTTTGGCGTAAACGAGCGCGGCGAGCTGCAGCCGGTGTACTGGGGTGCTCGGCTGCAACCCGGCGACCACTTCCCGGCGACGATGGCGGTCAAGGGCCGCACAACATTCGAGCACACCAACAGCGAATCGCCGCAGGAGTACGCCGGCTGGGGTGGCGGCGTGCAGTGGGAGCCGGCGCTGAAAGTCACATTTGCGGATGGCAATCGCGACCTCGTGCTGCACTATATTGCGCACACGACGACGAAAGACGGCATCGATATTCAGCTCAAAGATATCGAGCGCGACGTCCGCGTCGTGCTGCATTACCGCATCGATGCCGACACGGGCGTGCTGGCGCGGTCGGCGGAGATCACCAACGGCACAGCCGGCAAAATTGTGGTCGAACAGGCTGCGGCAGCGTCATGGAACCTGCCGCGCGGCACTGCCTACTCGCTGCGTTACCTGACCGGCCGCTGGTCGGACGAGTGGCAGATGCAGACCCGCGCCATCACTCCCGGCGAAACCGTTTTGGAAAGCCGCGTCGGCTCGACCTCGCACGCCGTCAATCCCTACTTCTCCATCGGACGTGATGCCCAGGTAAACGACACCACCGGCGATGTATGGTTCGGCGAGCTCGGCTGGAGCGGGTCGTGGCGCATCACCGTCGAACAGGACGCGTTCAAGCAACTGCGCATCACGGGCGGCTATAACCCCTTCGACTTCGGATACACCCTCGCGCCGGGCGAGTCGCTGAAGACGCCAATCTTCTATGGTGGCTACACCGACCATGGATATGGCGAGGCAGCGCGAATTCTGCATCGCTTCCAGCTCGCGAAGATCGTGCCGCAGGCGCCGCACCCGCGGACTCGGCCGCTGCTCTATAACTCATGGGAAGCCACGGAGTTTGCCGTCACCGAGGCCGGACAAATGCAACTCGCGGAAAAAGCCGCGGCTATCGGCGTCGAGCGCTTTGTGATGGACGACGGCTGGTTCGGCCAGCGCAAAGACGATCACGCCGGACTCGGTGACTGGTATGTGAACAAGGAGAAGTTCCCCAACGGCCTCAAACCGCTCATCGACAGAGTACACACCCTTGGCATGGATTTCGGCCTGTGGGTCGAACCGGAGATGGTCAATCCAAATAGCGATTTATACCGCACGCATCCTGACTGGATCATCCACTTTACCGGACGCCCGCGCACCGAGGGACGCAACCAGTTAGTGCTCAACCTCGCCAATCCAGAGGTCCGCGACTATGTTTTCCATTTTCTGGACGACTTACTTTCGAAGAACGATATTGCGTTCCTGAAGTGGGACTACAACCGACCGTGGATGGAACCCGGCTGGCCCCAGATGCCGGTAGATCAACAAAAGAAGATCTACGTCGCCGCCATTAATAATGTGTACTCCATCGTTGCCGAGTTGCGTGCGAAGCATCCGAAGGTCGAGCTCGAATCGTGCTCCAGCGGCGGCGGACGTGTAGATTTAGGCATCCTCCGGTATTTTGACCAGGTTTGGACCTCTGACAACACCGACGCCTACGACCGTCTCGCCATCCAGGAAGGTTTCTCCCGCGCCTACGCGCCGCTGCTGATGATGGCGTGGGTAACCGACGTCCCGAACAATGCCGACAACCGGACGGTATCGCTTCCTTACCGGTTCCTGGTCGCCATGCAGGGCAGCCTTGGTATCGGCAACAACTTGAATAAGTGGTCGCCGGAAGATTTTGACACCGCCAAACATATGATCGCGGAATATAAGACCATCCGCGACACCGTGCAGCATGGCAACCAGTATCAACTCGTATCGAATGTCGGCCAAAGTCCGGATTCCGCCAGCGAAAGCGTCTCCACCGACCGGCGCCAGGCAGTGCTGTTTGCCTATCTCCATTCCAGCGCAGACGGCTACGACTATCCGCGCCTATTCCTGCAAGGGCTGGACCCGGCAGCGCAATATACGGTCCGCAGCATCTCCGGAAAACTAAGCGCCGACACTCCGGCAACCGCCAGCGGAGCGTACTGGATGCACCGCGGCGTCGACATCGTCATGCACGGAGACATGCAGGCCGCGGCGTTTGTGTTTGAACACAAGTAACGTTCAAACGAGGTGGCCCCTCTTGTCTGAGATTCCCGACGGGAATCTCAGACTGCTGACAAAGTCGAACGCTTGAAGGGTACGGCCTTTAGGCCGTACGCAAAGCCAATCATGACGATGCGGCTTTAGCCGCTGAGGGAAGCTCGGCTACTGCACCAGGGTTTGTCGCCAACCTGTCATTCCAACAGCGAATCTATGTCTCGCGAGGACGGGAGCGGTGTCGGAATAAGATAACAACCAAAGGACAGTCTTCCCTTCCCCACGAGAGCACAGCCACGCGCGCCCCAAAGGGAAACGCCAGGCGAGGGGGCCGCAGAGCTGTCGATGGCTCCTGCTGACAGCCCGAACATGACTACACGCTTCAGGGCGTACGTGGTGTGCTACTCCTGAAAGCGTCATTTCTTCGTCAAACGGGACACGAGGTCACCAGAAATTGTAGTTACGCATTTCCATTACCGACAAACTGCCCGTCCAGGTGATATAACCAAAGAAAATTCAGTTAGGCGATTGCAGAGCTCATTATGACGGTCATTCCTGACGAGGACATCACCCGCCTCCTCCTTGAGTTACGCAAAGGCGGCCATGCGGCAGACGACCGGCTGATCAATGCCGTCTATCGAGAGCTGCGCCGTCTTGCCGCAAGCTATCTCCGCAAGGAAGGCCATGACCAAAGCCTGCAACCCACCGAACTGGTGCACGAGGCCTACCTTCACCTGAACGATAAAGACAAGATCAAATGGCAAAACCGCTCTCATTTTTTTGCGGTATGCGCCAAGGTCATGCGCCATATCCTCGTCGATCGAGCTCGATCCCGCGGGACCGAAAAACGTGGCGCCGGTCTGGAATGGGTGGAGTTCAACGAAGAGTTCTTACCAGGTCCCGTCACTCCAGAGCAGGCACTCGTCGTCCACGAAGCTCTGGAACGCTTCGAAAAGATTTCTCCCCGCCAGGCATACGCCATCGAACTCCGATACTTCGGCGGCCTTACCAACGCGGAAATCGCCGAAGTCATCGAGATGAATGAACGAACGGTAAAGCGAGACATGGTTTCGGCGCTGGCCTGGTGTCACAAGGAACTGAAGCCGCGCTCACGCTCCGGCTCAACCACTGGAGAGCATCCGAAACTATGACTCCGGAACAGTGGGAACGGGCCAAGGATATCTTTGACGCTGCGCTCGATCTCGCTCCGGATAAGCGGGCAGCCTACATCCATTCCGCCTGCTCCAACGACCCTGTCGTCTTCTCCGAAGTCGAGAGTCTCCTCGCCGCCCACGCGGAAGTCTGCGCTATCCGAAAGAAAGCAGATGGCAGCTTTCTAAGACCGGATCGGTTCGACCTGATGCCGGATTTGTTCGACCCGCCTCCTCCGCCCACCCCTTCCCTGCAAACCGGCGAGGTCATTTCCGGGCGCTTCCGCATCGTCCGCCAGCTCGGCAGAGGTGGCATGGGCGAGGTGTACGAAGCACACGACTCGGAGCTCGGTGTTCTGGTCGCCCTCAAAACTCTCCACCCCGAAATCGCGGCGAATCCGGAGGTGCTCAACCGCTTCCGGCAGGAAGTTCGCATCGCCCACCGCATTACCCACTCCAATGTCTGCCGTACCTTCCACTTAGGCCGTGACATCGCCCACGTCAGTTCGGACGGCAGCGATCCTGTGGACCTGACGTTTATCACCATGGAGGTTTTAGACGGCAAGAGTCTTTATCAGATACTCAAAGACACCGGCCGTCTACCACTCGACCGGGCCCACGCGATCGCCATCCAAATGGCCGAAGCCATCGAAGCCGCGCACCGCGCCGGCATCATCCATCGCGACATCAAGCCCGGCAACGTGATGGTTTGCTCCGGCAGAAACGGTGAGGGAGATCGCGTCGCCGTAACTGACTTCGGCCTTGCCAAGGTTGACGGCTCCGCTCCGGGCTCTGACGCTGACCTCTCCGCGATCAGCCATCCCGGCAACATCATCGGCACCCCTGCGTACATGGCTCCCGAACAGCTTGATTTAAAGCCTGTTTCTCCTGCCACCGACATCTACTCCTTCGGACTCGTTCTCTACGAGATGGTGACCGGCCAAAAGGCCTTCCCCGGCTCCCACACGATTGGCGAGGCCCGCAGCCGACTGGTCGAAGAGCCGCCTTCCCCCCGCGCTGTCTTCCCTGATCTTCCTGCCGAATGGGACAAGGCAATTCTCTCCTGTCTCCAGATCGACCCCGCCGACCGCTTGCACCACGTCACCGACGTCATCGCAGTCATCGAAGGCGCAGACCCCGCCGAGCTCTCGAAGTCCCCGTCAATCAATACTGGAGCCCCCCCCAGATGGCCCGCACCGCAGCCCCAACCAGCCACCCGCCGCCGCTGGATATTACCTACGGTTGCGATTCTTTTATTTTGTGTGTCCCTTTCCTGGCCGGCTTATCGCTTGTATCAGTGGAGAGCAAATTCCACCGTCGCTTCTGGCACCCTGGTTTACCTGGCCCCTGTAAAGAACGAAACAGGAGAGAAGCAATTGGACAACATCACCGAACTCGTGCGGGCAGGGCTAAGCCAGTCGGCACATATTAATCTGCTCGATGCTGGACGTGTCAGCGAGATTCTTCAGCACATGACCAAATCGCCGGACACCGCAATCACACCCGAGATCGCCCGCGAGATTGCCATGCGAGGTAACGCGCCTCGTCTCATCACAGGCGTTCTTTCAAAAGCCGGAAACACATTCTCTCTGGCCTTCACGATCGAACAGCCCGACAACCAACCGGGCCGGCCACGCCATTCCTGGCCAAAAACCTGGACGTGGAACGATTCCGCCGTAGACCAATCAAGTACGTCTATCTCTCCCAAGCTCCTCGAAAATATCCGCGAAGCCAGCGACTGGATTCGTGGTCGTGTTGGCGAATCAGACAACGACATCGTTCGTTTGGGAGCACGCCCCGAAGACGTAACTACTGGCAGTTGGGAAGCGCTGGATGACTATGAACAAGCGCTAAGGCTCTCCAACGAAGGTCGCCGTGCCGATGCGGTCCTCGCTCTCCAACAAGCCGTCCAAAAAGACCCGCAGTTCGCTTTGGCCTACGCCATGATGGGCGATATACTTATATCTCTTCGACGCGAGATCGAGGGCTTCCGCGCCTACGACAAGGCTCTTGATTCGGGTCTCCGTAACCGTCTAACCCGCAAGGAAGAAGACCGGATACGGGGCATGAGGGCGGTCGATACCGCTGACTATCAACTCGCCGTCGACGCTTTTCACGATTACACGATCAACTATAAGAACGATTATATCGGTTGGACCTACCCCACCATACCGCTGCGTATGCTGAAGCGGGACGAGGAAGCGATCGCAAATCTGAAAGCAGCCATTCCACTGGCGCCAGATAACTCTTTCGCCCCTCATGAATTGGCTAACGAACTTATCCTTCGGGACCGGCAGGACGAAGCTCTACAGTGGGTGGCCTACTTAAAGAACCACAACCACGCCGAAAGTGCGACCGAAGTCGAAATAGTTCTAGCTTTTCTCAACCACCACTACGACGACGCGCTCCGCCTTACCAACTCCCTCCACAACTCTGCCAGCCTTCTGCGCCGTAGCAACAGCTACGGCAAAGAAGCAGGCCTGCTCGCTGAAATTGGCGACTACAAGGCAGCCATAAAGGCGATCGACCAGGGGCTGGTGGACGACGACGCTCAAAACAACTCGGCTCAACGCGCGGAACGTTTACTCAACCGAGCTTATCTCGAATATAAGCTGCAGGATTACTCATCCTGTATACGTGACGTCGATACTGGCTATGTTCTGAATCCCAGTCCCCAAAACGCATTGAAGGTAGACACGATACTTGGCAATGTCTACGCTGTCGGGCCATTGCCAATCACATCCGCGGTTCGCCTCGAACTGCGCAAGGTCATGCAGACGCTGCCACAGCCGGAATACGGAAATTTGGCAGAACTCGTACAACTGCGCACCCTAGGCGAAACACAGCTTGCAGACCACCGGCCGGAACTGGCTCTCAAAACTTTCCAGCAAGCGGACAAAAAAGATGAACTCGCAGGTAGCCGGGAATATGTCGGTCGCGCCTTGGTTGCCCTGATTGCGAAAAATGATAATCCATCCAATTCAAACCGGCTACTTGAGCAGGCGATGGCCGCCTACTCGCCAATCGCGCTAAGACCCGCTTTTATTTGGTCCAATCCGAATCACTTCCTGCCAGGTGAATTTGCCGATGCGCTGAGTTCGTACGTAGGCATTGCAAGTCAACTTCGCATCGACTCCCCGGAAGTGCGTCGCGCCAAGTTAAATTTCGCGCTGCTGCGAAAGAACCAAACGTCGAACCTTGTCGTGCGGACAAGTCGACCTTGAACCGCAATCACGTCCTATAACCCGAACCTAAAGGAGAACACCGATGCCCGCAATTCAACTGACACCCATACGGAAAGAACTTTTGCTCTTTCACATCATGACCACATTGAATCCTTCATTTGATCCCAGCAACGCGGTGCTCTTCCCAGCCGCCGATGGATCCGACATAGTGACGGCTCTCGCGGCAGCCTATACAAAGGCGACAGGCAAAGCATTCGACTTTCCAAATCTCAAGGGACAAGCTCTCACGAATCTGGCGCAAGCAGCCCATACAAGGAGTGCTGCTTATAACAGCGTAGCCTCCGCGGCGCACTCAGCAAGCGCCTGGCCGAGCGGAGAGGACCATCCGTCCATGGAGGAAGTTCTTCCTCTCCTTGGAGTGAAGGTACTGTAACGCAAGCCAAGCAGTCACAGGAGGGTGAGAAATGAAGTTACCAGGAATATCTGCGATGTCTGCCTTCGCCGTGGTTTTGGCGATAGGCGCGCTAAAACATCCGTTAGCCAACACTCCGGCAAGCGGATGGGTTTCTTCCCCTCCTGTCGTTTCGCCAACTAAGACGGCAAATCAATGCGATCCACTCGGCCACGACGCTCTGCGTGAAAGGGCCTGCAGTATATTGCGCGACCAGGTATCCGACGTGGGAGAACTTCCAACCTGGGAGCGCACATGGAACTCCAAATGCGCCCTTGGTTTGCAGGAGTGTTTCCAGGTACCAGCGATTTCCCCGCTTCCTCCCGCTTCAAATCGTCTTGAGGCGGCACGTCTCGGCCTAAATGTTTTAGATGAAGCGTCGGTCGCGAAAGCGAAAAAAGATCGAGAGAAGCAGGCGCGCGTTTTCCTTGATGGCTCCCTCCCTGTGCAGTTAACGACAGGATCTCCTCCAGTAGATGTCGCCGAGAACCTGCCGGAATTCTCATCCATCTTGCTTAACAAAGAGGCCAGCGATACGGTTAACGGGAAAAGGGCAGACATATTGAAATCCCTAAGAAGTGGAGGTACCCCTAGGTTTCTGCCGCGCTCAATCATTGCCAAAGCGGTTTGGGGAATGTATCCCCTGGGACCCGACGGGAAACTTAGTACCGACATAGATCAATCCTTTTACGTTTCTACAATGACCAATGCGCAACAAGATAAACTGCCGAATGC